>Ga0209212_1002517_pt1 | contig 25805 bp, 24 predicted proteins | sample RifGroC2_FD_183996 | JGI IMG/M metagenome (GOLD analysis project Ga0209212, IMG submission 183996) | Groundwater microbial communities from Rifle, Colorado, USA - Groundwater C2 (SPAdes) (version 2) | ecosystem: Environmental > Aquatic > Deep subsurface > Groundwater | place: Rifle, Colorado... | reverse complement strand
GTTGGCGAAGTGGGCGCCGTGCGCGCCGCCGTGGAAGCCGGCGCCGCCGCCGCCCAGAAAGCGGGAGAGCTCGTGGGGATGCACGTGATCCCGCGCCCCGCCGACGAACTGGATAAATATCTCGCCAAGATCTCGGTAAAGGCGTAAGGAACAATGCTTGCGCGGGCGGCGGCTAGGCGCTGACCGCCCGCGGAGGCGCACATGCTTACCAAGGGAGCGGTTGAAGACCTTATTATGCAGCACCTCCGGCCGGCGCCGGGGGCGGCGCCTGCCGCCGGGAAGACCCCGGAATTGAAGAAGAGAACGTTCATCAGCGACTGGGAACTGCGCCGGCTTTACAAACCCGGTTCCAAAAGTGTTGCCGTGCCGGTCAATGCCATTATAAGCCCGCTCTCCATGGACTGGCTGGGCTATAACGGCGTAGAATTGATCCGCAAGGCCTAAAGCCCTGGGAGGGGCGTCCAGAATGAAAATACAGCTAGGCGTCATAGAAGGTTTTTACGGCGAGCAGTGGACCTGGGGCGAGCGGACCGATTATGCCGGGTTCCTGCGGAAACACGGTTTTTCTTTTTATATCTATGCGCCCAAGGCGGACGGCTACCTGCGCAAGAAATGGCGCGAGCCCTTTCCCAAGGTCCTCGAAGAAAAACTGACGAAGCTGGCCGGCCAGTGCCATTCAGCCGGCATCGAGTTCGGCATCGGCTTCAGCCCCTACGAGATCTACCTGTCCGCTTTCGACCTGGAGGCGAAGAGGCTTCTTCAGAACCGGCTCGACGCCTTTAACCGCATAGGCGTGGATAAGCTGGGCATCCTCATGGACGACATGAAAGGCGACCTGCCGGGCCTGGCGGAGAAGCAGATAGAGGTGGTCAACTGGATAGCCGCCCGCTCGAAGGCCAAACAGTTCATCTTCTGCCCGACGTATTACTCCCTGGACCCGGTGCTGGAAAAACTTTTCGGCAAAATGCCGGAAGGGTATTTCGGCAAGCTCGGCTCGGAGCTGGATAAAAAGGTCAGCATGTTCTGGACCGGGGAGCTGGTCTGCTCCAAAGCCTACAGCGAAGAGCACCTGCGCTCTACGGCCGAAAAACTGGGGCGTAAGCCCCTCCTCTGGGACAATTACCCCGTCAACGACGGGCCGCGCATGTGCAAGTTCCTGCACCTGAGGCCGGCGACCGGGCGCCCCGCGGAAATAGGCAACTGGCTGGCCGGCCACGCCGTCAACCCGATGAACCAGGCCGCGCTGTCGAAGATAGTGCTGTTGACCATGAAGGCCGGTTATGAACAGGGCGCGTCCTACAACCCGGAGAAGGCTTTCCGGAAGGCGGCCGGGATGGTCACCTGCCACGACATGGCGCTGCTGCTCGAACGCGACCTGCCCGCCTTTATGGACCGCGGGCTCGATGCGCTGACGGACGACGAGAAGAACTCGTTGAAGGCCGACTACGCGCCTTTCCTGGAGCTGCGCGAGAACGATACCGCCGCGGCCGCGCGCGAGGTCATAGACTGGCTGTCGGGCCGGTATAACGTTACAAAAGACCTTTTCATCACCCAGTAGGTTATGTCATTTCACTCCGTCTTCAAGGCCGTCCTCGGGCACGATATGGGGGGGGTGTTATGGAAGGCGGCACTTATCGCGGCGCTCTGTTTTGCCGCCTTCTGGCCTACCCTCCGGGTGGGGTTCATGATAGACGACCCGTTTCTGCTGCGGGCGGTCCAGGTGGAGCCGGGGCTGGGCCTTAAAGGTGTAAAGTCCGATTTCACCTCGAACGTGCATAAGCAGGCGGGGGCCTTCTATTACCGCCCCGTGCTGGGCCTGCTGACGCGGTTGGAATACTCCCTCTGGGACGGCGCGCCGATGCCTTACCATGCCGTTTCACTGCTCTTCCATGTCGGCAATTCACTGCTGGTCTTCTGGCTCCTTTCTTTTCTCGGTTTCGGACCGCTGCTTTCCTTTCTTTCCGCCTGCCTTTTTGCGGTGAACCCGGTGATAGTGGACGACCTGCTGGCCGCGACCGGAGGTGAATCCATGGCTAATTTTCTGCTGCTGGCCTCCCTGGCGCTGTTCCTGCGCGGCCGCTGGGCGCCGGCCTGGCTGATGTCGCTGGCGGCGGTCTTCGCGAAGGAAAGCAATGTGATGCTGCCCGCCCTGCTGCTTATCTGCCTGGCCTACCAGGGGCGCCTGAAGAAAGAATATCTGAAAGTTCTGTCGCTGCTGCCGGTATGCGCCCTTTTCCTGGTCATGCGCGGCGTCTATGTGGAAGCTCCCGCCATAGGACTGACTGCCGCGGCGAAGTTCCTGGTCATGTCTTTTCCAGGTTCGGTTTTACATTACCTGTGGCTGTTGCTCGTGCCGCTCGGACTTGAGACCTGGCCCCGCCTGCCGGCGCCGCCGGCTTACTGGCCGTTAACGCTGGCCGCGGCGCTGGCGGCGGCGGCAGGCGTGTTTTTTATGCCGGTAAAACGCCGCGCGGCCGCTTTCTGCGCGGCCTGGTTCCTTCTCGCCATCGCTCCCCGGGTCCCGGCTATGATCTTGAACCAGGTACTGATGGACAAATGGATAGCTCTCTCCTCGCCGCCCGTGTTCCTGGCGTTTCTGGCTTTCCTGGCCTGGCTGCGGGACAGGTATCCGCGCCGGCTGATGGTGCTGCCGCAATTGGCCGCCGCCGCCGCTGTCATATTCTGGAGCGCGGCGGCGCACGCTACTGTAAATCTGCGGGGTTCGGACGAGAAAAATTACAGGTGGACGGTGCGCGGCGGTCCGCGTCTGTTCGCCAATTACAGGCTAGGTTTGATATTTCTTGGCGAAGGGCGCGCCCCTGAAGCCGCGCAGGCGCTTGAGCCGCTGCTGCGCCTTGCCCCCGACCAGCCGGATCCCCAGAACGCCTTTGCCATGGCGCTCTGGCATAGCGGGCGGCATGTCGAGGCCTGGGCTATGATGCGCGGCCTGGAGAAACGTTATCCGGATAATCCCGCGATACAGGAGAACGCCGCAAGGATGCGCGCGCTTATGGAGGGAGGCGGCAGGTAGGGCCACTGCCCTCCACGCGGGACCCGGCTGGAGCAGCGCGGGGGAGGCGTGGGTTAGAAATTATCCGAAGAGCGCCGGGACTGCTTTATGTCGCCCCGGCGCTTTTTGCTTTCGAGGCGGCGCTGTTTAGAGCCGTAAGAGGGTCTTGTGGCGTGCCTGCGCTTGGGCGGCCGGGCCGCGCGCTGCAGCAGTTCCTTAAGGCGGGCCCTGGCGGCCTGGCGGTTCTGTTCCTGGGTGCGGTATTCGCTGGCGATTATGATTATGTCGCCGTCTGCGGTGAGTTTGGAGCCCGCCAGGGCTTTGAGCCTTTCGATAACGGCGTAGGGGAGGCCTGAGGCGTGCGGGAAAAAGCGCAGCTGCACGGTGGTGGCCACCTTGTTGACGTTCTGCCCGCCGTGCCCGCCGCTCCTGATGAATTTTTCCTCGAAGGAGCCGGGCGGCAGTGAAAGACCGCGTTCTTCCATGCGTTTATATTACCAAAATTTGCTTCTCCGTTCTGAATATCCTACAAAGGAGATATGACCAAGATCGTTCTTATAACAGGGGCTTCGGCCGGTATCGGTTACGCGACCGCGGAGCTGCTGCTGAAAAGCGGCTGCAAGGTTTACGCCGGGGCCAGGCGCGTTGAAAAAATGCGCGGGCTTGAGGCGCTGGGGGGCCGGGTGTTCCGGCTGGACGTGACCGATGAGCTCTCCGTTAAAAGCGCCGTCGAGGCGGTCATCGGGGCCGAGGGCCGCCTGGACGTTCTTATTAATAATGCCGGTTACGGCGCCCACGGGGCGGTGGAGGACGTGCCGCTGGCGGAGGCGCGGCGCCAGTTCGAAGTGAATCTTTTCGGGCTCGCGCGGCTGACCCAGCTGGTCCTTCCTTATATGAGGGCGCAGGGCGGGGGGCGGATAATAAATATTTCCTCTATCGCGGGCAGGATCACCATGCCCACCGGCGGGTGGTATCACGCCAGCAAGTACGCGCTCGAGGCCTACTCGGACGCCCTGCGGCTGGAGACGGCGCAGTTCGGCATAAGGGTGGTGCTGATAGAGCCGGGGCCCATTAAGACCGAGTGGGATAATACGGCGCTGGTCAATCTCGATAAGTATTCCGGCGCCGGGGCTTACGGGCCCATGGTGAAGCGCATTACCGAGCGGTTCCGGGCCGGCTACAGGAGCGGGGCGCCCGGGCCGGAGGCGGTGGCGCGGGTTGTTCTTAAGGCGCTGGGCGCCAGGGCCCCCGCGGCACGCTATCCGGTGCCTTTAAAGGCGTCTTTTATTATATTCCTTAAATGGCTGCTGCCGGACCGGGTGCTGGACTGGGCCCTGCGGCGCATGCTGGAGGGTTAAATAAAAAGCCCCGGTTCTGCCGGGGCTTTTTGATCCGGGGCGGGGAGTTTATATAACGGGGCCGTAGGTGTAGACGGGCTTTCCGCCGGCGCGGTCCACTACGGACCAGTAAGGGCTGCCGTCGAGGCGCAGGAAGAATATCCAGTTCTCTTCTACCGTCTCGCCGTTGAGCGGCTGGTTCAGGGCGTAGGGGCGCACCAGGGAGATCTGCGAGGAGGGGGTATTCAGCAGGTCCAGCATTTTCTGGCGGGCTTTTTTAAGTTCCGCCTTCGAGGGTTTGGCCGGCGCGCCCATTTCCCCCAGGAGCCTGGCCAGCGGGCTGGCGGGGTTGCTGTAGTTCTCCAGCAGGTCGCCCAGGGCCAGGCGCAGGGCGTGTTCGAAGCAGAAAGCGTTGGTGTAATATCTGCCCTGGCGCATGACCTCGGTTTCGGGGATGTCCATGCTGATGGCCGTTATGGCGAATTCTTTTATCAGGAGTTCTTCGGCGCCGGAGTAATTGCTTCCATCGCGGGGTGCGGCATTAGCCTGGGCCGCCACGGCGGGGACCTCTACGGCCGCGACCAAGGCGGCGTTCACTTCGGGGGCCCAGTTCTCCGCGCAGGCGGGGGCCGCTAACAGCGTTATCGTAAATACGGCTGCTGACAGTTTCATCTGTGCTATCCTCCGGAAAAATTATTTCCTAACCCGGGTATAGTCTAACAAAGTTGCGCCAGCCGGCGCTTTGACGAAGGTCAGGTTTCATTTTTAGCACTCGGGCGGCAGTGTTGGCCGTCTGAGGCGCATAGCGCTTGTCACGGCACAAACGCATGTTTGACAATTATAAGTTCAAGGTGTATAATATTTCTGGCAGACAAGTAACCTGAGTGCTAATTAAGAAGCAAAGACAGGACGCCTAGACTATGAGAGTTCTTAGACCCGAAGTGGCGCAGGACAGGAAAGAGAAGATCCTTAGCTGGGTGGTCTACAACTATGTCAGCACAGGCCGCCCGGTCAGCTCCGAACTGATAGCCGAAGAGGGCCGGTTCAACGTTTCCAGCGCCACCATAAGGAATATACTGAAGGAACTGGAAGAGGGCGGTTACCTCTACCAGGCCCATACCTCCGGCGGCCGCATTCCTTCGGACAAGGGTTACCGCGCCTACGTGGACAATGTCATCGGCATGCAGCGCATGGCCGCTAACGAGAAAGACCGGCTGGAGCGCGAGTATGACCGCCGCGTCGAGCAGCTGGACGGATTTTTAAAGCACACCTCTAAAATGCTGGCCGATATGTCCAAGTGGGCGGGCTTCGTGATGAGCGCCGATATGGACCTGGACAGCGTAAAACGCCTGGACCTGCTGAGCGTCGGCCCCAAAAGCGTGCTGTCCGTGATGTTCGCGCATTCCGGCCTTATAAAGCACGCGGCCTTCACCCTGGAGCATAACGCCGACAAGAACGCCGTTAAGTCGCTTTCCGTGCGCCTTAACCGGCGCCTTAAGGATATGCCCGTGGCCGACCTGCCGCAGGTTATCTGGAAAGAATTCCTGGTAAAAGAAAAAGACAAGGGCCTTGAAGAGCTGCTTAAGAAATTGGTGGAATACTTCCGGGGGCTTTCCAAGAGCGAAGACGCGCTTTACCTGGAAGGGTTAAGCCGCATTTATTCCAACCTCGAGGATGGGAATGTTGACGATATGCGCAACATCGCCCGGCTGCTCGAGGAAAAGGACCGGTTTTCCGGCCTGCTGCGGGAGCGTCTGCGCGACTGCTCGCGCAAGACCACGGCGCTGGCCGCGCCGGGCAAGCGCCACATCGTGGACGTGACGATAGGCTCCGAGAACAGCGTAAAGGAATTTAAGAATTTCAGCCTGGTTTCCAGTTCCTACTGCATGGGCGACAAAGCGGTGGGGCTAGTGGGGATACTGGGCTACAAGCGCATGGAATACCCGCGCATGATCTCCCTGGTGGATACCGTAAGTTCCATGATGGAGGATATGCTGGGCGAGTGGGAAAAGATCGACTTTGAAGAATAAGGCATATGAAAAACCATAAGGCTGACGAAAAGAAGGTTAAAACAGAAGCGGACAAGCCGGACTGCGCGTGCGGCGCCGAAGCGGCCGCCCTGGCCGCCGCCGGCGGGGAACTGGAAAAGCAGAAGACGCAGGCCGCCGACTATTATAACCAGCTGCTGCGCCTGCAGGCCGATTTCGAGAATTACCGCAAGCGCGTGGAGAAGGAAAAGCCGGAACTGATAAAGTGGGGGAAGGCGGAGATCCTGCTTAAGCTGCTGCCCCTTTACGACATGCTGCTGGCCGCCCACCTGCACGTGAATAACGCGCAGGAGACCGGCGGCAACGGGGAAGTCCTTAAGGGCCTGGAGATGATCTTTAAGGAGTTCTCCAAGGTATTCGACGCCGAGGGGCTGCGCTTGATGGAGCCGGTAGGCAAGCCCTACGACCCGATGGCCTCGGAGATCCTGGGCGTGGTGGACGGCGGCGAGGAGAACGACGGCCTGGTGGTGGAAGAACTGCAGAAAGGCTTCTATTACGGGGACAAGATACTGCGCCCCGCCCGCGTAAAGATAGCCAGGAAGAAGGCGGCCGAGCCTCCCGCGGCGGAGGAAAAACCGGCGGCTGATGAGAGCGGAAAATAGAATTTGGTTCATCGAACCGAGCAGCAGAGCTTAATTTGGAATACTGGAGGACATTAACATGGCAAAGATAATAGGCATAGACCTTGGAACTTCTAATACGGCGGCGGCGGTGATGGAAGGCGGCAAAGTCACCATCATCCCCTCGGCCGAAGGCACCAGCCTCGGCGGGAAGGCTTTCCCGTCCTACGTGGCTTTTGCCAAAGACGGCCAGATGCTGGTGGGCGAGCCCGCCCGCAGGCAGGCCGTCGCCAACCCCGAAGGCACCGTTTCCGCTTTCAAGCGGAAAATGGGGACCGACCATAAGTACCAGATCTCCGGCAAGGAGTTCACTCCCCCGCAGCTGGCCGCTTTCCTGCTGCAGAAAGTGAAGCGCGACGCCGAGGCTTTCCTGGGCGAGAAGGTGGAGAAAGCCGTCATCACCGTGCCGGCCTACTTCAACGACAACCAGCGCCAGGCCACCAAGGACGCCGGCACCATCGCCGGCCTTGAAGTGGTGCGCCTTGTCAACGAGCCCACCGCCGCGGCCCTCGCCTACGGCATAGATAAGGAAGGCCGCGACCAGAAGATCATGGTGTTCGACCTGGGCGGCGGTACCCTGGATGTCACCATCATGGAGCTGGGTAAAGAAGGCACCTTCGACGTGATCTCCACTTCCGGCGACACGCAGCTGGGCGGCACCGACATGGACAAGGCTCTGGTGGACTTCATCGCCGGCGAGTTCCGCAAGGACACCGGCATCGACCTCACCAAGGACCCCACTTCCACCCAGCGCATAAAGGAAGCCGCGGAAAAGGCCAAGATCGAGCTCTCCACCACCATGGAGACCGAGATCAACCTGCCGTTCATCTCCGCCGACGCCACCGGCCCCAAGCACATGGCGCTCAAGCTCGGCCGCGCCCGCCTGGAATCCCTGGTGGAAGGCATCGTGAAGCGCTGCCAGAAGTCGATCGACACCGCGCTCGCCGACGCCAAGCTTAAGACCTCGGACATCAGCCGCATCATCCTTGTCGGCGGCCCCACCCGCATGCCCATCGTGCAGAAGTTCATCGAGGACTTCGTAGGCAAGAAGATCGAGCACGGCGTGGACCCGATGGAATGCGTGGCCTCGGGTGCTGCCGTGCAGGCCGCCGTGCTGACCGGCGACGTGAAGGACGTGCTGCTGCTGGACGTTACCCCGCTGTCCCTGGGCATCGAGACGCTGGGATCGGTGATGACGCGCCTCATCGACAAGAATACCACCATCCCGGCCAAGAAGTCGCAGGTGTTCTCCACCGCGGCGGATTCCCAGCCCGCGGTGACCATCCACGTGCTGCAGGGCGAGCGCGCCATGGCCGGCGACAACGTGTCGCTGGGCAAGTTCGACCTCGACGGGATACCTCCGGCGCCCCGCGGCATGCCGCAGATAGAGGTGGCCTTCGACATCGACGCCAACGGCATCCTGCAGGTGCACGCCAAGGACCTGGGCACCGGCAAGGCGCAGCATATCACCATCAGCGCGCCCAACAAGCTGTCCAAGGACGATATCGACAAATTCGTCAAGCAGGCGGAGCAGTTCGCCGACGCGGACAAGAAATATAAGGAAAAGGTGGAGACCAAGAACGAGGCCGACACCGTCCTCTACACCACGGAGAAGGCGCTGAAAGAGCACGGGGACAAGATCTCCCAGGACGAGCGCCTGGCCGTGGACCGCGCCATCAACGAGATGAAGGACGCCCTGAAGGGCGACGACATGGACAAGGTGAAGAAGGCCAAGGACAACCTTATACAGGTTTCCCAGAAGCTGGGCGAAGCCGTGTATAAAGCCTCCCAGGCCAAAGCCAACCCCGGCGCGGGCGCGGGCCCGGCCCCCGAGGGCGCCAAAGCAGCGGCGGGCGGCAAGGACGACGTGGTGGACGCCGAAGTCGTGGACGATAAAAAGAAATAAATAGGCAGCAGCCGGCGTGGGGCGTTAGAGCGTTGAGGCTTAATAAAAGCTAAAATACTCTTGCGCTCCGCGCCATTTAGAGCCGGCGCAGTAAATACTATGGCATCAAACGATTATTACCGCACCCTGGGCGTGGCCCGCAACGCCAGTTCCGACGAGATCAAGTCCGCCTACAGAAAGCTGGCGATGAAGCACCACCCCGACCGCAACCCGGGCAGCAACGACTCCGATTCCGTCTTCAAAGAGATCAACGAGGCCTACGAAGTGCTCTCCACCCCGGAGAAGCGCCAGGTCTACGACCAGTATGGCGCGGAGGGCCTTAAGGCGGGCGCCGGCGGCGGCCACGGCGGTTTCGGCGGTTTTCAGGGCGCGGACCTGGGCGACATGTTCGGGGACCTGTTCGAGAATCTGTTCACCCAGGGCCAGGGCGGGGGCAGAGGCCGTCCGCGCTCACGGCGCGGCGCCGACCTTAAGTACGAGGCCGAGATAACCCTGGAAGACGCTTTCACCGGCGTCAAAGTCCCCATAAATTTCGAGCGCACCGAGGTCTGCCAGGAATGCGGCGGCACGGGCGCGCGCGGCAAGACCGGCATAAAAAAATGCCCCACCTGCCACGGCGCCGGCCGCGTGCAGTATTCGCAGGGCTTTTTCGCTTTCAGCCAGGCCTGCCCCGACTGCGGCGGCCAGGGCGAAGTGATCTCCAGCCCGTGCAAGGTCTGTAACGGCGCCGGCCGCCAGAAGAAGAGCGCCTCCATCAACGTCAAGATCCCCGCCGGGGTGGAAGAGGGCGCGGTGCTGCGCGTTTCCAGCGGCGGGGACGCGGGCATGAAGGGCGGGGACTCCGGGGACCTTTACATACAGGTGCGCCTGAAGCACCACGCGCATTTCGAGCGGCAGGGCCGCGACCTTATATACGAAGCCACGCTGGCCGTCTGGCAGGCGGCGCTGGGCGGCGAAGTCGACGTGCCGGTCATAGAGGGCGGCCGCGTCAAGATACGCATCCCCCAGGGGACCCAGCACGGCAAAGTATTCCGCGTGCACGACCAAGGCATGCCCGGCCCGGGCGGCAGGCCCCGCGGCGATCTGCTGGTAAAGGTGAAAATTGAAGTCCCGCACGAGCTGACGCCGCGCCAGCGCGAACTCTTCGGCGAGCTCGCGCTGATCGCCGGGCACGAGGCGCCTGTGGCGGACGAGAAGGATAAGGGTTTCTTCAAGAAGATCCTGGGCTGATATGCCGCAATATTTTATTCCCGCAGAGAACATGCGCGGCGGCGACTTCTTCGCCGGCCCCGACGAATCCTCCCATATCGCGCGCGCGGCCCGGGCCCGCGCTGGCGACGAGATAGAGATCTTCGACGGCAAGGGCGGCCGCTACAGCGCGGTGATAAAGTCGGTGACGGGCGACGCCGTGACCGGGACGGTAAAAGAGGCGCTGCCGAGCCCCGAGTACAAGACCAAGATCACGCTTTGTTTCGCCGTGGTGGCCAGGCCGGCGCTGGAGGATATCCTGGCGCACTGCACGGAGGCCGGGGTGGACGTATTCCAGCCGGTGATGGCTTCCAGGGTGCAGTTCGACCTGTTCAGCGACTGGGACCGCAGGACGGGCCGGCTGGGCCAGGTGGTGCTGGCGGCGGCCAAGCAGTGCGGCAGGGGGCTGCTGCCGGTGGTGCGCAAACCGGAGAAGCTCGACGACCTGCTGTCGGCCGGCGGGCCGGCGGTGTTCGCTTCGGCGGACGGGCTTCTGCCCGACGAGGCGGCTAAGGCCGTGGCGGGGAAAACGGATATAAAGCTTTTTGTGGGGCCGGAGGGCGGCTTTACCAAGGGGGAACTGGGGTTCGCGCGCGAGAAGGGCGCGGTGTTCATGAACCTCGGGCTGTACACGCTCAGGGCGGAATCGGCCTGTCTGGCGGCTTCTTCGGCGCTGCTCACCCGGCTGGGGTGACGCTTGCTATCTGGAGAGGGCATTTGATAGAAGATAGATAGGGCCGTCTGATGGGCATAGCCCCTGATACGGCACCTACGCATGTATTGGGTTTATAAGGCAGGTCACAGTTTATGATAGATCTTAAACCGATTTTTCTCAGGAAAGTTAAAAATATTCTGGCCGGCAACGTGCCGGAGTACGACGTTATGGTCTACGGCTCGCGGGCCGACGGTACGGCCAAGAAGTATTCTTACCTCGACATCGCCGTGATGTCGGATAAGCCGCTGGTGGCGACGCGGCTGGAAAAGCTTTCCACGGAGTTTACTGCCGCCGGTTTCCCTTTCCGGGTCGAGACCATAGACTGGGCCGCCACGGGCGCCAGTTTCCGCAAAGAGATCAAGAAAACCGGCGTTCTGATACAGAACTCGCCCAAAAAATAGTTTCATTTATGATAGACCTTAAGCCGATCTTCCTGAAAAAAGTGAAGGGTATTCTTGCGTCCCATGTGCCGGAGTTCGACGTGCTGGTCTACGGCCACCGGGCGGGGGGCGCGGCCAAGAAATATTCCTATCTGGACCTTGCCGTGATGTCCGACAAGCCTCTCTCGCCGGCCCGCATGGAGAAGCTCGAGGCCGCCTTTAAGGCCGCCGCCTTCCCTTTCCGCATAGAAACCATCTGCTGGGCCGCCACCGGCCCCAGCTTCCGCAAAGAAATAAAAAAAACCGGCGTCCTCATCCAGACCTCCCCGAAGAAATAGAGGCGCTCACGATAAGAGCCTCCTGATTTTCGGGGCCCCACAACATGCACAGTTCGCATCCCACTCCCACAGGCGCGGGCGGGGTTGCCGCTCGCTCCTAAGCGGGCGTGGCAGAAGAGGGGCGGGCACGGTGTGTCCCGACCCCGTGCCCGAGAACCCCATACCCTCGACAGGACCCCGACTGGGCTTCTCGCGGATCTTTTGTTGAACAACGCCAACCAGCGATGATTAATATACAGGTGCAGAGCTCCTCTAAATTGTAAAATATGGGGGTGAAGGTTTATTTTAAGACCGTGGGATGTCGGGTGAACCAGGTGGAGACGGAGAGTCTCCGCGAGAAGTTCGCCGGGCTGGGACATAGTGACGCGGAGACGCCGGAAGAGGCGGACCTCGTGGTGGTGAATACCTGCTCGGTTACCGCTAAGGCCGACAGGGATTGCGTTTCCTTCCTTAAGAAAACTGCCGCCGCCAATCCCAAGGCCGCCATTGCAGTGACCGGGTGCCTGGCCACGCTGGAACCCGCAAAGATCCTGGCCGCGGCGCCGGGCGCCACGCTGTTCACCAATAAAGAAAAAGAGAATATTCCCGCCGTGTTCTGCGGCACCGCCGCCACCGCCGATTTCTTCTCCGTCACCAAGTCGCACGGCAAAGCCCGAGCTTTTATAAAAGTGCAGGACGGCTGCAACCTCAAGTGCGCCTACTGCCTGGTGAACCTCGCCCGCAGCGAACTCAGGTCAAAACCCCTGGAAGCCGCCGTCTCCGAAGTGAAAAAACTCATAGACGCCGGCTTCGCCGAGATAGTCCTCTGCGGCACCCGCCTCGGCATCTACCACTGCAAAGACACCGGCGCCAACCTTGCCGAACTTATGAAGCGCCTCTTCGCCCTGGAAGGCGATTTCCGCCTGCGCTTCTCCTCCGTAGAGTCCGAAGAACTCACCCCGGAACTCCTTAAGGTCCTGAAAGCCGGCGGCCCCAGGTTCTGCCATTACTTCCACCTGCCCCTGCAGGCCGGCGCCGACCCCGTCCTTAAAGCCATGGGCCGCCTCTACAATGCCGCCCGGTACAAGGCCAAGCTGGAAGAACTCCGCGCCATTTTCCCCGGCGTCGGGACCTACGCCGACATCATAGCCGGCTACCCCACCGAAACAGACGAGGATTTCTCCGCAGCGCTGAAATTCGTGCGCGCCTGCGGTCTCTCCGGCCTGCACGTCTTCAGCTTCTCGGCCAGACCCGGCACCAAGGCCGCCGCTCTCAAACCCCTCCCGCCGGCAATAGTCTCCGCGCGCTCAAGCGCCCTGCGCGCCCTCGACGCCGAACTGCGCGCCGCCTATGCCGCAGCCATGCTGGGGACGGAGACCGTGGCCCTCGTCCTTAAGAACAAGGACGGCCGCGCCCTGGCCCTCGCCTCTAATTTCGTCAACCTGGAATTCCCCGGGCCGCTCAAGCCCGGGACGCTCGTTAAGTGCCGCATAACCGCCGCCCGCGCCGGCGCCTGCCTGGCAGAAGCGTTAAAATGAAACCCTGCCCCTCCTGCGGCTACGGCAACTCCGACACCGGGCTTAAATGCGGCATCTGCGCCCGCGATATTTCCGCCGTGCCGGTTTTAATTGAGCGCCCTCCCGAAAAAGAAGCCTGGCCGCTGATCCTGACCGGGCTTTTGCTGATGCTCTGCGGCCTGGCTTTCTTTGTGACCGGGAATTTTGCGGATAAACCCGCCCGGCCGGCCTCCGGCGAAACGGAGTTCTCCGACGAAGCTTCCTTCAGCTATGACGGCGTGATCTACGCCCTGGATAAAATGGGGCAGCAGCGGTTCCTGCCGAGCGGGGAGAAGCGTAAAGTGGCCCCGCTGATCTACAGCCATGACGACAGGGTCGCCTGCGCCGCGGTCAGGCTGATCGGGGGCTGGCTCCGTTCGGGGGAGGAACCCGGGGACGAACAATTCTGGCGCGAAACCCTGGCCAAAGCCGCCTCTGCCGGCAGCCCCGCCGTGCGCCTGTTGGCCGCGCAGGAGGCGGTCCCGGCGGCTGGGTTAAAAAGTGAGTAAATATCCCGCGAACAACTTGCTATAATTAAAAAGTAAGGCGCGTATATATATTGTAAGGGCACGGGGGCGGTCATATGGACAGAAAAGACGGAAAAAAGAAAGAGTCTATAGACGAAATACTTTCGGACCTCAACGGCCTCCTCAATAAGATGCCGTCCATCCTTGACGGCATAAAAATGCCGGAGATAAAACCGGTGGAGTTTTCCCAGCCCGCGCCGGAACCGGTAAAGAAAAATATACCCCCGGCGCAGGACGCCGATAAAACCATAATTTTAGAGTCCCTGTCCGGGCTGCCCGAAGGCGCCGCCCTGCCTGAGGAAAAACCCGCGGAGCCCGCGCCTGCCGCCGGCGATAAGACCATGATCATCGAGTCCTTCGCGTCCCTGCCCGAGGGGGCTGCGGCCCCGTCGGACGAGAAGCTCGTCCCGCAGAGCCTGGGGGATTTCATGTTCGGAGAAGGCGCGATAGAGCCGTCCGCCCTGCCCGAAGTAAAGCCCTCCGTAGAGGAAAGATCGGGAAGCCCCGTCCCCGAACCCGCTCCGCAGCCGGAAGAACCCGCGGCCGAAATTCCGCCCGCCGCTCAGGAAGAACAGGCCAAGCCGTTCGCGGGCCTGGCCGCCCCTCACGCGTACGAAAACACCAGGGATTTCGGCGTGCCCGATATTGACGCGCTCATGCAGCTGTCAGAAGGGGACATCCAGGCCCTGACGGATCAGGAGCCGGCGGCGCAGCCGGAGCCCGCGCAGGAGCACGATAAGGCCGAGCCGTCCATGGACGAACTGGCCGAATTTGAAGCACAATTGAAAGCGGCAGCACCGCAGGGGGAAGTCATGGAGAACAAGCCCGAAGAGGAAAAACAGGAAACGCAGCCGGCCCCCGAGGCCCCCGAGGCCGCCCAGATCCCCGCGGCGGAGCCCGAAGCTGCAGCGCCCTTGACGAAAGCGGAGGAAAGTTTTGAAGCGTTCACCATAGAGCCGCAGGCGCAGCCGGCCCCCGAGGCCGCCCAGGCCCCCGCGGCGGAGTCCGAGGGGCTTGTGATCGAGCCGGCGGTAAAAGCGGCGGACGCCGGTATTTCACTTGAACTTGAGGCGCGGCCCGCACCCGAGGCCGCCGAGACCCTGCAGCTGGAACAGCCGGGCATGATCGTAGCGGCGCCCCAGGAAAGCGCCCCTGCCGCCGGCGGCATAGAACTTTCCATAGGCAGCCAGCCCGGGAACGCGCAGCCGTTCGGCATCCCGGCCTCCGCGTCCAAGGCGGAAGAAACGCTGCCGGGCCTGGCTTTCGAATCGGCCAGCGCGGCCGTGTCCGGCGGCCAGACCCCTTCAGGGGATGAAACCCTGGTAGTGCCTCCTCCGGCCGGCGCCGCCGGCGGCGAGGATAAAACGGTTATTTTCGAGGCGGGGAATCCCCCCGGCGTCACCTCCAGGTCGCAGGCCGGAGACTTGGCCGGCCTGGCTGAAAAATCAGTTCCCGAGGGGATCCCGGCCGAACGCGTGCGCGCGCTGGCTTTTCTTTATTCCGCCGAGGATAAGGCGCTGTGCGCCACGGTGCTTTCCGAGCTGGACGCTATCTGTCTGAAGTCGGCCACAAAACCTATGTTCGTAAAGCGCGTCTCCGTGGGGGAATGCGCTGCGGACGCCAACGCCAACTATATCCTGCAGACCGTCACCGACGCCGGTGCGCAGGGCCTGGTCTGCGTGGGGGCCATCCCGCAGGAAAAAATATACGAGATCGAGAACGCGTTCACCTCTTCGGGCGGCTTTTTCCGGCATTATGATTCCGTCGGTTTCAGCCATTCCGTGGCGCTGGACCTGGTTTCCGACCTGATACTCCGTTAACCGACCATTATGATAAAAAAGTGGGACGTGGCCCCGGCGCCAAACGAAAAGAATCCCGGCCGGCATAAACTCCTGATAAAAGGGGAGATGAAGGACATCTTCCTGATCGTCAAGAACCTGGGCAGCCTCTGTTCCCGTCCCGAAAAGACTTCGGGCGAATTCGATTTTGTCATCTACCTGTCCAAGCTCGAGATGGACACGATGAAGAAGCTGAAGGCCGTGGCCGCGGAGCTCAGCGCCCCCGCCGCGGCGGAGGCCGAACCTTTCGGCGACGAACCGGCGCCCTTCGACGCCCCCACGCCCAAACTAAAAACGGAGCCCGCGCCCGCTCCGGCGATGCCGCAGGGGATGAACGTTCCTTCTATTTCCACCCGCACTAAGAGGGAGGAGACTCCGCCGCCCGCCGCCGCCCAGCCGCCAGCGCAGCCCGCCGCGCTGTCTCCCAACGTCTCGGCCAGGTCGAAGACCAAATGGTCCATGGAACTGCCGCTCATTCCCACCTACAGCTTCCAGACGCTGATCTCCGGCTCGCATAACCGCTTCGCGCACGCGGCCGCCATGGCCGTGGTGGAGAACCCGGGCGTGATCTATAACCCGCTGCTTCTTTTCGGCACGCCGGGCACCGGTAAAACGCATTTCGTCAACGCCATCTCCTACGGGCTTTCCGCTTCCATAGGGCAGAACAACATCTTCGTCACCGACGGTATAAAGCTCTCCAAGGGCATCGAGGTCGCCTGTAAAGAAGGCGGGATGGCCAGGATAGAAGAGCTCTTTTCCAAGGTGAAGGTGCTCATAATAGACGACGTGCATCTTCTGATGGTCTCCGAGACCAACAAAAAATACCTCTCGAAATGGCTTAACGACTTTGTGGCGCAGAACAAGCAGATAGTGGTCACCTCGGTCTTCCCGCCGAAGTCGCTGTCGGGGCTCGAGGACGCGGTCGGCTTCCAGTTCACGCAGGGGTGGATGGTGGACCTTAAGATGCCCAACCCGCAGGCCTACAAGTCCATCATGGCGCAGCTTCTGCAGGGCCTGGACGTGAAGCTGTCCGACGAGGAGATCACCAGTATTTTCGCCGCCGGCATGATGCAGTTCGGGGACGCCGCGCGCACGCTGGAGGATATGAAGAAGCTGGAGAAGTTCCTGGTCAACGCCATGAACAGCGTCTCGCATTCCCAGCTGCTGGACATGCTGCTCGGCTTCAGCGAGACGGCGGTGGCGGGGGCCCTTACTGAAGAGGACGTGCGCCAGGCCTCCTCCTGGCAGCCGACCCAGAAGGATACCTGGTTCAAGTGGGGGATCTTCTACCCAAAGGGCATGCGGCGCGAGGCCGACTTCGCCCTGTATTCCCTGCACGAGCGCGCCAAAGAACTCAAACTGAACACCGAGTGGAGCCAGGTTTTTGTGGAAGAGTATAACTCGGACGAGCTTTACGGCGTGCCGTTCAAGGTGGGCAGTTATGCCAGCGAAAAGAACGTCAACGGGGTCATAGTGCTGGGGCCGCAGCCCACTTCCGCCCTGGGCGCGCAGGAGGCGGAGTTCCGCCATATAGCTTTCAAGATACTGGACAGCTTCCTGATAAAAGGCGCCTGGCTGCCGCTGGAGAAACTTAAGTCGAAGGCCGCCTACGCCAAAATCCTTATGGACCTGGTGTGATGAATGGTTAACGAACTCATAGGGGCCGGCGTCCTGGGCGCGGCGGGGGCTTTCGGGGCCTACTGGTACCTGAAGTTCAGGGACGTCCTGCCGATGGAGACCCGCCTGCTGGCCGCGCAGAAGGGTTACTCCGATTTTACCGCCTTCACCAGGGAAACGATGGAGCGCGCCTACGCCCCGGAGCAGCCCGAACATTTCGGCGACATCACCAATTACTACCTGATAAAACTGCACAAGGTCTTTCCGGACAGCTCCATGCTGCTTTTTGAGAAAGGCCCCGGCCAGTGGAAACTTGTAAATTACCTTAAACATTTCAAGGTTGAGCCCAAGCTCCTGACCGCCTATAAATGGAGCGCTTTCGACCGCAGCTCCTCGGAAGGGGAACTGCTGCGCTTTGACGACGTGAAAGCCGGCGACTACCAGGGCGTGGCGGAGCTGTTCTCCGTTTTCGACATCAAGTCCGCGCTGATGTGTCCCTTCAAGCCCGCCGGCGGCGCGGCCGAGCGGCTTATCGTGTTCGGCGCGGCCCAGCCCGGCTCCTTCGACGCGGCCCAGCCCTATCTGCGCTTCGTGGCGTCCCAGCTTTCTTCCATCTCCAAGGTCTCGGACAAGGTGTTCGCGCTCAAGAAAGAGACCGACAGTCTCAAGAGCGAGGTCAGCGCGGTAGTGAAGGAACTGGACGTGGCGGGGTCGCGCCTGATCCAGCGCGCCCGCGAGCGCAAGGCGCTTTACGAAGTGGTCACCAAGGTGACCGGCCCCGGCGGCGACACGCAGAACGGCTGCTCGGCCATCCTCAATATCGTGGCCAAAATGGTGGAGGCCGACGTGGTTGCCTGCCTGCTGTTCGACGAGGCGAAAGGCGAGCTGGTGGTGAGCCCCGGCTCCTACGGTATCCCGGACGCGGAGCGCATGCTCTACAGCATCCCGGTCAGCAACCACGCCTCGGCCTCGGTGCGCACCTTCCTCAGCCGCAAGCCCTTCATAACCGCCGACGCCCAGAACGACCCCGACGTGCTCACCCGCTACGCCAAGCTCTGGGAGATCCATTCGCTGATGATCGTGCCTATCTCCCTGCACGACCGCATCATCGGCGTCATGCGCGTGGGCAGCCGCCGCCAGGATTTCTTCACCCCGGACCAACTGGAGTTCCTCACCATCATCGCCGACGAGCTGGCCATCATCATCGAGATGGTGACGCTCTACGAGAACCTGTCCAAGACCGCGCAGGAGCTGGCGCAGCTCAATAAACTCAAGGACGAGTTCCTCTCCACCGTCAGCCACGAGCTGAAAACCCCGCTCACCACCATAAAAGGCTTCGTGTCGGTGATCCTCAGCGGCGAGGTGGGCCCGCTCAACGAGCAGCAGATAAATTTCCTGACCGTAACGGACCAGTCCGTGAACCGCCTCACGCATTTGATCTCCAACCTCCTGGACCTCTCCCGCCTCAACGGCAAAGTGGAAATGGAGTTCCAGCGCGTGGACCTGGTGGAACTGGTGCGCTCCTCCATTTCCACCATGCTGCTTAAGGCCAGGGAGAAGAACGTGCAGTTATCCAACGCCGTGACCAAAGGGCTGCCCAGCGTGCAGGCCGACACCCGCTGGATAGGGCAGGTCATAGACAATTTGCTGATCAACGCCATAAAATACGCCGGAGAAGGGGCGAAGGTGAACGTGAGCGGCACGGACAAAGGGGAGGCCGTCGTTATCTGCGTGGAGGATAACGGCCCCGGCATCCCCGCCGAGGAACAGAAGATGGTCTTCGACAAGTTCTACCGCGGCAAAGCCAGCGCCAACCAGGTGCCCGGCACCGGCCTGGGCCTGGCCATTTCAAAATCCGTGGTGGAGAAGCACGGCGGCAAGATCTGGGTGGAATCGAAACCGGGCAAAGGCGCCAGGTTCTTCTTCGCCCTGCCGATAGCCAAGAATAAACAGGCCCTTTGAGGCCAGCTGGGGGATCTTATGAAACTAAAACTAACTTTAACGGCCGCCGCGCTGCTGCTGGGCGCCTGCGCCCACGCTCCGGCCCCGGGTTCGGTAAAGGCCCCGCCCGAGCCGCTGGCGGCCGACGGCGCCTGCGTCTTCAACTCCCGCGACCTGGCGGCCTCGCGCGCCTGCGCCGTGCAGGACGCCGAACGGAGCGCCGTCAGCCGCGTGACCGCTCTCTACCTGGACGAGGCCGTGCGGGCCGAAAAGAACTCTGTCCTGGAGAACGCCCTGCTGAAGAATTCCCATCTTTATGTGGCCCGGTATAAAACCCTCTCCGACGGTCCCGACGCCGGCTATTACAAGGTGCGCATAAAGGCCTGGGTTTACCACGGCCGCATCGCTTCCGAGCTGCGCGCCCTTAACCTTGCCGGCCCGGCCGCCGCCGGCCCGCGCGCCGCCTTCGTGCAGCGCGGTACGCCAGCCCCGGCGTTCGCCGCCGCTTTCAGAGCAGCTTTCCTGAAGCGGTCTGCCGTGGGGATAGAGGATTTCCCTTTCGCCTCCGACCCGGCCCTGGCGGCCGGCCCCCAGGCCGCCCTGCTGGACGCCGCGGCCGCCTCCGGGGTAGACCTGCTCATCGCCGTGTCCGCCTCGGCTTCCGCCGCCGGCGCCGGCATCAATACCGGTTTCTATCCCACCAAAGCCGAGGCCTCCGTGAAGGTTTACGACGCGCCTTCAGGCCGGCTGCTGCTGGACCTGGCCAACCAGGCGAACGGCATAGATTCCACCGAGGCCGGTTCAGCCTCGAAGGCGCTGGCCGCCGCGGGAGAACTGCTGGCGCAGGAGACGGCGGCCCGCGCCGAACGCCTGCTTAAACCGGATGCGGCTCTGAAACTGAATTTTTACGGCCTGGAAGGGCTGGAGTTCCTGGAAAAGCTGAAGGCCCAACTGCTGAAACTGGACGTGAAAGACCTGCGGCTTGACCATTATGCCGCGGGCACGGCCGTGTTCCAGGTGGTGCCGAAAAGCCCGGACCCGCAGGAATTCGCCAGCGCCGTGCTGCGCGGGGACTCGCTGGGCCTGGAGCTGGAGGGGGCCGCGGGGCAGGAAGTGTCTTTTTCCATCCCCAAATGAGTTTTCGCCTCCTGGCCTGTTCTTTTTTACTGGCGGCGGGCTGCGCCGGCAAGGCCGCGTACCTGGTTTCGCCGGCGCTGCGGACGGCGGCCGACCCACGCGTGGCGGTGCTGCCTTTCGACAACCAGAGCACGGATATCGGGGCCCCGGACGTGATGCGCAAGCTCGCAGAGGAGGGGTTCGCTAAACGCGGCTACCAGCCCCTCCCGGCGGAGGAGGTTGACGCCAAGCTTGCCTCCCTGGGGGTTTCGGAGGGGGGACAGCTGCCGGGCGTTAAGCCCGAGGCGCTGGGCCAGGCGCTGGGCGTGGACCTGCTGGTCTACGGGGACGTGGAGGATTTTACTTTTCAGAATCTTGGGTACCTGATACGCAAAGCGGTGGTACTGCGCGTCAAGGTGGTTTCGGCAGGTACGAGCGAAACCCTTTACGAGGGTTCCGGCTCTGGCAAGGACATAAAGGTATTCTTCAACAGCGACCAGGCCAAGGCCGCTTTTGTGGAGCAGCTGGCCGTGAAGCTGGTGCAGAATATTTTAAAGACGCCGCTTAAAAAAGAGGCGGAGACGGCGGCCGATAAGGCCCTCGGCAGCCTGCCGCGCAGATAGAATTTGGAATTCGGACAGTATAACGGAGGATAAAATGAACAAGCTTAAACTTTTAGCCGCTGCCGCTCTTTTAGCCGGGGCTTGCGCGCCGTCCAAGACCGTAAAGACCCAGCAGGCGCTCAGCGTGGACAAGACCGAGAAAGTAACGTCCAAATATACCGGCCCCAAGCGCCGCATAGGCGTGGTGGAATTCGAGAATAAGTCCGCTTACGGCCAGGGCCGCCTGGGCGGCGCCGCTTCCGACATACTGGTGACGGAACTCGTCAAATCCGGCAAATTCATAGTGGTGGAACGCGCCCAGCTCAACAAGATAATGGAAGAACAGAAATTCCAGGCCCAGGGCATGACCGACCCGGCCACCGTGGCCAGGATCGGCCAGGTGATGGGGCTCGAGGCCATAGTGGTGGGGTCCGTCTCCCAGTTCGGTGTTAAGAAGGAAGGGTCCGACTACCTGCTGACGCAGTCCAAGCGCCAGGTGGCCGACGTGACCGTGGACATAAGGCTCATCGACGTGCAGAGCGGCCAGGTGATACTGGCCGATTCCGGCAAGGGCATGGCCAAGGCCACCAAGGCCTCTTTCCTAGGTATGGGCACCAAGGGCGGCTACGACGAAACTTTGGAAGGCGAGGCCCTGCGCGCCGCGCTGGTGCAGTTCGTCACCAATATCTCCAGCCAGCTCAATAAGAAACCCTGGTCGTGCATGATAGCCGCCTCCGCCCAGGACCAGCTTTACCTGAACGCGGGCCAGGACTCCGGCGTGACCGAAGGCATGAAGCTGGACTGCTTCCGGCAGGGCTCCGAGATCCGCGACCCGCGCTCCAACCTGGTGATCGGCCACGTGGAAGACTACCTGGGCCGCGCCGAGGTGACGGGCCCCTGCGGAGATTCCGGCGACTGCGCCAAGGCGCAGTTCACGAAGTCGGCCGGCGGTTCGGCCAAGACCGGCGATATCTGCCGTCTGGCGAAATAGCCTGAGGCCTACGGATTCTCCGGTCTACACGGCCTGCATCCCGACAGTACGCTGTCGGGATGGTCAGCTATACTAGACTTATGTTATCCAAGCTGCGCACATTGTGCCTTAAGGGCATAGACGGCAGAGAGGTCAGCGCCGAGGTCTACATTGCCCCGGGGCTGCCAGCTTATACCGTGGTGGGCCTGCCCGACGCCGCCGTGAAAGAGGCGAAGGACCGGGTGGTGGCCGCCGTGCGCAATTCCGGCTACGACTTCCCCTCTAAACGCATAACCGTCAATCTCGCCCCGGCCGAGATTAAAAAATCCGGCACGCATTTCGACCTGCCCATAGCCCTGGGCGTGCTGGCCGCCTCCGGCAAGCTCGGGAAAAAACCGCCCGCGCGCATGGAGGACACGTTCTTTATAGGCGAACTGGCGCTGGACGGCGCCATACGGCCGGTGGCTGGCGTGCTGCCTATGCTGATGGCGCTCAAGGGCTCCGGTAAGACTGCCGTCGTGCCGGTCGGGAACTCGGCGGAGGCCGCCGTTTCCGGCGTGGCCTGCCTGGCGGCCGCCACCCTGAAAGAAACCGCCGCCTGGCTTACCGGGGAGGGCGAACTTAAGCCCTGCGCCCGCCCCGCCGAACATAAGATTTCCTCCGCCCCGGTCCCGGATTTCTCCGAGGTAAAGGGCCAGGCCTTCGCCAAACGCGCGCTCGAGATAGCCGCCGCCGGCTTTCACAACGTCATAATGGTGGGCCCGCCCGGCGCCGGCAAGAGTATGCTGGCCCGCCGCTTCGCCGCGCTGCTCCCGCCGATGACCTTCGACGAGTCCCTGGAGACGACCAAGCTTTATTCCGTCAGCGGCCTGGGCGCCGCCGGCCGCCTGGTGAGCGAGCGCCCTTTCAGGGAACCGCACCATACTATTTCCGACGCGGCGCTTATCGGGGGCGGCTCCAGCCCCAGGCCGGGTGAAGTGTCCCTGGCGCATAACGGCGTTCTTTTTCTCGACGAGTTCCCCGAATTCTCGCGCCCGGCCATCGAGGGCCTGCGCGAGCCGCTGGAGGCCTGGCGGGTAACCGTATCCAGGGTGAAGGAGAGCGTGGCCTACCCGGCGCGTTTTTTGATGGTCGCCGCCATGAACCCCTGCCCCTGCGGATATCTCGGCCATCCCACCCGCGAATGCGCCTGCACGCCGCTGCAGGTGCACAAGTACCGCGCCAAGGTTTCCGGGCCCATACTGGACCGCATAGACCTGCACGTGCAGCTGTCGGCGGTCAAATACGCCGATTGGGAGGCCCTGCCGAAAGGGGAGCCCTCGGCCGTCATAGCCGAGCGGGTGCTGAAGGCGATAGAGATCCAGCGCAAGAGATTCAACGGCGGGATCCGGGCCAACGCTTTTATGGCCGGCGCCGAGCTGCGGCGCCATTGCGCCCTGCCCGAAGGGGCCTCCGCCGTGCTGGAGACGGCCATGAACAGGCTTGGCTTTTCCGCCCGCTCGCTCGATAAGATCCTTAAGATCTCGAGGACCATAGCGGACCTGGAAGGCGCGGCCGCCATAAAGCGGGAGCACGTAATAGAAGCGGTGCAGTACAGGATGCTGGACAAGGCGGCGGAACTGCCGGCCGGGATCTGAGGATTCGGAATTAATGGAGGCTTACATGAGGATGTTTACTATTGCGGCTTTAGTCGTGTTGATGACCGGCTGGGCCGGGGCCCAGCAGGTGCAGCTCCTTGAGAACGACGTGGCGAAGTCCGGGAAGGCCGCGGCGGCACCTTCCGAAGACATGCCCCAGATAATCATGCCTTCCGAAGATAAGCCGGCAGCGGCGCCCAAACCGGCCGGGGAAGTGAAAAAGCCGGACCAGGCCGCGGTTAAAAAAGCCGTGAAGCCGGTAGCAAAGGAAATGACGGCCGAAGTGAAGGCGCCTGCCGCTACCAATAATTTCCCCAGCCTGGAAGAGATACCTGCCGCGTCTAAACCTGCGCAAGAAGTGAAGTCTTCGGTTCAGGCTAAACCGGTAGAGATGGCCAAACCCGCGCCGGCTGTCGCCATTAAGCCGGCGGTTAAAAAGAAGCCGGTCCCTACGCCTATCCCGCCGGCCGAGCCTAAGCCCGAGGGCGGCTTTAACGTAACTAAGGTCCATAACGTGGTCAAGGGCGATACGCTCTGGGACCTTTCAGATAAATATTATAATGATCCCTATAAATGGGGCAGGATCTATAACGCGAACCTTAACGTCGTAACCAACCCCGACCTGATAAATCCGAAAGAAGAACTTATCATCCCGGAGATAATGGAAACCGTTAAGCCCGAACCTGAAAAAGCTTTGGTGATCGGAGAGGGCGATACCGTAAAGGACGCCGACCTCACCAGCGCCGAAGTGACGCAGCCGGAGGCCGCCGCCGCGCCTGCCGCGCCCGTTAAGACGGCCGCGGCGGAACTGAGCGAGGCGCTGGACAGATTTGACCGCGTCGACCTGTCCGAGGATATGCCCGAGCATCAGAAGGAATGGGCCGCCGGCGTGAAGATCGTCCCCGACGACTGGCGCGAGGACGGCGTGATCACCGCCAAAGAAAAAGGCGACGACGACAGCATGGAGAACAGCCTTTCGATGAGCGGCGATACCATGACCATTTTTATGGCCAGGTCCGACCTGGTGAAAAAAGGCGACCGCCTCGCAGTTTATATGAAAGGCGCGGATGCCTACGATAAACATGGTAAAAGGCTGGGCCGCGAGGTGCAGGCCGCCGGTACGCTGGAAGTGCTGGAAGCCGACGGCTCCAGCGTGAGAGCCATGGTCATGGATTCGGTTACTCCTATTTACAAAGGCTACGTCGTAAAAAAGAAGTAGGTTTAGGGGGACGCATGGGGGGAGATCCGGGGGAAGAGAAGCTGGCGCGGGTGCGGCTGAATTATTTCGCCTGCCACAAAAGCGACTGGCTGCTGCGGCTTATCGATATTTACGGGGGGGCGGCCGAGCTTTTAAAGCGGCCCCCGGCCGAGCTTGCGGCCGAGGGGGGCGTGATGCTGGATACCGCCCTGCGCCTGGCCGCCCAGACGGCCGCCGCGGACCCGGAGAAAGAAATGCTGGCCGCTCAAAGGGCCGGCATTTCAGTTTTAACCGTCCTCGACGTGGACTACCCTGAACTTCTTAAAAAGATATATGACCCGCCGCTGGTTATCTACGTGCGCGGGGCCTTAAAGCCGCGGCCGTCCGCGGGGATAGTGGGCACGCGCAAAGCCACCGCTTACGGCCTGCGCACGGCGGCGCGGCTGGCGCGTGAACTGGCCGAGGCGGGGGTGGCGGTGGCCAGCGGCCTGGCCCGGGGCATCGACACGGCCGCGCACCAGGCGGCGGTGGACGCCGGGGGCGTCACCTGGGCGGCGCTGGGGACCGGCCTGAACAGGATCTATCCGTGGGAAAACAGGAAGCTGGCGGAAAAGATAGTCGAGGGCGGGGGGGCGCTGGTCTCGGAATTCCCGCTGGACAAAGGCCCGTTGCAGGCTAATTTCCCGAGGCGCAACCGCATAATTTCGGGGCTGTCGCTGGCTACCGTGGTGGTGGAGGGCGGCTTCGAGTCCGGGGCGCTTATTACGGCGCGCTTCGCGCTGGACCAGGGCAGGGAGGTGCTGGCGGTGCCGGGGCCGGTGGATTCGCCGGTAAGCCGCGGGCCTAATTTCTTCATTAAGAACGGCGCTTATCCGGCGGAGAGCGGCAGCGACATTATTTCCTGTTTTCCTCCGGAGGCCATGTTCGGCCTGAAGCTTTCCGCGGCCGAGCCGGTGCACGGGCCTTCGGCCGCGGCGCTCAGGGAACTTTCTCCGGACGCGCTGCTGGCTTACAACGCTATCGCGGAGGACGAGGCGGGTTTGAGCGCGGACGAGGTGACGCAGAAGCTGGAGTGGCAGGTGCAGCGGGCGGCCGCGGCGCTGTTCGAGCTTGAGGTGTCTTCGCTGGTTAATTCCAAAGGCGGCCGCTACTGCCGTTCTACCTGAGGGGCTTATCCCATAAAATTTTGATGGAGGGCAGCCCGGGGCATGGGTTCGGCGGG
>Ga0209212_1002514_pt1 | contig 25864 bp, 27 predicted proteins | sample RifGroC2_FD_183996 | JGI IMG/M metagenome (GOLD analysis project Ga0209212, IMG submission 183996) | Groundwater microbial communities from Rifle, Colorado, USA - Groundwater C2 (SPAdes) (version 2) | ecosystem: Environmental > Aquatic > Deep subsurface > Groundwater | place: Rifle, Colorado... | reverse complement strand
ACACATGGAGGGACGCGATAGCAATTGCTGGTAACATAGTGCGGAGTAATTTCGAGAACAATGCTGACTTGAAACATAGCGAGGCGCTTCTTATTATTTCGGCACCATACCGTGATTTCGAAGAAAAAGGAATCGCAAAAATGAAAGCTGATTTCTTCTACAAAGTTTCTCAGGATGCTCTCGGAGACAACATACAAGCACTTAAAATGGAAATTCTTGTTGGCGTGACGGATATGACCACTATGAAGTTCCACCAACTCTAGCATCAATTTTCAATTCAACAGAAAAGACCCGAGGTTTTGCTTCGGGTCTTTTTTAGTTAACAGATTTACTACAAAAACAGATATTCATTTCATTGCGTGTACATGTATTGCATGCATTTGATATACTGTATTTACAGTTTTACATATAAATAGTATCTATATGCCACCACAAGACTTAGCTCCATTTCAACCAATGTCACAGGCTCCAGCTCCTTTAAAGATAGGGAAGTTTCAAGCAAGTCGCAGGATAGTATCAGAAGCTTGGGCTCTTTTAAAACAAGACAAAGAAATCATGTGGTTGCCTGTACTTTCTTCTATCACATCACTTATTACCCTTATAGTCATGGGTGTTCTTTTTTTTATACTCGCCATGGATGGTGATATCGAAGCTTTTAAGGGGCAGGAAGAAGTATCTTTTGGTGGTCTCGAATACCTATTTGCTTTGGTGTACTACACCATTATGTTTTTTATTATCAACTTTTTCCAAGCTGGTATTTTTATCATTGCGCATGGACGCATGAACGGCAGAGATCTCAGCTTACGTGATGGTTTGCAAGGTGCGAGTGACGTTGCAGGAAAAATATTTGTATGGTCACTCATTTCAGCTACAGTCGGGGTTGTTCTACGTGCCATTTCAGAAAGATCAAAGCTTATAGGCACTATTGTCGCAGGGATGTTAGGAGCGGCTTGGAATATCTTGACCTACTTTAGTCTTCCGTCTCTCGTGATAGGGAATGTTTCGGTTACAGACTCCTTCAAAATGTCAGCTGACACTATTCGAAAAACGTGGGGAGAAACTATTATAGTACAGGTTGGTGCCGGATTGTTTTTCATGATAATTTTCTTTGCCGTATTCGTTCTTGGAATAGGCACAATGATTCTTGTACCTACTATGCTTGTTTTCATTTCTGTCGCATGTCTACTTGTGCTTTTTACTCTGACTTTTTCAGTTATCACTTCTGCACTTAGTTCTATTTTTAAACTAGCACTCTTTGAATATGCACGTACAGGAAAAGTTCCTCAAGGCTTTTCTCCTGAGCTTATACAAGGCGCGATTACAGCTAAGTAACGAGGGCATCTGTAAATGTATGAAAGTCATTGAGCAACAGGTGTGGGATGTCGTTGTTATTGGCGGTGGTCCTGCAGGCATGATGACTGCTGGTAGAGCAGGTGAGCGAGGGCGCTCAGTACTGGTGCTTGAAAAAAATTCAATTTTTGGAAAGAAACTACTGTTGACTGGTGGAGGCAGGTGTAACATAACCAACAACAAAACAAACGTTCGGGAAATGGTTGAGCGATACAAAACTGATGGTAAATTCCTTTATTCTACATTTGTGCAACATGGCGTCACTGACTCAGTTAATTTTTTTGCCTCAAAAGGGATAGCACTTAAAGAAGAAAATGAAGGGAGATTATTTCCTGTTTCTAATTCTGCAAAAACGGTTCGAGATGCGCTCGTTACATATATGGAGCAAAGCAAGGTCAAGGTTCGTACGAATTGTGCTGTAACAGCGATTACAAAAGACAAAAAGAGCGGATTGTTTTATATCTCTCTTTTGAACACGAAAAAAATTTGCGCAAAAAAGTGTGTTGTTGCCTCAGGTGGCGTATCTCACCCAGAAACGGGGTCAACCGGGGAATGTTTTACTTGGCTCTCGCTACTCGGGCATGAAGTACAAAAAAGTGATTGCGCACTCGTTCCTATTTCACTCAAGGATACATGGGTAAAAAAACTTGCGGGACTTACGCTACCAGATTGCAAAGTTACTCTCTACTGTGATGGAAGGAAACAGTGTGCACAATCTGGAAAAGTACTTTTCACACACGTCGGACTGAGCGGACCACTAGTCCTTAACATGAGTAAAACAATAGGTTTACTACTTACTCAAGGTACGGTTACGCTCAAACTTGATTTACTTCCGACACAGGAAATTGGTGCAATGCGTAAAGCTTTTCGGACCTTACTGACACAAGAGTCTAATAAAAAAATAAAAAATGTTCTTGGAATATTTATTCCTTCAGGTATGGTTGGGCCTCTACTGGAAGTATCAGGTGTTGACGGAGAAACACCGAACCATTCACTTCATACATGCGATCGAGCTAAAATCGTTACACATATGAAAGGATTTACCTGTACAGTTGCTAGCTTACTTGGTGCTGATAAAGCAATCATATCTTCAGGAGGAATTATACCTACTGAAGTAAATTTCAAGACAATGGAATCTCGTCTCGTACCAGGGTTATACCTGGTAGGTGACGTGCTCAATATTGACAGACCTTCAGGTGGCTACAGTCTTCAGCTCTGCTGGAGTACCGGATTTGTTGCTGGTTCACACGTATAAAAATAAGATACAGGAATCAAATACGTATTTGAGCACCAGTAAAAAACATGGTGTTGTTTTTTTACTACACAAAATATTTATTACTTCACATAACTTTCATTGTAATTCCCTATACTCCTAAGGATAGAAACGAGTAAGGCTACAAGTGAAGTGACTTTCAAATTTTTATTGTTTCTACGCATGCGTCGAAACGCTTATTTTAAGACTAGTACATACTCTTTACAAAACGACACATTATTTATTAACAAAACACTATGAAAAAGATAAATAAACAGGGAACAAACCTCAACACACCGTGGCCTAGCCAAACGGAACATGAATCAGAAAATATCTACTTTGGAGATAAAACAACTTCTCTTGCAACAAAGGATCGGGAGTTACATATAGCATTGGAAACCGTTGCAGTAATCGGACTTGGCTATGTTGGCTTACCTTTGGCACTCTTGGCAGACAAAAAGGGGCACAAGGTAATAGGTATAGACACCAATACAGATTTAGTAAAAAGCATACAGTCGCACAAAGCGCCAAGTTCTATAAACGAAAAAGAACAAGAAGATTTTGTACACCATCGTATTACTGCGTTGACAAAATTCCATCAGGCTCGTGATGCCAACGTCATTATTATTTGTGTACCCACACCAGTTCATGACGACCACTCTCCTGACTTACGGCCTTTAATTGAAGCCGCACAAGCTGTTGCCCCTATGACACAACCAGGAACGTTGGTGATTGTTGAGTCTACTGTCAGTCCTGGAGTGACTGAAAATATTGTTCTATCCATTTTTGAGAAAAACAAGCAACTTGTACGGGAAGAAACATTATTCTTTGCACATTGTCCAGAACGCATTAATCCAGGTGACCCTGTCTGGGGTTTGAGCACTATTCCACGAGTAGTTGGTGGTATAGGTCCTAAAAGCTTACAGAAAGCAGTTGCCTTTTACACGCATTTACTTGAAGGGAAGATACAACCCATGCATTCACTCAAGGAAGCTGAGGCAGTAAAGATGGTAGAAAATTCCTTTCGAGATATAAACATTGCTTTTGTGAACGAACTTGCGATGTCGTTCCAAAAACTCGGTATAGATATCGTTGATGTTATTGAAGGTGCCTCGACAAAACCATTTAGTTTTATGCCACACTTCCCAGGTATTGGTGTTGGAGGCCATTGTATCCCTGTTGACCCCTACTACTTGATTGAAGAAGCGGCCAGAAACGGTTTCAACCACAGATTTTTGAAAGCAGCACGAAAGGTGAATAACAACATGCCACGATTTACTGCGCGGTTACTTAAAAAAACTATGTCTCATCAAGGAATAAAATTAAAGCGTTCTCACATAACGCTTTTGGGACTTGCCTATAAGAAAAATATTGCTGATACCCGGGAAAGTCCAGCATTTAAGATTAAGAGTGAACTGGAACAAATGGGCGCAATTGTGCAAACCTATGACCCTCATGTACCTCACCTATCAAGTGCCCCATCTCTTGAAGATGCTCTGCATAATGCATCTGCGGTTGTTATCGCGACAGATCACAAGCAATTTACTTCAACGCTTACGCCACAACTACTGCTACAACATCGAGTACCAATCATCTTAGATGGTAGAAATTGTTTAGATAAAAATGAATTTATTAGAGGGGGAGTAACGTATGTCGGCATAGGACGATAACTAATAACAAAAAACCAGTATGAACATTCAAAACTTATTCAAAACAAAAAATTTTTCCCAAGTATACCAAATGAATAAGCTTTGGAACGGTGATGTTATTACTGCTATCAAAGAACCGAAACATAAAAAGAATAAAGTAAATATAGATGATATCAAAACTGGTGGAGTGTGGTTCGCATTCTTCATTATTATTTACTTTATATTTTTTATAAAGGTACTGACGTTTGAAACCGTTTTTAATAATGCCTTTTTCGGGTTTTACAGCATTCTTATAACGGTGTACATCCTATCTCGCTTCCTACTCGCATACTTTCACAAAGAGACGCCCTATAATCCTTCCTATGAACCCACGGTCACCTTTGTTGTACCTGCAAAAAACGAAGAAGATAATATTGCTGAAACAATACGAAGATTTGGAAACGTAAATTATCCATTGGATAAAATTGAAGTAGTAGCAATTAACGACGGTTCAACTGATGGTACCTACACGGAAATGGTAAAAGTCGCGAATGAACTCCGAACGAAAATCAAAACGGTCAAAGTTATAAATTGGAAAGTGAATAGAGGAAAGCGTCACGGCATGGCTGAAGGTGTAAAACAAGCGTCTCACGATATTATTATATTTATTGATTCTGACTCATTTATTGAATCAGACTGTGTTCGTCATCTTGTAAAGTACTTTGCAAGTGAATCGGTAGGCGCAGTATCTGGACATACAGACGTCTATAACCGCGAAACAAACTTACTCACGCAGATGCAGGCACTTCGGTACTATATTGCTTTCAAAATTTATAAATCAGCAGAATCTGTATTTGGAAGTGTAACGTGTTGCCCTGGGTGTTGTAGTGCGTATCGAAGAAAGTATCTTGTGGAAATTGTTGATGAATGGCTCGTGCAGAGATTCCTTGGTGCAGAATGTACCTTTGGAGACGACAGAAGTTTGACCAACTACATCATCCGTAACTACGATGCCGTGTACTCGCATGAAGCTTTGGCGTACACAGTCGTTCCTGACAACTTTAAGGTGTATGTTCGCCAACAGTTTCGATGGAAAAAATCTTGGATTAGAGAGACATTGATTGCATCAGTATTCATGTGGCGCCGACACCCTTTGGCCTCCGCCTCCTACTACTTGTATATTTTTCTTGCTCTGACCTCACCAGTAGTATTTTTTCGTGCGATAGCGTGGTATCCAGCAGTACACCAAGTATGGCCAGTCATATACTTGTTTGGTTTATTTCTCATGCTCCTTTTGCATGGATTGTACTATAGAGCAAAGGTGGGGCCACGTGCTTGGGCACTTGCAGTTTTCAGTTTTTGGTTCAATAGCGTTATCTTGATTTGGCAGTTGCCTTGGGCAGCTATCAACATACGGGATTCTCGCTGGGGCACGCGATAAAAGTAGATGATATGAATTTTATACAAATTTCAAATAAAAAATTATTCTTTATTATCATAATCGCAATAGTGATGTTTGTTTTAGTGTATGCAACATTTTCAAACAAACAAGCGTACTATGGGTATAGTCCAATGACAGACATATTTGCATGGATGGCATCAAATACGTTTTATTCCACTATCTACAAAGTTCGTGCACAGAACATTACGAATGAAGCTACTGCACTTGAAGTGTTTAAAAGTAATAACATATCCGGTTCAAATGAACATACAGGCAATGCTATGGCATTACCAGTACTGGTATACCACACGGTCGAAAATGGATCAGAATCTTTAAATCTACAACGAGGTGCTTTTGAAGATCAACTGTTTGCTCTAAAAAAAGCCGGTTGGGAAACCATAACATTGAAAGAATTCCAAACATTTATGCGAGGCACAATCACCCTACCGGAGCGATCATTTCTTCTTACCTTTGATGATGGCACAAAAAACAGTTACCACCCGGTTACTCCGTTACTTCGAGTTCTCGGCTACACAGGAGTATCATTCATACTTCCAAAACACTCTATAGGTACTGAGTCACACTACTATCTTTCTGATCATGAAATAGACACCATGCTTGAAAGTGGAATATGGGAAATCGGTTCGCATGGTATGGATGTACACGAGTACAAGCCAACAGATACAAAAGACACGTACGAAGCTCCGCTCGTAAATTATATGTGGCTTGAGCACGAAGGCCGTACTGAGACGCGGGAAGAGTACCTCGAGCGTATTAATACGGATTTACTTTCAGCTCGAGAGGCACTGGAGGATAGATTTGATGTGGTGGTGAGTTCTTTCGCCTACCCTTTTGGAGAATATGGTCGTCCTACAGACAGTAACCGAAATGCAATATCTGGCGCAGTAATGGCAGCGGAACGTATTTACGAAACCTCTTTTTATCAGTGGCGAAGGGGAGGCGAGTTTTCATTCAATTACCAACAAGACGAATCCCGTTCGCACCTCTATAAACGTATTGAACCAGATGCACAGTGGTCAGGCGAAGAACTTGTACAACGGTTGGAGAGTGGTTTGGCAAAAACACTTCCGTATGAAAGTCCACGCCGAGATGATGAGGGTTGGTTACGTAACTGGGGAAAAGTATCTTTTGCTGATTCCGTCATTACTCTCAAAGCAGAGGATTTCGGGACTGGAGGAACTATATTCCTAGATGGAAGCGGTCATTGGGAAAATTACACAGTCACCGCACGACTTCATTCGCCAACAAATACCGGCTTCTCCTTACTCGCTCGTTTCAAGGATGACAACAATTTAGCCATGTGCAATTTTAACCGAGATTTCGTACACATAGAGCAAACAATTTCTGGAAAACAGAGAGTTATTGAGGGTGTACGAGGAGCAGGACCCTATGTGCCTCAGGGCACGTTTGAAGCTCAGGCGGTTGTGAACGGAAGAACTATCTCATGCGCTATCAATGGGGAAGTGCTCGTGACCAGCAGATTTCTTGATCCACAACTCTCTGTTGGAGGAGTTGGAATAAAAACATGGAGTCCTGAGATTGGGCTGGCGTCTGTTATTATAGAAAAATTTACCATTGAAAAAAATTAACAGGCACCAACAAGAGGTATGCACCGAGTACTTTTGATTAGCACTATTGTTGTACTAGCAGTAGGAAGTATTGTGTGGCTTCTCTACATATATACGGAAGCTATACCAATACCAACCTTAGAAAAAGCACCAGATTCCGAGTCAGTTTCTACTAGCACGCTATTGAATCCCGTTAGTACAAGCTCATCTAAAGAAAATACTAGTACTACTACTAGTATTCATCAAAAAACAAATGCTAGCGGTACCAAAACATATATAAAGGAAGCTGTTCCTAAAACACAAATCGAGGATTCTCAACCAAACGAACAAACACAAACATTTCTCTATACCTTTAATGTTACTGAGGTACTTGAAGAAAGTGGCTCCTCAAATTTAAGTTCAAGTCAATATTTTTGGCTCAACTCTGGTGCCAAGCTTGTTATTTCAGAGGGGATTGGAAGCACTATCAGAGGAGCACTCGCCATGGAGGACCCTTGGAGGCGCACCTACGCAGAAACTAACCCTTTAGACACAGACAATGGTTTATTTCCACAAAACCTTTTTCGACTTATCACCCAATCGGTTTGGGAAAATGTTGACCAAGAACTAGAATTTTCGATACAAAAGGTTAATGCCCTAAATACTCATGACCGCGATGCATTTAGTGGTATATTTCTAATGAGCCGTTACGTAAATAGCGATACCCTCTACTATGCTGGTATACGTATGGACGGGAAGGCGGTAATTAAGAAAAAGTACCGTGGTGTGTACTATACACTCGCAGAAGCTCAGCTTTTCACCTCACCTGCACCGTATGATAGAGTCCGTTTTCCTAATCTGATTCCTACAAATACGTGGTATCGTATGGAATCGCAAACAATAACTACCTCTTCTGGCACCGTACAAATCAGATTATCCTTTGCACACTCATTGTCGGAACCTCTTGAAACAGTCCTCACAACTACTGATACTGGCGTATTTGGGCCACCGATTACAGGGAAGGGGCACACCGGTATCCGTACAGACTACGCTGATGTTTTATTTGATAACTATAAAATTACAACGCTCGTTACCGCTCCCTAAAAGTTGTCAAGTTAATATTTTCGATCTGTGGAAAACTTTTGTCTTCATGAACCAAGCTCTGCTTTATAAACAGGGTTAAAATATTAATGCTTTTTTCATGAAGTTTGAGCTCCCAAATCGAGATTTCAAACCAAAATGTGGTGCTATACTCCTGAGCGGTATTAATCTAACAATATTGATTAGTACTGTTATAAGAAATGTTAAAAAAATACAACGTCATGTTAGAAACTGATCTTACGCCTTATCCCAAAAGGAAGGCTTTTTCTTTATCCACTCAAAATATGGTTTTGACCGGACTTATGGTCACCATAATCGGAGTGCTTTTTTCTACCGTTAGTTTTGCACCACGTGCAGAGGCTGCTGAAGCTCGATCCGTTTCATCTCCGTTCCTTTACACGTTTAACGTAAACGGGGTCCTCAATGAGACTGGTTCAATGTCAGAGAGTTCAAGTCCCTATTTTTGGCTTAACTCTGGTGGAAAACTGTTAATTAGAAACGGACTTGGAAGCACCATCATGGGAGCACTTCCCACAAGTGATCGATGGAGTGCACTATACAAAAGTTCAAGTTCTGTCGATACTGATCAAGGTAAATATCCGCAAAACCTATTTAGGTTACTTACCCGTTCAAAATGGAACAACGCAAGTCAAGAAATAAAATTCAGAATTGACAAAATTAACACTACAAACACCCCAAACCGTGATGGCTATAGTGGCATACTCCTCATGAGCCGATACCTCGATGGTAACAACCTATACTATGCAGGTATCCGTATGGATGGAGAGGCAGTGATTAAGAAAAAAATAAACGGCACGTACTTTACTCTTGCAAGCAAGAAACAGGTATTCCCAGGTACGTACAACAAGTCGACAAATCCAAACCTGATTCCGGTAAAAACATGGATGCGTTTAAAGAGTGACGTACGAACACAATCCGATGGATCAGTTACTATTACCCTGTCACTTGATCGGGGAAATGGCAAATACGAAACAATCCTAACAGCTAAGGACACAAAATCGTATGGCGGAGCCACACTTACAAAGGATGGGTATGTGGGACTGCGTTCCGATTACATGGATTTGGAGTTTGACAACCTCCGAGTACAGTCCTAGCTTATTATTGCTCAAACACGAGTTTAGAGGTTAAAATATATTGCACTGCCACATATATGTCGGCAGTGCAATATTCATTTAATCTTCATGTAGTTTACGTAATATAGTGAGTATGAAAATTCTTATTGTTGAAGATGAAAAGCGCCTTGCGACCACAATTAAACGTGGCCTTAAAACAAGGGGTTACGCTGTCGATTTACTGCATGACGGGGCGGAAGCAAAACAAAGAATTCTCATGTATAGAAATGAATACGATCTAATCATTCTTGATCTCATGTTACCAGGCCTATCTGGAGAAGAAATTTGCAAAGAGGTTCGGGAGGCAGGTGTAGTCAATCCAATACTTATATTAACGGCAAGAAGCGAACTTACTACAAAGGTGGATTTACTGAACGCTGGTGCTGACGACTACATGGAAAAACCTTTTTCTTTTTCAGAACTAGAAGCTCGTGTTGGTGCCCTACTCAGGAGACCTCACGACTCTCTTCCCACTGAACTCCGTTCTCCTGAAGGAAGCATCATGCTTGACAGAAAGACACATACTGTCACTATCTATGATGCGAATGTTCCACTGACACTTAAGGAGTTTATGCTTCTTGAATACTTTCTACGCAATCCTCACAAGGTGATTACTCGAGATGAGTTATTGGAGCATGCTTGGGATTTTAGTTTTTCGTCGTTTAGTAATGTTGTAGACGTACATGTTAAAAATTTACGCAAAAAGCTTGAAGCTGCACGTACAAAAGCTCGGATTGAAACCGTTCGTGGGGTGGGTTACCGCTTTGTTGGATAAGTATCATTTTGATATTTATTTTCGTGCTCAGGTTCATGTTGCAGCGTTGCAATTTTCTTACCTTGTTTTCTTGTTACTTTTTTTCTGGCTAACACTCAACAAGACATACGACGAACTCAAAGATAACCTTATTGAAAATATAATGGCGGTGATTTCTGATCCTGCTATACAACTTTCAGAAACATTGCCTCAAATAGTCTACAATTCAAGTATAGGTGATGTCCTGTATGTGTTTTTTGGACTTGCTGTCGCTACCATAATTTTTAACTATACGATTGCACTGTTCACTTTTAAGCCTATTGGTAATGCTTTAAACCTTCAAAAACGCTTTATTGGTAATGTAGCGCATGAGCTACGTACCCCACTTTCGCTTCTTAAAACAAACACAGAAGTAGCACTTATCACTGAAGAGGTATCGGGAAGTATGAAGGAGGTACTAAATGAAAACATAGAAGAGATTGACCGTATTTCAAATATTATTAATAATCTTTTGTCTCTCAACGCTTTGTTTCAAGTCGACACAATAACCTTTGTCGACGTAAACCTTAAAAGCGTCATTGAAACATCTGTGCAATCACTCAGGGATCGCGCCAGAAGCCAAGGTGTCATTCTTAAAATTAAAGGAAGTGAACACTTAGTGGTGCATGGTAACAAGAGTGCACTTGAGCAACTGGGAACGAACCTTATAAAAAATGCTATTATTTATAGTCCAAAAAATAAAAATTTACCGGTATATATCACCATTAGCCCTGATAATCTTGGACATATAAACTTAACCGTAAAAGATAGAGGTATCGGCATAGAAAAGAAAGATCTTTTTCGAATTTTGGAACCCTTTTATCGAGCAGAAGAATCACGTAAGCGCGAAGAGGCTGGCTCAAGCGGTTTAGGACTGACTATTGTCAGTGAAATAGCAAAACTGCATCGTGCAAGTGTGTTTATCAAGAGTACTGTTGGTGAGGGAACATCAGTTCGTGTTCGCTTTCCAGAAGCTACGCACTGGAGTGCACACTCTAAAATTGTTCCTTTGTAGTACGAATTTGTAGAAATACACAATAGTAGACCGCTTGAATTATTTCAAGCGGTCTCTAATTAAGGGACTTCGGTATTTTGCCACATTATTGAACACGTACAGTAGAATGGAGCAACGCTTTTTGTATAGCGTAAGCTAGCCGCTTCTTATCATGTCGAACTGAGGCACGTAGGTGGGCAAGCATGTCTCCAGCAGATTCCTTTGTTGCAGATGGTTCACTCATCAAAAGAGGTCCAGAAATTATCGTACACTGCAGATTATCCGAAGGCTCTGTGAAGGAAACATACACTTTCTCACTGCCATACATCAATGCTTGATTGTGGGTAGGCTCTTGTGCATTAACAATTACCGTGTCAAAAAAATCTTTTCGTAAGTAGCTATTAATGCATCTCATGTGGTCAAACGCTGTCCAGTGTTTAGGGATATGACCTCGTTGATTCATGAGGTTCGCTACATAAATCTTTACGGCATTCGATTCACAAAGAGCTTTTTTAATCTCGTGCACCAAGAAATTTGGAATGATTGAACAGTAGAGTGTGCCCGGACAAACAATAATCACATCTGCTCGACGAATAGCCTCAACTGCGCGCATATTGCATTCAACTTCAGGTTCGAGCCATATGCGCTCAACTCCGCCTTCAGAAAGTATGTCTTTACGATATAGTTCATCCTCACAGACAAGCACTTTGCCACTTTTTAATTGGACATGTACATGGGACTCAGAAAACGTTGCGGGACACACATCTCCTTCCAGTTTAAACATGTCCCGTATAGCATCAAGTGCAGCTTGTGTCGGACCAAACTCTTGCAAAGCGGTAGTAACAATAATGTTACGTGTCGTGTGGCCATGAAGTCCTCCACCGGTGAATCTGTGTGCAAAAAGCCATGCAACCTCCTCAGGCCTGGGGTGAAATCCAAGTATACATTGACCAATATCACCTGGTGCAACGATATTGTAGTCAAATCGTAATACTCCACTTGACCCACCGTTGTCGGTTGTCGTGGGTATTGCTGTAAGGTGAATTGGGTCTGACTCAGAGTATACATGCGTCTTAAAATACATAAGCGCGCGCAGTGTATGATACTGACCAGTACCTCCTCCTAACGTAACGATGTTCATGATTCTCCTCTCTTTTTAGGTTAGCGCAGTGTGCAGTATAGGTTGATGATGTACGAAACTATGTAATCAAAACCCAATGTGTGTAGACAAGTATGAAGCATTCAATGTACTTTCTTTCTCAACCAATAGTACACACGCGGAGTGAAGATGGAATGAATATACCGAAATATATTTTAAAGAAATACAATCCCATACTTCAATCAGACACATCCATACAGTTTTTGATGAAATACTCACTTCTATGGTAAAATGAGCGATATGAAATTAATCACAACAATAGCCATAGTTGCCTTGGTCGTAGCTGGGGGCATTTTTATTTATTTTAAGTATTTTAATACCATAAAAATCGAAGATAATGACATTGAGATTGCGCCCGAATTTGTACTAGATGAAAGTCAAATTCTTCCACCTCCAGTGGAAGAACCAGAAGAAGTTGTTGAAAAGGAAACAGTACTTGGAACATCTGTAGAGAACCGACCTATAACAGCCTACCACTATGGAGAAGGTGAGAAGGAAGTACTTTTTGTAGGGGGCATTCATGGTGGCTACTCGTGGAACACGGTTCTTCTGGCATATGAACTAATGGACTACCTAGAACAGAATCCAAACACTATCCCTGAGGGTGTACGCGTAAGCATTATCCCCGTTCTCAACCCTGATGGACTTACTAAAATTGTGGGTACTGCAGAAAGATTTTCTTTAACTTCCATACCTCAAGTGCAAGCTGACACGGTGGCAGGTCGCTTCAATGCAAACACTGTTGATCTAAACAGAAACTTTGATTGTGATTGGCAAGCAAAAGGTACATGGCAAGATAAAGCAGTAAGCGGTGGCAGCGCACCGTTCTCTGAACCTGAATCGCTTGCGTTTAAACAATACATTGAGTCACACAAACCAACAGCCGTTATAGTTTGGTACAGTTCTCTTGGTGGTGTGTTCGCCTCAAATTGTCACAATGGAATTTTACCTGAAACAAGTGCACTGACGACTCTTTATGCGGATGCATCAGGGTATAAAGCATATGAGAATTTCGACTTCTATGAAATTACGGGTGATGTCGTAAACTGGCTTGCAAAAAACAACATCCCAGCTATCAGTGTACTTCTCACAACTCATGACGACACCGAGTGGAACAAAAACCTTAGTGGCATTGAGGCTACTCTCAATCATTACGCAGAATAATGTTTAACCTCTCCTCACCCAAGTTGGCTGTTATCCTACTCACTCCTGTTCTCGTTTTACTATTGCTCGCATTTATATTTATAGATGCACCTGAGGAGAAGTCAGTACCTCTAACAGTAGACGAACTTGTACAAGAGCCAATAGATATTGATGAACCTTTAGAGCAAGTCACGATAGGAAATTCGGTATCAGGACGACCTATTGAAGCCTACACTTTTGGAGAAGGTGATACACACCTACTTTTTGTAGGTGGCATCCATGGCGGTTATGAATGGAATAGTGTACTACTGGCATATGCTCTTATTGATCAACTTACTGCCACACCCAGTCTAATCCCTCAAAACCTTCAGATATCAGTAATACCGTCTGCAAATCCAGATGGGGTATTTGCAGTGCTTGGTACAGAAGGGCGCTTCACGCTCGATGAAGCAAGAAAAATAACGAACACAACAGGGAAGGGTCGCTTCAATATCAACAATGTCGACTTGAATAGAAATTTTGACTGCAAGTGGCAACCTAAAAGTACATGGCGTGGCACACCGGTCAGTGCAGGAACTTCCGCTTTTTCTGAGCCAGAGGCGAAGGCAATACGAGATTTTGTTCTTGAAAAAAAACCTCAAGCTGTTGTTTTTTTTCACAGTCAATCAAACGCTGTTTATGCGTCTGAGTGTCAAAACGGCATTCTTCCTATCACCCGAGATATTATGAACGTATACGCCAAAGCTTCAGGATACAAAGCCGTAGACATTTTCGATGCTTATGAGGTTACTGGAGACGCGGAGGGATGGCTTGCTTCTATTAATATACCTGCCATAACAGTAGAGTTATCGACACACGAAACTATTGAATGGGAAAAAAATGTAGCGGGCATTAAATCGCTTTTTGAATATTTCTCTCTCCAATAATCACATTCCTTTCTCAAACGCACACCATCGTTTAGGCTTCAGAAAGCAGATTACATTCATAAAATTACTCCAACCAAAACAACTTGTAAAAATCTAAAATAGTTGCGAACTATTTATCAGACACCTAGCAATTACAGTAATCCTTGCTACACTTGAAATATGGACACCAAGCAGAAAACAAGCTGGTTAGTGTTGGTTATACTCCTTTGGATTGTCGCTATTACCGTAATTTTTTTGAGATGGGATGCGTCTGAAGTAGTCGAAATGATAGGTGTTGAAAATGGGTACGCCATTATGTTCCTTGTTGCTCTTTTTGGAGGTGTATCTTCAGTAGGCGGAGTTGCATACTTCACCACAATTCTCACGCTTTCAGGAGGTGGGCTTGACCCTCTTTTTCTAGCACTTCTTTCTGGTGCAGGTGTTTCTGTGGGAGATACGATTTACTTTTATTTTGGAAAACATGGTAAAAAGACACTTGACCATTTCCGTTTCAGTAAGAGTATAGAACGATTTACAAAGTGGCTTGATACAAAACCTGTATGGTTTGTACCTGTATCTATATATATTTATGCGGGCTTTACACCACTACCGAATGACATTTTAGCCATAGCAATGGGTGTAGGAGGACGACAATATATTCCCGTAATCACTGCGCTCGTACTCGGGAATGTAACACTAACCTACCTTGTGGCAATATTTGGCACCTCCTTACCTTTCCTTTAAGATGCAAAATCGAAAAACGTAGAGGAAAAAGTAAAAATTTTGAAAAAAATATACAAGCACAAGGACTACTGTAGAGATTGCTCAGGGTCAGGTCTGTAAACAAGCCCGTACAAAACGTGTCCGGGCTTGCTATACGGTTTGCTATATACTGAAGTACTTCTGTATTTGTCTCGTTGTGTGTTCCGTGTGACCGCATCATTTAGAATAGCAAGTTTAGGATAAAGAGAAGAATAACAGCACCAATAACTGCCCATACAAACCCCATAATGTCGGTAGGTCTATCAGCACCAGGCGCCCCAGGCTTAACACCCGTTTGATCTGCAATCCAACCCCCCAAAAATGCTCCAATAATACCAACAACAATATTACCCACAATCCCCAAACTGGAATCAGATCCAACAATAAGTGACGCGACCCAACCTGCAATTCCTCCAAAGAGTAACCATAAAACAATATTCATAGTACGAGTGATTAGATTAATAATTAATTACCTCTGAACTAGTTCACCTCTGAACTAGTTCCCACATTAGCGGGTTCGTCTGTTGCTGGAGCAACATTAAGTGTTTCATTTTCGTCCTTCAACGTCCTTTCTTGTACTTCATTTTCAAGTCGTTCGTATCTCGTTTCGAAATCAACCAACGCTTCTTCGAACTCTTGTTCGACAATCTGATCCACATCTACTCCTGAACGATTGAATGCAACCCAAGAAAACACCATTGCTAGAACAGCTACGACAATCGCTGTCCATGCCACTGCATCTCCACTTTCTCTTGTATCTCTGTTCATAGTCATGAAGATTAATGAATAATGTGTACGATATGCTAAAAGTGTACGTACTTTATACTATACAGCAGGACAAAAATGCGTATATATTTACATCTGAGTCGTTATACTTAATACTGTTTTTCTTCTTAAAAAAATATAGAATTGTATCGAGATTTTCAAAAGCATCTCGAATATTTTTATACACACAGAACCTGTGTATTTTGTCTAAAAGTATGATGTAATTATGTGCATACGTTCACCTACATATGAATCAATCACCACCTGCAATACCAGAAATAGACTACAAAGATCTTTTCGAGAAAATGTTTAATGGCTTTGCATACCATCAACTAATTACTGATGAACAAGGGAAGGGGATAGACTACATTTTTTTAGAAGTCAACAAAGCATTTGAGGATTGTACCGGTTTGAAAAGAGGTGATGTACTAGGAAAAAAAGTATCTGAAGTTATCCCTGAGATAGAGCACGAAGAAGCGCGTTGGGTAGAACGATATTCAAAGGTTGCTCTTACGGGGATTGAGGAACGATTCGAATCTTATTCGCAGAAACTTGACAGGTGGTTCAAGGTCTATGCGTTCTCACCAAAGAAAAACTTTTTTGCCGTATTAATAGAAGATATCTCGAAAGAAAAAAAAGAAAATGAAAAGGCCACACTCTATGCATCTCTACTTGATAGAACAAGCGACTTGGTAACTATTTTAACCAAAGAACCTAGTCCAAAATACATTTTTGCAAATAAGGCACACGAAACAATCTTTGGACATAACCCAAATTATTTGATAGAAAAAAGCTTTTTAGATTATGTGCACCCTGAAGACAGAGATAAAATGCTCTCACTTTTTAACATACAAAACAATACAAAAAAAATCACCTACCGTTATAGAAACAGTTCTCGTGAATACATTGTAACTGAATCTACAATAGACATCATGGATACTCATATGTTTATTATTTCTCGTGATATTACCTCAAAAGCTATGTTTATAGAACGGCTTCAATCTGAGAAAAATACTACTGAGTTATATTTTAATATCGTGGACAGTGTCATTATAGTTTTAAATAAAGATTTTATAATAACAAAAATTAACAAAAATGGCTGTAAATTACTAGAAGTTACCGAGGAGAACATTGTCGGAAAGAATTGGTTACAAGAATATATTCCCCCAGAGGAAAAAGAAAACATAAAAAAAATACATAAAAACATTATTGGTGACAATCTAACTTTTGAGCATTTCGAAAATTACATCGTTACAAAAACAGGTAAACGTAAATTGATACTTTGGCACAACAAGGTCCTTACAAACAAACAAGGTGAGCCGATAGGAACACTAAGTTCAGGTGAGGATGTCACTGCTCAGAGAACTACTGAGAGGGAAGTGGCAAAAAATTTTGATGACATTGAAAAATTTAACAAGCTTGCAATTGATAGGGAGCTAAAAATGGTTGAATTAAAAAATGAAATAAAACGATTGAAGGAAGAATTAAAACATTCAACTTCAAACCTGGCCTAATAGCTTCCCGAATTGGTGAGCATCCACGCAGAACACACGTTTTCTGATATACTACAAACATGGAACAAGAAATTAAAAACAAACTTGATGCACAAGAAGTAAAACTTACTGCTATTTACGAATCTGTTGAGAAAACACGTAAATATTTTCTTACCATGCTATGGATTACTGCACTTACAATACTCCTGCCATTCATTGGCCTACTGTTTCTGATACCCATATTTTTAAAGACCTATACGAGCTCCTTGGGAGGAATCCTTTAAGGTTTTCATGTACACAAATCCCCACGAACACAAAGGCTCGTGGGGGATGGTTCTCTAAACAAACTATTCGTTTTCTGGAATAGCCACCAAGTCAAGAGATAGTCCAACCGTATCGCCGATTGCATTCTCCGCTAGACTGTCGAAAAAGTTTGCCGAACCGAATGTAATATTCCATTGCGTTCTATCTATTTCAAGTTGCGCGGTAAGATGTAACTTTTCATCTTGTTCAAAAACTTGAGCAGGAAATGAAATATCGTGAGTTACGTCTTTCATGGTTAATGACCCATTGAGCGTATAGGTCCCTTCAATCTCATCTTTAGTGGCCTGAGTGATTACAAACGTGGAAGTAGGATACTTTGCAACGTCAAAGAAATCTCCACTTTTAAGATGGGTCTCCAATTTAGATTCATTACCAGCTTTACCTCCCCCAAGAGAAACAAGCTTTACTTGATTCATATCAAGGATAATTTCACCATTGATGCCCCCTGTATCCACTTTTAGTATGCCTGTTTTTACTTCCATAGTTCCCGTGTGGACATATCCTGGGATACGTGGCTTCTGTGCAGTCCATACTATTTCACTTTCCTCAGGAACGAGTGTGTATATCCCAGACTTCACAGCTTTTGTGCTTGTTGGTACCTCCACCTCATCATTTTGTTCACCAATCGTGTTAGATTCTGGCGACGCAGTCGGACGAATTAAAACAAACCATCCTAATAAAATTATTATAATAGCTAATATTACTCCAAGTAAGTATTTCATAAACATGTAATGATGCTGTTAAAAACGTAAAATTATATGTATATGATATACTGTACCTATGAAAAATATATTAATATTTACACTGCTTCTTATTATCCTCGGAGGAGTAGTTTTGTACTACGAAAAAAATAATAACGTAGTACAGGAGGAAGTGCCTGACACGATTATTACCGAAGAAGATACAAATGTACCACAAGAAATTCCTAGCACGATTACCGAAGAAGATGAAAATGTGAACACACCTCTCGCATACAAAGATGTAATCGTTGTAAAAAATTTAAATAAAGAAGCGATTGCTAGCCCACTTATTGTAGAGGGTGAAGCACGAGGTACGTGGTACTTTGAAGCAAGCTTCCCTGTAGTGCTTACCAACTGGGACGGACTCATCATTGCACAAGGTATAGCGCAAGCACAAAGCGACTGGATGACTGAGGACTATGTGCCTTTCGAGGTTACTCTTACGTTTGAGCCACCATATAAGGCAGGTGACCCTGACTTCATGCAACGAGGTGCACTTATACTTAAAAAGGACAATCCGTCTGGTTTACCTGAGAATGACGACGCGTTTGAAATATCTGTGATGTTTGCTGCTCAATAGTTTTGAAAACATTATTTGACTTCCTAGTCAAGTACGCTAGTATAGCCCAAGAGTTTTTTTGCGTAAATATTCTACTTACGTTATCCATGACCTTTTACAAAGGAGAACAGCGATGAGTAAATTGGACAGTTCAGTTGGAGGATACTTGCCCGATTATGTTATTGGTAAATACATTGAAAAGAATGCATACTGGAAACATGACGGAAATCCTCTCAGACCTCATGTGTTGTTGACCAGTGGCAAGCACAGCGGTGTTTTCTTCAACAGTGATGACGTGTTGCACGATTTTTTCTTCTTGAATGTAATTGTTCATAAATTTATGGCAATCCTTGCAAGCAAGAAATTCTCAACAAAAGCAATTCAGAAGGCTATCGGTCCAGCTATGGGTGCCATCAACCTTGCTCATCACATGGGCGGAGTTGTTAGTCATGAAAACGGTATAGTCTGTCCTTCAGGTTATGCTGAAAAGGGTTTTGATGAAGTAGGAAATAAGATTATGACTTTCAACAGAACCAAGGTTTACGTTGGCGAGCGGCTCATATTGGGAGAGGATGTTATTACCACAGGGACAACGGTCGAGTTGACTATGGATGCAATTGATCGGCACAATGCTGAAACACTTGATTACATCGTTACTCTTATCAACAGATCTGACGTCACACACATTCGAGGACGTGAAATTATCGCCCTGTATCACGAACACCACCCAAACTACGAACCGGACGACTGTCCGTACTGTAAAACGGGCTCAGTTGCACTTCGTGCAAAAGAAGGTAACAACTGGCAACTTCTGCACCAAAACTATTCAGAGTAAGGAGGAACGGAATGAAAAGATTTACTCCGCATGACAAAAGTTTGATTTTTGCAGCTGATGTAGAAGATTTGAACCAGCTTGCCTATTTTGGGCATACATTGAAAGGTATCGAAGGATTAAGTGCTATTAAAATCGGATTCCGGATGGGTTTTCGACAACTTGAAACTGCGGTCAAAACTATCAAGAAGCAAGACGGTGACATGGTGGTCATTTACGATCACCAAAAGGCTGGAAATGATATCCCCGAGATGGGCAAAGGTTTCGCTCATGATCTGAAAAGTGCTGGGGTTGATGTCGCCATACTTTTTCCGTTTGCTGGCCCGCGTGCTCAAACAGCATGGACAGAAAACTGTCTGAATGCGGGACTGCAAGTAATGACCGGCGGTATCATGACTCATCCCGAATTTCTGGTGAGCGAGGGAGGTTACATCGCAGATGATGCCCCACTACGAATTTATTGTCTCGCTGCCGAACTCGGCGTCCGCCATTTTGTGGTACCCGGTAACAAACCAATGTGGGTGCGCAAGATTGGAGCATTACTTGTGGAGCTACTCGGCAAAGGAAACTTCACCCTTTCAGCACCAGGATTTATCACGCAAGGAGGAACCCTTTCGCAGTGTGGCGCGGTAGCAGGTAGTTTTTGGCACGCCATTGTAGGGTCGGCAATCTACAATGCAGTCAATCCTCGTGAAGTTGCTACAAAACTGGCATCTCAAATCCTTGCCATGAACGGTCAATAAAAGTTCTCCATTACATTATCCAACCCTTCACTTTTTTGTATAAGAAAGTGCGGGGTTGTTTTGTTTTTTAACACTCTGTTATACTTACTTCTATGGAACTACAAGTGGGGGTTAAAGTCTTTTTAGAAAACAAGCAAGGTGAGTTTCTTCTGCTCCACAGAAACTTAAAAAAATATCCTTCCATACAGGGCGCGTGGGATATCGTAGGAGGAAGAATCAACGTCGAAACTCCACTTGTTGAAAATTTAGCACGAGAAGTCTTTGAAGAAACAGGCTTAACTATTACCTCACAACCTAGGCTGTTGTATGCCCAAGATATATTTGTAGGTGAAGAAAAACATGTGGTTCGTCTCACTTATAGAGCAACTACAGAAGGCGTAATAGTGCTTGATACGAGTGAAAATGATTCATGCGCTTGGCTTACGATAGATGCTATGAAAGAGAAAGATGACCTAGATATATATATTAAAGATATTCTCGACCAAAATTTACTTAAATAAAGGCAAAAAACGGTTGACTTATTACATGCTTAAGTTACCATGGACGATAGATTTTATTGATGTAATGTGCTTTACATGAACCTCAAAGGGGAGAACGTCAATGGCAAACGATGACTACTTTAATCGGATGTACACTGAAAAGGGGGCAATCACTTCAGACAAAAATGGAACTCGAATATTCCACAGTACGAAGGTTATGGAGGACCCTTATTTACTTGACCGTACAGCGTTTGAGTTGATGTGGGAGCTGATGAAATGCGGGTGTGACCTTTCGAGGATTACCAAAGTTGTTGGTGTTGGAAAAAAATCTGAATTATTAGCCGCTGGTATTGCTCGTCACATAAGCGAAAACAACGACGATACTGTTCTTGGAGTGTTTACAGAGGAATCAAAAGATTCTCAAGGACGCACCACTATGGTTTTTACGAGTACGAGTGTGCAGGCTGGTGACTGTGTGGTGTTATGTACAGACGAATTTACATTGTGTACAGATACACTCCATACGGCCCAAGCTGTGGAGGAGAAGGGGGCATTTTTACTTCCCTACGTCACTGCAATTGTAAACTGTACAAAAACAACAAGAATTATGGGGATTGAAATTGCTTCTATTCTTCATGGCTCTCTAAATGAACCCTTACTACTGAACTGATTTTACCATTAACAATTTTCTAGCCCTACACAACCTGTGTAGGGCTAGGTTGATTAGTAATCTATATCATTGACATACTAAGTTATATGTTGTATCATTTATATATGAAATCAATATATAGCACACAACTTCATATCAGCATTGCAGTACTTTGTATAGGCCTTTTTTTACCTATTTCTGCCTCTGCAGAATACAGTTTTCACGGACGTACGTTTGATACACAGGCAGAAATGCAGGCCTACGCATCAAGCTATCTCAGCGTATGGAAAGAATTGCATGGGTATGACACAAGTACCACAGAAATATCACACCAGTCTACGAAAACAGGACTTGAAATCACCACGCGAAATGTTACCGACATCACGAAAAATGGAGTTCGTTTTGTAGGACTGATAGATTTCCACAAATCAAAAGTTGCACGCATTTGGTTTGAATACGGATTTACACCTAACAACCTTGTGTATAAGACAGACTCAGAAGTACTCAAGACCAAAACAGGAGCCTCACCCTTTGATAGAAAAGTGTTATACCTACTTCCAAGGACTACATACTACTATCGAGCAGTTGGCTTGAACGAACACGGTACGTACGATTATGGAGAAGTAGGAAGCTTTACTACAGGAGTTGATAGCTCACTTGATACCGCTCTTATGCGCGTACGCACAGGGTCAGCAACTGCTATAGACAACAACAGAGCGACACTACGAGGCACTATTGATTTTCGAAAAGCCGAGTACTCATACGTATGGTTTGAATACGGCGAAGAAGAAAGTGACCTTTATCGACAAACACCAAAAACACTCGTCTATAAACTACAAGGACGCAACTATGAGTATCCTATTATGAAGCTAGATGACACCACTCCTTACTATTATCGTATGGTAGGTCAAGACAGCGAAGGAGACCTGGGTTACGGTAATACCGTACGGTTCACAACACTTAACAACGTTCCCAACGAGAAACCAAAAATCGTAACCAATAAAGCAAAAGACATTCAGGCGCACCATGCCACACTCAGCGGCAACATCGATATGAACGACAGTCGTAATGGAATAGCGTTCATGATTTACGGTGAAGATCAGACAGCTATATCAAACATCGCAAAAGAGAATACTCGCTACAAAGATATACGTCCTCGTGGTGACGCAGTACAAAAGGTGACACTCGATACAGGCCTAGACTCTTACCAGATGTTTACTCGCACTATTCAGTATCTCGACCTTAACACCAAGCACTACTTCGCTTTTGGAGTAGAGTATGAAAATACAGAAGGTGATGATGTGCTTCTTATGGGAAAAACACAATCATTCACTACTACCAAAAGGTAAATGAGTTGAAAGTTGAATGTTAAAAGTTGAAAGTACACAAGTCCGCTTATGCGGACTTGTGCATTCTACTCAGAACTCGTTACTCGCTTTACTCGCTACTCGTCTAGTTATCTCTCTTTTCAAAGTCCTCTTTTTTCTTTTCATCAATTCGACGCCATATAAAATACAGCAGTGCAAGAAGTATTACAGCTATAATTAATATATCTATAATCATATTTTCGATATTACGCTAACTTAACCGCGGTGCCGTAGACCGATATCTCAGCACATCCAGCAGCTATCATGGAGGTAGTCATGCGCACTCCTACGACCGCATCTGCTCCGAGACGCACAGCATCCTCGGTCATACGCTGTAATGCTTGCTCTCGTGAGTCCGCTTGTAGTTTGGTATATTCCACCACTTCACCGCCGACAATGTTTCTAAAAACCGCAGTGATATCCCTTCCAATATTCCGTGCGCGTACCGTGCTACCTCGTGCAATACCGAGGACTTCTGTAATTTCCTTATGAGGAATATATTCTGTTGTTGTTACTAAAATGTTTGACATATGTATAAGTATACAATAAATGCAAAAGTTCGCAGGGCACCTATAAGAAAAATAGTTTATAGTACAATTATGCCGTATTACGTATACATAGCAGAATGCGCTGACAAAACGCTCTATACAGGCATTACAACTGACATAGTACGTCGTGAACAACAGCACAACGGGGAACGCAGAGGCGGAGCGATATACACAGCTTCCAAGAGACCTGTGCATATTGTATACAGTGAGCAGTACGACACTAGGTCAGAAGCCCTCAAGCGCGAATACGATATTAAACAGCTTACTAAGAAACAAAAAATGCTTATGGTTACTTCTTAAGTCGTAAACTGAAATTAATTCATGAGTTCTTCAGTAACAATATTGTAGAATTTCGTTAATATTTTTTATATCAAAAGATATAAGGATATGTATTTTATTTTTTAAGTAAAACAATATGGAAAACACTACGAAATCATTACCTTGGAAAATATATTTTTGGATAGTTATTATAAATGCGGTGTTTGTATATCCATGGCAAGGTTTTTCAAGATTGTGGGAGATTGCTGACTTATTAATTTTCTTAATGGCGGTTGTAGGATTATTCGCGTTTGTTTGGAAGAAAGTTATTTTTTCAATAGGCGTTTGGAAAGCATATTTTACCATTCAGATACTCTGGAATATTTTTTATCTATTTATACTTCCTTTGCCTGAAAAGATAATGGATAGTTACCAAATCTCTCAAATTACTGCATCAACCATAACAGTAATCTTCTATATACCGCTATTCTATGCACTGTATGTGTACAGTTTTAAACAAAAAGTGGAAATCGGACGTGAAAAGTTACAAACAGTAACTCAATAATACTGATAAAAAAGAGTAGCTTAAGCTACTCTTTTTTATCAGTATTTCAGTTTTATTTTATCGTGAATTATCAGGTACAAACGTCAGTGCTTTACCGCGTTTACTTCCACGACCAGTACGTCCTATACGGTGTACGTAGTCATCAAACGTATTTGGCAAATCGTAGTTAATCACGTGTGATATATCATCTACGTGAATACCTCGTGCCGCGACGTCGGTAGCGACAAGTACTCGGGCAGTACCATTCTTAAACTTCGTTAGCGCTCGCTGTCGTTGTCCATGACTCTTGTTTCCATGAATTGACTCCGCCTTTACTCGACTCTCACAGAGCTGGTTTGCGAGCTTCTCGACACTGTGCTTCATAGAACCGAAGACGATTACTCGTTTGTATTCTGGCTTCTCAAGCTCAGCAAGAAGTGTTTCGTACTTATTGTTGTGTGAATATGCAATAACGTTTTGCTCAATACTGTTCGTCACATCCTTCTTCTTAACAGACACCATCACAGGGTCACGCAAGAAGTTCTGCATGAGGTCCTCAGCTGCTCGAGAGATAGTTGCTGAAAATAGTAATGTCTCTCGGCTCTTTGGCGTAGCAGTAAGGATGGTTTTGATGTCATTGATGAATCCCATATCAAGCATACGGTCTGCCTCATCAAGTACCACAGTGGTAACTTGCGCGGGCTTGAAATGTCGTCGTTGCATAAGGTCAAGAATTCGCCCTGGGGTACCTATAACGAAATGATTGAACTGATTCAAGGCTTTTATCTGTGGACGAATGTTCGTACCACCGACACAAGTCACTGAGTAGATGCGAAATCCAGCTGAAAGATCGTGCAATTCTTTTTCAATCTGAATAGCAAGTTCACGCGTAGGCGCAAGGATGAGTGTTTGACGCTTAGGTTCATCAAGTGTGTTTTCTATGAGTGGAAGGAGAAACGCAGCAGTTTTACCTGTACCAGTTTCCGCAATGCCAATAACATCCCGCTTTTCACGTATCTTAGAAATTATTTGATCTTGAATAGGGGAAGGGGTGTTGATACCCATCTTAGCAATCGTCTTCAAAAGCTCTGGCCGTAGACCAAGACTCTTAAAGCTATGCTTTGCGGTATAGACTTCTTCTTCAGTATCCACTGGGTGGGTATTGATAAATTGCGAAGGGTTAAAGGTTGGCATCTTCCTTGGTTTACGTGCAAATCCGCCACCACCACGATTACCGCCGTAGCTACCATGACCTCGGTTACCACCATAACCACCACCGCGATTATTTCCTCGGTTACCTCCATTATTTCCACTTGAATTGCCACCATGAAAAC
>Ga0209212_1002512_pt1 | contig 25873 bp, 20 predicted proteins | sample RifGroC2_FD_183996 | JGI IMG/M metagenome (GOLD analysis project Ga0209212, IMG submission 183996) | Groundwater microbial communities from Rifle, Colorado, USA - Groundwater C2 (SPAdes) (version 2) | ecosystem: Environmental > Aquatic > Deep subsurface > Groundwater | place: Rifle, Colorado... | reverse complement strand
CAGATTCAATCCTTAAAAAATTCATCACCGAAAGGATAGATTTAAACAGGATCGAGGGATTGAGACTCACCGCTTGATTTATTTTTTGGGGAAAAGACGGTACTCTTCAGTTAGAGATGGAGTCCTCAGAAAATGCAGATAAAGTGTGCGCAGGAGCTACAAGAGCTTGGGATCGCGATCTTCAAGGCAGCAGGGGCGACGCCCCGGAACGCCGAGGGAGTCGCGTCGTCGCTTGTCTCGGCGAACCTGGCAGGGCATGACTCGCACGGTGTGATGCGTATTCCAAGCTATATCGAGGATATCAATAGCGGGCGACTAGATCCCGCGGCTATTCCCAAAATCACCCGGGAGACGTCCGCGACGGCGATCGTCGACGGCGCCTCAACCTTTGGTCAGCTCGGCGCACGCCTGACCGCGCAGACCGCAGCCCGCAAGGCCCGGGAGACCGGCCTGGGCAGCGCTGCGCTGTACCGCGCCCATCACACCGGCAGGATCGGCGAATGGGCAGAGTTGGGTGCAAGCCAGGGCATGATCACCATGGCCACCGCCGCGGGAGCCTTTTTGCACTTGGTAGCCCCTTTCGGCGGCAGAGGCAGGGCGCTAGGCACTAACCCGATCGCCTGGGCCGTGCCGCGTCCGGGCGGCCAGCCGCCCATTCTGCTCGACTTTGCCACCAGCGCCGCCGCCCAGGGCAAGCTGATGTTGGCCCGCGCCAAGCGCGAGCCGGTTCCGCAAGGTTGGATTCTCGACGCCGAAGGTCGCCCCACGACCAATGTCGAGGACTACTTTTCCGGCGGCGCATTACTACCTATAGCCGCCCACAAGGGCTATGCGTTATCGGTCATCATCGAGCTTATGGCAGTCGGCCTGAGCGGCGGCGACTCCGTGGCGAAGACTGAATGCGGCAGTTGCCTCTTTATCACGTGTTTCGATCCCGGCGCCTTTCGGCCGAGTGACATGTTCGACGAGAGCGTCGAGCGCATCGCCGGCCGTCTCAAGGCGGTCAAGCCGGCCGAGGGCGTTGAGGAGATTCTGTTACCCGGCGAACCGGAAGCACGTGCCCGCGAACAGCGCTTGCGCGAAGGCATCCCTCTGCCCAAGTCAACCTGGGAGGCGATCTGCGCAGTAGCGCGCAATCTTGGCGTCGCAGCCGGATAGTTGCAAATTATTGATGGGACCGTCTCCAGTAAATCCTGACCAATGGGCTCAGCATGAGCAGCCCTGCAATCGACAATAAAGTTGCCGAGATAGGCCGTTGGAAAAAAACCAACAGATCTCCTCCTGAAGCGATAAGCGCCTGCTGGAGGTTCCGCTCGAGCATAGGACCCAGGATGATGGCCAGGACGAAAGGTGTGGAAGGAAGCCCGGCCTTTCGCAGCAAGTACCCGATCACTCCAAAAACCGCCATCACTCCCACATCAAACACCGAATTACTGACACTGTATGCCCCGACAACACAAATGACAACGACCAGAACCGCCAGGTACCGATAAGGGACTTTCAGCATGCGAACCCACATGCCGACCAGGGGGAGATTGAGTCCCAACAGCATGATATTCCCGATATACATGGAGGCGAGCAAACCCCAGAAAAGCTCAGGGTGCTCCCGGATCAAAAACGGGCCGGGTTTAATGCCATGAATCATGAAAGCGACGAAGATCATGGCAATTGTGGAATTACCAGGCACTCCCAAAGTCAGCAGCGGGATGAAGGAGGAGGTGGAAGCTGCATTATTGGCGGATTCGGGCGCCGCCACCCCCTCGATAGCCCCCCTGCCAAATTCTTCCGGGTGCTTTGAGATCCTTTTTTCGACGGCATAAGAGGCAAAGGAGCTGATAATTCCCCCTCCGCCCGGAAGGACCCCGATAAAAAAACCGATAAGCGAGCCCCGGAGTACGGACGCCCAGCACCGTCGCCAGTCCTCGAGAGTGGGATATAATCCCTTGATGGCTGTCTTGAAGACATCGCGAATCTCCGGGGTTTCCATATTGCATAGTATTTCAGAGATACCGAAGAGGCCCATCACCACCACAACGAAGTCAAAACCATCGACCAGTTTCGACAAACCGAAGGTGAACCGCTGCGCTCCAAAAACAGGATCGATACCCACCGTTCCCAGCAGAAGGCCGGCCACACACATAATGAGGCCTTTGATCACCGACTCCTCGGAAAGATACACGGCCATCAGCAATCCAAGGATGACCAATGAAAAATACTCCGGAGTTCCGAACTTAAGTGCGAATGCAGCCAGTGAGGGGGCAACGATCGATACACCCAAGAGACTGATGGTGCCGGCAATAAAGGACCCTATGGCGGACATGCCCAGGGCGCGGCCGGCCCTCCCCTTTCGGGCCATCTGATAACCGTCGATACAGGTGACGACGGAGGCTGCTTCACCCGGGATGTTCAACAGAATTGACGTGGTAGAACCACCGTACATGGCTCCATAATAGATCCCTGCCAGCATGATCAAGGCCGAAACCGCCTCCATTTTGAAGGTGATCGGCAGGAGCAAGGCGATGGTTGCCGCAGGTCCCAGCCCAGGCAATACACCAATCGCTGTTCCCAGAATCACGCCCACGCCGCAGTAAAAGAGACTCCCCGGCGTAAGTGCAATCACGAACCCGTTTCCAAGATTTGCCAAAAAGTCCATTCAAATTGTCCGTGTCGGCCTTTCGGGGCAGTCCCGTTATCGATCTATTTTTTATAGAGCTTTCCAAGCTCTTTATGGGCTTCGTATTCATCCCGCCAATACTTGGCAAACTCTTCAGGACCTTTGTAATGCATGTCATCTCCAAATTGTTCTTTGATCATTGTGATGACCGATTTATCTTCCGTCATCTTCTTGAAAGCCAGGGCCAGTTTTTCGACGATCGGTCTGGGTGTGCCCTTGGGAGCCATCACTCCCCGCCAATTGTGGTTCATCACATCGACTCCGAGCTCCCTGGCCGTCGGAATATCGGGCCAGAGCCCCTCCCGTTTTTCACCCAGGGAAGCAAGAATCCGCAGCTTTCCCGTTCTGATATGGGCCAACAGGGGCGCAATTGCCATGGCTGTCGCGTCGATCTGGTCACCCAAAAAGGCAATGACAACCGGCCCCCCTCCGTTATAGGGAACGACCTTGGCGGAGATGCCGGTCAGTTTTGAGATCTGCTTCCAGGCCACGTCGGAGTTCCCCCAGACGCCGGTCGTCCCGTAAATCAGCTTTCCCGGATTTGCCTTGCCCCAATCTAAGAATTGATTGAAGGTCTTATAGGGTAAATCGGACCTGACAACGATCATGGTGGTACTGTAGTTCAGCAGGCACACCGGAACGAAATCGTCCGGGCCTTTGGAACGCCCTTCGACGGCCGGTAGTGTGGTGCTCGATCCCGGCCAGCCCATCAGCAAGGTATAACCATCGGGCGCCGCTGCGGCGACCGCTTCCGTGCCGATCGCTCCACCGCCACCGGGTTTGTTTACAATGACGATGGGCTGTCCGAGATATTTTTTCGCCACCGTAAGGACCGCCCGCGCAGTCAGGTCGTGGGAGCCGCCCGCACTTAGCGGGATGACCAGGGTTACGGGCTTTGTGGGAAATTCCTGGGCCTGAACACTTTGAAAACCGAGAACTGAAAGCAAAACACAGATGAAGCAAAAGAAACTCTTTCGTCTGAATCTTCTTCTCATAATACACCTCCTTATATGAAATCCTTGATCTTGATCAGTTCCTGGCAGGCTTGCCGAAAGACAATCACATCGGAAGAGAAAACGACCACTTTGACGCCGGCCTCTATCAACCTTCGTGCAACGGGAACATTCGAGAGGGGGGTGGTGACGGTCATTACGGCGACGCCGGCCGCGTCGCACATCTTCACCATGTCCTGGAGAGCCTTGTAGAGTACGGGATGATCGTATGACTCGCCAGGGAGACCGATGCACTGGGAGAGATCCACCGGGCCGAACAGGATGATGTCAACCCCTTTTACCTTCACGATCTCAGGAGCGTTTTTGATCGCCTCCTCGCCCTCTAAAAGCAGGATGACGAGGTTGTCTTCGTTGGCCTTCTGGCAGTATTCTTTCCAGGAGAGGCAACCGAAATGGGCCGACCGAATCGCGGGACAGCAGCTTCTGATACCCTCGGGTGCGTATTTAACCGCGCTGATCACCGCTTCGGCGTCGGCAACGGTGTTGATGTGAGGAACGATGACCCCCTGAGCGCCGTTATCCAGTGCCTTGCAGATGAGGGCCGGACTGTTCTCATACACCCTCACAATCGGGGTCATTCCTGTCGTCTCGCAGGCCCTCACAGGACCCAGCGTCGCCCCCACGTCTGCAGGGCAATGCTCGGTATCGATGAAACAGAAGTCGAAGCCTACCCACCCCATGATCTCGACCAGAGACGACTGGGTGCTGAAGCTTTCGAGGCCGACAGCTACCTTTCCCTGTTTAAGCAGTTCTTTCACTCTGTTGGGTCTGATGACATTGTTCATGTATTCACCTCCTTTTGCAACCTGGTGTATTGAAATTTGTATTTTACCCACATAGGGACTTCCGGTCCGGGTCTTACCAGAATTTTACCAAAACTCCCGCCGGCAGCGGTACACCCAGCAACTCGGCAAAGATAAGGTAGCTGCCAACGCCAAGCATCAGAGCGATGACACTTAAGACCCAGAAAGACTTCGCTTCCAATATTCGCAAAACGATTGCTGAAAGCAGGGTCGTGGCAATGATGTACCCGGTGATTTCAAGCGCTGCAACATAGGCCGCGAGCCCCGCGATCAGAATCAGCGGCCCCCATAGTTTGCCAAAAGCCTGGGTTCCACTGCTCTTTCCTTGCCAGCCTTGAACGAGAAGTATCCCGGCCAGAACGATGAGGGTCACTCCCCCCAGAAAGGGGAAGAAGCCGGGTTGCGGTTCCATGGGTGTCCCCAGGCGCAGTCTAATCCCGCCAATCGTAAATACCATCGCAATGAACAGGAAAATAATGCCGACCAGTATGTCTCCAACCTTCCGCATTATGTCACCCGTGTAAAACTTCACCTTTGATCAGCAACTCAAATACCTGGATGGTCTTCGCTTGAGGTTACAGCTATCGATAAGACCCGTTATAGGATATTTCCCACGCACGGTATAAAGATCCGAAGAGGCTGTCAAGTTTTTATTTATGCAGTATAATGTCCAGGAGGCGATGGCCCGTCAATCGGGAACAACCCTGATGTCGGTATGTGCGCCATGAGGCGCTTCAAAGGTTCCCGGAAACAGCCGCCAGAGCATCATCTGATAGAGAACATTTTGTAATGTTGGTAATTTTTCAAAGACGTCAAAGTGTGGACTACGGGAAGTACCCCTCAGCTCCGATCTTCCACTGATAATGCCACCTTTCGAATAAGCGTCAATCCGAAGTTGTTCCTCAACCGATTATCAATAAATTGGTCAGAGAAGTCAATCTCCATATTCGCATTCGAAGCAAGGGCGGTTGATGAAAATCAGACAACTCTTACTCGGTAGCTTCTATTCCTGCCCATGAAGGCATGAAAGCGAACTGTATGCCGTACCGGAATAGTCCCCTCAGTAGTGGATAACCTTAACTTTCATCAATCGATATTCCGTATCAAAGGTATGGATGGATCTGTCTATGGGCGGCGATCGGCCAGCCATTTTCCGGCTGCCGGGCTGCCCAGCCGGGCGGCCTTTTGCATGTCCTCCCGGCACCGTTCTTTCTGGCCGACCCCGAAATACGCCGTTGCCCGCCAGTAGAAGACGGGAGGGAAAGCGGGGGCGATCGCCGCGGCTTTCGTGAAATCGGCGATGGCGAGCGTGTATCGCTTCTGCTTCAGATAGGCAAACCCGCGGTCATAGTAAGCCCAGGCGTAATTGGCATCCGCCTCAAGGGCCTTGTCGAAATCCTCGATTGCCGCGGCGTATTGGCCCTGCCTGCCCCGGATCAGGCCGCGGTTGTAAGCAGCCCAGGCGAAGCCGGCATCGATGGTCAGCGCGCGATTGTACTCTTCGACGGCCTGGTCCGGTCGGCCCAAGGTCCGCAGAGCCGCGCCCAGATGATACATGGCCCAGACATGTTTCGGGTCCAGTGACAGAGCCTTGCGGAAATCTTCGGCAGCCCTTTCGGCCTGGCCTTTCAGCCGAAGGGCGATCCCCCGGCTATAGTAGGCCCATGCTGCGTTCGGATCCTCTGCAATCGTTCTGGTAAACTCCCCGATCTCCCGGTCCTCCCATTTCTCCATGCCCCTTGCCGACCTTTCTATGTCCGGGGCCAGGGCCGTCGCCTTGCTGTAGTTCTCCGTTTCCCGGTCAAAATGGCCTTTCCGGCCGTAGGCCAATCCGCGCCTGTAATATGCCGCCGCATCGCTCGGGTCCTCCCGGATGGCGAGGGAATATTCCTCGATCGCCCGGTCATGTTTGCCTGTTTTGTCCAGTGCGACGCCGCGGCCGTAATAGGCCTCTGCGCACCGGGGCGCGCCTGCCAAAGCCTTGTCCAGCGCTGCCAAGGCTTCGTCATAGGCGCCCCGTCGAAGATCATCCATCCCCTTGGGCAGCCACTTCCCGGCTCTCAGACAGTGATCCGCCGCCATTCCGTTTGTAGTCAGGAGAAAGAACAAGGCCAAAGACAACGCAACATATTTTTTCATCTCTTCTTCTCCGTAGGTCGCGTCGAACTGATCGGTGTGCAGCTTTGTTGCATGTGAAGCTCCACGCCCGCGGGCCGGGGCTTGCGGGTTGCGCTCATAATCCCTTCACATGGGCAGGCGAACACTGGACGGGTCGGCAGGTCATAATTCTGCTAAAATCAAATAATCTTAGAGTATTCTGCTAACAGGATTCTCGATCATTGTCAAGATTGCCCGCAATAAATCATTGCATTAATAAACGCCGAAGAGTAATTTTGACTATCTAGAAAATAAAACAGTGCTCTCTTCAGGTCCCGTATCAGGTATGCGGCAGACCCGATCCGGGATCCAGTTTCCAAAAGGAAAGGAACCGGTCATGAAGAAAACCCTGGTCACTTCTTTATTGCTGTTTTTAGCGGCCCTGCCCGCCTTTGCCGGCGCCGATGCCAGGGTGGAATTCTTCTCGCCCCAAGGCGTCGTGAAGGATATCCGGCAGGTATCGGTACGCTTTTCAGAGCCTATGGCGCCCCTCGGCGATCCGCGGATTGTCGAACCCTTTGCCGTATCCTGTCCGGAAAAAGGCACGGGCCGTTGGGCGGACAGCAGAAACTGGGTCTATGATTTCGAGAGGAATATTCCCGCCGGCGTGCTCTGTGCGTTTACCCTAAAGCCGGGGGTGAAAACCGTTTCAGGGCAGGTTCTCACGGGCGAGAGGCAATTTTCTTTCTCTACCGGCGGACCGGCGATCCGGAGCTCCCAACCCTACGAAGGAAGCGATCAAATCAGCGAAGATCAGGCCTTCCTGCTCACCCTCGATGCCCTGCCCGATGAGGCCTCGGTCATCGAAAATGTATCCTTCTCCGTCCAGGGTATTGGGGAGCGTATCGGCGTCCGGATCATCAAAGGCGAAGAGGAAAAAGAAATTCTCAAGGCCCATCATATAAAGGCCGACGCCATACCGCGAATCGTCATTGCGGCGCGGCAGAAATTTCCCAATCAAGCCCAAGTCAGCCTCGTCTGGGGACAGGGCGTCAAAACGGTCAGCGGCGTTGCCGGGGAGAAAGACCAGAGTTTGCCGTTTAAGACGCGCCCGCCTTTCATCGCCTCGTTCCACTGCCGGCGGGAGAATCCCCGCGCCGGCTGCATCCCGATGCTGCCCATGGATGTCCGGTTCTCCTCCCCCGTGTCGTGGTCCTATGCGGTAAGGACAACGCTCAAGGGGGAAAAGGGCAAGGTTTATAAAGCGACGCTTTCCGACGACGAGCGCGGCGAAGAAATCGGGGAAACCGAGAAGCGACCGGATTTGGCAAAGTTTGTCCGGAGCGTCCGTTTCAATGGTCCTTTTCCGGAGCATGCAACCTTATCCGTCGGCGTTCCCGAAGGCATGACGGATGATGCCGGTCGAAGCCTGACCAATGCCGACAGATTTCCTTTATCCATAAAGACGGGCGCCTATCCCCCCCTGGCCAAATTCTCGTCGCGCTTCGGCATCATCGAGTTGTCGGAGGGAGCCATCCTGCCGGTAACCCTCCGGAATCTCGAACCGTCCGTTACGACGCGGCAGTTGAAGGCCGGTGAAAAGGGTGGAGACGCGATCGAGAAATTAAAGGAGTCAGTCCTCGATGAAATGGTCAAGATCGGCGAGGCCGTCAATAAAATCCTGCCCGAACCGGCAAGAGACGTGGGCGACAAGATGGTGAAAGGTCTTAAAGGCAGGCTTCATCGGGTGAAAATGGAGAGGGAAGAAGCGATCATCCGGTGGCTCCGAATCGTTCACGAGGCCCGCCGGAAGGAATCGGTATTCAAAAGCGTCCCTTCAACAAAGCCGTTTTCCATCCCAAAACCCCAGGGGGGCCGCGCCTTCGAGGTCGTCGGCCTTCCCCTCAAGGCGCCGGGGTTCTACGTCGTGGAAATGGAGAGCCGGATACTGGGTGCGTCCCTCCTGGGAAAGCCGCAGCCCATGTATGTGCCGACGTCAGCCCTCGTAACGAACATGACCGCCCATTTCAAGTGGGGCAAGGAATCCTCGGTCGTATGGGTGACGACTCTCGATGCGGGGACCCCGGTGAAAGACGCCGATGTCTCCATACGGGATTGCGCCGGGAAAATGCTCTGGACGGGTAAAACCGATGCGAACGGCATCGCCCGCATCAAAGGCCCCATGCCGGCGCCGAAGCCGCATTGCGACGCGTCATCAAGGCGCGAACGGGACGATGAGGGCGATCCGGGCGACGAGTCTCCCCGGCGCTGGATGACAAGCGGCGCTTTTGTATTCGCCAAAAAAGGAGCCGACCTGACCTTTATCCATACGAGCTGGGATCAAGGGATCGAACCCTACCAATTTAATCTTCCCGATTTATCCTATCGGGGGCCCATGCTGGCCGCTTCGGTGTTGGATAGAAAACTCTTCCGCGCCGGCGAGACGGTCCATATGAAACACTTTGTGAGAAAGCAAACCATGCGGGGGCTTTCCCTGGCGGATAGGGGGGGCTACCCGAAGGCCATATCCATTAAGCATGCGGGAAGCCGGGAGCGCTATGAGTTCCCCCTGCGGTGGGATGCCAATGGCGCCGCGGAGACAACGTGGGAGATCCCCAAGGGCGCCAAGCTGGGGGTATACGACATCCATCTGTTGAAAGAACCTTCCGCCAAACGCAAAGGGGCTAAACGTCCGGAAACGGCGGAGACGGATGACGCGCGCGAGGAAAATGAGGACCACATGACCGGCGCGCTGGCCTCGGGGTCCTTCCGGGTCGAGGAATTCCGGGTGCCCCTGATGAAAGGCCTGATCCAGCCGCCGACGGCCCCTCTGGTCAATGTTTCCGAAGCGGACGTGGATGTCATGGTCGCCTATCTTGCCGGCGGCGGGGCGGCCTATGAGGATGTCAAACTCAGAAGCGACCTGCGGCCCCGCTCCGTCTTCTTCAGCGATTATGAAGGCGTGACCTTTGCCAATGGCCGGGTTTCCGAGGGCATCTCCAAAGGGGTTTATGCCGAAGAGGGGGATGATGAAGAGTCGCCCTCCGAGGACAGACAGGCCGTGAGAAAAAAGGCGTTTAAGACGCTGGAGATCAAGCTCGATCAGGCCGGCGCGGCCCGGGCCAGATTGACGAATCTCGAGCGCGTGAGCACGCCCCATGACATCCATGCGGAACTCGAATTCAAGGACCCCAGCGGCGAAGTCCAGACGGTATCGCGAAATATTCCCCTTTGGCCGGCAAAGCTGGTCGTGGGCGTCAAGCCCGATTCCTGGGCGCTCTCCCGCGATGCGCTGAAATTCCATGCCTTCGCCCTGGGACTCGACGGCAAACCGGTGTCCCAGGCGCTCATCAAGGTCGATCTGTACCAGAAGAAGCACTATTCCCACCGGAAAAGACTGATCGGCGGATTCTATTCGTACAGCCATTGGACGGAAACCAAGCGCATCGGCGCCCTTTGCGAAGGCCGGACGGACAGCAAGGGACTCCTCGTCTGCCAGGTCAAATCGCCCCTCTCCGGCCAGGTGGTTCTGCAGGCCCAAACCATCGACGATGTGGGCAATGTGTCTTCCGCCCATCAGGACGTCTGGATTGCCGAAAAGGGAGACTGGTGGTTCCGCCAGACGGACAACGACCGGATCGACCTCCTGCCGGAGAAGAAGCGGTACGAGCCGGGCGAGACGGCCAAGTTCCAGGTGCGGATGCCTTTCCGCCGGGCGACGGCCCTCGTGACCCTCGAGCGGGAAGGGGTAGTGGAGACCTTTGTCAAGGAACTCTCCGGGGAAAAACCCGTCATTGAGATTCCCGTGAAAAAGTCTTATGCGCCGAACATCTATGTCTCCGCCCTCTGTGTCCGGGGCCGCGTGATGGGTGTCCAGCCCACGGCGACGGTTGACCTGGGCAAGCCGGCGTTCAAATTGGGGATCGCGGAAATCAAGGTGGGCTGGCGGGCCCATGAGCTGAAGGTCCAGGTGACGACGGAAAAGAAAGAGTACCGGATTCGCCAGAACGTGCCGGTCCACATCAAGGTCGTGCAGGCGGCAAACGGCGCCCCGTATAAGGGCGCCGAAGTGGCTCTGGCCGCGGTGGATGAGGGGCTCCTCGAATTGATGGCCAACGACAGTTGGAAACTCCTGGAAGCGATGATGGCCGAAAGGGGATACGGCGTCAGGACATCGACCGCCCAGATGCAGGTTGTCGGTAAGCGGCATTTCGGGCTCAAGGCGATACCCCACGGCGGCGGAGGGGGCAAGCAGATCACGCGGGAGCTGTTCGATACCCTGCTTCTCTGGAAAGCGCGGATTCCCCTCAACGAAAAGGGGGAAGCGGATGTTCAGGTCCCCCTCAATGACGCCCTGACCTCCTTTAGGATCGTTGCCGTGGCGAGCGGCGGTCCCGATAAATTCGGCACGGGTCAGACCAGCATCGTATCCACGCAGGACTTGATGCTCCTGTCCGGCCTTCCGCCCATGGTCCGGGAGGGTGATCGATTTCGGGCCGGCTTTACGGTGAGAAACGCCTCCGTCCGGCCGATGCGGATCGAGGTCAAGGCGAAGCTCACCGGCTCCCAGGATACGCTGAAGCCGATCGACGTCGATCTGGTGCCGGGGGCGGCGCAGGAGGTCGCCTGGGACGCAGCGGCGCCTGTCGGGAAGGAGCGCCTCGAGTGGGAGGTTTCCGCCGCCGCCGGGGACGGGAGCGCCGAAGACCGGCTCAAGGCAGTGCAGCATGTCGCTGCCGCCATCCCGGTGAGGACCTTCCAGGCCACGATCGTGCAAGCGGACAAGCCGGTCGCCTTCGACGTGGAAAGGCCGGAGGATGCCCTGCCCCACAAGGGCGGCATTCGGGTCTCCGCCTGCGCCAAACTGGTCGGGGGCTTAAGCGGCGTTTCCTATTACATGAAACAATACCCCTACACCTGTATGGAGCAAAAGGTATCGCGGGCGATCGCCCTGCAGGACGGCGATTTATGGAAAAAGGTGGTGGCGGAGCTCCCGTCCCATCTCGATAGGGACGGCCTTGTCAAGTATTTCCCCCGCATGCCTTACGGATACGATAGCCTGACGGCCTATATCCTTGCCATTGCGCACGAAGCCGGGTTGACGCTCCCGGACGACGTCGGGAAGAAGATGGTAAACGGACTTCGAGGCTTTATCGAAGGCCGGGTGATCCGTCATTCGTCCATGCCGACGGCGGATCTGTCCATCCGGAAGGTGGCGGCCCTGGAGGCCCTGTCGCGGCACGGCAGGGCCGAGGCAAAGCTGCTCGGCGCCATCAATGTGGAGGCCGATCTCTGGCCCACATCCGCCGTCCTGGACTGGATGAACGTCCTGATACGGATGGAGGCCATCCCGGATCGCGAGGCCAAGCGCGCTCAGGCGGAGCAGATCATCCGCTCGCGCCTGAATTTCCAGGGGACGACGATGCTCTTTTCGACGGAGCGGACCGACAACCTGTGGTGGCTCATGCAGGGCGGCGATGTCAACGCCGTCCGCACCGTTCTGACCTTCCTCGCCGATGAAAAATGGAAGGAGGATATGCCGCGGCTCGTCCGGGGGGCGCTCGGGCGGATGCGCCGGGGAGCGTGGGGAACGACGACGGCCAATGCCTGGGGTGTTTTGTCCATGAAGAAATTTTCGGACAGATACGAATTACAGCCGGTCACGGGAGTGACGGCTGTTGGCCTTGATCGCGACCAAAGGACGATCTCCGCCGATCAGACGGCGAAGAACGGCTTCGTCGATTTTCGCTGGCCCGACGGTAAAAAACCCCTCTCCATCCGCCACGAGGGCGAGGGAAAACCCTGGGTGACGGTCCGGAGCCTGGCCGCTATTCCCTTGAAGCAGCCTTTTTCGAGCGGCTACACGATCAAAAAAACCCTGACACCCGTCGTGCAGAAGACGAAAGGCAGGTGGAGCCGGGGCGATGCGGTCAGGGTCAGACTGGAACTTACAGCTCAAGCAGACATGACCTGGGTTGTCGTCAACGACCCCGTACCGGCCGGCTCCGGCATCCTGGGGACGGGCTTGGGGAGGGATTCGACCCTCCTGACCCAAGGCGAGAGGGCCGCGGGGTGGACGTGGCCGGCCTTTGAAGAGAGGTCTTTCGAAGCCTTCCGGGCATATTACGAGTATGTGCCGAAAGGGACCTGGTCCGTCGAATACACCGTGCGCCTCAATAACCCGGGCACGTTCCATATGCCGGAGACGCGGGTGGAGGCGCTCTATGCGCCGGAGATGTTCGGGGAGATGCCGAACGCGGCCGTTGTCGTACAGCCGTAAAAGGGGAGGGCCTGTGAAATTCGTCGAATGGGCATTGCTTTTCGCGACGGTTGCCGTCCTTGCGGCCTCGGAGGCGTGCGCCATCCCTCGTTTTGCGGACATCAAAAACGCCTATGCCAAATCCGATGCCCTCCTCCTGGACCGGCACGGCGAGGTGATCCATGAATTGCGGGTGAACGCGAAGGGCCGTCGCCTGGGCTGGGCGGCCCTGAAAGATGTCTCGCCGGCCCTGCAGCGGGCCGTCATCCGATCGGAGGACCGGCGCTTTTACGGGCACAGAGGAATCGACTGGCGGGCCGTCGGGGCGGCTATTGCCAATAGAATCGTTTCCGGAAAGACCAGGGGCGCCAGCACCATCACCATGCAGCTTGCCGCCCAGTTGGACCCGCGCGTGAAGCCCCGGAAGGCCAAACGGTCGTTCGAGAAGAAATGGCGGCAGATGGAGGTCGCCCGGAGGGTCGAGCAGACCTGGTCGAAAGAGGAAATCCTGGAGGCCTATCTCAATCTCATCGTCTTTCGGGGCGAGCTCCAGGGGGTTACTGCCGCCGCGCGGGGCCTCTTCGGGAAGATGCCCTCCGGGCTGACGGACGCGGAATCGCTCATCCTGGCTTCCCTGATCCGTGCGCCCAATGCCCCGGCCGCTGCCGTCGCCCATCGGGCCGGTGTGCTCGCCCTGTCCATGCATTTGGAGGCCGCAGCGACGGAAGCAAAGACGCTTGCCGCCGATCGTTTGACGGGGCTCTACGCGATCAAACCCAGCGCCTCCCTGGCGCCCCATGTGGCGAGAAAGCTTCTGACGGAGGGGAAGAGGGAGGTTGTATCGACCCTCGACGGGGCTTTGCAGGGATTTGCCGCCGAGGTCCTGGAAGGCCGGTTGAGGGGATTGCGGCATCAGAACGTCGAAGACGGGGCGGCCCTCGTTGTCGATAATCAGACGGGGGAGATCCTTGCCTATGTAGCCAACACGGGGTCCTCGTCCAGCGCCGCCTATGTGGACGGCATCATCGCCAAACGGCAGGCCGGCTCGGCCCTCAAGCCTTTTTTGTATGAAGCGGTTCTGGAGAAGAAAATCATCACCGCCGCCACGCTCCTGGACGACAGCCCCCTGTTCATTCCCACGGTCGGCGGGCTTTACGCGCCGCAGAACTACGATAACATCTTCCGCGGTCCCGTGAGCGTCCGCGAGAGCCTTGCCTCGTCCCTCAACATCCCCGCCGTGCGGACCTTGATGCTGATCGGTCCCGACGCGCTGGTCGAACGGCTCAGACGGCTCGGTTTCGGGGGTTTGGAAGAGGGCGATCATTACGGCCTGTCCCTGGCCCTGGGGTCGGTCGATGTCAGCCTGCTGGAGCTCGTCAACGCCTACCGGACCTTGGCCAACGAGGGGCTGTGGAGCGAGCTTACGCTGGGATTCGACGAGAAGCGCGGACACAAAGTGCGCGTCATGGATGCAAAGGCCGTTTTTATCGTCTCCCAGATCCTTTCGGACCGGGAGTCGCGGGGCATGACCTTTGGATTCGAGAATCCCCTGGCCACCAAATACTGGAGCGCCGTCAAGACGGGAACGAGCAAGGACATGCGCGACAACTGGTGCGTCGGCTATTCGAGCCGGTACACCGTGGGCGTATGGGTGGGCAACTTTTCGGGCGGTTCGATGCGAAACGTCACCGGCATTGCAGGCGCCGCCCCGGTGTGGCTGGAGATCATGAACTACTTGCAAGGCAGCCGGCCAAGCCCGACACCGCAGCCGCCGGACGGCGTCGTCGCAAAAAGGATTGCCTTTCAACCCTTCCAGGGCAAGGCCATCGAGGAATGGTTTATCGCGGGGACCGAACCTGCCGGGGAGATCGTTTCCCTGGCGGCAGCCGGCACGAAGGTCCGGCCGAAGATCGTCTATCCCTTGAACGAAACCATCATCGCCATCGACCCGGATATCCCGGATGCGAACCAACGGGTCATCTTTGAAGCCGTTGAAAGCGGCCTCGCCTATGCCTGGCGCTTGGACGGAAAAAGCCTATCGGGGACAGGACATTTGATGCGCTGGAAACCCGAAAGGGGGCGGCATCGTCTCTCCCTCATCGGAGATGATCATGCGATACTGGACTCCATCGAGTTTGAAGTAAGGGGTCAAGCGGCCCACGCCGGCGGTTCCCCTGCAGTCGCTTTCAAATAGCTCCGCCGGTGCAGATTGTCTGATAAAAGATAAAATCATTCGGTGAGGTGCGATGAGGTTCTTTCTTTTGAAAATACGCAAAACTGATCGAAGAGAAAAATGAAATTTGCCAGTTATTGACAACACCTACGAGTCAAGCGTACAAGCCTTGCTGAAATGATGAAAATAACTATTTGAAATCATGTAACGTCACGGATCAGGCGGGAGCTATTGCAAGTCGCCTGAAGTCGGTTTGTTCAGCAACGTCTTGATTCTGAAGTGTCTCAAATCCAGCGGGCTCTTCCATTGTGGCAACCGCTCCGCTGGCCCTTCGATCCGTACAAGCGGAGGCGTGCGATCCGCCAGGGCGTTGATCTTCGCCCATAATGTGATGTCTCCCCAAAATTGCGGTGATGTATCAGATGCAACCACGGTTGAAAAGATCTCGCTTGGGGCCTCGCAGCCGCCACGAATGGCCCCCAAGGCAAGGCTCTCCAGGCATCCCAGTCCGGTTACTGGGTCCGGCTGTTCCTGAAGCCACCGCGTCACGGCAGCAGGAATCCAGGGCAGAGGGGCGTCGGTGGTCTCTGACAACTGGAGCAACAATCCTATACTCTGAGTGGCGAACGCTTTGTCCACGAGGGTGGCAAACTGGAACTGAGAATCCGTAACCGGGCGGTAATTGCCATAGAGGGAAGCCAGTTGAAGCGGTTGCAGTTGGCCGAGTCCGTTGAATGGCACGATTCCCGGGAACGCATCAACACAAAGAAGATCAGCTTTCCGGGTGCCCTTGTAAAGCAAGCACACAAGAATGTGGGCAAGCATCGACTGGTCAAAAAGGGACGCATCAAACCACAGGACGATACGTTCATAGATGGCTGCTTCCGCCAATTTACGATACTGACTATGCAATGTTTCCAGAATATGTTTCTTGTGCAGTCCGCCCGCGGTGGCCTGTTCAAGAAAGATCGCACGTGCGTTAAGGGTGTTCTCATTTGGCCAACCGGGATCACGAGGTCCATCGTAAAGTATGTCGTGCCATACGAATACTTCCCCGGGAAGACCAGATTTCCTCAGACTATCCCCTGCAATGTCGCCGCTTGTGATGTGAAGCGTGTTGCCCATCTCTAATCTCTCCGCCGGATAATTTAGATACAAACTTCTCTTTTTCCGATGACCTATGAGTCAAGAATGCAGAACTAACCGGCGGAGAGCTTTTGTGACGCTGCCTTGCCGTGCGGGCAGACCCAGAGGCACATGCCGCATTCTTTCACTCCGTACTGATCATGACACTTCTTACGGTAGTCTTTGCATTTCTTTGTGTCGAACCGCACATCACGGTGCTCATCCTCGCGGAAGTTCCTGCCGGTGAACGCCTGCGCAGGGCATACGTCCACACACTCCTTACAGTCGCCGCAGCGCGTGTCCATCGGTGGCCCGGTCTGCGCAAGTGGTGCGTCAGTAAGCACCGTCGCCCACCGGCAGCGTGGACCGTTTTCCGGTGTAACCAGCAGGCAGCTTTTGCCAATCCACCCGAGTCCCGCCATATGCGCCGCCATTTTGTTCGAAAACACTCCTATACTGCGTGCCGTGTTGATTGTCTGTGAGGCAGGTACCGGGTAGACCCGGTACCCCTGTGTCTGCAGCAGGTCTGCCACCTTCGAGGTGATGAGGTCGAGTCTCTGGTTGATGACAGTGTAGCAGTGGTGGTCGTAATTCTGAGCGTGCACATTGTCTTCGAGGCGCCGCGGAAGCTGATCGACGATCGGATGGAAGAGCTTCAAACCGATGGAAACAGCTCGGGGGAATGAAGCTACAAGTTCGCCGCCCTGCTCGCGGATAGCCTCGCGGGCCGGTAGGACATCGGCGACACCAAAGAAATCGGCGCCTTCACTGGTTGCGCATTTACGTGTGAGCGTGTTCACGTTCATGAAAGTCTCCTGTGTTTGATCTTTTTGATAAGAGCTTGTCTTTATGTGAGTTGAGGTTACGTAAGGGAGTCTTTTATGTCAAGGAGAATCTGGCACACACTTCAGATGTTGTTTACCGTCTGAAACCATCACCTTTTTCATCTTTGACTAATCTGTGACTTACAGGAAGGCTTTAGTAAGCTACGCGATGATAAAATTCGCGGCAATGCCTTCGCATGTTTCAACCCGAACTCGAGAAATTTCCTCTTTCTGTTTTCGCAGCAATGTTTTCAAATTGACTGATCTGAACTGACCCATTAGGAAAGGTGGCGATGATTTCCAGGTCACCTCCCAGGGCCTTGATAAAATTTCTTAATGTGCTGATATACATGTCTGTCCGCTTTTCAAGCTTTGATACCTCTGCCTGCCTGCTTGACTGACAATGTTTGTGCCAGTTGTTCCTGGCTTAAATTCCTGGCATGTCGCAATTCCTGCAAAGGCATCGCATCAAGTAAGGTTCTTGTTTTCCCAGCCGCTTTTTTTATAGCAGCGGATTTCATTTTCTCTCTCAATATAGAGTATGGTTTGCTCATAATGCACCCCCTTGTTCAACGCCCCGATGAAGGTGTCGATAAGAACATCACAATCCTTCCGGGTCAAACGGTAATCTCCTTCAGCACTTCTGGACGCAGATCAGCGATTCTGATCAACGTCTTTGCCGCGCGGGACGGTTCGCGCCGCCCCTGTTCCCACTGTTCCAGCGTTCGTTTCAATACGCCCATCAATGCGGCAAACTGGCTTTGGGAAAGGCCCGTCTTTATGCGTGCCTTGGCAACTTCTGTTTTCGGCTCGACGACATACTTTTTCCCGCCTCCGGCCTTGATTTCGTCTATGCCGTCCAATACTTCCCGCCAGATGTCCCGTTTTGCCTCGTGGCGTTCGAGCTCCCCGTCTGACAACTTATGCCCTTTCATATCAAAACCTCTCTTTCATCGCCCTGACAATGCGCGCTGGGATGTTGTCATGCACCGACTTTGCATAAAGGGTCAACATCCATAGTTCATCTCGCTTTTTCATGACATAATAAATAATGCGAATCCCGCCCCGTTTGCCCATGCCCCGGCGTTGCCATCGAAGTTTGAAAATGGGGACAGCTCCCTATTTCCCCGCGTCGTCGCTATAGAAGTTGGGGACGGCCCGCTCAAAGACATAGGCGTTCTGCCGGTCATCCGTTGTCGTCGGATCCGGCGGCGCTACGCCCAGCAGTGAGCACAATTCGATCAGGAAGGATTGGTAGTTATGGCTTGGGATATTCAGATCCTTGCATATTTTGAGGCAGAGACCCTCATCGATTTCCCTATGCCTGGGGACGGTCGAAGCCTTTTTCTCTCTGCGGTTGACGTAAACAGTGTGGTTGCTGCCTTCCCGCAGGAATTCGCATCCATGCAACCGCAGGTGTTTGATGAATTCTTCCCTCTTCATGCCGTCAGCACTGCAAAGGGTTCTTTAATCATTACTTTGTCATGGGTTTCCTCTTCGGAGAGGTTCCGATTGGCCTCGATGATCATCTCAACCGCTTCAAAGAGATTGGATCGTGCCTCTTCCAGGGTCTGACCCTGCGTATTTGCTCCGGGCAATTCTTCAACATAGCCGATGTAGCCCAAGGGGACCTTTTCAAAAACCGCTGTCAACTGTAATCGCATACTCTCTCCGTTCTGTTTTTTAAATTGCTTCTCATCGGGGAACGCCCCAGGACATCCATAATCATGACGCCGGATAAGGGGGCTGCTAAAAGTTTCTTCTTCACCACCTATCCGAAAGCGATCAGTTCATCGGCAAGATAATCGGCGGCAAACTCCTGGGCTGAATATATATCCTCTCAATCTTTTCATACGTCTTCATAGATCCCTCCATAATCCCTGCATACTGCCCATAGTCCCCTTTGCAGTAAGATATTTCTAGATCACTATACACTTTTTTCTCTCCATCGTCTAAAAAATCATCTTGCCGCCGGATACTCAGCGCATCTTCACAAGGGGGGGGAGCTTTCCGGCGAGTCCCGCGTGGCCGTCCTTGACGATCAGTACACCGCTGATGCCCTCTATAGCGACGACTTGATTGAGCGCAGGCTCCACATCGCCGACGGACTTGACGAGATTGCCGGCCATGGTCGCGGCGGCGTCCGCGAGGGCGGCGTCTTTGGCGACCACGGTGGCCAGATCGCAATGGCCCAGGCTCAGCGAGTGCCCCATCTTCCCCGAAGACGAGCAGATGGACAGAGGGGTGTCGGACGCCTGCAGGGAAAAGGCCAGTCGGCCGATCTGCTCTGACTTGCCCGGATAGAGACCGATGATCACGGGCTCGACGGTCTGCAGATAGATGTCGCCCCCGTTGTCCACGATCGCCTCTTCGGCCCCGGCCCGAAGAGCGGCCTCGACCGCAAGCTGGGCCATGGCGCCGGCGACGGCGGCCATCGGTCCGACACCCACGGTGTCGGCGGCGCGGGCCATCCGCCGGGCGACTTCGGGTGCATCGGCGAAGAGCTCGACGGGTTCGAGTGAATGCTGGAAGTGGGGATGCCGCCGGATGTACTCCTCCAGAATCGCCCTCTGCCGCACGATTTCCTGCGTCACCGCATCAAACGCGTCGCAGCAGATATGGAGGCTCGCTTCTTTATGGACAAATGTCTTGTATACCCGTTTGCCGTTCATAGATTTTTGCAGGCTGTTCAAAAACGTCCAGATGCAAGGCCCCCGCAATCCTGAGCCGTGAGGCGTACTTGTTGGTACGTTGAACGGCGAAGGATAAGGGAAACGCAGCAGATGGGCGTTTTGTAAAACCTGCGGTTTTTTCCGGTAATGTACAAAAACAAATTATACATTCTTGCGCCTCCCTGGCGGGAGTGCGCCCCCGGTCAACAGCCGGTTAGAATGCCGATGTGCATGCGCCATAGGGGCAAATGCGGATGCACGCCAGGCACTCGATGCACTCGGATTCGTTGTAGGCGATCTTTCGTGTAACGCTATCTTCGATTTTCAGCGCCCTGGGGGGGCAGTAGGGGACGCAGTAGCCGCAATGGGAGCAGCGCTCCTCGTCGCGGATGACCCCTTTCCCGGAGTAGTTGACCGTGACGTTGAAGGTCTTTACAAAATCGATTCCGCCCTGGATCGCCGCTTCCGTGCCCGTGACGTCCAGCACAAGGTATCCTTCCTCCTCCGGCGTCACCTTCGCGCGAAAGATATTGACGATCAGATGATGGTCTTTGACCAGGTGGTAGATGATCGGCTTGTCGCATTCGCATTTGGGAAAGTAGAACATCAGTTTTTTTGTCACGGTGTCTTTGTTCATCGGGGCGACTCCCTTTTCACAAGCGGTTTCATTTTCGTATCTTTCTTCAGAGGGGAGATCGGGGCGGCAACCCGAAAATCACCCCGGCGGATCTCGTCCGCCAACAGATGGGCAACTTCCAAGGCCTTGTAGTAGGAGGAGAGCGAGCCGACCTCCACCGTCCGGCCTTCGACCTCGATCCGGCCGGTGCGCAGTTGTTCGTAATTCACGTGACCGATGACGTTGCCGGTATTCTGCGGATATTCGGAACCGTAGTCGACCACCGGGGCCAGGATATCCCGGTCGCGCACGCAGGTGCGTCTCAGGACCTCTTCGTTGAGGATCGGGATGGGGATTCCTATCCCCAGCGCCAGCGAGACGCCATAGCCCGGGAAGCTCACGCCCCGCACGAACTCCTTGCGCATCGCTTTCATGTCGCCGGTCAGGGCCAGCGTGCCCGCTCCGCCCATCGGCATGCCTTCCGGCGTTCTTCCGACGCCGCCGGCGTGCTGCGTCCCCTCGGCGTACACGTGTCCCTGCGCACCGGCCAACCAGACGCGCGTGCCGACGCCGATGGTTTCGTAGTAGGGGTCGTTGAGCAGGGGCGACAACTGGCCCGCGGAGCAGTAGTTCGCGTTTTTCTGATGCGGTTCGAGCCTGCCCATGTAGGTGTAAATCGTATGGTCCGACCGGTTGACCGCCACATTGTAGTTCTGGTAGCAGTTGCGCGGATTGACCATGATCGCCTGGTTCAGATCCTGTATCGTGAAATAGGTCCTGATCTCCTTGAGCGGGTAACAGTCCGTGCCGTAGGAGAGGGCGAAGAGCTGGAGCGTTTTCCCCGCCACGAGATCCTCGATCACGTGGCCGCCGCCGTACCGGAATTCGCCGGGCGGATACATGTTGGCCGGATCTCCGTGCCGAAGCTGCGTGCATCCCAGATAGACGTCCACGGCCGCCAGGCCCGTGTAGACAAGAACATCGGCGACCCACGCCTCCGACATGCGGATCCTCGGTTTTGAATGCCCGAAGTTTAAGAAGCAGCCCGACGAACACATCGGGCCGAACGTCGCGGTCGTGACGACGTCCACCTCTTCGGCCGCAGCCTGGAGCCCCTTCTTGTCCACGTAATCCATGATCTCATCGGCCGTCAGCACGACGGCTTTCCCGGATTCGATACGGTCGTTGATCGCTTCGTAGGTCTTCATAGTGTCATTTCCCGCCGAGAATCGATTTTTTATTTCGTGCGCATTCCGTACACATCTTCATTTTTTTGTCAAGCAGTAGCCAAATACCCTTCCGTCATGAAGCGGCCAGATTCTTGTGCATGTTTCTTATAATCTCTTCGGCCTCCTTCATGATCCGCTCGATCAGATCCCGAACCTTGGGCAGGTCGTTCACCCGCTGCGCGCATTCGCCGCCCGCCATCATCGCGTTTTCCCTATCGCCCATGCAGACGGCTTTGATGCCGGCCCTTTCATATTCGATCAATTCCGGCGGAACGGTGCTCCAGTCATCGGGGACGCCCGTAAACACCCCGGGAGACTTCACGATCGTATTCTGCAGATGGATCGTCGTCGAACGGGTCTTCAGCCACCGGGCAGGCCCCACGATGCCGCGGGCCACCAGGGTTCCCCGATCCTCCGTTTTGACGACCTGTTCTTTCCACAGGGGATGGAAGTCGCTCTCCTGGGTCGCCAGAAGTCGCGTTCCCATCTGCACACCGGCGGCCCCCATGGCAATGGCCGCCGCCAGGGTCTTGCCGTCGCAAAATCCGCCCGCCCCCACCACGGGGAAACTCGGATCCGCTATCGCGTCGATCACGGCGGGCAACAAGACCATCGAATGGACCGGTTCCCAGGCGATGTGAAAGCCGCCCTCGTGACCGGAAGCGACGATGCAATCCACTCCCGCTTTCTTGCATCGCAGCGCGCCTTTCACCGAGGGGACGACGTGCAGCCAGGTAAATCCGGCGGACTTGATCTTGTCGCGCCAGGGGACGGGGTCGCCGGCCGAGGTGAAGAGAGCCTTGAAATGCTTCTTCATCGCGGGGTTCTCCTCGCGGACCCGGATCGCCGTGTCGATCAGTATCTGCGCTTTATCGAGGATTTCCGCCGATACCATCACATTGATGCCGAAGATGCCGCCTTGGTCTTTCGTCAACCGATACGTCCGTTTCAAGATTTTCTCGAGGACGGTGGCCATATCGTCATCCATCGACGCCTCGCCGCTCTCCACAAATGCTTTGTATATCCAGGGTTGCCCTTCCTTGTCAATGAGTCCGCTGGTGGAAAGCAGGCCGAGCGCCCCCGCATTGGTCGCGGCGACGCAAAGGTTGTTGTTGCTGAACGGCCCCATGCCTGCCTGGATGATGGGATGTTTGATTTCGAGTAACTCCGTAAGTCTGGTTTTCAGCATCGTTGCCTCCTCAAATCAGTTGAATGTCTTTCCCTCGGCGGCCAATTTGGCCAAAAGCGGCGCCGGCTTCCAGAACTCGCCGTGGCGTCCGCCGGCGTATTTCCGCATCGCCGCAATCACATTGGACAGGCCGACAATGTCGGCGTAGAACATCGGGCCGCCGCGGTGCAGCGGGAAACCGTACCCGGTGATGTAGATGATATCGATGTCCGACGCCCGCTGTGCGATCCCCTCCGCGAGGATATAGGCTGCCTCGTTTACCAGCGCATAGACCAGCCGATCTAGAATCTCCTGATCGCTGATCGTGCGCCGCTCGACGCCGATCTCCTTCGAATGGTTGACGATCATCGCGTTCACCGCTTCAGAGGGATAAGCCTTGCGGTCGCCCGGGTTGTAGTCGTACCAGCCGGCGCCGGTCTTCTGGCCGAAGCGCCCCATCTCGCAGAGCAGATCGGCGGTCCTGGAGTAGATGACATTTGGATTTTCGGCGCGGCGCCGCTTGCGGACGTACCACCCGATGTCGTTGCCGGCGAGGTCGCTCATCCGAAACGGTCCCATAGCGAATCCAAACTCCTCCATCGCCCGGTCCACCTGCTCCGGGAGAGCGCCCTCTTCGAGGAGAAACCCGGCCTGCCGCCCGTACTGCTCGATCATGCGGTTTCCGATGAAGCCGTCGCAGACGCCGGAAACCACCCCGATCTTCTTGATTTTCTTGGCGAGCGCCATGGCGGTAGCCAGAACGTCTTTGGACGTCTTTTCACCGCGGACGATTTCCAGGAGCCTCATAATGTTGGCCGGGCTGAAGAAATGCGTGCCGATCACATCCTGGGGCCGCCGGGTAAAGCGTGCGATCTTGTTCACGTCGAGGGTGGAGGTGTTGGTGGCGAGGATGGCGCCCGGCTTCATCACCTCGTCGAGCTTCCTGAATACCTTTTCCTTGACACCCATCTCCTCGAACACCGCTTCGATGACGATATCGGCGTTTTTGATCTCGTCGTAGGACAACGTCCCCCGGATCAATGCGGTCACCCGATCAAATTTCTCCTGGGTAAGGCGCCCCTTTTTCAGGGAATTTTCGTAATTCCTGCGCACCGTGGCCAACCCTTTTTCCAGCATCTCCTGATTGACCTCCAGGACGACGACCGGGATCCCGGCGCTGGCGAAATTCATGGCGATACCGCCCCCCATGGTACCGGCCCCGATGACCGCCGCGGATGTGAGCGGGCGCTTCGGCGTGTCCTCCGGCACGTCGGGAATCTTGGCCGCCGCCCGCTCGCCGAAGAAATAGTGGCGCAGTGCCTTGCTCTCGGTCGTCTGCACGAGCGCGATGAAACTCTCCTGTTCCACCTTGATCCCCTCGTCGAAGGGTCTGGTGACGGCGGCCTCGACACAGTCGACGCATTTGAACGGCGCCGGGAAGTGCTTCGCTTTGGCGCCGACGGTGTCGCGGGCAATCTTGAAGAAGGCCTCCTGGTTAGGGAGGTCGATCCGGATGTCGCGCACCTTCGGGAGCGGCCGCTTCGCGGCGATCTCCCCGGCGAAAGCGACGGCGCCCGCCATCAGATCACCCTCGATCATACGGTCGAAGAGCTTCGTACCGGCGAGTTTCTCCGAAGGCGTCGGATTGCCGGTGACGATCATGTGGAGCGCGGTCTCCACTCCGACCACGCGCGGCAGGCGCTGGGTGCCGCCCGCGCCGGGGAGTAAACCGAGTTTCACTTCCGGGAGGGCGATTTGCGCCCCCGGCGACGCCACGCGGTAATGACAGCCCAGGGCGAGTTCCAGCCCTCCGCCCATGGCCACCGAATGGATAGCGGCGACCACCGGCTTGTTGGAGGCCTCGATCGCCGCGATGACCGATGGCAGATTCGGTTCGGCCGACATCAGCGGCGTATTGAATTCCCTGATGTCCGCGCCGCCGGAGAATGCCTTGCCCGCGCCGGTGATCACGACCGCCTTCACGGCGCCGTCGGCGAGGGCTTTTTTTAGCCCGTCCAAGATGCCGCTGCGGGTCGAATGCCCGAGGCCGTTGACCGGTGGGTTGTTCATGGTGATGACCGCTGTGGAACCTTTGACACTATAGTCTGCGCTCATGGGACCTCCTGACTAACGATAGTTAATGTACCGCAGAACCCTAAATTTTTAAACCCCTATTTTTCAAGCGAATTGCCCAACGCATTCGACGCTTTGTCCCCCGGGTGCGGCGGCAGACGGGCGGACGGGCTACTCCTCCGGCGCCGGGATCTTGAGCGCGCGGTAATAGCTGTCGATGTTATAGATGGCGGCCAACGGATTGTGCCCCAGAAGGCGGTCCTTTACGGCGAATACCGTGCAGGGGGCCTGGGCGTATTTCAGGAAAAGGGAGTCGTGCCCTACACAGAGGCCCATCATCACATTAAACTCGGTCTTCTCCTCGTTGAACAGAAACGCCTGAGCAATGGGGTTGCACATTGGTTCGAAGCAGCCGATCCTGATCTTCTGGCTGTCCCGGACGCCGATCGATTCCTTCGGCACGCGGCCCATCTTGCAGAGTCCCGAGACGACCGTAAACCCATTCGCGGCAAGAATGGTTTCCACAACCTTGGCCTCCTTGCGAAGGCCGACGCAGAAGGCGAGGCCGATCTTTTCGTACTTCATTTTTCCGGCAAACTCGACGATCTCCAGAATCCGGGGCTTCAGGGGCCGCGTTCTGTCGTAGCCGAGCTGCCGATCCGCGTACCCATCCCCCTCCTGAATCGACGCCTGACGTGCGAACTCCAGGATTTCCGGTTTTTTCAGCTCTTCGAGCGCCCTTGCAATCACGGCTTCTTTATTTACGGTGGGGCAGAACGGGGGCGCCTTCCCTTCTTCATTCTGGCAGATTCGCCCCTGCGGTTCGAAGGGGCAGCGTGCACACCCGGGGATATCCTTATCCATGCCTTTCTCCTTATATGAAAATGCCCCCCTGCATCCCTCCCATTCGACGAGGGAAGGAGAGGTGGGCGATTAAAAGAGTCGTATCGTCTGAAATCCATGGTTCATCACTTTTGGGGAAGAAACCTTTTTGCGACCATACCCCAAAACAGAAAGATTGGCCATAGAAATTGGTTACTGAAAAAATCGCTGTCAAGAGTAAATAGAATTGTCCGGTTTTGTAGCACATGAGTTGTCCGCTTTTTCTGTTCATCAAAAGAGGGATTTTTGAGAACAGGAGGTGAGC
>Ga0209212_1002511_pt1 | contig 25874 bp, 8 predicted proteins | sample RifGroC2_FD_183996 | JGI IMG/M metagenome (GOLD analysis project Ga0209212, IMG submission 183996) | Groundwater microbial communities from Rifle, Colorado, USA - Groundwater C2 (SPAdes) (version 2) | ecosystem: Environmental > Aquatic > Deep subsurface > Groundwater | place: Rifle, Colorado... | reverse complement strand
CTATTGACGTGGCACGGTCGTGTTCGTTGGCTTCGTTGTAGGTTTTTGGTCCCCAGGCCGTATTCACGGCAACCCATGGGGCCTCGGCGAGCGGGGTGAGTTTGATGGTGTAGAAGTCCTCGCCGCTGGTGCCGTTTATCAGGTTCTGGTAACCGGTGATATAGATGTTACCGCTGGCGTCGACAGCCGAGCCGGTCGGTACAGTCGGCATCTGCACCCCGGCCTTGCTGTCGCGTATCTGCCAGAGCACCGTGCCGCCAACGGCGGCATGGGCAGGCAATGTTGAGACTATGAATAAAAGAGCCAATGAGACAAGCTGAAAAACATACCTCCACACCCGCATATTTCGCGGAAAAATCAGTTTGCAGCTCTTATAGTAAAACCGGCTCATTATTAAATCCTCCAGTTGTCTCATCGCTTCTTAGTAAGTTAGAAATCATTTTCTGCTTTTAAGGCAGAAAATGATTTCGTTAACGCACTTATCCTGCTTATCAGGGCCAGGTAGAACCTGGTGAATGTTCCAAGAGAACAGTCCCTTGATTAATCCACTTTGCTTCTGCTCACTGCCAGCGCGTCTTGTTATTCCATAACTGATTGTCCGGCCAGCTGCCTGAGTTGCCCGGCGTGTTGGCATGACAGGCGGTCAACGCCTCGGAGTATCTCCCGAGAATGTTGCCGGCCGGATAGCCACGATGTTGGTCACGGTTTGTATGTACGCTTCCATACTGATCATCCGCCTTCCACGCCTTGCCGGTCCCGTTGTCCTGACCGCCCCTGCGCTTGTAATCCAGGCAGTCGGTCTGCATCAGCTTCGGCAGGGCCGAGTTGTGCGGCTGATGGCACTTGGAACAGGTAAAGGCATGTTCACTGTTTTTGCCCCACCCCTTGACCGTCTCGTGGATACGGTCGCTCGTACGGAACAGGCTGTTCTGATAGATGCCATCGCTCAAGGTCTCTTTTCTGTGGCAATTCAGACAAAGTCCGGCAAAAGTCTGGTCGTCCTCTTTAATTGATGTGCCGACACCAAAGGTGTTGCGATCGAGGAAGATATAGGTGAGCGGCTCTCCCGCAGCCTCATTGGGTGAGTTGTGCGCAAAGTTCACGGTTATGCCAATTCCGCACCCGCCACGATAACTTCCCCAGGCTTTGTCGGTATAACCGCCCAAATTGGGCAGCGTATTCGGGATAGGTGGCGGGCGATCCTCCTTGTAGGGCGAGGTCATCCAGGTTCCCTTGAGCAACGGCACGGCATAGATCTGTTTGTTCCCCAGGGTCGGGCTGACCCCATGAGGGTCGTGGCAGGGGGTGCAAAGGCCATTGATCTTTTTAGTTGCCGAGGTGCTGTAGTTCAACATTGATTGCGATTTAAGGTGGCCTCCGACAATTGACTTACTGTTTTTCATCGGGGAGATGCCGCCGTATCCTGCGACTGTCCGGCTGGCAAACTTGTAACCATCCTTATAACCTTTGATAGGCTTGGCGGCACTGAAGGTCGCAAAACCCCACGGTGTGGGTGGATCTGGCATGTGCGAACCGGCATTCTGGTTCATATGGCAGTCGAAGCACTGCCCGGCACCGGCGGCATAAGGATTTACCGAACCTGGGATGGCGTTCTGCGAGGCCTTGTAAGTCATGCTGTAGCCACCCTTGCCGCTCTGGGTTTCCTTCAGGTTGCCGCCGTTCTTGGTGCCGTTGAAGGTGACGTAACTGGTGGTGGTGCCGATAACCTTGGAACCGTGCGAACTGTGGCAGTCGTAACACTGAACATTCTTGCTGCCGTTTCTGGTGTTGGGGATGGCACCTTCAAGGCCGGTCGTGTCATCCCACCCACCCAGATTGCCCTTGGCATTGCCATGAGCGGAGAAAGCCTTGGTAACAATATCTTTCTTGTTGGCGTTAGGATAGGTATTGGAGTTGTATTTGCCCCAGGTGGTGGTGCCCATCTGCGAATAGCGGGCATCTATGCTCTGGCCGTCCCAGGCGTACTGCCGCGGGGTTTTGCAGTCGTTAAACGGCGTGGCGTCGTTGTTCTGGTCGCTGTGGCAGGAAATGCAGTGATTGGTTACCTTGCCCGCTTCCTCACGCTCCTTGCTTGTACCGACATTTTTAGCCCGGAAGGTGATCGCCGAGGTTGTGCTGTAAAAGGTGGGACGTTTGCCATTAGCACCGTAGATAACCAGGTCAACCACATCATCCGGAACCGTTGAATAGTTTTTGTAGTGGAAACCGGTATGGTACTGCAGATCGATGATGCCGGTCTTGGTTGATTCCCAGTGGCACTCGTAGCAGTGTTTGTTGGATATGAGCACACCCTGGACATGGTGCGAGTTGGCCCCGAACTGGGTCATGACATCCATTCGGCCCAGGATCGGACCGGCATGGCATTTGGTGCAGTCACGCGGCAGTCCGAAACCGGAGTGGCGCGGCACCGGTTTGGCGCGATGGCATTCGGCTGTATTGCAAGACTGGCCGCTGGCATGGCTGTCGCTGAAGCGGTGCTCATGGCAGACGGTGCAGACCCTGGTCTGGTTGTGGGAGTCGGAACCGTTGTTCCGGTAATGGTCACTGTCGGAGGAGTGGCAGACGTTGCAGATGCCGATATATGACACCACTCCATTGAACAAAACTCCGGGGCTTTTTGTAATGTAGTCAGCACCGGTTTCCTTTTTGGAAAACACCACCGGGCTGCGGGTCTTGGGTATGCCGAACTTACCCTCGGTTGTGGTGGCTACCTGGTCATGAACCATAAAGATGTTTTTGTCGCCATGGGGGTCATGGCAGTCCCAGCAGAATTTGCCGCCTTTCCAGATGCCTTTGACTTTGTTGTTGACATCTTTTGACCAGCCGCTGGTATTCATAAAGGTCTTGTAGTGCTTGTAGCCGAAATGGGCCGAGGTGGCCCGGGCCTTGTCCGGTATTATGGTGACGCCGTCCACGCTGAAGCCAAGGGCGTATATTCCGCCTTCGGCATGGCACTGGCCGCATTTGCCGTTGCTGTTGTCGTCATGGCACTGCAGGCAGACACCCATTTGTACATACTGGTTCTTGACGTCGTCGTTTTGCTCTTTGGTCCAGAATCCGGACCCCTCATTGTGGATCTTCAGATCTTTTTTGGTGTCGTTGCGGTCGATGAAGTGGCAATTCTCGGCTTCAACTGCACCGAAACAGGTGGTCAGGCCGCTATGTGACGGTCGGGGAACCAATGTTCCGTCCGGCCACCTGGCGGTTTCACTGTAGAATATCGCAGCAAGCTGCGGGGCAATCGATCCTGTGTTATTGTGGCAGCGCAGACATTCCGCATCGGTCCCTTCCATATGGCAGTAGGAACATTCCTTATCAAATCGGTTTTTGAACTGCTGGTGCTGCCGCAACCGGAAGGGGTTGACGCTGCTCATGTTGTGCATGACGCTGCTGTCGTGGCAGTACCAGCAGGCATTGGCCGTGAAGTTGGCCGCCGGGTTGCCTGATTTGTAGGCGCCTTTGGCGGCAAGCCGGCCATGGCCGGTGCTGTACCATTCCTGCAGGCTGATCTTGGCGGTGTTGCTGCCGTCAGCGTGGTAAGTGAAGTTGTCTGTGTCAGGGGCGCTGGAGTTGCCGTGGCAGTCCATACAGGCCGAGGAAACTCCGCTGGACGAGCCGCCCCACTGCGGATCGGCCATACCGGCGTGGCAGCCGACACCGGTGCCGGAACAGGTCTTTTCATTGTTGTCGCTGTTGTAGGTTGCCCCCGGTGCCAGAAATTTAACATCTTTGCTTTTGTTGACATGTTTATCGGCATTGATGTGGGCGAGTTCGGTCATGCCGCCCAGCGCAGCCAGGTCGTCGTGGCAGTCGACGCATTGGCCGCCTTTGGTTGTCTCGGCATGGCATTTGTTGCAGGTGAAGTCCTTCTGGGTGTGTTTGGGATGGGAGTTGGCCCTGGGCTTGCCGGGGCCCTCGTTCCTGAACATCGGTATGGCAGCTTTCCATTCTTCTCCTGGCGCCCAGTTGGGAATGTACGACCAGGTTTTGCCCTCGCCGTCAGTGTGAACATAGTGGCAGCTATCGCACTCGCCGTTGGGGTGGCCGTGGCAGGCATTGCATTCTGCCTTGTCCTCATCCCAGGCAAAGGGTTTGACATCGGTCAGGGCGTCGTTGGTGCCGTCGCTGTGGCAGTAAACATTGTAGCAGGTCTTGGTGGCGCTGCTGTAGGAGGGGAATGGTTTGCCCGGGATGGCCCAGAAGTCCGGCATCTTGATGTCCTTCTTGCCGTTTAAGTGATTGGCAGAGATCAGGGCGCCGTCTTTTATGTGTCCAAGGCCGTCCTGAAGCCCGGTTACGGTGTCGGCATGGCAGTTGGCGCAGGCGTATTTTCTGATCCAGCGCGACCCGACCAGACGGTCGTGACCGTTGGTGGACATGTTGAGGTAGGGGAAGCAGACCCCGACATCCAATGCACCGGTGTCGGGGTTTTTCACGATATTCCATGTCCCGCCCCGTTCGGTGCAGTTGGCTATGGTGTTGTCTGCGCTAGTGCCGCCATGGCAGGAAAAACATTTGCTCTGGCGGGTGTCTGACCAGGTCAGCGCTATGTTGGGGAGACCTCCGGCGGCATCACTGTGGCAGTAGTTGCTGCAGGCGCCGTTTCTGGCCGGGCTCTGGCTGGGCAGGTAGGCGGGGTATGAGGTCGTGCCGCCGGTGTAGGTGCCGGAGGCATTGGTGTATTTACTGAATTTTACGATCAGGGAGCGTTTGCCGGCACTGGTGGCATGGGCGAACTTATTCGGTTCAAGGTTATGATCTACATGGCAGTAGCTGCAGCTGTTGAGATCAGTGCCGAGGAAGTCGCCATGTTTGTCCCGTCCTGCAATTCCAGGGTGTTTGCCGTCTGAAGGGGCCGCGCCGTGGCAGGTCGTGCAGTCCGTTGCTGCGGCACTGCTGGACCAGGGAGGGGTGGTTTTCTCAAAGTGGCAGTTGACGTTGTTGCAACTGCCCAGGATCGGGCTGGGGGTCTGTTTCCAGGCCGAGGTGTGGGCGCGGAACTTGCCGATTGTGGTTGTGGTGTAGGTGGTGAACACAGAGGGGGAGGAAGCGTTCATGCGGGCAGAAAGTTTGATCTTGCCGTCACGGTGGGCTGAATTGTAACCGCTGCTGGCGTGGTGGCACCCATTGCAGGCGGTAACGGTGGCGCCGGGTCCCATGTGGGTCTGGTGGCTGCCTTGAAACCCGCCCGTGGATGGATTCCGGAATCCGGAATCCTGCGGCCGCATGTCGCTGGCTGTTCCGTGACAGCCATTACACGGAAGAGCCGCATGAACCTCTCCCGCCACGATAGACATGCCGGTTACCAGCAACAAACAGAGTATAACCAGCGGAGACTTCCCCTCCACCCTGAAGATCCTCAATGCATCCTCCTAACACGCCCTGATCAACCCCACCTCAAAAGCAGCTGCATATGTTTTTCAGGTGAGTTTTGAATACAATAAATGTTTTCCAAACGAATCTACACACCGTGATTTAGCCACATATCCGCACAATCAGACGTGAAAAAACGCAGGCTTCCAGATACAGCAGAGAAACCGCTGGTTATTATTGGTTTTTTTTAGTTAATTAATTTTTTTCACGTTATCAAAGCAAATTCTGTCCCAAATTTGGCTTTTATTTGGTTTATTGAAAATAAATAATGTTTGATCTCGTGATATTTAACATTTTGCATGGGCAACAACTCCAGATTTTACTGAGAAGATTTTCAGGATATTGAGGAAGGAGATTTCGCTGGGCATGCCCAGTTAAAAAGCGGGTTAACCATTAAATGGCTAACCCGCTTTTCCTTGAGCAGGATGATTTGGTCGAACCTTGGGGTTGTACGAACAATTAATACGCAGGAGCACTCAACCGCAACTCAGCAGGGATGAACCATGGAACTTGCTATAATACGCGGTCTTGCATATTTTGTTTTTTTCACCATCCGGTCTCCTTTCATATTATTCCGTACAGACGTTTGCCTCGGCCGAGTAGGGTTTAGCTGATACTGTCACCTCACTGTATGGTGATGTATCGGCTCCGCTTATTGACCTGACGCGATATCGATACTGTTTTTTGGGGTCGATGGCAATTTTGTCAGTATAGGTCAAGGTTGTACCATCCAGGGTCTTAAGCAGCACCCAGTTGTCATCCCATCCCTGACGTTGCAGTTCGTATCCGGTGGGGGCATCGCAGGCAATGGGCAGACAGACAAAAGGAACCCAGTCAAGCCGGATCTTGAAGCCGCCGTCAAGAGCCGTGGCTGACAGATTCTGCAACGGCATGGCAGATGTGGTTGCACATTTTTCAATACTGGCTGCTGATTCACCACCAGTAGTGTTCCAGGACTTGACCTGATAACAGTAGTACGTGTTTTCCGTAAGCCCGGTAACTGATTTGGCACTGCTGTCCGGTATTAGGGAGGCACAGTTGATTCTGGGTACCGGGTAACCGCAATAAGATTGGGTAAAGTCCTTGGTTATCGTGTCAATTGGCACCCATGCTCCTCCTGCACCAATTTTCTGTTCCACCCGGTATTCTGTGGCACCCAATGTCAGCGGCCAGGTGAGATCTATCTGGGCAAAAGAGATCACCGATGCCGTGACAACAGGGGCAGCCGGGGTGGTGGTAGTGTACTGCTCATCACTGGTGACTGAATAGCCGCTGGCCGAGTTGGCGCTGACCCGGTAATAGTAGACAGTGCCTGGGCTCAGGCCGGTGTTGTTGGTAAAGGATGTCACATCGGCACCGACTGTGCCGACGGAAGCCCAGGTACCACCAGCACCGGTTTTTCGCTCGACATTGTAACCTGTGTTTCCGGTAACGTTAGGTGCCCAGTTCAGGGTTATGCTTGAAGCAGTTACCCCACTTAGTGTCGGTTGAGTTGGTTTTGCCGGTCTGGTTGTCTGGAAAACCATGTTGCTGCTCGCGGAATCAGGTGTCACCGGCTGACCGGATGATGGTCCGATAGCCTTGATCTTGTAGCAGTAAAAGGTTCCGGCTGAGAGGCCGGTATGGTTAAATGTAGTCGTATTAATTGCCTGGTATATGGGGCCGTTCCAGTTATCATCGGTACAGGTCGCCCCTGAACGCTTTTTCCAATACAGTTTATAACCATTATCTCCGTTGACATTGGTCCACGTCGGGGTCAACTGGGCCGAGGTAGCCGTACCCGCTGCCGGGGCCGTCATAGTAGATGCCGGAGGCGTTACCGTATACCACTGCTCATTGCTCCATGCCGTGTAGTCAGTGGCGTTATACTTGGCTCTGGACCTGAACCGGTAGGTGTAGCCGGCTGTCATCCCCGTGGTCGAAGTGGTATTGATTATTCTGGTGCTGCCATCAACCGGCTGATCCTGGGTAAAAGTCGAGCAGGCGCCTACGGTACGAACCGTAGGGTTCTGATGATCCGTCGACGGACAACGTTCAACCTCATACGACAGAACCGTATCAATCTTGTTCCAGGAAATCTCCAGCGAACTCTCCGTCAGGGCCGGTGCTTTGGTGGCACGGCGGAAAACATGTCCAATTTCAGGAGAAAAATTGGAGAAATTAATGCTGCTTGTCAAGGTCGGGGTACTCAGCTGGAAATTGTTGATCTTAACCCTCTCGCTCGTGCCAGCAGTGTGTGGTATCCGGCCAAGCTGATAGATCCAGTACAGATTGGGAGTATACGCATCGCCTGCTTTTAATTCGAGCTGTCGTCTCAACTGCCAGGCTCCACCCGAAGGTGCCGTATAGAACAGGATGTTGTCGCCCGATTTTGCAAATTTTATTCTGCCGGCAACATCGCTGTTGGGAATTATCAACTGTTCGGTGACCCAGGTTATCGGCTCGTAGATGCTCACCCAATAAACCTCAATTGCCTGTGCCTCTATTCTCGGATCAAAAATCATGTAACTGTCGCCACTGGCAATCTGGTACGGGAAGGGAGGGTCCACCGTAATACTGTTGGCTGTGTTGCTCAGGATGGTTCTGAACTCGCCAATATTACGGCCGGTGGACATGTACAGGTAGAAATTCTTCCACTGGTCAACAGCCCAGTTTTTGGCCGGCAAGGTAGAACCGGTGGTGTTGGATGAATCCACCAGCACTGCGTTGGTACTGTTCTTGCCATCCTGGGTACTGCCGTTGGTGGCGGCGCTTCCTGCGATGACATTGATTCTGTAGGCATCGACATTGAATATCTTGTATGAGTCGCCAATTACGATCGGAGAGGCAAACCCGGTGCCTGCCACGGTTACGCTGGTGGCATCGCTGCTGATGATTTTCAGTGCCTGACCGGCATTTGCTCCGCTCGTCATGTACAGATAATAGCTGACCCACGCATTGGCACTCCAACTCTTACTGGTATCAACCAGTTTGGTATTTGTGCTGCCTGCCCCGATCGCTGATGAAGTCACCGAGGCCGGATTATTGGGGAATGGACTGTCCAGGGTTATGCTGTTAGCCGTGTTGGCAGTAATTTTCCGTACCAACTGGTTATTGGGGCCGGAAGTCATCTGCAGGTAGTAATCCTTCCACTGGTCAACAGCCCAGTTTTTCCATGCCGTGGTGGAACCAGCCATGGTTCTTGTATCGTATAGCGTGTCAATAGTAGCATTGTAGGCTGTAGATCGGCCATTGTCCTGCAGTGGCAACCTGCCGCGGTGAATATAGGTGTTATAGGTTGTGCTGGCCGGTGACTGGAAATCGAACCGGAAAGACGCGTACGTATTTACCAGATACTTGGTCGCAAGGGAATCGGCCGGCACCAAGGGATCCAGGATAGTGTAATCGAATTGGGTGTCAAAATTTCCGGCAAGAATTGTCGGATCCTTCAGCCCCAGCAGCTGATAGTTGTAATTGTTGGCATAGGCCGGCGCCAATGAGTAGAACTCCGCCTGATCGTTCGTCATGATCATGCGTGAGGAACCCTTGTGGGTGGCTCCGGGAACAACCGTTGTCGTTATGGTGCCAGTTCCTTTTGCTGCTGCTACAGTACCAATCAGATAGGTATCATTCGGGTTGATGGCGGAGGCGAATGCCGGTGACACTGTGAGCGTATCGGCGGTTTTAGCGGTTATCGACCGAAACTGGTCGGCATTGGCACCTGAAGTCATCATAAGATAGTAGCCGCCTTGCGACCAGTCGGTAAGCCAGTTATTCGCTGTATCAACCAGCTGTGTTGTGCTGGAGCCGGCCCCGACAGCCTTGCCAAAATAGGTATTGATCAGGAAGTTGGGGGTAATCATATAATAATCGGTAGCGCTGATATTATTGTCAAAAGCAGATGCCACATTAATTGCTGTGGTCGTGTTGCTGGTGATCCTTCTTGCCTTGTCCTTGTTGGCGCCGGAGGTCATTACCAGGTAGTTCCCGGTATAGTTGTAACTCGCATTCCACCAGGTATTGGTGTCAACAAGCTGGACCTTACTGGTTCCCGGGCTTCCCTCTGCCTTGCCGAAATGCGGGCCGATCCAGGCCACCGGTGCAATAATATAGGTATCGCCCTCAGTAATCGAGGCCGAAAACGGATCGGTGGTGAATGTTGTTGCTGTCTTGGCAGTAATCTTCCTTGCATGTCCAGCATTATTCCCCGATGTCATCATCAGGTAATAGTCCTGGGCCAGGTCAATTGTTGGCCAGGTATTTGCCGTATCCACAAGTTGTGTCGTGCTGACGCCTTCCCCGGCAGCGGTACCGAAATATTGTGCAATCTGATAGGTGTCTCCGGATTCTATCAAGGACGGGAATGTCGTGGAAATGTAAATATTATTACCGCCATTGCCTGCTATTGAAAATACCTGCCCGACTTTGGATGCTGTGACGCTATTGAGAATTTTTACTTTATAGTTTTTCCACTCATGCATGCCCCAGTTTTTATCGCTGTCGATAAGGCTGTTGGTTGGACTGCCGCCGTCATAACCGGTTGCCTTGCCTGATACCGTCTGCAGAATCGCATAACTGTCGCCAGCGCTGATGGTCTCGGTCGTGAAAGCCGGGCTGGCGTAAAAAGCCGAGTTGACGCTGCCGGCAATATTTTTGGTATAGGTGTTTGCCCCTGAGGTTATCACCACCGGGCGGTTGATCCAGTAGTCAGCCAGAGTCCAGTATTTTGAGGTGTCCTGGATAACAGTGTATGAGGATTCATACTGGGTTTGGGTCGCTGAAAGGGCTGGCGCATTGGGTGGTGTGGTTTTGCACTTTGGCGTGCTGTAGACCGCTGGGGGCGGTACTGCTTCGGTGCTGTATGCCTTGACCTGATAACAATATTCGGTTGCCAGGGCCAGACCGGTATGCGGATAGGTAAGGGTATTGATTGCCAAACCTGTAGCCGCCGGGATCGCGCTGTAAGCTCCTCCTATGCCAGTGGTGCTTACCTCCACAGTATAGTTGGTTTCTCCCGGTTGTGCGTCCCAGCTCAATGTCAGAGCGGTGGAGCTTGCCGGTGTGACCGTCAGGGTCGGCGGAGTAAGGTTCGTCCAGGCATGCAGAATGTTGCTGGCAGCTGAGGAATTACCGCCGGCAGTGGCGATGATCTGGTAGCGGTAATTGCTGCCTGCCGCCAAACTGGCAGCTGAGAATGACGTTGAGCCATTGCCGGTGGTCGTGCCTTTATTGCTAAAGGCGGCATAGGATGTGGCCACGCCCCTGCAGGTAGTTGGATCGGCGCTGTTGGTGCATAACGATTGCTGAACCGTGTATCCCGTTGCCTCGGACACAGCGGTCCAGGTCAGATCAACCTTTAACGCCCCTCCAGCGGCTGTGCTCAGGGTCGGGGTGTCCAGCAGGGTAACCCCGCTCTTTTCAGTGCTCCAATTGGAGCTGCCGGAGGCGTTAGATGCCTTGATCCGGTAATAATAGGTTCTGTTCGGGGTCAGGCCGGTGACACTACAGGTCAGTGCGGTTGTGCCCGCGCAGGCCGAGGCGGTAGTCTCATCAACATAGGAACCGCTCGACAGCCTGTATTGCAGGGTATAGGTGATGGTGCCGGAACCGGTTACCGCTGGATTGACCCAGGTCATGGTCATGCCAGTGTTGGTAATATTGGTGGGGGTCGTACCCCAGGTCGGCACAGCCAGCGCAGCGGTGCCGGGTTGTACGTTGCTCCAGACCGAACTGCCGCCGCTATTGGTGGCCATGACCCGGAAATTGTAGGTGGTGTTCGGCGTCAGTCCGCTGACGGTGCAGCTGGTGGTTGCTATGTTGGTGCAGTTGTTGGGGGTCGTGATGTTGGCGTAGCTGGTGTCCGGGTCGGTGGACAGCTTTTTCTGCAGGGTATAGGTAGCTGCCCCGGTGGGTGCGTTCCACCCCAGTACCATCTGGGTATTGGTGATGCCGGTGGGGGCGTTCAGCGTCGGGGCAACCGGCTTGGTGATAGCGTTCATCTCGGTACTCGGCAGCGAATAGCCGGAAACGTTGTTGGTGCTGACCCGGTAATAGTAGGTAGTTCCTGCGGCCAGGGTATTGTCGACATGGGAGTTGGTATTGGCTGTTTTTATGGCTAAATCCGCCCAAGTACCGCCGGCGCCGGTTTTGCGTTCAACCTTGTAACCGGTGTTATTGTCTATCTGGGTCCAGTTGAGGCTGATCTGGGTGGTGGAATCCACGGTCAGAGTCAGTGTCGTCGGCTTGGCGAGTCTGGTGGTGGCGCATGTTTCCGTCTTTCGCGAGTTGAGGCTGCCTGAAATGGCTTCGATCGTATAACAGTAATTGGTACCAGGCAGCGGCACCGTGGTGTCCGGGTAGGAAACGGCACCGACGCCGGGTGAGCTCACCAGGGTCCAGACACTGAGGGGGTTGGACGGCCCCGGTGTCCGGAATATTTTAAAGGAGGGACCGCTGGCAGGCACCTGCCAGCTCAGGTCCATCTTGGTGTAATCCGCCTGGGTGGTGGCCGTAAAAGCACCAGGAGCCAACAGGTAGGAGTTGATCTGCTTCAGTACGATATAATCCTTATTTAACGTGGCGTTTGCATTCCTGCTATAGCCGGCGACAAAGGCCTCGCCGATGTTATTGACCGTAATCGCCGCAGCCTCGTCCTGCTTGCCAGCTGCTCCGCCATAACTCATTGCCCCCAGGAATGTCCCCTCATAGTCATAGATCAGGGAAAGGACATCGGCACTGGCATCAAAATCGCTGTCCGTATCCGGTCCGGTCCGGGAGTTGCCGGCCAGATAGATGTAGCCGGAAGCATCCATGGTCATGACCGTGGCGTAGTCATAGCCGGCCCGGTCAAAGTTCATGTTCCAGTTCTCCGAACCATCAGCCGGATTGTACCTGATCAAATGAAAATCGCTGTCCGTGGCGTTGACATACGAGGTACCGCCAACCACCACCGCGCCATCGATCGGGTCAACCTTGACCGCCACGGCCCGGGCATCGAAACCGGTTTTGTTGTAGGACGAGGACCAGATTCTCCGCGTTACGGCCGGTACAAGCGCACCGTCGTACTTGATGGTATGGAAAACAAAATTGCCATCGCTGTTTTTGGCATAGCCGGTCACATAGGCATTGCCGTCCTTGTCCACATCTATGGAAAGCGCTTTGTCCGCACCAAAACCGCTGTCAAAGACATCCGACCAGATAAGAGCGCCGGTGGCGCCGTTGTATTTGGCGGTGAACCAGTCAAAGCTGCCGCTTGGGTCAGCTGTTTTGTCATAGCTGTAGCCGGTTATGAAGATATTGCCGGACGCGTCAAAGGCCATTGCGCTGGGCAGGTCGTTGCGGCCGCTGTCGTAGACGATTGCTTCGGGAATCCAGGGACGGGAACCATCATTAGCGTATTTGATGATGAAGATATCATCATCCTGCGGCACTGCTGAGTTGCCGCCATGGCCGATGACCACGCTGTTGTTGGAGCCGTCCCGGACCATGGCAATCGCGGTGGCCATGTCAATGCCGTTCAGGGTGCCATACTGGTGATGCCACATAAATGCCGGGGTAGCGGCCGGATCATTCAGGCCGGCGGTCGCAACCTTCCTGGTATAAAGCTCATCACTTTTGTCGCCACCGCCGGCCAGATATGCCGTACCGGTGACGATGACATTGCCCGAACTGTCCAGCGTCACGCCGGCCGCCATGTCGGTGCCGCCGTCGCCGCTGTCGTAGCGCGCCTTCCATTTTATCGACTTGTCGGCCCGGTCAAGCTTAAAGGTCATATAGTCGTAGGAGTACATCCCCTCGACCCCCTCTTCAGTCAGGTCGCTGTAGCCGGTGACCACCGGATGGTTGTCGGTATCGAATGTGATGGCCGTGGCAACATCGTCCCGGTTATCAGCGCCGTTGTAGATGTAACTCCAGGCCGGATCAGCATAGCTGACCACCTTGGTCAGGGCGCGGGCTTCGTTGCTGTAGTCGGAGTAGGTGTTGGCGCTGTTCCAGGCCCGGATCCGGTAGTAATAGTAGTTGTTGGCCACCAGGCCGGTGCTGTCTGTATAGGTGGTAGCAGGAACCGTGGGGATAACGGTGGTGTCGTTGGGTGGGGCGGAAGAGGTCTTGTCCGGTGTTATCGCACCCCAGGTCCCGGATTCCCCTTGTTTCCTTTCAATAACGAACTTTTCTTCATTGGTCGAGTTATCGTACCAGGTGAGGGTGATGGAGGTATCGGAGGCAGCAGCAGCTGTCAGGTTTGAAGGGGCGTTGAGCGCCCCGTAGTCATACTTCACAACCTGGTAGTTATAGCCGGCTGCTGTACTGTCCGACCAGCCGGCCACGTACACGCTCCGGGGCACCGGTCCTCCGGCAGGTTCCAGGGCAATACCGATAGGATGGTCATTCTTGTTGTCACTGCCGTTAAAGGCTTTTTCCCAGAGAAGCACACCCGTGTCTTTCCGGTATTTGAGGGTGATGAAGTCATCATTGCCGGTAACCGTGCTGTAGCCTGTGACAAAGACACCGCCGTCCGCGGCGTCATCCACCACGATGCCCACCGGAATATCGGTGGCATCGTTGCCGGCGTCAAAGATCGCCTGCCATGTCAAGGCGCCGTTGCTGCCATTGTAACGGGCGGTGTAGAAGTCGTCGTTGCCGGCAAGGGTATTGGTGACGCCAATGACATAGACATCTCCGGTGCTGTCGACCCACAAGCCGACCGGCTCGTCGGTGCTGTTGCCGTTGTAGGTCTTTTCCCAGGTCGGGGTATCACTGGCCGGATCATATTTGACCGTGTAGATGTCCTTGTTGCCCAAGGCATTGGTGCCGGAACCGGTAACGATGACATTGCCGGCGGTATCCATTTTTATCGCTTTGCCCATGCAGTCGCCACTGTCCGAATGGCGCCAGGATCTGACCAGTGACTGGTCAAAACCGTATTTGCGGGTAATCATGTCAAAGACCGTACCCCGCCCGGAATAACCGGTTACGGCGATGCCGGTGCTGTTAATGGTCATGGCCAGTATTTTATTGATTTTGTTGGGGTTGGCCACGTCATCGCCAAAGAGTTCCGTCCAGGTAGGCACAGCACCGGTCGAAGGATATTTGACCACCACATAGTCTTCAGCCTGGACCCCGTTGAAGTAGGAACCGGCCACGTAGATGTTGTCGGAACTGTCCACAGCAACCGCCGCTGCCGTGTCATTGCCGCTCGTGTTGGTCAGGGTGTGCTGCCAGAGCAAATCACCAGGGTTCTTGCCCGGGCAGTCAGCAGCCGGATTGGCGCTACCGCAGTATTTGACCGTGTGAATGTCCTTGTCGGAACCGTTCCAAGTGTAGCCGGTCACAATAATGTTGTCTTTGGAGTCAACCGTTACCGCGGTTGCGACATCATCGCCAGTGCCGCCGAAGGTGACCGGTGGCCACGCGGTGCCGCTGCCGTCGGCCTTGAACTTGGCCACGTAATAGTCATTGGCATTGTCTCCGGTGTAGCCGACCACAATGGTGTTGCCGGACGAGTCCACAACCATGGCCTTGGCTTCATGCTTGCCGACTACAGCATCCGTACTCGACCAGAGGGGCGCCCCGCCTATGGCATTGGCGCTCCCGGGAAACAAAGTCGCCATGGTCAATAGGAGCAGCAGGAAAATCAGCTGTTTTAATGATGTATTAGTACCGCGATAATGCATAAAATCGCCTCCGCGTAATATCTTGCATGTTGTTGCCTGTTTCATCACGGCACCGGCCAGGGGGTCTTGGAGTTCCACTTGTACCGGCTGGGCCAGTTCAACCAGTGATTCGGGTGACCCGTATGGGGATCGGCAAATTCGCTTTGTGGCCCGTCACCATGGCAACGCAAATAGTTATTACTGCCAGCATGTGGGAAACCATACCAGAGCCCGCCGCGCGGTGGGCTTTTGCCTGGAGAGCCTCCAGAGGGAGCGTTCCCTCTATGTTGGTAATCCAGACAGTTGGTCTGCATCAGGCGGGGCAACCCGGATGTATGGGGCTGGTGGCACTTGGAGCAGGCAAAGGAGTGCTCGTCGTTGGCCCCCCACCCCTGGACCGTCTCATGCACCCGGTCCAGGCTCTTGAAAGCACCATCCTTGTTGGTGCCATTGGTCAAGGTCGATTTCTTGTGGCACTTCATGCACAACCCGGCGAACTTGCTGTCATCTTCCTCTATCCTGTTGCTGTTGTTGTACATGTTGGTAGAAAAGGTGTTTCTGTCGATGCGCCAGTAAATGGGATTGTTGTAGATACTGGAGCCAAGCAGCGGTTGAGGGTTGTCGTCCTTGTAGGGTGAGGTCAGCCAGGTGCCCTTGAGCAACGGCACGGCATAGTCCTTGTTGGCAATGGTCGTGCTGACGCCATGGGGGTCGTGGCAGGGGGTGCACAGGCCGTTGATCCGGTTCTGGAGCGAGGTCGAATAGTTCAGCATCGGTGGCACTGATGATGCGGTACGCTGGCTGTCAGGGATCAGGTGGCTGCTGACAATGGTATTCTTGGCAGCCCGGAAAGGATAACGCTTGATAAAGGCTTTGGCGGAAAACTGACCGAAACCTTTGGTGTCCTTGTAGCCCATGATCGGCGCGGTGGCGCCAAAGGTGGTTTGATAGCCCCAGGGAATGTTGCCGGTTGCCACAGGAGAACCGGCATAGGCGTTGTTATGGCAGTCAAAGCACTGCCCGGCGCCGGCGCCATAGGGATTGATCGTGGTGCTGCTGGATGAGGCTTTATAGTCGTTGGCATAGCCCCCCATGTCTTTCTTGGTCTCCTTCAGGTTGGCGCCGTTGTTGGTGCCGTTGAAGGTGGCATAGCTGGAGGTGGTGCCGACCACCTTGGAACCGTGCGAATTGTGGCAATCAAAACAGCCGACGCCATAGGCCCCGCCCCGGGTGTTCGTGATCGCGTTGTCATAACCGGTGGTCGCACTGAAGCCCCCCTGGTTCAGTGAGGCTTTGCCATGGGCGGAAAAGGACTTGGTCAACGAGTCCTTCTTGTTGGTGTTGGTATAGGTGGCGGAGTTGTATTTGCCGTACTTGGTCGTACCGGTCTGGGAATAGCGGGATGCGATGCTCTGCAGGTCCCAGGCGTACTGGCGCGGGGTCTTGCAGTCCTGAAACGGGTCGGTGTCATTGTTCTGATCGCTGTGACAGGAAAGGCAATGGTTGGTGACCTTGTCCACCTCGCCCCGCTGCAGAGGGCCGTCGCTCGCCATGTTTTTCGCCAGGAAGGTAGTGGCCGAGGTGGAACTGTAGAAGGTCGGCCGGAACCCGTTGGCCTGCCAGATAACCAGATCAACATCACCGTCCTTTGCGGAGGAATAGTTCTTGTAGTTGTAACCAACATGGCGCAGGTTGTCGATCAGGCCGTCCGGGGTGGCCTCCCAATGGCAGGCATAGCAATGCTTGTTGTTCACCTCCACACCCTGGACATGGTGCGAGTTGGCCTTCATTTGTCCCATGATATCCATCCGCCGGCCCACCGTGCCGCTATGGCACTTGGTGCAGTCGCGCGGCAGGCCAAAGGCCGTATGCTTTGGAATCGGCTTGCTGTTTTCATGACAGCTGTCGCAGTCCTGCTTGTTGGCGTGGCTGTCAGCAAAGCGGTGTTCATGGCAGGTGGTGCAGCGTCGGGTGTAGTTGTGGCCGTCCCCCCGCTCGGAAGTATAATGGTCGCTTGCCGGTGAATGGCAGACATTGCAGACACCGTCGATCGTGCCGGTTTTCTTGACGTAGTCGGCGCCGCCGATCCCCAGGAAGACCACGTCTTTCTGTTTTCCGGTCTTGGGAATACCGAACCAGCCATCGGTTTCCGTGGCAACCTTCTTCTGGATCATGTAGATATTACTGTCACCATGGGGGTCATGGCAGTCCCAGCAGAACTTGCCCCCCTTCCAGGTCCCTTTGGCCACGGAATAGGTCCCGAAATTGGGGGACTTGACCGAGGTGTAGGTTTTCTGCCAACCACCGCTATCGGTGAAGTCGCGATAGTGCTTGTAACCAAAATGTCCGGCCGAGGCCCGCGCCTTCTGGGGCTTGATGAAACCGGTGCCGGGGTCGTAGCCCAGGGAGTATTTAAGGGGATTGCTTTCCGGCGCGATATGGCAGCTGGTACACTGGTTGCTGCTGTCATCGTCGTGGCACTGGAGACAGACCCCCATCATCAGGTACTGGTTTTTTACATCCCGTTTCATATCCGGAGTCCAGACCCCGGCGTTAACCTTATGGGTGTTGCTGTCATTGGTGTGACAGGAGGCGCCGCCGTCAATACAGTTGGCCACGTAGGTATGATCAGTGAACCTGAGCTCGGTGGAGGTGTTCTTGAATTTGAATAAAATACCGCCCGTTGTGGCCTGCGGCGACAACGATTCGGTCTGCCCCACATGGCAGGCAAGACATTCCACATTGGTCCCCTCCATGTGGCAGTAGACGCACTCCTTCTCAAAGCGCCGCTCATACTGGCTGTGCATCTTCAGCCGGTAGATATTGCTGCTGTCCTTATGGAGCACGCTGTTGTCGTGGCAGTACCAGCAAGGATTGCCGGGGAAATTGGCCGCCGGGTTGCCGGATAACGGATAGGCGCTGGTATAAGCGCCATAGATGCCACGGCCGTGACCTCGTTCCTCCCATTGGGTTTTGTTGATTTTACCCTGGGTACCGTTGAAGGCGTTGTAGTCATCCACATCACCGCTGCTGGTGCCGTGACAGCTCAGACAGGTTACCGAGTTGACTGTGCTGCCCCAGACCGGATTTGCTCCGGGAGGATGACAGAGCGTGTTGCTGCAGATCCTGGTATCCGGGTCATAACTGGCCTCCACATTCTTGAAGTACACACTCTTGATCTTGTCCACATGGAAGGCTGCGTCAATATGGGATACTTCGCCCATACCGCCAGGGGGAACTTGGCCGAGTGTGTGGCAACCCGGCGTGTAGATGCAGCCGCTGCCGTTGGGGGCGGTTAAAACAGTTTTGGCATGGCACTGGTCGCAGGTGAAGTCAGTCTGCGCATGACGGGGATGGGAATTGGGCCGGGCCGAGAGCGGCCCCTCGTTGGGGAACATGGGCAGAGAACCCATCCACTCCTGACCGAGCGGCCAGTGGTAGCCCGTGACATTATTAAACACGGAAGTCAGATTGCCGAATTTTGCCGGCAGGGTCCAGATTCTACCTGCTACCGGATCACCCTCATGCACCTTGCCGTCATGACAGCCGATATTGGAGCAGGAACCGGTGGGATGACCGTGGCAGGCGTTGCAATCGGTCTTGGGTGCGGTCCAGGCCACCGGCCGGATGTCTTCGGGGTCGGTGGTGCCGTCGCTGTGGCAGTAGACATTGTTGCAGACCTTGGTTGCCGGGTCGTAGGTCGGCTTGGGACGATTGCCGATTTCCCACTTGGGTGCCATTTCAATATCAACGGTTTTGTTCAAATGGTTTGACAGGTTCTTGAGCGTGCCATCAGGGTTCATGGTGGCGTTGTGGCAGTAATAGCAGGGGTATTTCCTGACCCACTGCTGCCCCACCAGCCGGTGGTGGGCATTGGAAGCCATGGTCAGGTCCGGGGTGCAGTAGCCTTTTGAACTGCTCCAATGCCCAAAGATCGTGGAGCAGTTGGCAAAGGTGCTGTCAGACGTTTGAGCTGGCGCAAGGTTGGGATTAGGGTTGGTGGAAAGACCCTTGTGGCAGGAATAACATTGCGTGGTGGCACCGGACCAGGTCACGATCCTGTTTGCCGGCCCTACTTGGCCGAATTCATCCTTGCGGCCGTCGCTGTGGCAATACAGGTTGCTACAACCGCCATTTCTCGCCGGACTCTGGCTGGGTAGGTAGGCGGGATAGGAGACATCCCCGGTGTAGAAACCACTGGTACTGTTGTTCGGAAACCTGGTGAATCTTATCGAAAGTGCACGTTTGCCGGCACTGGTGGCATGGGCAAATTTGTTCGACTCAGCCAGATGGTCGGAGTGACAGCGTGAACAGCTTGCCGTGTCACTGCCATAATACAGCCCATGCTTTTTACCGTGGGCGCCGTCAGATGGTGGGGCACTATGACATTTATCGCAGTCATCAGGCGCGGTAAACGGTGCATCACCCCAAGCCGGGGTGGTCTTTTCAAAGTGACAGTTGACGCTGCTGCAGCTCCCGGGAGCAGGGCTGCTGGTCTGCGGAAAGGCCGACGTTCTGTTACTGAATGAGATGTCGTAAGGATACTGCGTTGTGGTTGGTGAGTTGTTGACAAGAGCGGATATCTTGATCACGCCGTCACGATGTGCCGAATTATATGTGCTGCTGCCAGGATGGCATTTGACACAGGAATTAACGGTTGCCGAATTACCCATATGGGTTCTGTGGTTGCCTTGAAAACCGCCACTGGATGGATTTCTGAATGATGCGTCCACAGGCCGGTAATCCACCGGACTTACCGTGCCGTGGCAACCGTAACATTGAAGCGCTGCCTGAGCCTCTCCTGCCACAATATACATACCCGTTATTAACAGCAAGCACAGCACACCCCATGGAGACTTGCCAATAAATTTGAAGATGTTCAATGTAACCTCCTAAAAAACCGGATCAGCACAACCAATATAAACTGTGACAGATGTTTTAAGTGCGTGTTAAACACAGCATATCCTGACTAAAACAATATGTAATTATGCGGTTTAACCCAAAAAACCACATTAAGCCGTCATATAGCGTACCCATAACCATCAATCTTAGAAAATAATACGCGATTATAAACGTTATCTAGTTAAATTAACTTATTATATATGCAATTTATGCAATTTATAACCCAAACCCAGCCAGATTTTACACTAATTAATCATATATAATATTATTTTTTTTAAAGCATATCGGCATGTTGACCTTGCAAAACACTAATTTGGTATCAACAAAAATCTTTGCCCCAAAAATAATAACAGTGTTCTATTTTTGGTATTTATGTATATTGTTTTATTAAATACTGCACACGTTTGTGATAGACTCAGGGAATAAAAAACCGTATGCAGTGACGTGGATAAGCTTAAAAGGAGAGAATGTTTGGGGGTATATTATTCTGGAGTACGCTGAAAAAAAACGGATCAACCAATATCTGGCTGACCCGCTATCCAATTCATACTTTACTTAGTTACAGCCGGCATTATCAATAACTTACAACACCTAAAAGGACAAAGTACTGGAATAACAGCAATCAAAAAAACATAAATTAAGGGGCAGTCCTGGTTGACTGAAATTGTCTAGGACTGCCCCTTAATTTATTAACAAAAGCTGCTGCTGATCACTCCCTTTGCTTCCTCGGTGAGGTAATGCCATAAACCTAATTGCTGCAGTGTCGCAACAGTCGGAATACCAAGAGGGTTCCAGCCACGTTCCTTGTAATAAATCTGAATCAAGTTGTGCAACTGCTCCTTGCGATGCGTCATGAGAATTTCCAGTTTTTCACTGGTGGACATGCTCTGAATTTCTGTCGGCGTTTTATCCAGAATACCTGCCAGTTCTTGATCGTGATACTCTTGTTCGGCTTCATAGAGCCTTTCATCGGTCGGCCCTATGGCGCGTTCAGGAATCCAGTCATGTTGGCAGGTCTCCTTGCCATAGTTCATAAAGTTCATAACCCTCTGCAGGTTTATGTCCCGGTCGGTTTGTTCAAATATCTGTTCCCAGGTCATGTCCTTCCCCAGCATGGCATTGTAGAAATCAGCGTAGATCTCCTGAGACGCCGGATTGATGTAGATATCCGTACCGGTCCGTTTTCCGGAATCGGGGTTGAAGACATCCACCCAAGGGAGTTTGCACAGACCCATATTGTCATTTCCAAGACGTACCCGCGGATAGGTAATCAAAGCCTTGGCCTTTTCCTCAAAACTGGGAAATGCGCCAAGCAGGTCCACCTTGATGAGCCATGCAGCGGCATGGTGCGCCCCAATATCGCTGGCAGCAGCAAAGGATCCCTGCATGGACAATGAGCGGTGTGTCCGGTACAGGGAAAAAGGCAGCCCTTTGGTCTGCATGGCAAACTTAGACAATTCCGCCCGCGGATCAATCCCGGTTTTTCTTTTGTATGTTGAGCAGACCCAGTCCACAAGTTCCAGCATACCCTTGCCGGCAACCCTTGCCAGTTCTGTTTCGCCGCGGTTTATACGGTGAAAGAAGGTCATGGTGGCAGCTTCGTTGCCCCATACTATTTCCAGACCATCTGTGTCAGCGCTGGTCAGGTAACCTTTCTGGAAGCATTCCATGACAAAAGCAATAATAACGGCAATCGTAATCGAATCGACCCCGTAATTGTCGCAATGCCAGTTGGCCTCCATGATAAATTCCGGGTTCCAGATACCCATATTAGAGCCAAAGCCGGCAGCCGTCTCATATTCGGGGCCATCGACCCATACCTTTCTTCCCTGATGTTCACCGGTGGTCAGTGTGACCCATCCACCCTTGGTGCATTGCAGGTTGCAGCCGGGAAAGCAGCCGTCCATTCCCCGATGTTCGAACAGGTTCTCGGCATAATGCTTCCCGCAGATCTGAACTGCACGGGGATCAGAACCGCCCTGGTAGTTGTTAACCGGCAAAGATTGGTATTCCTCTTTATTGACAAAGGTTATCAGCCCGGCACTGCCCTTGCGGTACATCTTTAACGACTGGGGATCGACCTCTTTGACGATGGTATGGAGTTTTGCTCCTGCCTTTTTTGCCTTGTCCCAGTCGGCTGCTCCATAAGGATTTTCGCCGTGAGGGTAGTCCGCCAAGACGACTATCGCCCTGATTTTTTTATCATACATTACAGTGCCAAGTCCGGTCCTGCCGGCCTGCTTGGTTCGCCAAAGCCCCTTTTTGCCGTCAACCGGCTTGGTGACATCGAAATAGTGACTATTGATGCAGCCGTAGGTAGTGTTTGCCGCACCAATTCCGGTAGAGACAAAGGCAATATGACGGCGATCATGGCCGGCCTGAATGAAATGCTCGGCCAGAGCCTTCTCCAGGTCAAAAACCTGATCGATGGCCGGCGCGTCCTCAATGGTCACCTCGTTGCTGAAAGAGTTGACAACAATCATGATTTCTTTATCGGATTTCCCGGTGACCTGAAGGGCATCAAACCCCGCATACTTGAGAAAGGCTCCGAAATAGCCTCCGAAATTGGATACGCCAGGGATACCGGTAAGTGGTGATAATGAGATGGCCATGCATTTGCTCGTGCCTGGAAACTGCGGAATGCCGCCCAAAGGACCATTGGCAAGGATCAGAGGATTTTCCGGATCGTATGCGGTGGTTTTCGAGGTTATGGACTTATGCAGGAGGTATAGCCCGAGACTGCGGCCGCCGATAAAATAATCCCGGACCTGCGGATCGAGTTCAGGCGCAGCAATGGTGTTGGTCCCCAGACCGATGTTCAGGAGCTTGTTGGAATAGCCGTTTGTGAGTTTTGATTTCGTGTAGTTCATGTACCATTTCCCTTCGTGGAGCGGCCGCTTGCAGCCATCTGTTTTATTGTGCCAGAGGTTAGAATTTCAGAATTTGTCCGTTTCCGTCTGGAAACTAATCAGAATTTTTATAGATAACACAGAGAGTGGACTTGCGGCAAGATTACATTAACCCGCAAAACCTTTTGTCTGCGGATTATGCAATAAAACAGCAAAAAAATGGCGGCTACTTGAGAAGTTAAGTCGCCGCGATTTTACTGCATCGATATACGGCAGGTTTATATCATGGATTTTTTTGACTGCGGGTCAATTCAGTGGGGTAACCGGCTTTACAGGAAAACCGGTTGTCATGTCATTGTTTGCCATTCCAATGGCTAAGGTAAACGAAAACGACTGTGCCGGCACCAAGGGGCGAGGACCCCACTCCAGACCCAGAAAACGGCAGGTATCGTTGTTGAGTGGCGACGTGCCTCCTTTTGACTGGTCGAATCTGCCGGCAACATTGGAAAAGTAGGCCATATCAGGTCTGCTCGAATTGTCCCACTCAATAAAATTTGCTTTACCGGTAAACCGCCGACTTTCTCCGGCCAGGTCGTTGCCGTAATCGACCAGACCCGCGTAGGAGTTTGTCTTGGTATCGATCTCCGTCTCTGTTTTTATCAGGCCAGCCTTCAGCCAACCCACGTTCCCTTTGGCAGAACCAAAGTGGCCTAACCAGGGTTCATCACCGTAGAGATAATAAAATGCAACCGGCTTGACGCCGACATTTTTGACCTTGGTAATCAGGGTGAAGTAGCTGTTGCCGGCTTCATAAAAAAAATATTTTTCCACAAAGAGCGGTACACCATCAATGGCGAACCAGTGATGACTGACTATGGAGATGTTATTTGGACTGTTCTCAAGGACACGGCTGCCAAGGAAACTCCACTGCTGAGGATAAATCGGATTGTTCGAGCCCGATGCAGGGAGTACCGCTTCATTCACGCTGCACCAGATATGATACCACCGATTGCCATCAAAATAGGACATACCTGTTTCATCCTTATCTTTGGCCCGGAAATCCGGGTCGCTCGTCGGCAGACCACCTCCCACGAAGATACCGGAAGTCAGTACACCCTCCTCGTTTTTAAAGCGGCTGAGGTTGATCAGCAATTTGCGCCCATCAGCAAAGGAATTCTTGATGTAGCCGCGTCCCTGCTTATCATCCCAGCGAACAGCCAGGTTGGAACCTGACATGGAATCGCTTTTTACAGTACTGACTGAATTACTAAACCAAGTCAGGGCAAATCCCGTTACCAGGTAATCCGTATCCTCCGGGAAAAGATCGTCGGTGACCGTGAACACCTTCCCTGGACCAGCCAGAAGATAGAGTCCCTCCCAATCACCGGTAATATCAAACCTGACCCCCAGTCGCAGCCCGAACCCAAGTGCGACGAGAGCGATCAGGATCAGTGAACAGCATACCCAGCGACTGATTGTCATGTTTTTTATTACAACGAACAATATTGCACCTGTTTTCCTTAATGAGTATAACTATACTGCGGGGAAAATTATAAAGTCAATGCGTCTATTGTTAATGATATAAAGTTACTGATCATATTTTAATTTACACAGGAAGATAATGGTGCTGAAAGGATCTACACGAGCAGGCAGGAAAAATTCTTCTATTCATGAAATTTATGCGGGTAATGGTATACTACTTGAAAACTTTATATGGAAACCACCATGACACAACCAGAAGACAGCGAATACCTGGCCAAGAAACAGACCTCCGAATCCCTTGAGAACTGTATTGCCCTGGTCCGCAATACCCTTCTCCGCCATCACTCTGCTGATTACATAGAAAAGAATCCCATTATTTTTGCAGCATGCATACAGGCTTGCGCAATTGATAGTGCAGCCCGGAATGTGACCCGCAAACTAGAGGAGATTGCTGATCTGCTCAAAGAGCAAAAATGAATTATGTATAGCAATTGCAACTACACTTGGGGAATGTTCGATAACAATATAAAACAGCACACACCGGTTTGCTAAGGGTGTGTGCTGTTTTGTATTGAGGCTGGTATGGTGTGGGGCAGCCGGGCTGTGTTCATTAACGCCTGACAGTGACAGCAGCTTTTTCCTTGTTGCTTTCAGCGGCGCCGGTAATCATGCCATACAGGGAGATTATGGCCGGGATGCACTGGATTACCACCACCAGGGCGCAGAAACCCAGGAACAGAAGGATCAGGGGACCGCTTACGAATACCTTATTGGTGGCGCCGCCCGATGCAAGGGCTGCGGTGCTGGTAACGAGGCTAAGGGCTGCTGCGCTGAATACTGCTGTCAAGGTCTGTTTTGCGTTCATGGTAATGCTCCTTTTTTGTAGTATCTGATCCAGGTCAGATAATTAAATTGAATTGTCAGGCCGCATGGGGGTGCAGGTTTTTAAAGGCACAATCTACTGCCTGGCGAATCTCTTCCCGGTCCTCGGCATCCACCGGCTTCAGGGCGTGGTAAAAGATCCCTTCGCATCTCAGCTTGCGCAGCAGCCCCAGCGACGTGTCCGTCGTGATCAGGATGATGGGCAGTTTGGGGTTGCACTCCTTCAGGAGCGGGATGATATCGGCAGCCGCCATTTCATCGAATTTGGAACCGAGCACCACCACCTGTGCCGTGTTCTTGAGAACCCCGTAGAGAGTACTTGCGACAGAGTTGGTAACCGTTACATTGTACCCGGCTTCGATAAACATCTCGGCCATCTGCTTACGGCAGTCCTTGTCTTCGTCTACTATCAGAATTCCATCTTTCATGGCGTTATCCTCGCATACCCCTATGGGTATTGTTCCTGTTTAATCGATCAGGAGTTTTTGCCGGTTGCTTCGGCGGTTTTTTTGTCGGCTGAGGCAAGCAGCCCCTTGACCATTCCGGTAAGCAGTATAACAGCCGGCACGGTCTGGAAGAGGATGATCAGGACACCGAAGCCGATAAAGAGGGTTGCCATAAAGCCGAGGCCTTCGCTGTTTCCTCCATTACCAGATGCCATTGCCTGTGTTCCAGCTATCAGCAGGGATAAGATTGTTGCGGACATGGTTTTCATAGCGTTCCCCTTTCGTTT
>Ga0209212_1002510_pt1 | contig 25877 bp, 20 predicted proteins | sample RifGroC2_FD_183996 | JGI IMG/M metagenome (GOLD analysis project Ga0209212, IMG submission 183996) | Groundwater microbial communities from Rifle, Colorado, USA - Groundwater C2 (SPAdes) (version 2) | ecosystem: Environmental > Aquatic > Deep subsurface > Groundwater | place: Rifle, Colorado... | reverse complement strand
GTATAAGCATACGATTATTCGCAAAACAGCTGATGTTGGTGAGAATTTGTTGCCTTTGACTAACCGAGTTGTCTCCTTGCTGAAGCGTTGGTTGCAAGGAACTCATCAAGGTGCGCCACGACCCTCTCATTTGGACTATTATTTGGACGAATTTGTGTTTCGTTTTAATCGAAGAACATCCCGATCTCGTGGATTGTTGTTCTACCGCCTTGTCCAACAAGCGGTGAATATCGCTCCAGTTACGGCACATGATATTCGTGGCGATAAATGTTAAATCACATCCGCAAGATTTAGTAGTGGTAGTCAAGGGGATAACCCTAATAATTAATTCTATTGATAGTGTAGACGATTGCGAATCCTAAGAGAGACATTGTTGTAAAAGATAAGAGAGAATGCAGCCTTGTGGAACTTGTAATGGATGCTCTGAATGAACTAAGCATTTGATATGGCTTCTGGCCTGTAAAATCGAAAACTTCGGCGTAGTGTGAAAATATTTCTTACTATCTACAGTGATGTTATTGGCTCAAAGCAACGTGCACCGAAAAAAATTAAAAGAAGTAGGCCGTATAATATCTAATGGCCGAAAGTAAGTGATTTTCCCTCTCTGTGTAATTTATGGTGTAAAAGGTGATCGCCATTCTCAATACAAGTTTTCTGGTGGAGAAGAAATTCTGCATGGAAATGTTATAAGGAAATAATTTAAGGAAACGATATTTTCGTGCGGATTCTAAAGCTTGTTCTACTTGGCAAAAATAATTAAAAATCCCTTTTCAAGACCTTCTGACGTGTCTCAAATGTGATAATTATAACCGAATTCCCAATGGCTGGTTTCGAAATCGGGTTTTCCCATTTATAGATAGAAAATGGCTGTAGCTTTTTAATACTTAAAATTTTTCAATTGGACACAGATCAACACTGATTGTCAGTGATAGGAGGTCTGGAGTCAGGGTACAGGGTGCAGGTTTTGGCTGATAACTGCTCCCTAACTTTTGTAATTATCTGCGTAAATTAGCACTCTTATGTAAAACATTGTCTTAATTATATGAACAATGACAAGATTAATTTCCATTTTATAGCGAATGCCGCCCTGGGAGAAGGATTGAGTGGTGGGGATAGAATATTTATAGAGTTGGCAAGGAATTGGACAAAATGGGGCCACACGATAAACCTTTATGTATGGGAAGAGGGTTTGGCCATGTGCCAGAGAAACAATCTTTCTCTGGTTCATTATACTATTTGGTCTGCCATGAAGTATAAAAAATATGGTGAGTTGGTTTTATACCTGGGAAGAACGCTTAAGGGTTGCCGGGAAGTTTTAAAAAAATCCGTTATGAGGAATAATACTATACAAAAAGAAATTGTTTATTCTGCGTCTTTTTTATGGCCAGATCTTTTTCCCGGTTTACTAATGAAGTGGAAAAAAAAAACCTTCTGGATAACCTCTATATTTCTTTTCCCTCCCCCTTTATTTAAAGGATATAGGGGGGATTATCAAAAACGACTGAAGTTGCCAACCTTAAAAGAATTTTATTTTGTTTTAACGACAAAAACAGTTTATTGGCTGATTAAACGATATGCTGATATGGTCTTTGTGGTGAATGAACTTGATCGCGATAGAATTTGCAGGGAAAGTCGAAGGCTTGACAAAGAAAGAGTTGTGGTTATACCGGGAGGAGTAGATACGAAAACCCCGTCATTAGTTCCTGAGAGAGAGAAGATTTACGATGGTGTTTTTATCGGCAGGCTTCACCCTCAAAAAGGTGTTTTAGAATTAGTTGATATCTGGCGTATTGTTGTTAGTCACCGGAAAGATGCAAAATTGGCCATTATAGGAAATGGCCCCCTTGAAGAAGATGTTAGGAAGAGAATTCGACACTATAATCTTGAAAACCAAATTACAATGATGGGTTTTTTAGATGGCATTGAAAAGATAAAGGTCTTTAAATCCAGCAAAATCGTTTTACATCCGGCAGTATACGACAGTGGGGGGATGGCTGCATGTGAAGCTATGGCCTGTGGCTTGCCGGGCATTAGTTTTGACCTGCCGGCATTAAAAACGTACTATCCAAAAGGGATGCTAAAAACTCCCATTGGTGATTTTCAAGGATTTGCTGATAATATTAGGGAACTTCTAGAAAATCAGGATCTTTATTGTCGTTTGCAAAAGGAGGCAATAGATTTGGCGACAAATGAGTGGGCGTGGGAAAGTAGGGCGGCAAAGCTTTTGGATCAAGTGAAAGAAACATTACTATTTTGAGAAACTATTTCCGATGAAGATATTGTTTATTTATCCCAACTTAATGAGACAGGAAAATATAAGGTTGGGAATTGCTTACCTTTCTGCCTGCTTAAAAAAAGCGGGACACCAGACGGAGTTAATGGATTATACCTGGGGTGGCGCTATAAGTGATGGTCTGAAGAAGATTGAAAAATTCAGGCCGGACATAGTAGGTTTTTCTTCTAACAGTGGAGAATTTGAATTTTGTTGCAGTTTGGCAGCGGCTATTAAAGGGAAATGGGAAATCCCTATACTGTTTGGGGGAGTTCATCCCACGGTAGTACCGGAAGAAGTCATCACGGAAGGAAATATTGATATCATATGTGTCGGCGAAGGAGAAGAGGCCTTGGTTGAGCTTTTAAACGAAATGGAATCCGGGAATGATTTTTACTCGGTTAGGAATCTTTGGTTTAAGAGGGATGGTAAAATTGTTAAAAATGGCCCCCGTCAATTGATGGAGAATTTAGAGGATTTGCCTTTTCCCGATAGAGAATTATTTGATTATGGTCGTTATATTGAGGCGAGTTCCGGCTCTATTGATATAATGAGTGGACGGGGTTGTCCGTATATTTGTTCGTATTGTATTAACCCCGTACTTCAAAATATTTATTCAAATGAGAGGAAAACTGTCAGGCAAAGGACCGTGGATAGCGTCCTTGAGGAAATAACACACATTAAAAAAAAATATACTTTTTCTCATATAGATTTTCAAGACGATGTATTTGCGCTGAAAAAAAGCTGGATTTTGGAGTTTTCAGAAAAGTATGGGGAAAAGTTTCGTATTCCCTTCACCTGTAATGCCAGATTGGAGTTAATAGATAGAGAAATTTGCATTGCACTGAAAAAGGCTGGCTGTCTCATGCTTAATATGGGAATTGAGGCAGGAAACGAGAAGATAAGGGAAAAGGTTCTGAAAAGACGGGTATCAAATGAAAAGATAATACATGCCTTTCAGATGGCAAAGGATGCCGGCCTGAAGACTTATTCCTTTAATATGATAGGCCTTCCTTTTGAAACAAGGGAAGACATACAGGAAACGATAGCCCTGAATCAAAAGGTTAAACCCGACATATTACAAGTATCTATTTTTCAACCTTATCCCGGAACGGCATTGCAAAAGCTTTGTATTGAAAAAGGTTGGTTAACGAATAAAGCAATTCACTTTTCCCATCAGATGAAATCAACCTTAAAATATCCTCACATTACGAATAAAGAAATACAACGGTTTAAAAAAACATTTCGGTTTAAGGTAATATACAAACATAATCTCATAAAAGCGTTGTTTGTTTTGCTTTTTGATCTGAATTACCAGACGTTTATCAGGGTTAGGCCTAAAATTCCCGATGTAATAAAAAAAGTAATGTTTAAAATAGTGAGATGGTAAAACGAAAAGATGATATTCCGTAAATATATTCCAATACATTTAGTTCAGTTCTTAAAAAGGAGCTTTCTTGCCAGGGTTTTGATGAGAAAGTCTTTATTTAATCCAGTTTATGGTGTTTGTTGTGAATTTACCACCCGATGTAATTTACGGTGTAAAATGTGTACACATACATACGATGAACATCTTCTTCTGGCAGATATGGACTTTAACCTTTTCAAGAAAATTGTTGAGGATGTGAAAGCGCTTAAAGACAAGAAATTTTTTTTTGTTTCTAACGGGCTAGGAGAACCACTTCTTTACAAAGATATTATAGAAGCCATAAGTTATGTAAAAACTGAAATACCTAATACGAGATTTAACTTGATAACAAATGGACTTCTATTAAATCAAGATATTTCCAAGTCCATAATAAAGATAAAAACTGATATGTTGACGGTAAGTTTAAATGCCCCTAATTCACAGATATACAAGCAAATGATGGGGATAGATAGATATGATCAGGTAGTAGGAAACATTATCAACTTCCTTGAGTTGAGGAAACAAATGGGAACTAAAAAGCCTATAGTTTCTATTCAAATCATGGAAACAAAAGAGTCTCAATCCATGATGAATGGCTTTTATCATTTTTGGCGACGATACCTTTCTCGCCATGATAAAGTATTTGTTACACATGTTACCTCTATGGCAGGCGCTGTGGAAGTAGAGGACTATTTAATTCCTGACAAGAAAATTTCCAGATATCCTTGCAGTCAATGTTGGGTTAGTATCGCTATTCGTTTAACAGGAGAAGTCTACCCTTGTTGTATAGGATTTAATTTGACGAAGGAAAGAAATGATTTACTCTTAGGGAATATCAAGCAAGACAGCTTAGACAATATATATTTTTCTCACAACTCAAAAGTCAGAAATATTAAAAATTGTCATTTAATGGATAACTACAAAACTCTTCCTACCTGTTTAAAGTGTGATAATTATAGATTAAACCCAAATGCCTGGTTAAAGAACAGATTTTTACCCATTACAAATAGGAAATGGATATGAGAAAACACCTCACACCGACTATCATCCTTTTTGTGCTTAGCCTTTTACCTTTTTATTGGCTTAGAGGTGGATTATTTGTTGCTGCCGCAGAATCTGGACTTTATTTATACCATTCCTCAAGATCTTTCCATCAGTGTCTTTCTCTTTGGTGGGACAAAATATCCCTGGGGTTTCCTATGGCAAAAAATTTGCCGAGTATACCTTTCCATGGTGCGATGGCACTTCTTGATCAAGCAGGTATTTCGCTTCACCTTAAACAAATTATCCTCTACAGTGCGATCTTATTCTGTTCCGGGGTTTCGATGTATTTTTTGGTTTGGATAGCCGTAGAAAACACATTCAAGCATAGGAGAATAATCGCTTTATTCTCGGCCTTTTTTTACCTATTTAACAGCTTTGTCATGATCAATTTCTGGCATCGTTTTACTACTTTCCTGTTGATGATACCTTTTCCTCCACTGATATTAGCAATCTATATATATGGATTGAAAAGAAGGAATAATACAGCGGTATATCTGCTGGGTGGTATTTTTTCCCTTTTTTCTTTTACATTTTCAAGTCCTCCTTCTGCCGCATCCATTTTTTTCGCTCCATTTATATATTTGATCTTCTTTCTCTTCGATAACCGTACTAACAGGCCTTCCATCTATTTTGCCTTAAAATATTCATTTTACTCTTTTCTCTCATTTTTACTTGTAAACATCTGGTGGTTGTTGCCATATTTCAAGGGTGCGCAGCAAATGTATGTTCAAACGGGAACCCAAGAAAATAATCTCATGACGTTGCATTCTCTTAGTAATTTTCAGGGTCTTGAATATTCATTAAGATTGCTAAGAGCGGATTCCATGGAAATTTGGGGCAATACTTTTCCCGTTGGTTTTATCATTTCAACCACCCTGATCCCGCTGATAGTTTTTTTACCTCTCCTGATACAGAGAAATAAATCAATAATATTTTTTTCTTTACTGAGTCTTATAGGTCTCTTCTTTATGAAGGGAACAAATGGAATATTTGGCAAAACGTTTGAAATGATGTTTCTTCATATCCCTTTTTTCGGAATCTTTCGAAATCCTTTTGAAAAACTAGGAATTGTAACAATGCTTGGATTCTCAGTTTTGTTCGGCGTAGGTTTAGTCACTATCTACGACAAGATTATTCGTCCTCTTGGGACGGTAAAAGCAAAACTTATAACATCACTTCTCTTTTGCTTAATTTGTATTGTTGCAGTATGGCCTATGTGGACAGGAAGTATTTTAAAATTCAAGATATGGGATAGGTCTACTGTGGTAGAAATTCCAGAGGGATATATAAATTCTGATCATTGGTTGGTAAAGCAAAAAGAAGATTTTCGTATAATTTCCTATCCTATTACTAATTATGATGGAGTTGCATGTTCTTGGAAAGACGGGTACTGTGGAGATAATTTAGAATTCTTGCTATTGGGAAACAAGCCATTTATTGGAAGGGCTATTACTGGGTCACATTCAGAAAACTTTGAAAAGATATCACAGATGCTTCCTGCAATTACTTATAGAGAAAATGCCTTGAAAAAGATTGCACCACTGTTGAATGTCAAATATCTCCTTCTGCATAATGATTTAGACAAAAAGTATATAGAAGCGTTAGACTTAGATACACCGGAAATGATAAGGCAGGGAATTAATTATTATCAAAATGGTTTTACTTTAGAAAAGAAGTTTGGGGATTTAGAGTTTTATAAAATTAACGAAAAATATTTTTTGCCACATATATGGGCAATTAACGGGAATTAGAGAGGCTTGTAATCTGCTTCTTGCTTGTTTCAAGATTTAAATATAATCCACAGATTACGCAGACGCTATTTATAAGGATGGTTTCTCGCAAGGCTCAAATTATGGAATATGAGACAATAGGGAAAGAAAAAATAAGGATTTCAAGGCTTGGCTTTGGTACAGGAACCTCTGGTTATACAGGAAATAACCTGCAAACCAGGCTAACGGAAAAGCAACTGTCCGATATTTTGATTAATGCTTATGAGAAAGGAATAAATTTCTGGGATACGGCATATTCTTATGGAACTTATCCTCATGTGCGTGAAGCGCTAAAACAAGTTCCTCGCGATAAGGTAGTTATAGCGACTAAATTTTCAGATTCATCAGAAAAGAGTGCTGATCAGAAAATAAAAGAAACCTTGAAGGCATTAAAAACTGATTATTTAGATATCTGCTTACTCCACGGAGTTCGTAATGCGTTTGAAATGAAGATGCGATCAGGCGCTCTCAGGGCTTTAGTAAAAGCAAAAGAAAAAGGTTATGTGAGAAGTATCGGTATATCTGCCCATGGTATTGGCGCCATTGAGATTTCGAAGGATATTTCTGAAATTGATGTTTTGTTTGTCAGGATTAACTGGTCAGGAATCTCTATGGATTCTTATCAGGAAGGGTTTTTGTCAAAGGTTGTGGCGCTTCCTTATGTAAAAGAAGTCGCACGAAAAATCATCCCTAAAAAAATAGTCCCGTCGCTTAGTGCTCAGGTTGAATCATTGCAAAGCAGTAAACGAGAACAAGAAACAGTGAAAAATCTATTGCAGAAATGCCATAACGTAAATAAGTCTGTTATTGGGATGAAGATCTTTGGGGCAGGGGCTTTAACACATGATATTGAAAAATCTCTGAGGTTTATCATGTCTTTAAAATATGTGAGAGCTTTTTTATTAGGAATAACGTCCAAAGAGGAAGTTGATGTGAATATGAGGATATATGAAAAACTTGTTAAATCCACAGATTACGCAGATTTACACAGATTAAAAGACAAAGAATTAAGAAAAACTAGAGATGTGTAAAGAAAATAATTAAGCCAACCCTCTATGTTTTACGTTACCCATGAGCTAATCCATCTCATCGTTGCAATTTTCTTAGCATATCCAATCTTCAAATGGTTTCATTCCCAAAAGGCTGCTATTGTTTGTTTATGCTACAGTATTTTTATTGACCTGGATCATTTATTCGATTTCTTTTTGTACAATAAGGGTATTTCGTTTAATATTGCTTTATTCTTTTCCAGTAATTTTTTTTTGGCAAATGGGAAGGCATGTGTTCTTCTACACGGGTGGGAATATGCCATTATTCTTTTAACGCTAAGCCTATTTCTCAGAAAATATAGGGATATCTATGTTGCCCTGTCTTTTGCAATTATTGGGCATTTGCTCATAGATCAATTCTGTTATGGCATGTCACCGTTTAAATACTTTCTCGTTTATAGGTGGATGTATGGGTTTGGGATAGAATTGTAATTTATCCGCAGATTGACGCAGATTGACGCCGATTAAATTAACATTTTACAGATACAGCCTTCCTAATGCAAATTTTGTAAGGAAATACTTGAGCGTGTCATGTATAATCTTATAACATGACAAGGATAAAAGAAGTTAAATTTATTGTAATGCTAACTCTTGAAGATAGATACCGTCATTATCATGTAAGGTTTAAAGGAGATGTCCTTAACTTTATTGTTCAATATGAAACACGGTTTAAGGGACAATGGCTTCCAGTAGTAAGATACGATACTGAACATGGATTTGCACACCGTGATCTTCTCAATAAAAAGGGTAACAAGCATAAGACACCAATTTTTACACGAGACTACAATGAAGCCCTTACTTTTGCTGAGTATGATATCAAAACTAATTGGAAGTCATATAAACGAACATTCTTAGGGGACACAGAAAATGGAGAAAAATTTTGATGATTTTTTTATGAAAAACAATGAATTAAGCATTGAATTCAGTAAATATGTACTTGAACACCCGGAGATGGATGATGTGATGACAGAAGACACCGTTATCATTTTTTTACCAGAATTTGACCCCGAACTCAAGGATTACAATATGAAGATAGGCAGGGACATTGAGACTGAAGGTGGAAAGGTGTTATATGTGAAATTAAAGGAAATATCTCCGAAAGTTACGTCAAGACTCATTGGTGTTGAACTTGCCCATAAATGAGATATTCGATTTTGGGTGTTGGGTTTGGGGACATAGATTAAAAAACATAGAATTGGAAATTTATCCACAGATTACGCAGATGAGCGCAGATATTTTTTGTTAAATTCAAGATTTTGTAACAGTTCGGCACAGTTCGGCCCACCGCAAGGCGCAGAGGACGCAAAGAAAAAACTTTAAAAGGAAGAATTTCCTACCATACTTTAGGCTTGAATCCTTTATCGTTTAATATTACCGCAGTATCGCCACCTTCTCCAATTACAAATAATCCGTTTCTGTATGCATATTTGTTCGAATCCTCTTCTATCACAATACCTCCTACTGCACCAACCACCTTTCTCTTGCTATATTCCGGGAAAAAGGTCTTGAATTTCTCCAGCCTCTCGATATGCTCCTTGACATCTTCTATTTTTAACGTGCTTTTTGCCTCTATCAATACCGCATACTCGCCGTTTATTGCCAGGATATCTACTTCCATTTCGTCACCATTTCTGTGTGTCTTTACCCTCTGGAATACCTTGTCCACGTCTATTCCTCTCTCTTTGAACAGCCTTTCAACTGCAGGCGCTATGAGTCCCTCCACAAACCTGCTCCACTTCCCCGTAAGTGCGTATACCGCCCTGCTGGTGTTTTCTACAATCTTTTCTAATCGCTCCATTCCTTTGTCTGTTTCTTTAAACAGGTTCCATATTTCTTGTATACTTTTTTCCGTCTCTTTAGTAGTCATAAGTTTTTATCTCCATAGTAATGTTCTCAATGTATGTTCCTTTTTGGTATATTATAAGCATATTATCAAGTGCGTACTTTATAGTGTCACCTAAATCCTGCAAACAAGGCGAAGCCTTGTTGCAGGAATAGGCTGGAAATGGTAGAATCATCAAGGGTTTTAAGATGTTTTAAGAACGAAAACAACCAAAAGGAGATTCACCATTTCAATGAAGAATATATCACAAAAAGAGGCAAGAAGACAACCAAAAATCAAGACGGAGATGAATGGGAAGGGATTAACAGTCCATGCAGGGCTGCTGCCGGTATTGACGTTCGTGGGGAAGCTGTTGTTTCGGGAAAGAATCCATGATGCAGTGGATAAGGAGCGTGGGGCAAACGCGGAATATCAGTTTGCAGACATAGTGCAAATGGTGGTAATCGGGCTGATAGCGGGAGCAACCTCAATGGCACAGGTGGTGAAGGTGTGGGCGGATGATGTGGTGAGAAAGATGGCGGGATGGGAAGACGCGCCTGTGGAAACCACAGTAGGGCGAATAATGAAGCTGGCAGGCAAGGGTGATATTGTGGAACTAACGGGAGTAATTCATCGATTCCGTGGGAAGGTATGGAAGCGCGCCGTAAGGTCGGGACGAAAACTGAGAAGCGCGCTGAGCGATATGTGGATAGACGTTGACTCTACGGTGAGTGGGGTATATGGGGGTCAGGAAGGGGCAGAGGTAGGATACAACCCGAAGAAGAAGGGGCAAAAGGCATATCAGTACCTGATGGCATTTGTGGGAGAGACGAAGGAGGTGCTGCATAGTTGGTTTCGTTGTGGAAGCGCGTACACGAGCAATGGAGTAGTGGAATTCATGAAAGAATGTATGGCGTATATGAAGAAAGGGGTAAGGGTGGTCTTTCGTGGGGACAGCGGTTTTTTTACGGGGGAGTTGCTTGAGCATCTTGAGTCTGTATCGGCAGGGTATCTGATTAAGGTGAAGCTGAAGAATCTTGTTGGATTGCTTGAAGCGCAGAGATGGGAGGCGGTGAAAGGGAGTCCGGGGTGGGAGCAAGCCGAATTTTTGCATAAATGCGGCGGGTGGAGCCGTGCAAGACGTTTTGTCGCAGTGCGGCAATTGGTGAAAATAGAAAAGGGATTATTTGTGATGCCCGTGCATGAGTATTTTTGTTATGTTACCATAGAGCGGTTAACGCCAATGGAAGCGCATCGTTGCTATGGAGAGAGGGCGACATGTGAGACGTGGATAGAGGAGTGTAAGGGACAGATGAATGCCGGGCATTTACGGACGGGAGAGTTTTTAGCGAATGCTGCGTTATTTCAATGTGCGGTGATGGCGTACAATCTTTTGAAGTGGATGGGGCTGCTTACCGGAGGGGCGATACAGCGATGGGAAGTAAAGACGGTGAGGCTGTGGTTAATCCGTGTGGCAGGGAAATTGACAACGGGAGGCAGGCAGTTTACACTAAAATTACCAGAAAAATTTCTCCATCAGGAAGAGTGGCGGGCATGGGAAGGGATGTCGCTGAGTGTAGAATTTGGGTAGAAAGTAATTTGTGTTTTTGATTTTGGATGTTTTTGGTAGCTGAGGGTGCAGCAAAGGGGGAAGGTACGTCCGCATCCTGGTTTTTGTCGCTCCTGGCAGTCCACCCAGCGGTATTTTCCGGCTCTTTTTGCCTACAATGGCGCTGGATAACTCCCAAAACCATTGAAAGTTGATGATTTTTGTATGGTAAAGGTATTACGAATGGCGGATTTTCGCTCTGCGAAAATCATTTGCAGGATTTAGGTGTCAAGAGAAAAACTTATTGCCGTTTTATGCCTTGAATGCATTGTTTATTTATGGTAACATTTTTCTTTTTATATATTTAAAATATATATGTTAAACAAAATGACCCCTCTTTATTCCCATACCATAAAAGATGATTAATATAAAAAAGACAAATATTTTTGGTCTTTACTTGCTTTTCTTTTTATTTACGTTGAGTGGCTTTATTCCTGGCAGCACTAAGCACCTTGGCGCTGAAGAGAATAAGGTCAACGGGAAACCCGAATCCCTGCCTCCTCAGCCCACCCTTGTCGCCGGCGATATTGAAAGCCTTATACCACTGGCAGAAACACATTATCTTGACGGAAAACCCGTCTTGTTGTTTTCAGGTGCACATCAGTCAAGCAATCCATATTCACTCCTAAATTATTCCAACTCGGTAGTTTTCCACAAACAAGGATGTCTGGAATTGTTACTGGAATTATTTCCAAGTACAGGTACAGCGATCACGAATGATGGCACTCTGGCTCAAGCACAAAATACACCCCAATATAGATTTGCGGTAGGAAATAATCCGTTGGTATTAGACATTGCAGAAGAGGCTTATTATCGGGTGTTTGCAAAGAAAAAAAATGAAATAAGAGATGAAATAAAAAATAATTTTGCCTCTGTTAAGGTCGACGAAATGGAATTGGAAACTCCTTTTGATGATCTTCCTGATCGGGAGGGTGTTACACGTTGGCAGGGCTTTGCCAAAACTTACCTTCCGAAAGGAAGGCATTCCTTTACTGCGGATTCAGAAGTTTCGGAGTTGTTAATTATCCCACAAGAGGTTTTTCAGGACTATTATGAAAAGGTTAAAGATATCTTACAAAAGAAACATGTTTCTTACCTTCTTTCGTTTAATGAAGAAACAGAGAAAACTGTTAGCAAGGATACAATAAATACAAATGAAAAAAATTTTGTTGTTGCCAATCCTGGCGAGTATCAACTCAGGGCATATGTCTCACCAATAAAGGAAAAAATTGTATCTCGTGAAGTGGGTTTCAAACTCTCCGAAAAGGACTTGTTTTCTGATAATAATATTATACAAGACGCTATGGGCAACGAAGCGGCAACTATTCCTTTCTCTGAACATGAATTAGATATTGAATCGTTTCCGAATATGGAGATTTCATATAATCTTGCCGATCCCTCCGCAAAGAGGTTAATATCTATCTTGCAATTGGATACGACTGGTGACGATAGGGTAGATGCACTGTTCTCTATAGTAGAAAACAAGCAGAAAGAAGGAGAAATAGAGGAAATAGAGGAAATCAATGTTAAGCTTGACTTTGCCAAGGTAAAGCTTAAAAAAAAGGATTTTTGGTATAAAGCATTTCGCGAATTGGGGTGGGGAAAAAATGTAGATCTATATCAATGGTATTACGAGTCTCTCGATTCTAGCTTTAGCCATTATGTAGAACAAAATACCCTGGTCGTCAGTTCTGATTTTTCAAAGTCAAACCACTTTGTGATTACCAATCATTTTCAGCCAATCAACCTCAAAGAAAATCAGATGGTTCGTTTAGATTATAAACTTGAGAAGCCAGATCAGCAAAGCCTATGGATAAACTTTAAGCTAGATACGAATGGCGACGGAAGGCCTGATAAAATCATTAGTACAGAAAACCTCAATTATGGTCTTAATATAAAGGATGGTTACACCCGGCAATGCATGAATGTTTTGGCCCTTAGTGGAGTGGATCCAAAAGATGAGAAGTCGAAGTGCTATCTTGTTGAAGTTATTGTGCTTTGCAGTGGCAAAGGGAGATATTATATTAAGGAATTTTGTAATGGGAGAAAAAAAGAGATTGTTGATGAGGAGCCTATGTCATTCAGTGAATTTCAGAATAAGATTTCTGACAATAAAGTGGAAATAGTTTGTGATAATGTAAAAAGGAAGAGAGACGGAGCGGTAACAGTTCTGTCCATTAATGATATATTTCAACAAATTAAAAGTAAAATGACAAATATTAAATGCTGCAAAGTAAAAAGCATGGTATTTTTTTTGCCTCAAAATACTAAATTGCAAGCATCTATTCCTCTTCAGCAGGAGAACCTAAGAGAGAGATTAAAAGGAGTTCAATTCTTTAATAACAAAACGATAGAAATACCGAAATTTATTGCAGAGAAAATAAACAAAAAAGTATTGAAAGAAGGAGGCTTCGAATATGACGGTGAAGAGATTGCAGATAGAATAAATTGGTCAAAAAAATGGTATAATATGGAAGAGTGTGTAATTGATGAGATCTTTGTTATTGATAATATAGGGGAAACTATATCGGCAAACTCTCAAACTGATAAACAACAAAATATGCAGCAAGGAAAGAATATTGATCAAGAAAAAGTTGAAAAAACTATGCAACGGTTTGTAGGGGATATTAGGGAAGAATGTCCATTGCTTCATTCTCTTTCGGGCACCGTTTTTGCGAAGAGTAATTTTCCTGGTGATGCGCATGTCTCCAATAAATTTTTAATAAATAAGTGGAAGTTACATGCGAAAAACGCGTTCTACCGACTATTTTATGATGAAAAAGGGTTGAACATACAAGGGCTTTTTTATTGTAGTGGCAAGGAGAGATTTTTAACAATAAAAAAAGATTTTGATGGAATCAATTTACAGAAATATCCTTATCTCAGGTTCCAATTTCAGGAGGAAGAAGACCTGGATTCCAATGAGGAAAAGCTGTGGGTTGAACTACGTGGTAGATGTAACCCTAATGGAGATTTTATTGTGCGTTTGGGAGGGAGCAGTTTCAAGGATGAGCAGGGTTTTTGTGTTAATTTGCTTCGCGAGTTGAAGCAGAAATACAATGATAGTACAGATTTCATTCTGAATGATATTTCAATTTGTTTAAACGCCGGAGTAAATGAATTTGACGAGAATCTACTTACTTATGGTTCGGATGCACGGAGTGGGGATAAAGAATTCCAGGCAAGTATTAAATCATTGCAGATATTCGGTATAAGAGATAAAAATTTCGGGGAACTCCTCAAAAATTCCTCGGTTCAAGCAGCTAATGTAAACACGGTATCCATAGAGGATATTGAATGGACATCAAAACCCATTGTAAATACACAATATCAACATAAATCCTTTGACAATGGACAACATGTAGGAATACGGTTTGAACGTGATGGGATAAATGAAGAGGGTGTTATAGTAAAAGCGACTTTTAAGCAACCACTAGAATTAAATTATCTTCAGGAGGCAAGATTTGAGTATACGGTTGATAAGCCAAACATTCAGGGGATTGTAGTTGTCCCTGAGTTTAATACGTTACAGAACTCGTCATCAATCTCTTTTTTAAATCTAAAAGAAGAAAATGGATGTCTATCTTTTAATATTACAGAAAAAGCAAGAGAGATTTATGATGAGAATGAATTGTCATCAATAAAACTAACTGCATTATTGTTTTACCTAATAAAAAGGCCGGGAATAAGATGTAATAATGATAAACATATGAATACCTACAGTTTCTCAATTAAAGATCTCCGGTTTGTTGTCCTTGAACCTCCTCATATTGCAAGTGCCTATGACAACCTCTTCTATGGGCCTCTTTTTGAACTGAATGGCAGGAAATATTCTTTTGGTGATGGCTTGAAAACTGGAAATGGAGTTGTAAAATCGAACGAAGAATCGTTCGCGGCTTCAATTTCAAAAATAGCGCAGCTCATGGAGAAGGGTAAGATAGCTCTTAACCTTGGGAACATAGAAATTGCTGAAGAGAATTGTAAAATTGATGTATACTCGCAATCAAAGTATTTTAATGTAGATATGGTAGAACTAACAAAACCAGGAGAACATTCCATTCATGATACAAATGCAAAGGAACCGGAAATCACTTTTAGAAAGATTAATCCGACAAGATATGTAGTGGATGTGAAGGCAGAGAGGCCATTCTGGCTGGTCTTTTCTGAGAGTTTCCATGCGGGTTGGAAGGCGTATGGGAGGGAAAAGAAAGAAGGCGGAAGGCAGAAGGCAGAAGATGGGACAGAGAAGACAGGGATTAGGGAACAGGGTTTAGGGGCTAGGGGTCAGAGGTTAGAGGGTGGAGACCGGAGGCCAGAAGTAAATGGGAAAAACGAAGAACATTGGTCGGCATTGATGAGTGCCCAGAGAGATAAAGGCAACAGGATTGAATTAACGGAGCACCAGATGGTTAATGGTTATGCGAATGGATGGTATGTGCCGGTAGGGGAAGGCGTTGGGGCTCTGGGCAATGGACTAGAGGCTATAGAGGCCGGAGATTTTCAGATAATACTGGAATATAAACCACAGAGGTTGTTTGAGATTGGGATTTTAATTTCCGGTATAACGTTTGTGTTGTGTATTGGGTATCTGTGTTATTGTGGTATCAGGAATATAATCACTAAAAAGAAGAAAATTATTTTGTCCACGGATTTCACAGATTAACGCAGATAGAAAAAGTTTGAACATACGAATTTGTTTTAAAGAGCATTTAAAAAAAGGATGACGAACGTGAAAAATGCACCATGGAAATTATTGGGAAGTGGGAAGCAAACGAATGTTTTTCCGTGGTGCTGGTACTCATTCTGGGCGATATTGCTAATGGTTTCCCTTTTCAGTGGCTTAAGAAATTCTGCCAGGGGATTGCCGGATAGCGCTTACATTATTATCATGGTTATTATTGTCTCCTTCGTAAGGAAAATTAGACCTCGTTTAATCGGGAAATGGTCATATTTCCCAAAAAAACCTTCTGCGATTTATATTCTGCTATTTATGATACTACTCCTTTTCTGTGTGCCTTTGCTTATTATGAAATTAGATGTTGTAGCAGGACCGATATCCAATATTGCATACGCCTTTCTTATTATTGGTGTTGGGATAGAGTTTTATCAATTAATCAAACAGGAAAAAGCAGAAAAATAGGAATACTACTGATATCTCAGGAAATATTTAAAGAGTTATACAGTGAAGGCTATGGATATAATACATGACTTTTAATATTTTGTTGAAATATTTTTCTTTCCTTCCTCTCCTTATCCTGTGTTTGTTACTTGTATATTCTAAATACTCACCCATAAAAACACACGTACGTTTCTTCGAAAAGGATTTTGATAACAATACATCTCCTCAACTCCTGTGGTTACTAATAGGAATCTATTTTCTGACTTTTGGAGCCATGTCCTGTTTGCGTTACATTTCTTTTCACAGTACTATTGCAGACTTGGGTTTTTATGAGAATAAGATATGGCAAATTGCACATAACTATAAATTTGAATATCTTTTTGTTGGGCATTTTTCTCCAATGCTGTTAATACATGCCTTCACTTATCAATGTATTTCGTCTACAGTTACCCTTTTAATTTTACAATTGACCACCATTGCGCTGGCAGCAATTCCATTATATTGTTTGTCTGTACGGATTTTAAAAAATAACAAAATATCTCTTATTATTGTTATAATATTTTTCCTATTTTCGGCAGTAGAATATAATAATCTTTTTGATTTTCATCCGGATCATATAATCATCGTTTTAATACTTTCATGTTTTTATTTTTTAGAAACGGAGAGAAGGGGATGGTTTTTCTTTTTTGCAATTTTGGCTCTTTTGGTAAAAGAGTCATACTTATTTAATGTTACGGCTTTGGGGTTATATGCAGTGATACGATATAAATGGCATAAAATAGGGTTCGCTGTATTTGTACTGAGTTTGACACTCTTTTTTATCCATGCAAAGATTATATTACCACAGTTTTGTGAAGGCATAAATCCTTTAATTCAATCCCCAGAGAGCCGCTATGCTTATCTTGGTAATGGTTTTTCCGGCATACTAAAGACATTTTTGTTAAATCCGTTAATTGTCATAAGAGAATTACTTCACCTAAAAAAGATTTTGTTTATATTTGTGCTATTCTCCCCGTTATTATTTATACCGCTGCTGAGTCCATGGATATTAATCTTGACTATACCATCTTTTGCAATCCAGCTATTGTCTACAGCCCCACTGCATTATACAATTAATAATCAATACACGGCATCTTTGATACCATTTATTTTTGTGTCATTTGTCTATGGATTAAAAAAATTAAATACAAAAAAACTTAGTATTGCAATAAGTAGCGTGTGTATTGTTTCTGTCTGGTTTAACATTACTATTGGGGCATCACCCATTTCGTACCTATTTTGGGAGCACACAAAAACGGTTAACCCGTATTCTTTCAAAAATTATATGGTGTCCTCACATAGCAGGAAAATAAGTACTGCAATAAGCATGATTCCGGAAGGTGTTTCCGTTTGTGCTCAAAATTCGGTATATACAAGCCGTCTGGCAAAGAGAGACATATTCTATGTGTTTCCCTATGAGTATGAACGGGCTGATTACATTGTTTTAGATGAAAAACGATTGAAATACGTTGGTGATCAGATAGATAATGAAAAATATAACATTTTGCTTAAAGAAATTCCTAAAACACACACCATCGTTTTTCAAGACGATGGGATATATCTTTTCAAGAAAAAGGTTCTATTCCCCTTAATTCCCAGTCTTGATGATCCGGAACAGAAAAGATTTTAGATTTATTGTATAGGAATTTTCACCTGTAATTGTCATTTCGACCGATGGGAGAAATCTTGAAGATTCCTCGCTTCGCTCGGAATGACAGCCAAAGGGGTGATTTCATCCCCCTTTGTGACCGAAGGTCAAGGATGTTTCATTTTATTTAAGCGGTTTTTGAGGCGGTGCTGGTAGGACAAGCGTCTCGCTTGTCCAGTCTCCGTATATCGCCTTTGATTTGATCAACCGAGATGGTTGACCTACCAATTTCTCTGATTTGATGATTTGCGATTTATGATTTGCTTTTTAAATCTCAATTCATAAATCATAATTTTTACAAAATGGTAAATCGCTAAGCGCCAAATTATTATATCTAATGGATACCACTACTAAAACGAGGATAGTACAAAATACCGTATTCGTCCTTATTGCACAGATAACAAACATTTTTCTTCAGATGGTTTATCTTGTTATTGCAGCACGATATCTTGGAAATGTACAGTTCGGTAAGTTATCCTTTGCCATGGCTTTTACCCAGATGTTTCTTGCTGTTACAGACTTTGGATTATTTAATTATGTTGTTAAGGAGATATCCAGGAAAAAGGAGGAAGCCCATCGGTATTTTATAAATCTTTTTGTATTAAAATTACTCTTGGGAATCTGTGTTTTAACTATCATAGCTTTTATAATATCAATTTTAAATTATCCCCCCGATACAATAATTACTACTTATCTTTTAAGTCTCGGCCTTTGTTTGTTTTCCTTAAATACCACATTTCATGCTATTTTCCAATCTTATGAAAGGTTGCAATATATCAGCATAACGATGATACTGTTTTTTGTTGTAAATGTATCACTTGGCATTATCGCTTTGCTTATGGGTAGAAATATCATTACGCTGGCATGTATAAATTGTGTTGCAGGAATCGTTGTATTTATTACGAATCTCTTTATCCTTTGCAAGAAATTTTTTATTCCAAAATTAATGATAAGCATTCCTTTTTGTAAAGAAATGCTGCTCTACTCGTTACCTATTGGGATAGGCGCTATTTGCTGGTCGTTTTACAACAGGATCGATGTCTCGCTTCTTTCCTTTATGAAGGGAGATGTTTCCGTAGGAGAATATACAGCAGCTTATCGTTTGACAAATACCCTGGTCTTTATACCAAGCGCATATATGAGCGCAATATTTCCCATTGTGGCAAAACAATATATCAATGTGCCTACTCCGTTGTTAAATACTTTGTGTCAAAAAAGCTGTAGATTAATGTTTATCATTGCATTTCCTATCGCTATGATGCTAACTTTAAGCGCTCCAACAATTATTGACCTCCTTTATGGAAAAACGTATTGCAATGCAGTTAATTCGTTACGGATACTTTCATGGACTATTATATTTACCTTTATCAGCAACGTCTTTGGCTACGTATTAATTTCGACTTTTAAAACGAGCAAGGAATATACCCTTTATGCCTTATTAGGTCTCGTTCTCAACGTTGGATGTAATTGCATCTTAATCCCACTCTTCGATTTGAATGGCGCCGCCATGAGTACGGTAATTACCGAAGCTTTTATCTTTGTGTTATACTATAGAAGCGTTACAAAAAAAGGATTTTGTATTCCCCTTCCTCAACTAGCAATCAAGCCTTTCCTTGCATCCCTTCCGATACTATGGACTATGCAATTCCTGGATACAAAAAATATATTTGTGGCTGTTTCAGTATCACTTATCATATATTTTTCAATACTTGTGGTAATTAAAGGTATTCAGCGGGATGAGATAAAAGGAATATGTGCTATTTTAAAAAATTTCCATGCGTATCGGAATTGATATTCGACCACTTCAAAAAGCATCAAAACACAGGGGTATAGGTTCGTATTTACGTAACCTGGTTGAAATATTGCTTTCAATAGATCATGAAAATGATTATATCTTCTATTCACTTCAAAATAGCACATCGTTGAACATGAGGGAAAGTTATCCCCATGCAACTAAAAATAAAAAATGGATAGAACACGCCTTGTACAGACCCAAAAGGCCTGAAAGACTTCACTGGCTGTGGGACAGATTGTTTTTGCATAAGGCATTGAATAAAGACAATATTAATTTATTCCATGCCAACGAGATAACAAGTTGGCCATCTCACTTTTTGGCTAAGCGGTATAAATACGTTGTTACCGTGCACGATATGATCCCTTTTATCTTCTGGAATTCCTATAAAAATACCTATTCCTTTGACTACCGTTTAGCGCTGAAACAGGGTCTTCGTTTACTCAAAAGAGCAGACATGATTATCTCTCCGTCAGAAGCAACAAAGAAGGATATCCTAAGATATGTGAAACTTCCACCAGATCGCATCAAGGTTATATATGAAGGGGTGCGAGATGATCTTTTCCCCCTAAACAGGGAAGAGGCCAGGAAAACAATAGAAAAAAAATTTGGTATTAAGAGTGACTATATCTTATATATTGGCGGAGCAGATTTCAGGAAAAATATCCACAATCTATTAGTTGGTTTTGGTAGATTTTTAGAAAGGCATCATACCAAACATTCGTTAGTGTTGGCCGGAGAGGTTTTCGGGAGGACATACTTACATGAAGTAAAGTCCATTTTGGAATCTGTGGAAAAATTGGGTTTAAAAGAAAATATAACGATACTTGGATTTATCCCTGAACACTATATGAGTCACTTATACAGCGGCGCAGACCTTTTTATTCTGCCATCTCTTTACGAAGGATTTGGCCTGCCTGTATTGGAAGCCATGGCATGTGGCACACCTGTGGTTACCTCTCATGTATCTTCTCTCCCAGAAATCGCTGGAAATGCAGCGCTTTTAATAGATCCCCATGATGTAGACAATATAGCAAATGCAATATATAATGTTTTAACAGATAATGGGCTAAGGAAAGACTTGATTCACAAAGGATTAAAAAGAGCAAAGCAGTTTACGTGGGAAAAGACGGCAAGAGAGACACTGGCTGTTTATAAGGGTCTTGTCCAGTAATGTCAAAAGTTTCGTAGAATATTTTTCAGTGTTTTTGCGGCAAATAACCGAGCTTGAAAAGGGTAATTAATTGAAAATAGGGATAGATTGTCGTTGTTTGGAAGGGGGAAAAACGGGGGTTGGCGTATACTTATCCAACCTGATGCAGCATATCCTTGAATTGGCAGATAAATCCGACAGATTTATTTGCTATTTTGATGAAGAAGTACCTTCATTTCCATGGTTAGAAGATTCTAGGATAGAAAAAAGAATAGTAACGCTTCCGGTCAGAAATAATTTTTTATGGAATACTTGCCGGCTGCCATACGAACTCATGAAAGACAAAGTAGACGTATTTCATGCGCCATCCTATACAACACCTCTTCTGAGGACTAAAAAAACGATTGTCACGATTCATGATATCAGTTACGCAGTAAATCCAGAATGGTACTCTTACAAATCGGATTTTATTCGTAGATATTATTATTACATGTCAGCAAGAAATGCAGATATCATCCTCACCGTATCAGAATTTTCGAAAGCTGAAATCGTAAAATACTATCGGATAAACCCTGATAAGATAAAAGTAATATATCATGGGATAAACAGGAGATTTTTAGAAGATATAGATATCGATAACATAACGACTGTATTAAATAAATATAATATAAAGGGAGACTACATATTATCCATTGGAAGCCTTCATCCCAGAAGAAACCTTGGGCGTTTAATAGAAGCATTTATAAAACTAAAAAACGAAAATAAAGATTTTAACCAGCTAAAATTAGTTCTGGTGGGAAAGGATGAGGGTTCATCAAAACAATTATTATCACTTTATGGCACACGAAACGATCTTATAATTACCGGTTATATACCGGAAAAAGACATAATTCCTTTGTATAGAGGTGCGAAATGTTTTGCCTTTCTGTCGTTTTACGAGGGATTTGGCTTTCCTATTCTTGAGGCAATGGCATGTGGCTTACCAACACTAATCTCTGATATCCAGGTTTTCAAAGAAATATTTAAAGACAATAGTTTATTTGTTAACCCTTATAATGTAGATGAAATCAAAAACAATATGTTTAGAATACTTACTGATGAAGGGTTGCGAAAAGATTTATCGAATAAAGGTAAGAGGCACGCTTCTTCATTTATGTGGGAAACAACAGCAAAAAAGACATTGGATATATACAACTGTTTCTCATGAGGATTTTAAAATCTTTATTGATGGTTTGTCTTCACATTGAGTCAACAAGTTTTAAAAACAACAGCAGATTTTGCAAGCTGTAACGTCGAATGTTTTTTCATAGCTCAGCAGTGTCACTCTTGTCTTTGTTTCAGATAAGTCCACCCTTTTCCCTTGAATATGAAAGAGATGCCCACTATAATCAGTTACACAACGCATGAAAATTTAACAATTCCATTTCAAAGATACGTAATTTATTGCATGCAAAAAAAACCGACACAAGAAAAATTTTTGGCCGATATTGCCTTCGCAAAAGACGTGCTATTACTCGAATCGGAGGCAATTAAAAATCTGATCGACCGTCTGGATTATAATTTTCAGAAGGCCATTGATCTAATCTTTACCTGTAAAGGCCGGGTGGTAGTTACGGGCATTGGAAAGGCGGGGATTATCGGCCAGAAGATTTCTGCAACACTGGCAAGCACGGGGACGCCTTCCTATTGGATTCACTCTTCAGAAGCAAGACACGGCGACCTGGGAAGGGTCGTTGCGGAGGACGTCGTCCTGGCGCTTTCCAACAGCGGCGAAACAGAGGTTGTTACACTCTTGCCTTTTGTAAAACAGATGGGAGCGAAGGTAATTGCGATTACGGGGAACAGTAAGTCTTCTCTGGCGCAGCACAGTGACGTTGTGCTTGACATCGGAAAGATTGAAGAACCGTGTCCGCTTGGTCTAGCCCCATCGGCAAGCTCAACGGCCATGCTCGCTCTGGGCGACGCTTTAGCCCTTACGATATTCAAGAAGCGGAATCTCAGTAAAGAGGACTATGCGTTCTACCATCCGGGCGGAGAACTTGGCAGGAAATTACTCACGGTGGAAATGGTCATGCGCAAGAATGAAGCAAACCCTGTAACCACTGAAGATACGCCTTTGCTGGACGTTATAAGTATTATGACGGAAACATCGGGCAAGCCCGGCGCTGTGAGTATCGTTGATAAACATAATAAACTGGTGGGATTTTTTACTGACGGCGACCTGAGAAGACATTTGGAAAACGGCATATCATTTTTGCACGGCAGCGTGAAAGAGGTCATGACGCGGTCACCAAAGGTCATCAACTCCCGTTGTCTGGTAGCCGAGGCTTACAAGATATTGAAAGACCACAAAATCGATCAAATTCCCGTGGTTGACGATTCCAATACGCCCATTGGCATTATAGATGTGCAGGATTTGCTGGAGGTTGGGTTTTAAATTTTCCTTATTGGACGCTGATAAACGCAGATAAATACGGATTTTTTAAATTAGGCCGCCTTCGGCAGCAACTTTTTATATACACGGCAAATGCCGGTGAAAAACAACCCCCTCGCCCCCTTTATTAAGGGGGATTTTCTCAAGTCCCCCTTAGAAAAGGGGGATTCAGGGGGTTGTCTGGTATGCTACGACACAAACTTTGAAATTCCTAAACATTACATTAGGCTGCCATAGGCAGCGACTTTTAAGCTCCCCTCTAGAAAGAGGGGTTGGGGGTGTGTCGCGGAAAACTTACACACCCCTTTATCGTTCGACTGAGCGCTCACGACGAAGTCCCCTCTTTTTAGAGGGGAATCACAATAGTTTGAAATTCCTGAACATTAAAATTTTAACCTCCTGCTATGCGGCGAAAATCTGTGTCCTGACTTAATGAAAAATATAAAACTGGTTATTATAGATGTTGATGGTGTTTTAACGGATGGCGCCATTTATATTGATTCCGACGGGCGTGAAATAAAGGCATTTCATGTATTGGACGGCACAGGCATCGCATACCTCCATCGTGCCGGCATCAAGACTGCCATTATCAGCGGCAGGACATGCAAGGCGGTAATCCACCGGGCAAGCGAACTGGGTATTGAGGATGTATACCAAGGGGCTAAAAACAAATTAGATGCTTACAAAGAGATACTAAAGAAGTACGCGCTCCGGAATGAAGAAATATGTTATATCGGTGATGACCTTATAGATCTGCCTATACTGTATCGTGTCGGGTTTCCTGTAGCAGTTGCCAACGCCACTCTTCTTGTTAAACAGCACTCAGCCTATGTTACAAAGGCAAGAGGGGGATGCGGGGCAGTAAGAGAAGTTGCAGAAAAAATACTCAAATACCAGGACAAGTGGGATTTTATTATGGAACGGTATCAAGAGCACACTGAAAAGGAAAGGAGTTAAAAATATGAGTGATAGAAATCCAGAAAGTTTTCAGCATATCATTAAAGCTTTTGTCAGAAAAGGCGAAGTTTTTTAAGGAAGAGGAAAGGTTTATGCAAACTACATTAAAGAATCGAGCCAAAAAAACAATAGATGAACTATCGGGGGACAAAATAAGGGTTGCAGTTGATTTTTTAGATTATCTTAAAAACAAAGAAGAGGCAGAAGCAACGCTTGAGATTTTATCGAGTAGTGAACTAATGAAACAAATAAAAAGCGCGGAAAAAGCCATTAAAGCAGGCAAATTCGACGAGTTTGTTCCGTGGGATAAAATAAAGCGAAATGTATAGCGTTTTACTTAATAAAAAGTCTTCCAAATATTACGAACGCCTTAGTGACAATACAGCCGTGAAAGTAAATAAAGCTATCGAAAAGATTTGTAATAATCCATTTCGTGGATCTCATATAAAAAAGCTCGCTGGAGCGCTTGGAGGAAAGTATAGGTACGAGATAGGCGACTTGCGAATTGTATATTCTGTTGATGAAAATAAGAAAATTGTCTTTGTTGAGGCTATCGGACCGAGAGGAGATATTTATAAATAATCCTTTGTAATATACGTAATAAATATAACTCAGTTTTTCTAACAATAAGTTTATTTATAGTAAACACATCTTTATTTTCATAACAATATGACCAAACGAAGATACATACTCATAGGCATTCCGGCAGCATGCGTACTCGCCATCATTGTATCGCTGGTAATATCCCAGCCGAGAAAGTACACAAAAAATCAAAAGGAAAATCCCACCGCAAAGGAAAGTCCTCAAATACCGGCGGAGGCACATGGTATAAGCAATAAAGATTCAATCACCCAAACAGTCCAGAATCTTTCCGTTCCCAATTACGATGAAAAAGGGAAAGAAGTGTTAGTTATGCGAGGCAAGAGTACATATCTGCTGAGTAATAATATTTACAAAATCATCGAACCAGAGATCGAGGTAATGGACTCTGAAAGTACTGAAAATGGAACGCAGTCTGTGTTGATTACCTCTGACAGCGGGGAGATGGATAATACTTCAAACGAAGGGTATCTTTCTGATAATGTGGTTGTTCATCTTGATCCTGAAACCCAGCTCAATACTGACTATCTGAGGTATTTACCCGAAAAAAAGTATGTGTATACAGACGATCCCGTTACCATCAACGGCAAAGGCATAAAAATTATCGGGCAGGGCTGTGAGATCGACCTTATCAATAAAAAGATGTGGATTAAGAAAGATGCGGAGATGGAGATGGACGGCGTCAAAAACGACCTCTTCTTCCTGTCAAAGGACAGTGCTTCACAAAACGATGCTCAAACTTCTACAGAAGACACAATGCATCCCGGAGAAACCGGTACGACAGAAATACCTCTCGAAAAGACCTTCATCCGGTCAAGCGGTCAACTTATATTTGACAGGAATACCGATACAAATATCATGACCTTTAACGACAATGTTGAGGTCAAGAAGGGCAGTTCGACGGTTTTTTCAGACAAGCTGGTTGTTTATCTCGACCCGGAAACGAGACAAACGAAACAGGCCATCGCCAGTGGAAATGTGCTTGCATCACAGGGAACAAAAATCGCCAAAGGGAGTTTTCTCACCTGGGACGTTAATACTCAAAGCGCCATCCTGGAAGACACCCATAAGGCGGAATTCGTCAAGGACGACCTGAACATTGACGCCCTGAAAATGATTTTCTATAAAGATGCGAACAAAATAGACGTTCCTAGTTCCGGCA
>Ga0209212_1002508_pt1 | contig 25885 bp, 28 predicted proteins | sample RifGroC2_FD_183996 | JGI IMG/M metagenome (GOLD analysis project Ga0209212, IMG submission 183996) | Groundwater microbial communities from Rifle, Colorado, USA - Groundwater C2 (SPAdes) (version 2) | ecosystem: Environmental > Aquatic > Deep subsurface > Groundwater | place: Rifle, Colorado... | reverse complement strand
ACCAGTAACCAGTAACCAGTAACCAGTAAAATCTGGCCTCTGGCAACTGGCCTCTGGTTTCTCCCGAACGGAGTGAGGGTAGATGTTAAGAATAAAAAAGAACGATATAGTAATGGTAACTTCCGGAAAAGATAAAGGTAAAACAGGCAAGATTGTCCGCGTTTTTGCTCAGGAAGGCCGGGTTTTAGTCGAAGGGATAAACCTGGCGAAGAAACATGTGCGCCGGACCCAGGAGAACCAGAAGGGCGGAATCATCCAGATCGAGAGGCCGGTTTCCGTTTCTAATGTTATGCCTTTTTGTAAAAATTGCAACCGCCCGGTGAGAATCGGTGTTAATATAAATAAGGATACTACTAAATCGAGAATTTGTAAAAGGTGTAAACAAAATATATGATACCTAATTTATTAGAAAAATACCGTAAAGAAATCGTGCCCCAGATGCGGGAGAAATTCGGATATAAAAGCCCGATGCAGGTTCCGGCGATTAAAAAAGTGGTAGTTAATATGGGCGTGGGGGAGGCGATTGCGGATATCAAAATCCTGGATAAGGCCCAGGAGGAGTTGGCTATGATTACCGGGCAAAAGCCTATTAGGCGCGTTGCCAAGGCCGCGATTGCTAATTTTAAGACCAGAGAGGGTGTGCCTGTCGGCTGCAAGGTAACTTTAAGAAACAGGATGATGTATGAATTTCTGGATAGGTTAATTAACGCTACCTTGCCTCGAATCAGAGATTTTAGAGGCATTCCGGCAAATTCTTTTGACCAGCAGGGCAACTATAGCATGGGATTAAAAGATCAAAGCGTATTTCCGGAGATAGATATAGACAGGCTTCCCCGGGTTCAGGGTATGGATATTACTATAGTAACCAGCGCTCGGAATAATAAAGAGGCATACGAGTTATTGAAATTATTCGGTATGCCCTTTTCCCGTCAGGCGTAATAAGATACATAGGCGGGATCCCGCCGAACATTTTCAGGCGGGCGGGACAGGCAAAATAATAAAATCTGATAAGAGGCTTTATGGCAAAACAATCACAAATAGCAAGATGGAAGCGGCCGGCAAAATTCTCAACCCGTAAATATAGCCGTTGTTATGTCTGCGGCCGTTCCGGCGGCTATCTTCAAAGATTTCAGTTGTGCAGGATATGTTTTAGGGAAATGGTTTGGAAGGGGTTGATTCCGGGGGTAAAGAAAGCAAGCTGGTAAGGTGGCTATAATACAAAAAGAGAAACCAGAAACCAGAAACCAGTAACCAGAGTAAAGAAACAAAATCTGGTTACTGGTTACTGGCCTCTGGTTACTTCCGAGCAAAGCGAGGAGAGATGGCAAGTACAGATCCAATAGCAGATATGTTGACCGTGATTCGCAACGCGGTAATGGCGCGTAAAGATTCCACGATAACTACGGCATCCAAGATAAACCGGGCTGTTTTAGAGATATTAAAGGCCGAGGGATATATTGAAAATTTTAAAGAGCAGGCGGCACTGAGCGCGGCTAAAACAATCAAAGTGTATTTAAAGTATAACTCTGATAAGAAACCGCTGGTGAAAGGTCTAAAGAGGGTTTCCCGCCCGGGTTTAAGGGTTTACGTTAATGCCGCCAAAATACCTTTTGTGTTAAGAGGGTTTGGCCGGGCGATAATTTCCACATCCCGCGGTTTAATGATCGATAAAGAGGCCAGAAAGCAGAAATTAGGCGGAGAAGTTATTTGTTATGTATGGTAAGGGTAAATTATGTCACGGATTGGAAAAAAAATAATAACAGCAGTACCGGGGGTTAAGGTTACCGTAGTTGACGGTGAGGTTTCTGTGGAGGCCCAGAAGGGAAAGCTTAAATTTAAGATTCCCGGAAGGATAAGTTGTGAAGTCAAAGACGGCCAGGTCCTGATAAAATCTCCTTCAAACAGCATTGAAGATAAATCTTTACATGGCCTGACGCGCAGCATTATCGCCAATATGGTTACCGGCGTATCCGCCGGTTATACCAAAGAATTGGAAATTCAAGGCGTGGGTTTTCGCGCGGCGAGCGCGGGTAATATTTTGACTTTAATCATGGGTTTCTCTCATCCGGTTAGCTTTCCCATCCCCGCGGATATTAAGATTGAGACGCCAAAACCAACCCAGATTGTTGTCAGAGGCATTGATAAGCAGAGGGTTGGCGAGACGGCAGCTCAGATACGCAGGGTATATCCTCCCGAGCCTTATAAAGGAAAAGGTATCCGCTATCAGGGTGAGGTAGTGCGTAGAAAAGTCGGAAAATCCACAACGAAATAAACGCGAATTAACGCGAATCATTAAATTAGCGTAGAAAGAAAATGCCAAAGACTAAAGAAACAAAAAGAACAGCCCGCCATAAAAGAATAAGGAAGAAACTGCGCGGAGCATCAAATCGCCCTCGGCTTTGCGTGCATCGCAGCCTAAAGAATATGCAGGCTCAGCTTGTGGATGACGTTAAGTCCGTTACTATTTTATCTTTATCCACGTTGGCTAAAGAGGTGAAGGAAAAAAATTCTTTCGGAGGCAATATCAAGGCGGCGCAAGCATTAGGTGAAGCCCTTGCCGCCTTAGCGGTAAAAAAAGGCATCCAAGAGATTATCTTTGACAGATGCGGTTATGTCTATCATGGAAGAGTCAAAGCCCTTGCCGAGGCTTTGCGTAAAGGAGGGTTAGTTTTTTAAGCATGGATTACAAAAGAAAAGAAGCTTCGGAGTTTGTGGAAAAGGTTATCAGCATTAACCGTATCACCAAGGTTACCAAGGGAGGCAAGAAAATGTCTTTTAGCGCCCTTATAGTGCTGGGTGATCCGGTTAAGGGGCGCGTAGGCTATGCTTTAGGTAAGGCTAATGAGGTGGCCGATGCCATACGTAAAGGCCTGTATCACGCCAAGAAGAACCTCTTTAAGATTAATCTCAAAGGCACGAGTATTCCCCATGAAGTGATGGGACATTATGGGGCGGCCAAGGTTTTGTTGAAACCCGCCTCCGAAGGGACCGGAGTTATTGCCGCTGGTTCAGTCAGGGCGGTCTGTGAGGCTGTGGGCATAAGAGATATCCTGGCTAAATCCCTTAAGTCCAATAATCCTATAAATGTGGTGAAAGCCACGGTAGAGGGGCTTAGGCAGTTAATAAAGGCCGATGAAGCCGTAAATATCCAAAAGGCTGTTGAAGTAGATAAAGTCTAAGTTTATTGAGTCTATCGAGTTATCGAGTTAAACTCAACAAATTCAACAAACTATATTTTTTATACATAAAGGTTATTAAAAATGCCACTCAACGCACTAATATCAGTAAAAGGCGCTAAAAAAAGAAAAAAACTGGTAGGCCGCGGCCCGGGATCAGGACACGGAAAAACTTCAACTCGCGGCCATAAAGGGCAAAGGTCTCGTTCGGGAAGGGATTTTTATCTTGGATTTGAGGGAGGCCAATCTCCCTTGATTCGCAGGATCCCCAAAAGGGGCTTCAACCATCGTAAAAGAAATAACTATCAGATAGTAAATATCAATAGCTTAAATAGATTTCCCAAAGATTCGATTGTAGACGCGGACTCACTACTCAAGAGTGGTTTAATAGAAGATGCCAGGGGTTTGGTAAAGATACTGGGGGATGGTGATTTAGCTCATCCTTTGACGGTCAAGGCCCATAAGTTTTCTAAGGGTGCCGGTGAAAGAATAGAAAAGGCCGGCGGGAAAATAGAAGTCATTGAAAAAGCTATAAGTTCGTAAGACTGCCACTACTACTCACTCACAATGCTGGGCGCTTTTAAGAATATATTTAAGATTCAGGATTTAAAACACAAGGTTATAATTACCTTGGCCTTAATAGCGGTTTACCGCGTAGGCGGCTTTATCCCTGTTCCCGGAATTGATTCTCAGGCCTTAGCCGAGTTCTTTGACAGAATTGCCAAAAGCCAGGGCGGGTCAATCTTAGGCATTATGAATATGTTCTCCGGGGGTTCTTTGGAAAAATTGACTATCTTCGCCCTGGGGATAATGCCTTATATCTCCAGTTCGATTATAATCCAACTCTTAACCGCGGTTATTCCGGCCCTGGAAAAAATTTCTAAAGAAGGAAGAGCCGGACATCAAAAGATAAATCAGTATACCCGTTATGCCACGGTGGGCCTGGCCATAATTCAGTCATATTTTATCGCCTTATGGCTGGAGCATCCGGGAAGGCTTTTAGAGGGCTTAAGTATTGTGACTGACCCGGGATTAGGCTTTAGATTCATTACCGTGATTACCCTGACCACCGGTACTATTTTTATTATGTGGTTAGGCGAGCAGGTCCAGGAGAGGGGTATCGGCAACGGGATTTCTTTGATTATTACCGCCGGGATTATTTCGAGCATCCCTGCGGCTGTTCAGCAGTTAATTATGTATGTTTCACCTAAAACCCGTCAGCTTCATCCGGCGACTCTGGTGGTTATGGCGGCTTTGTTGGTATTTGTGGTTTTGGCGGTTATCTTTATTACTCAGGGCCAGCGTAAGATTCCGGTGCAATATGCCAGACGAGTGGTGGGAAGAAAGGTCTTTGGCGGACAGTCAACCTACATACCTCTCAAGGTAGACACCTCAGGGGTTATCGCGATCATCTTTGCCCAATCTATTATTATGTTTCCGGCAACCCTGGCTTCTTTCATTCCCAATCCGGCATTCCAGAGAATGTCTAATTTCCTTACGCGCGGGCATATCGTGTATACTTTAATGTACGCCCTTTTGATAATTTTCTTCTGTTATTTTTACACGGCCATTGTTTTTAATCCCAAAGATATCTCGGATAATTTAAAAAAATACGGTGGTTTTATCCCCGGGATCAGGCCGGGATCGCCCACTACGGAGTTTCTGGATTTTGTAATGACCAGGATTACTTTAGCCGGAGCGATATTTATCGCGGTTATTGCTATTTTGCCGGATTTCGTAATGGCTACCCTCAAAGTTCCTTATTTAGTTGCTTCATTCTTTGGCGGAACAGGAATTCTTATTGTGGTCGGAGTAATGCTGGATACCCTTAAGCAGATTGAATCTCAGCTTTTGATGCGTAACTACGAAGGTTTTATCAAGAGCGGACGTATTCATGGCCGACGGTAGAATGAAACCTTCATGCCGGCGAAAAGCCGGCACTAATAAACATGAAAATAACCAATCACCAATTTCCAATCACCAAAAAATACCCAAACACCAATAACCAAATTCCAAGCACTCTGTTTGGTTATTGATTATTGAAATTTGTTTGGTTATTGTATCTTGGTTATTGGTTATTTCGTGCTAAAATATTATAGATAGGAGATTTTCAGGTGAGAATAATCCTTCTGGGGCCGCCGGGCGCGGGTAAGGGCACCCAGGCGAAGACCTTAAGCCAAAGATTAAAGATTGTTCATATATCCACAGGGGATATCCTGCGAGAGGCGATTAAGACCAATACTTCTTTAGGGCAGGAGGCGGCTAAATATGTGGAGCGCGGCGAGTTGGTTCCGGATAATCTGGTAACCAGGATGGCCCGAGAGCGGTTGTCTTGCGATGATACAAAAGAAGGATTTATCCTGGACGGCTTTCCCCGCAATCTTGCCCAGGCAGAGTCTCTGGATGAGTTTTTTAATAGTAATGGTTTACTGGATTATTCGGTTATATACTTAGAAACAAGCGAGAATACTATTATTAAACGCCTTACCGGGCGCAGGATATGCAAAAGCTGTCAGGCGGTTTACCATTTGATTAACGCGCCCTCTAATAAACAAGGCGTCTGTGACGCCTGTGGCGGGGAGCTTTACCAGCGCCCTGATGACAGTGAAGCGACTATAAAAAACCGGCTCCAGGTGTATGAGCGGCTGACAGCTCCGGTGGTGGCGTATTATTCTCATAAGGGTAAACTGCTTCATATATCCGCGGATAATGAGGCGGACAAAGTAATAGCCGGCATATTAAAATTTTTAAAGGTAAACCCCGTTAGAGACTATAGAGCAATCAGCAAGCAATAAGATGTCTCTAACGGGGTAAACCCCGTTAGAGACTATAGAGCAATCAGCAAGCAATAAGATGTCTCTAACGGGGTAAACCCCGTTAGAGAACTCGCTCTCTAACGGTCTGCTGCCCGCGGTGGCATAAAACCACCGTCGGCTTCATAAGGTGAAAACCACCGAATAAATTCGGCGGTTTTCTCTAACGGGGTAAATGATTCCTGTAAAATCAGCTGATGAGCTTAAGGCAATGCGGGAGGCCGGGGTAAGGCTATCCAGGATAGTTGACAAGATACGCGGTAAAATTAAAACCGGAATATCTACCGAAGAAATTGATAAGATTGCCGAGGAGCTGATTCTTAGAGAGGGCGCGCTTCCGGCGTTTAAGGGATATCGCGGTTTTCCGGCGAGTGTCTGCGCTTCGCTCAATGAAGAAGTGGTCCATGGTATACCTTCGGGCAGATGCCTGAAGGATGGTGACCTGCTTAAACTGGATATAGGTATCAGTCTTAACGGTTTTTTTTCAGATTACGCCTTTACCTTTGCTATAGGCAATATCAGCGGACGCGCCAGGCGCCTTATAGAGGCAACGAAAAAGGCCCTGGAGCTGGGCATTCGTGAGGCCAGGGTGAATAATCGTCTCTTTGATATTTCCTGGGCTATACAGAGTTATGTAGAGTCGCAGGGGTTTTCCGTGGTGAGGGATTTCGTGGGACATGGTATTGGCAGGGATATGCATGAGCCTCCTGAGGTTCCTAATTTTGGCCAGCCTCATAGTGGACCTTTATTGCGGGAAGGCATGGTTTTAGCGATTGAGCCGATGGTTAATGCCGGCAGTTGGCAGGTGAGAATCAGCGAAAATGGCTGGACCGCGCTGGCTAAAGACGGCTTAGAATCCGCTCATTTTGAGCATACTGTGGCGATTACCGCCGCCGGCCCTGAAATATTGACTAAGGTTTAATCCGTAAAACGTAAAATGGCCAAAGAAGAAGCGATTGAGGTTGAGGGGGTAGTAAAAGAATCTTTGCCGAACGCGATGTTTAGAGTGGAATTGGAAAATGGCCATGTTGTTTTAGCCCATGTCTCAGGTAAGATGCGGATGCACTTTATCCGGATCCTTCCCGGTGATAAAGTAAAAATGGAATTGTCACCTTACGATTTAACCAAAGGCAGGATAACTTTTAGGGTGAAATGATTAGTTTCCATTGAAAAATCCTGGAAACTAAATTCTTGATGGTTTTTTCAGTAAGAACTAATTAGAAAAGGAAGTGCGCAGTGAAAGTAAAATCTTCAGTAAAGAGAATTTGCGACCGCTGTAAAATAATTAAGCGATGCGGAGTAGTGAGGGTTATCTGCACTAATCCTAAGCATAAACAAAGACAAGGGTGAGATAGTTTATAGTTAATCGCTGAACCACGCGGAATCGTACGCGTAACAACGCATAACTTGTAGTGCGTAGTTCAGCGCCCAAGCAAAGTGAGGTAAAATGGCTAGAATTCTGGGAGTAGACCTACCTAAGGAAAAACGCGTTGAAATTGCCCTTATGTATCTTTTTGGCATTGGAAGGGCATTGTCAAATAAGATTTTGAAAGAAGTTAACATAGACATCAATAAGCGGACTAAGGATTTGACGGAAGAGGAGGTTTCCAGGATCAATAATTATATTCAGAAAAGCGGATATAAGGCTGAAGGAGATTTGCGCCGCGAGATTTCCGCCAATATCAAACGTTTGATGGATATCGGATCCTGGAGAGGCCTGAGGCACAAGAAAGGCCTTCCGGTAAGAGGACAGCGAACCAAGACCAACGCTCGCACCCGCAAGGGTCCGCGTAAAGGCGGACACTCGGCAGTAAAGAAAAAAGAAGAACCAAGGGCGGCCAAGGCCAAATAAGCTTATAATTAGTTTATAGTTTATAGTTAATCGCCAGAATAAAGTGAGGTAAAATGGCAACAAAAGATAAGGCAAGAAAAAAGAAGATAGCCAGGGGAATCACTCAGGGAGTGGCGTATATATTGGCAAGCTTTAATAACACCATTATCAGTATTACAGATAAACAGGGTAATGTTTTGGTGTGGTCTACCCCCGGGATAGTGGGATTCAGCGGTTCTAAAAAGGCCACTCCTTTCGCGGCCCAGATAGCCGCTACCGATGCCGCCAAGAAGGCCAGGGATGTCGGAATGAAGGACTTGGAGGTTTATGTTAAGGGTCCGGGTTCAGGAAGAGAATCCGCGATTAGGGCATTGCAGGCAGCCGGATTAAATATAACTTTAATTAAAGATACTACGCCTATGCCCCATAACGGGTGCCGTCCTAAAAAGAAGAGGAGAGTATAACTACGAAAATGGAGAGTATAGAATCAGTAATCAGAAATCAGTAATCAGAAACCAGTAACCAGTAACCAGAGAGTAAAGAAACAAAATCTGGTTACTGGCAACTGGCCTCTGGTTACTCCGAACGGAGTGAGGTTATGGCAAGATATACGGGTGCGGATTGCAGATTGTGTCGCAGGGAAGGGTTGAAGCTGTTTCTTAAAGGAACGCGCTGCTATACTGAAAAATGCGCTCTTAGTAAAAGGGCTTATGCTCCCGGCCAGCATGGCGCCGGAGGAAAAAGGGGAGGCAAGCTTTCCAACTACGGCGTGCAGTTAAGGGAAAAGCAGAAAGTGAAAAGAATGTATGGGGTGCTGGAAAAACAGTTTAAACGTTATTTCAGCATTGCTTCCCGGACTAAGGGTATTACCGGAAAGATTCTTTTACAGCTTCTGGAAAGACGTTTAGACAATGTGTTGTATCAGGCGGGTTTTGCTCTTTCCCGGGATCAGGCCCGGCAAATGGTATCCCATGGCTGGACAAAAGTTAATCGTCAGAGGGTTACCGTGCCTTCTTATTCGATTAAAAGCGGCGATGAGATAGAGATTAAGGCTAAATCAAAAGGGTTGGAAATTTTGCGCCAGAATTTGAAAATCGCCGCTGAGCGCTCCAGGCCTGCCTGGCTTGGCGTGGATGGGGAAAAGTTTTCCGCCAAGATATTGCGGCTTCCGGAGAAAGAAGACATCCGTATGCCGATTGAAGAACAGCTCATAGTGGAGTTATATTCTAAGTAATAAAATTACAAAAAGCGAGGAGTAAAGATATGGGAATTAAATGGAGAGATTTCCAGATGCCCAAAAGGCTTGAGTGCGATGAGTCTACCTATACTGATACTTACGGTAAATTCAGCGCCGAGCCTTTTGAGAGAGGATACGGAGTTACCTTAGGAAATTCTTTAAGAAGGGTGCTTCTATCTTCCATAGAAGGAGCGGCGGTTACCAGCGTTAGATTTGCCCAGGTTCAGCATGAGTTTACCGCTATCCCGGGAGTCGCCGAAGACGTGACGGAGATTATATTAAACATCAAAGGGCTGGTGCTTCGTTCTAATTCAAAGACTCCCAAGACGATCAGCATCAAGAAGAACAAAAAGGGGAATATAACCGCCAAAGATATAGAAACCGATGAGACTATAGAGGTAATTAACCATGATCTGCATATCGCCGCTTTGACCCGCGATGTAGATTTTTCGTTGGAAATGGAAGTGGCTAAGGGCAGGGGTTATTATTCCGCGGAATTCAATAAGAAAGAAGATCAACCTATCGGAGTTATCGCCGTTGATTCCATATTTAGCCCCGTAATCAAGGTAGCTTTCTCTACTGAAAATACCCGCGTCGGCCAGAGGACTGATTACGATCGTTTAATTCTGGAGATTTGGACTAATGGGGCGATGAATCCTAAAGATGCCCTTCTTTACGCCTCGAATATCCTGCAAAGGCATCTGGATGTGTTTGTGGGATTCGGTAAGCTTCCCGAAGAAGAGATAGAGGAAGAGCCGCAGATGAGCTCTGAGGAAATTGCCTTCTATGAGAAGTTAAGGCTTCCTATCTCAGAATTAGAGCTTTCGGTGAGGTCATCCAACTGCTTTAGGGAGGAAGGGATTAAGTTAATTTCTGATTTGGTTAAGAAGACCGAAGATGAAATGTTGTCTCTGCGTAATTTTGGAAGGAAATCTTTAACTGAGATTAAGGAACTGCTTGCCGGCATGGGCCTTAGCATGGGGATGAAGATTGATTTGAAGAAGTTAAAACAGAAGTAAACATTAATCGCTGAACTACGCGCAACTTATATTGCGTGGTTTTGCGTAGAGTTCAGCGTTATTCCGCGCCCGAGCGGAGCGAGGGTATATGCGACATAAAATAAAAACTAATCGTTTTGGTAGATTCAGCAGTTATAGAAAAGCTACCCTTAATTCCATGGCTCGCGCCCTAATCATAAATCAGTCTATAAAGACTACCCATGATAAGGCTAAGGCTGCCGCCTCTGAAGTTGAGCATTTGATAACTTTGGCCAAAAGTCAAACGCTTGCCGCCAGGCGTCAAGCCCATAAGCAACTCTGCGACCACAAGTTAGTTAAGCGGCTATTTACCGAGACCGCGTCTTTATTTAAGGATAGAAACAGCGGTTATACCCGGATTTTGAAATTGGGTTATCGTCGGGGAGATGGCGCGCTAATGGCTATTTTAGAGCTTACCGAGAAATCAGTTAAGCCGAAAAAACAAAAGCACTTAGCGGCATCTTCGAAACATCCGGCGTCAGCCTTAGAAGAAAAGCCGCATGCTCATAAAATTGAAGAAAAACCCAAAGCGCCCGAGAAAAAAGAACCTTCTAAGAAATTCTTCGGAGGCCTGCGCGGTTTCTTTAAGAAAGAAAGAGACTCCCTATAAAATCAAATACCAAAAATCAAAATTATATTTCTTTTGGTTTCTTGCTTTCGGTTTTAGTAATTTTTAAATTTTGATATTTGATTTTTGATATTTGATTTTAAGACATGCTTCTTTCCAATAGAGTCCGAGATTTAAGTCCTTCCTCCACCTTACGGATTACCGCTTTAGCCAATAAACTGCGTCTGGAAGGTTTAGATGTGGTGAGTTTCGGCGCGGGTGAACCTGATTTTGATACCCCGGATTTTATTAAAGCCTCAGCTATTGAGGCTATTCGAAGCGGATTTACCAAATATACCCCTTCTACCGGCACGCCAGAATTAAAGAAAGCCATCCAGGAAAAATTCAAGAAAGAAAATAATCTTCAGTATTCTCCGGAGCAGATTATTGTGTGCTCGGGGGCCAAGCACTGCCTGTTTAATATCATATTGGCGCTTATTAATGAAGGTGATGAAGTTATCATGGGCCTGCCTTACTGGGTGAGCTATCCGGAAATGGTTAAGCTTGCCGGCGGGGTAAGCCGCTTTATTCAAGGAAGGAAAGAAAATTCTTTCAAGATTACCGCTAAGGAAATCAAAGAAGCCCTGCGCGCGCAAACAAAACTGCTGATTCTTAACAGCCCCTCTAATCCGACCGGAGCGGTCTATGATCGCCAGGAGTTGGAGGATATCGCTGACTTGTGCGTCGCGCGTAATATATATGTTATCTCCGATGAGATATATGAAAAATTAATATATGACGGCTTGAAGCATATCTCAATCGCTAGCCTGAATAGCGAAATCTATAAGCGCGCCTTTACCGTAAACGGCGTATCTAAGGCCTATTCGATGACCGGCTGGCGTATCGGTTATTTCGCCGGGCCGCTTGAACTGGCAGAGGCGGTGAAAAATCTTCAGGATCACTCTACCTCTAACCCTTGTTCGATCTCGCAAAAGGCCGCTCTTTCGGCCTTGACTTATCCGGATGAATGGACCAAAAAGATGCGCGAGGAATTTCAGGTGAGGCGGGATTACCTGATTAACCGGATAGATAAAATCCCTTCTTTAAGTTATGTTCGCCCCGCGGGGGCGTTTTATCTTTTCTGCGATATCTCCAAAACCGGCCTCAAATCCCAGGATTTCTCAACGCGCCTTTTGAATGAGGCTCAGGTGGCGGTGATTCCCGGGGATGGCTTTGGCTGTGATGAGTATATTCGTTTGAGCTTTACCTTGAATTTAGATACCATCAAAAAAGGAATAGATAAACTGGAAAGCTGGTTAAAGAAGATATGATTTACCCCGTTAGAGAACAAAGTTCTCTAACGGGGTTCAACTCGCTTGATGAAAAAGGGAACTCGTTGAAATGGATAAAACAATTGCCGAAAAAATCCTAAGCGCTCACGCCGGTTACGAGCTTAAAAGCGATGATTTTGCGGTCTGTCCGGTAGATTTTTGCTTTGGCCAGGACGGGACCAGCTCTATTATTATTGACCGGATTAAGGAGCTTGGGGTAGGCGGGGTTTTTGATAAAAAGAAATTTTGCATGGTGATTGACCATAATTCACCGGCCCCTAATCAGGGCGCCTCGGCTGTGCAGAAGAAGATGCGCGATTTCGCCCGGGAGCAGGGTGTTCATTTATACGATATAAATTGTGGAATATGCCATCAGGTAATTCCTGAGCAAGGCCATATCCTTCCCGGGTATCTGGTTTTGGGCGCGGATTCGCACACCTGCACTTACGGGGCTTTAGGGGCCTTATCTACAGGGGTAGGCTCAACTGATTTGGCGATAGCCTTAGCCACCGGGAAAAACTGGTTTAAAGTGCCCCGGACCGCTAAGATAATAGTTAACGGCAGGCTTCCTCAAGGGGTATCAGCCAAAGATATAATTTTGCATATTGCCGGAGACCTGACTGCTAACGGAGCCACCTATATGGCCTTAGAATTTTACGGCCAGACAATAGATTCTTTAAGCTTAGAAGGCAGATTTACTATCTGTAATATGGTGGTGGAATTAGGGGCAAAGTGCGGTTTTACCCCGGTTGACGATAAGGTGAAGAAGTGGTTAAGCAAAAGGACCAATAGGAAATATAAGATATGCTCCGCGGACAAAAACGCTCACTATTGCCTGGTGAAGGAATACGACGCCTCTAAGATGGTTCCCGGCGTGGCCAGGCCGCATAGCGTGGATAATTACGCCAGAGTTGAAGAGGTCAAAGGCACGGTTATAAATGAGGCCTTTATCGGAACCTGCACCAACGGCCGGTTGGAAGATTTAGAGATGGCGGTAAAGATATTAAAAGGAAGAAAGGTGAAGAAGGGAATTAAGCTGGTGGTTGTTCCGGCTTCCCGGGAAATATATTTGGAGGCCTTAAGACGGGGATACTTAGAGGTTTTTATTGATGCCGGGGCAGTGGTGCTTAATCCGGGATGCGGGCCCTGCGTGGGAACGCATCAAGGCGTGCCCGCGGATGGAGAGGTGGTTATTTCCACGGCCAACCGTAATTTTTTAGGCCGCATGGGTAATCCTAAAGCCTTTATTTACCTTGGGTCCCCGGCCACGGCAGCGGCTTCGGCTATCGAAGGCAAAATTGCTGATCCCAGGAAGTATCTCAAATAGGAGTCTATTGAGTCTATCGAGCTTGTTGAGTCTATCGAGTTATTAAGTTTTAACTCAACGAACTCAAGTAACTCAATGAACTCAGGAAACTCAAGAAGGAGCGTTATGGAAATCCGGGAACTCTTAAAGTTAGTTATAGAAAAAAAGGCCTCTGATCTGCATTTCACCGAGAATGAGCCGCCTCTTTTACGCATTGACGGAGCTTTGCAGAGAACCAGCGGAGAACCGCTGTCCAAGGATGATCTTAAGCGGCTTATTTACAGCGTGCTTACCGATATGCAGAAGACGGAGTTTGAGCGGGAACTGGAGCTGGATTTTTCTCTGGCCCTGCCTGAGCTTGACCGTTTTCGGGTGAATGTGCATATGCAAAGGGGTTCAGTGGAAGCGGCCTTAAGGAGAATCCCTCTGGTCATCCCTACTTTCGAAAGTTTGAGGCTTCCGCCAATCTATGAGGCTCTGGCGCGTAAGCCTAATGGATTGGTTTTGGTTACCGGCCCAACCGGTGTAGGCAAGACTACTACCCTGGCCGCGATGGTGGATTTAATTAATCGGGAGAAAGAGGCCTTGATCATATCTATTGAAGACCCGATAGAATTCCTCCATAGTAATAAAAAAAGTATTATTAAACAACGCGAGATTTTTTCGGATACCAAGTCTTTTGCCAGCGCCCTGCGCCATTCCCTGCGTGAGGACCCTAATGTCATCATCGTAGGTGAGATGCGGGATTTGGAAACTATTTCTACCGCCCTTACCGCGGCAGAGACCGGACATTTGGTTTTGGCTACTTTGCATACTCCAAATGCCCCGCAGACTATTCAGAGGATTATTGATGTTTTTCCCGCTAATCAGCAAACCCAGATAAAATTACAGCTTGCCGATTGCCTCCAGGCGGTACTTTCTCAACTTCTGCTTCCTCATATCAGCGGCAAAGGCAGGGTGATGGCAACTGAAATTATGGTGGCAACTCCGGGTATCCGCAATTTAATCCGCGAGCAGGAGATTGAGCAAATCCCCACCTTAATGCAGACCGGAGCGCAGTATGGGATGAAGACTATGGATAAGTCGCTTAAGGAGCTGTTTCAGAACAATATGATCAGTTTAGAAGTGGCTTTAGAGAAGGCCAAGCATCCGGATGAATTTAGAAATTTATAACCGCAAAAACGCAAAATGAACAGTAATAACAAAACCACACCGCAAAGAACGCAAAGAAAATCTTACAAGAGAGAAGGTGCGGGATGAAAATACAGGGCGAGGCGGTTTTATTGGGCGATAATATCAATACCGATTTTATAATTTCGGGCCGGTATAAATTCTCTATTACTGATATGAAGGAATTGGCCAAGCATATCATGGAGGACATAGACCCGGAGTTCCCCAAGAAATTAAAGCCCGGAATTTCCATAATCGTAGCCGGTGAGAATTTTGGAATGGGATCATCGCGCGAGCAGGCTCCTCTAGTCATCAAGGAGTCGGGAATTGTGTGCGTGGTGGCCAAGTCTTTTGCCCGGATTTTTTACCGTAACGGTTTCAATATCGGCCTTCCTCTTATTCAGGCGGATACCTCTAAGATAAAAGAAAAAGACACACTGTGTATTGATTTAGATGATTCTCTCCTTGAGGATACAAGCCAAAAATTTACCCTTAAGCTGCAGCCGTTATCCCCGGTGATGCAAAAATTGCTTGCCGACGGAGGAATTGTCCAGCATCTGAAGAAACATCAGGGAAGATTAGAGTTATAGAGTCTATCGAGTCTCATAACGTAGGGACAGAACAATGTTCTGTCCCTACAAAAACTAAAGATGTCTTATAAAATAACCCTGATTCCCGGAGACGGGATCGGCCCGGAGGTGGCGAGAGCGGCCAGGCAATGTCTGGAGGCAACCGGGATAAAGTTTGAATGGGAAGAGGTTATCGCCGGAAGCCTGGCGATTAAAAAATTCGGCACCCCTTTGCCGGAGTATGTTTTAAAATCCGTCCGTAAAAATAGGATTGCCCTCAAGGGCCCGATTATAACCCCTATCGGGACAGGTTTTCGCTCGGTTAATGTGGCGTTGCGCCAGGAGTTGAATCTTTTTGCCTGTCTTCGTCCGGCCAAGTCTATTCCGGGAGTGAAATCACCGTATTCGAATATTGATTTGGTGATAGTCCGGGAGAATACGGAAGACCTTTACGCCGGGATTGAATTTGAAGAGGGGAAGAAAGAAACCGTCCAGCTCATCAATATTCTTCAAAAGCTTCAACCTAAGAAGATACTGAAATGTTCCGCGATATCCATTAAACCTATTTCAGTAACTGCCACTATGCGCGTAGTGAGATTTGCTTTTGAGTATGCCTTAAAGAATAAACGCAAGAAGGTAACCGCGGTGCATAAGGCCAATATAATGAAGTTTAGTGATGGATTGTTTTTATCCATTGCCAGAAAAATAGCTAAAGAATACGCCGGTAAAATTGAATTTAATGATTGCCTGGTGGATAATCTCTCCATGCAGTTAGTTAAGAATCCTCAGGATTTCGATCTCCTGGTTTTACCTAATCTTTACGGAGACATAATTTCTGACCTTTGCGCCGGTTTAATCGGAGGTTTAGGCATTGCCCCGGGAGCTAATATCGGAAAAGGGATCGCCTGTTTTGAGGCCGTGCACGGCTCGGCCCCAAAATATGCCGGACTGAATAAGGTTAATCCCACGGCAATGATCCTTTCCGGGGTTTTGATGCTTAGATACCTGGGGGAAGAAAAAGCGGCCGCCCGGCTGGAGGCAGCCACGCGCCAGGTAATCGCCCAGGGCAAATTTGTAACTTATGACTTAAAAGAGCGGCGGGATGACCCCGCGGCAGTGGGCACCCGGGAAATGGCTGAGGCGATATGCAAAAGATTGCGATAATCGGAGCCGGGAATGTCGGCGGCCAGATAGCGGCGTTTTTGATTAAAGAAGGCCCGGTTGATGTATTACTCTTGGATGTGGTAAAGGGGCTGGCCAAGGGAAAGGCCCTGGATTTAGAAGATTGCGCCAGCGTGTTAAAGCAGGACTGCGTTATTAAAGGAAGCGAAGACTTTTCTCTTTTAAAGGACAGGGATATAATTGTCCTTACTGCCGGGATGAGCCGCAAACCGGGAATGAGCCGGGATGACCTTTTAAAAAATAATTCCGGGATTATTAAGGATATTTCTTTGAAAATCAAGGAATACGCTTCTGGAAAAATAGTTTTGGTGATAACTAATCCGGTGGACTTAATGACCTGCCTGACTGCCAGGATAACCGGATTTCCTAAAAACAAAGTATTTGGAATGGGGGTAAGCCTGGATTCGGCCAGATTCGCTAACCTTATTCGCGAGGAGTTGAAGGTGCCGGTTACCAGCATTGAGGCAGTGGTGATCGGAAGCCACGGACAGGCTATGGTGCCCGCGCCTAATCAAACCCAGGTTTCGGGGGTGCGGATAGAGCGGCTTGTCAGCGAGGGGATAATTACCAAATTGGCCCGGGAAACAGTGGAAAGAGGGGCTTCTATTGTAGCCCATCTGGGTTCAGGCAGTGCCTATTACGGCCCGGCCGCCGCGGCCTGCGTCATCATCAAGGCGATTATCAATGATGAAAAGCGCGTTCTCGGGGTGTGCGCTTATTTAGACGGAAAGTATGATATAAAAGATTTATATCTGGGGGTTCCGGCCAGAATAGGAAAACAAGGCATAGAAGATGTAATTGAAATAGAGTTGAGTGAGAACGAGAAAAAACAATTATTAGGCTCAGCGGAATCTATCCGCGGTCAACTGGCCAATCTCAATGTATGACTTAATAGTAATCGGCGCCGGCTGGGCGGGTTTCAGCGCGGCTGAATACGCCTCGCAAAAAGGCTTTAAAGCCGCGTTGATAGATAGAGACCTTTTAGGCGGTACCTGTCTGAATTACGGCTGTATTCCCACTAAAACCATCCTTAACACCACTAAGCTATTTTCCCAATTCAAAAAATCCGGAAAATTCGGAATAAATTGCAGCCAGATAGATATAGACTTAATCCGCCTTAATCAAAGGGTAAAAGAAATAAACTCCCAGTTAAGAAGCGGCCTGGAATTCCGCCTGAAATCCCGGAAAATTGATTTCTTTAAAAGTCCTGCCGAGCTGATTAATCCTAATCAGGTCAAGATAGAGGGAAGCGTTTTAGAGGCCAAGTATATACTTATCGCTACCGGTTCAAGGCCGATAGAACTGCCCAAGATAAAATTTGACGGGACAAAGATAATTTCCAGTACCGAGGCCTTAGAGCTTTCTAATGTTCCAGGCAAGCTTTTGATTATCGGCGGCGGAGTAATCGGTTGTGAGTTTGCCGAGATATTCAGCTCTTTAGGCTCACAGGTTGAGGTGGTTGAACTTACTCCCGGACTCCTGCCGGGTATAGACAGAGAGGTGGCTAAGAAATTAGAAATAATTTTAAAGAAGAAAGGGGTTAAGATATCCCTGAATACCGATGCCGCGACTTTGGATTTTGGCGCTTACGATAAAATTTTACTCTGCATAGGCCGGGCTCCTCATAGCGATTGCTTAGGCAGTGTTGAGGTCAAAAAAGAACGCAATCGGATTTTGGTTAATGAGTATCTTCAGACCAGCATCCCTAATATTTATTCCGCCGGCGATTGTACCGGCGGCTATCTTTTGGCCCATATAGCCAGCTACGAAGGCCGGCTGGCGGTAAAAAATATGTTTGGCGCCGATAAAGAGAAAACAGATTACCGGGCAGTGCCTTCAGCCATATTTACCAATCCTGAGATTGCCGTGGTGGGTTTAAGTGAAGAAGACGCGCGTAATAATTTTGGTGAGATAATAATTAAAAAGTTTGACTTTCGGAGTTTAGGAATGAGTTATGTCCTGGATGAGGTGGAGGGATTTGTCAAGATTATCGCCGATAAAGACGAAAACCTGCTGGGTGCCTCAATCATCGGTCCCAAAGCCTCGGAGCTTATCCATGTGTTAACCTTAGCCCTGAAAACCCAAATGAAATTAGCCCAGGTCCGGGATACCATCTTTGCCCACCCTACTATCTCCGAGGCAATATCCGACGCCTTGACGCATTAAATGATCACCAGTAACCAAATCTAAACCACAAATAATAATTAAACACCAATAACCAATTTCCAATAACCAAAAAATAATCAATACCCAATAATCAACGGTAAAACAGGAAACTAATGTAATGTCTCATAAGTCTCTTTACTTATAGTCTCTTACATTATTGTCATTCTGAGGCGAAGCCGAAGAATCTCGTATTTTAGATCCTTCGTCGCTGTCGCTCCTCAGGATGACGAAGATTATCAAATGTAAAGAAGCGTTAGGGACACTACACTAATTTATTGTTTGGTTATTGATTGCTGGTGCTTGGCTATTCTTTGGTTATTGTATCTTGGTGTTTGGTTATTTATTGTAGCGCATTAATAAATCGATGTCTTCGGGATTTGACTTTGAGGTGCTGGATTTAGGCCTGATTGATTATCAGAAGGGATTTTCTTGGCAACAGGATTTAGTAAATGAAATCGCCTCGGGAAAAAGAAAGGGTGTCCTGATATTCTGTGAGCATAGTCCGGTGATTACCTTAGGAAGAAGCGCGAAAAAAGAAAATGTGCTTAAGCCTGGCGAGCAATTAAAGTCTTTAGGAATTGAAGTTGTTGCTGCTAATCGCGGAGGAGATGTAACTTTGCACCTGCCGGGGCAATTAGTGGTGTATCCGGTTTTTAACCTGCGCTACCTGGGAAGGGATATCGGTTTATTCTTAAGGAATATGGAAAAGGCGGTCATATCCCTGCTTAATGATTACCGGATCAAGGCAACGGCCTTAGAAGGCTCAACCGGAGTCTGGGTAGAGCAAAAGAAGATTGCCTCAATCGGAATCGCGGTTAAGAATTGGGTAGCCTATCACGGCGTAAGCTTAAATATAAACTGTAATTTAGATTTATTTTCCTTGATTAGGCCCTGCGGCCAGGATATAATAATGACATCAATGGCGCGATTCATACATTTTAATGATTTGAATGTTAGCGAAATTAAGATAAAATTAGCCGATAAATTTAAACAGGTTTTTACGCGCGGATAAATCATAGGAGAATATTTATGACTAAGATTATATTGCCGGAATTAGGCGAAGGGATAACCAAAGCGGTAGTGTCCTATTGGTATTTTCAGGCCGGCCAAGCGGTGAAAAAAGGGGAAGATTTGGTTGAGTTTACCACGGATAAAGCCACTTTTAATCTGCCCAGTCCGGTTTCGGGAAAGTTGACTGAGATACTTGCCCCTGAAGGCCAAAACGTGAATGTCGGACAAGCCATAGGAAACATAGAAGAATGATGAAAAATCGCGAGGTATTTTTTCATGGAAATATAAAGGCTTTATGCCTTTTGATTTTATTTTCTTTCGCCGGATGCGCGACAATAGCTAAAACTGCTACAGGAGTTTCTTCTTCAGATAAGGTTTTAAAAGGGAAGCTCACTCAGCGGGAAGAAATGAACAAGCTTAATATCGCGGTCGTGCCTTTTGCCGAGAAAAGGGGGGAGGCGAAAAGCTACGGCAGTGTGTATAAGTATTTGATTCCCTTGGTTCCTTACGGCACTATTCGCTACGAGCGTCCGGATCAGGCCCGGATGTTTAATGTCCAGGATGAGGTTGAGTTTAATATGAGTGAAAACCTGCTGAAGATAACCGCGGACGGGGTGAAAAAAAGCGGCTTGTTTGATAGCGTTATCATTACCCATACTCCCCTGGAATCAAAAGCGGATTTGATTTTAAGCGGCGAAATATACTCTACGCTTTATGAAGGAAAGACCTATTCTTACGGAATCTCTTTTCTGGGGCCGGCGCTTTGGTGTTTGGGCTTACCGGCCGGCTCATCTTATAAAAAATTAGGAATATCGCTTTATCTAAAGAGAATAGACACCGCTGAGACAGTGTGGTCTTATGACTTAAATAAAGAAAAAATAGTCATCCAGGGGCTTTATCGTAACTGGGGAAAGAATATGAATAGTTTTGTCGGGCTTATGGAAGAAGGCATAGAAGAAGTGATCGCGGATATGCGTTCCAAGTTAAGAGATGTCCCTATAGAAAAACTTAAAGTCCTGCCGCCGGTAGAGCCGGAGACGATTATCCCAAAATCAGAGGCCACGGCTATCCAGACAGTAGAGCCGTCCATTACCAACACAACAGCTAATAACTAACAATTATAAAGGTTAAGTCCAACGTAGGGACAGAACAATGTTCTGTCCCTACAGAAGCCTCAGCCTTTTCTTTTAACAATTTATCTTGGTTTGGTTATTTACACTACTTCCATGCTTAAACCACGTCAAATAAGCGTGGGAGTTTTTTTTATGGTGTAGGAAAGTATTACATACTTTCCTACACCACTGAAAATCGCGATAGGTTATCGCTGAAAGAGATTTTCTTGTGGGAAAAATAAGAATTATCGCTCATAGCAGCGAGCCTTTTCAGGACCGTAGTGAGGCGGGAAGGCTTTTGGCGCGGGAGTTAAAAGCCTTAAAGAGAGAGGACGCGGTAGTCCTGGGAATCCCCCGCGGAGGAATAGTCCTGGCTAAGGAAATCTCGTTTAGGCTAAACTGCGTTTTGGATGTTGTTTTTTCCCGTAAGATGGGAGCGCCGGGCAATCCGGAACTGGCGATAGGAGCTATCGGCGAAGAAGGAAAGGTGTGCATTAATAAGGAACTGGTGAATTCTCTCGGCGTAAACAGCGCTTATATTGAACACGAGAAGAACACACAGCTTTCCTTGATTAAGCTTCGGGCTCTGGAATACCGTAAGATTATTCCTAAGATTTCCTTAAAAGGAAAGACCGCGATAGTGGTTGATGACGGCGCGGCCACCGGAGCTACTATTGAGTCCGCCCTTTTGACCATGGCTCAGGAATCTCCCCAAAAGCTGATCGCGGCTTTACCGGTAGGGCCGCCGGAGACGATAGAAAGATTAAGCGAATACGCGGATGAAATAATCTGCCTTCGGGCGCCGGATTTTTTTGGGGCCATCAGCCAATTTTATAATGAGTTTCTCCAGGTGGAAGATGTCGAGGTGATAAAAATACTCCAGGAAGAGGCCCAAAGAAGAAAGAGCGTCGCTATACGCAACAACATACGCAACAAATTATAAAAAAATCTTGACAAGATTTTCATTTTGGCTATAATTATTTATGTAATGATTAGTAGGTAAGCCTCACGCGCTTACTACTTTTTTATTCAAGCTGATGTGAAAATATTCACATATAAATAATTAAGGTAGAATATGAAAAAGCTTACCCGTAAGCAATTTTTAAAAGTTTCCTTAACTTCTATTGCCGGCCTCACCGCGAGCAAACCATTGCTGGCGGCTTTAAAGTTTATCCCGGAGGTGGATAACCCTCTGGAGTTCTATCCTAATCGGGATTGGGAAAAAATCTACCGCAGCCAATTTAAGTTTGATTCCACCTTTCATTTTCTCTGCGCCCCCAATGATACCCATAACTGCCTGCTTAGGGCCTATGTTAAAAACGATATTATCACCAGGATTGGGCCAAGCTACGGCTATGGTAAGGCCAAGGATGTTTACGGCAATCAGGCTTCTCACCGTTGGGAGCCCAGGTTGTGCAATAAGGGATTGGTTTTAAACCGCAGGGTTTACGGCCCGCGCCGGGTCAAATACCCGATGGTCAGGGAGGGTTTTAAGAAGTGGGTGGAGGCGGGATTCCCCAGAGGCGCTGACGGTAAGCCGTCTTCAGAATACCTCCAGCGGGGCAAGGAGAATTTTGTCAAGGTTTCCTGGGATGAGATATTTGAGATCGCGGCCAAGGGTTTAATCAATATCGCCACCACTTATTCCGGCGACAGCGGCAAGGCCTTGCTTACCCAACAGGGTTATGACCCGGCAATGATTGAGGCGATGAAGGGCGCCGGGGTCCAGGCCTTAAAGTTTCGCGGGGGCATGCCCCTTTTAGGAATAACCCGGCTCCTGGGGATGTATCGCACCGCGAACTCTATGGCTATTTTGGATTCTCATATTCGCGGACTATCCGCTGAAGAGGCAATGGGGGCCAAGGGTTGGGATAATTATTCCTGGCATACTGACCTCCCGCCTGGCCATCCGATGGTTACCGGACAGCAGACTATTGATTTTGACCTCGTGGATGCCGAGAATTCCAAATTGATTATCCCCTGGGGGATGAACTGGATCTCCACCAAGATGCCCGACGGCCACTGGCTTACCGAAGCCAGGGTTAAGGGGGCTAAGATTGTATCGGTTACTGTGGAATACTCTTCGGTTGCTTCTAAATCTGATGAGGTGGTGATTATCCGTCCCGGCAGCGACCCGGCTTTCGCTCTGGGTTTGGCTAATGTCATTATTCAGGAAAAACTTTATGATGAGGAATATGTGGCCAGTTCCACTGACCTGCCCTTTTTAGTTAGGATGGATACCTTAAAACTTCTGCGGGCAGAAGAAGTTTTCGCGGATTTTAAGCCGCCGCAAGGTGCCCGGGAAGTTAAGATTGTCAATAAGGGCGAAAAACCCCCGGCTCCCATAAAGCAGGGAGGCCAGCAGCATATATCTCAGGACCTTTTGAATGAATTCGGCAGTTTTGTGGTCTGGGATAAGGACAAGAATGCCCTCGGTGTGGTTACCCGCGATGAGGTAGGAAAATATTTTGTTGAGAAAGGGATAAAACCGGTTCTGGACGCGGATGAGTATGAGATAGTTGACCTCAAAGGTAATAAGCTGAAGGTCAGGACTGTATATAGCATCCTTTCCCAATATATCAAGGATAATTTTGACCCGGATACCGTTTCCAAGATAACCTGGGCTCCTAAAGAGGCGATTATCAGCCTGGCCCGCCAGATAGCCGAAAATAAAGGCAAGACTCTGGTTGCCGTAGGTATGGGGCCTAACCACTTCTTTAATAACGACCTTAAGGATCGGGCCATCTTCTTGGTCTGTTCCCTTACCCGTAACATCGGCACCCACGGCGGCAATATCGGAAGTTTTGCCGGAAATTACCGGGTGGCCTATTTTGACGGCATCGGCCAATACATCAGCGAGGATCCCTTTAATCCCGAATTAGATGAAACCAAGCCCGCTAAGGTCAGGCAGTATTTTAAGTTTGAGTCCGCGCATTATTATAATCACGGTGACCAGCCCTTAAGAATAGGCAATAAGCTTTTTACCGGAAAATCCCATATCCCTACCCCCACTAAGAGTTTGATGTTTGCCAATGCCAATTCTATTTTAGGTAATCTTAAAGGCCATTATGATATGGTAATCAATACCTTGCCCAAGATAGATATGATCACCGTCAGCGACTGGTGGTGGACCGCTTCCTGCGAATACGCGGATGTGGTCTTTCCTGTAGATTCCTGGGCTGAGTTTAAATATCCGGATGCTACTGCCGCGGTAACTAATCCTTTCTTGCAGATGTATCCGACCACGCCCTTGAAACGCCTGCATGATACTAAGGCGGATGTGGAGATATACGCCGGAGTGGCCAAGGCCTTATCCCGCTTGCTTAATGATAATCGTTTCGCGGATTTCTGGAAGTTTGTTGATGATGGCCGGGTGGATGTCTATCTGCAGAGGATTATGAGCGCCAGCTCAATGGCTAAGGGGTATAAGGTTTTGGAATTAGAGAAGGATGCTAAAGAGGGCATTCCAGCCTTATTGATGAGCCGCACCTATCCTAAAATTATGGGTTGGGAACAGGCCAATGAAAATAAAAAGTGGTATACCAAGACCGGAAGGTTAGAATTTTACCGGGAGGAAGATGAGTTTATTGAATACGGGGAGAATCTCCCAGTTTACCGCGAGCCGGTGGATGGGACTATTTATGAGCCTAATGTGATCGTGGCCAAGCCCCATCCGGCCATCAAGCCGGCCCAGCCGGAGAAATACGGCCTGACTAAAGAGAATCTGTCCACCGATGTGCGCCAGGTCAGGAATGTGGTGATGACTCCGGAAGAACTGCTTAAGTCCGCGCACCCATTGCGCAAAGATGGCTGGAGCCATGTCTATATCACCCCCAAATACCGCCACGGCGCCCATACCACTCCTATTGATACGGATATTATCGCTATCTGGTTCGGCCCGTTTGGCGACCCTACCCGCAGGGACAAGCGTAATCCCTGGGTGGGTGAAGGCTATGTGGATATCAATCCTGAAGATGCGAAGAGCCTAGGCATTGAGGACGGAGATTATGTCTGGGTGGATGCTGATCCCGAGGATCGGCCCTATCACGGGGAAAAGATACCGGGTAGTGAAAATTACCGCTTGTCTAGGCTATGCTTGAGGGCTAGGTATTATTATGGTATACCTAGAACCGTCAGCCGTTCCTGGTTTAATATGTATGGGGCGACCTATGGTTCGGTCCAGGGGCATCTGGAGAATAAAGACGGCTTAGCCAGAAATCCCCGCACCGGTTATCAGGCAATGTATAGGTTCGGCTCGCACCAAAGCGCCACCCGCGGCTGGCTTAAGCCGACCTTAATGACCGAAAGCTTAGTCCGTAAGGACACTGTGGGCCAGGTAATCAGCAAGGGCTTTGCCCCGGATGTGCATTGTCCCACCGGAGCGCCCAAGGAAAGCTTTGTTAAATTCAGCAAGGCTGAGGACGGCGGGATTAACCCGGAGAAGCTCTGGAGGCCGGTTAAATTGGGCTTGAGGCCGACTTACGAGAATGCGGCAATGAAGAACTTCCTTAAAGGAGCATTTGTATCATGAGCACCTCGCATAAAGTTTACAACTGGCAGTTAAAACGCCATATGGAGTATAAGTATCCCGAGGCCCGGCCTCAAAAACAGGCGGCCTGGATATTTGATACCAATAAGTGTATTGCCTGCCAGACCTGCACTATGGCCTGTAAGAACGCCTGGACCTCCGGCAAGGGCCAGGAGCATATGTGGTGGAATAATGTGGAAACCAAACCCTGGGGATTTTATCCTTTAGGCTGGGATGTGCGTCTCTTGGAGATGATGGGAACCCAATCCTGGGATGGCGATAAATACACGGGTAAGACAATCTTTGAGCATCCTGAGTCAGGTGAAGAAGTATTGGGTTGGACCCCCGAAGTTGAGGATTGGCTTTCCCCTAATATCGGCGAGGATGAGGTGTCTGAGCCGGTAAAGCAGGGTGAATATATCAAGATTCCGCATCAGCCCTGGATGGCCTATCTGCAGAGGATTTGCAACCACTGCACCTATCCCGGATGTCTGGCCGCCTGCACCAGAAAATCAATTTATAAGAGAGATGACGGCATAGTCTTGATTGACCAGGATCGCTGCCGGGGTTATCAGGAGTGTAACCGTGGATGTCCTTACAAGAAATCAATATTTCGGCAGTTTACCGGCAAGTCCGAGAAATGCATCTCCTGTTATCCGGCGGCGGAACAGGGTAATCAGACCCAGTGCACGGTGAATTGTATCGGAAGAATCCGGATGTTTGGTTTTAAGAGCCCCTGGGACAAACCCAGGGAGGATAACCCAATAGATTATCTGGTACATTTTAAGAAGATTGCCCTGCCTTTATACCCCCAGTTTGGCACTGAGCCTAATGTGTATTATATCCCGCCGATAAATGTGCCAGATAAT
>Ga0209212_1002506_pt1 | contig 25891 bp, 23 predicted proteins | sample RifGroC2_FD_183996 | JGI IMG/M metagenome (GOLD analysis project Ga0209212, IMG submission 183996) | Groundwater microbial communities from Rifle, Colorado, USA - Groundwater C2 (SPAdes) (version 2) | ecosystem: Environmental > Aquatic > Deep subsurface > Groundwater | place: Rifle, Colorado... | reverse complement strand
AATTCTTCACGCTCTTTAAAGCTAAGTCGTTGATACTGACTCATGTGCAACTCCTTATTCTTGCTGTAGTCTACAAGATAAGTGTTGCACTAGGAGCTTGAGGGAACCCTGTCCCTATTTTCCTATTTTTATATCAAGATTCAAGACCTGACCCATCCCCTGCTTTTATCCCCCCTTTATCGTAGTCCGGAAAGATTCGGCCGGTTCGATTGTATATAATGGCAGGACAGGAGGAACCATGGACGAAACCGACACCCAAATAGTTGACCGCGTACTAGCCGGCGAAACCGACGCCTTTAAACAGCTGGTAAGCCGCCACCAACAGCTTCTTTACGACCTCTCTTTCCGCCTGACCGGCAACGCAACGGAGGCGGAGGACATAGCACAGGCGGCATTTATAAAGATGTTCTCGGGCTTAAGCTCTTATAAAAAAGAACTCGTCTTTAAGAACTGGGCCTACACCATAACCCTTAACATCGCCCGCAACCGACTAAGGCGCAAAGCGCTCCTTCGGTTTTTACCGCTTGGGATCTTCTCCCCTGCCAACGGCGATGACGACATCCCGGTGCAGGAACCTGTGGAAACGGGAAGCAGCCCCGATGCCCGCCTTGACGCGAAAAATATGCGCTTCAGTCTTGAAAGCGCGATCTCCGGCCTGCCGGAAGAGCTTAAAACATCGTTTGTGCTGTATCACCTGCACAAAAACCCTGTACAGGACATCTCCGAAACGCTTGGCATCACCCCAAACGCGGCAAGCATCCGTATTTATAAAGCGCGCGAACGGCTGGCCAAAGAATTGGCGCCTAAATACCCGGAATATTTCCATTAACGGAACCTAAGGAGAAATTTATGAAAACCAATGACCTTGAAAAAACTTTTGATGCTGTCTGCGGCAATATCCCCCTCAAAGAGCCGCGCGACCTTTGGCCGGGGGTAAGCCTGGGGATAAAGGAACGCCGTCAACACGGCCGCCCCGTAAAAACCCTCTGGGCCGTGGGATTTTCGGCCGCGGCCGTCCTGATCGTCCTTTCCATCCCCGGCGCGTCTGAAAGCATAAAGAACGGGATCAAAAAGTTGTTTTCAAGCGCCTATTCGGTGCAGCTCGGAAATAACGCCGCCGCAAGCGGCACCCTTCTCTCAGCCGACGGAGAGCTGAAAGAGATACGTTCCGGGGACATGCTGCTGGAGGTGCGCGTCACGTCCATAAGCCAGGACAAGGCCAAAATAGAACTTTCCGTTTTACACACCGGCAAGCAGGCCGACGGCTCCGCCAGAAAACTAATGTCCAAGCCGACCATAATTGTGATGAAGGGCAAGTCGGCGGAGGTCATGGTAACTAACAACCAGGGCCTGCCTGTCTACAAATTAAAAATGACCCCCACGGAAACCGACCCCGCCGCCTACACCGGCACCCTCGCCCCCATCCCCCCCGTCTCCAATTAGCCTGACAATAAAAAACCGCCGGGGTTCTGCTCCCCGGCGGCAACGTCCAAATTCAAGACCAGCCGCCCCCAGCCCTCAAATAGTCACATAGTAAAGAGCGTCCCCTATATACCCCCCACCACTATCCCCCCTAAGAATCACCTCCCTAATTATCCCAATTATTCTCTATGTATCCCCAATTTAGGGGCAAGACCATCTCTACAAATCCTGGATTTAATTTTCTGTCAGAACTATTTATCAAATATTTTCCCCAGGCATCATTTAATAGTTCCGGACTGGCTATATGACTTAAATTTTGAACTGGGCTATTACTGCATCCCCACCAGCACTCAAGGGACAACTCAGTCTCAAATGGTGGAGACAAAGTAATTTGCAATTTTCCGGGTTTTGAATGAGTTTCAGGCGGAAGTTTATATTGGTCGTTCGTAGACATACTATATCTGTATCCAGAATGGTCATGCTCTTGCCAATGATCACTATTACCATGAAGCCAGACCAGGTTGCAATTGGGGCCTGCTTTAGAGCAGTGCAGTGAAAAATAGATGTCGCGTGCAATAACCGGAGTTCGATGTGCAATAATAAAGTCTAATAGAATTTCAACTGTGTGCGACGAACCATCTGCGACAGGCCTCATTGGGCCACAGACCTGCACGCTAGTTTTAATAAACGTAAGACTAAGATTTGGCGTCGGTTTTTTCCCGAACATGCCAGCCAACACACCGTGTGGAGCGCGCTCACAATTTGATCCCGCACGAATATAGTAACAACTATCAAACCGATCTTGATGCGGAGCAAGATAACTCTCCGGGACTAGAGTCGCAACAAAACCATCATCCGAATCTGCGACTCTTATAGGATAGTGAACAACCTTTGAGTGCGCAGGCAGCGTACACCCGGAAACAACGCCTTCAAGTCTGCTTACAAATCTTTGCACATCACGAATAAGCCATTTACTTCGTGGCAAATCAGCGTTATTCTGAGGATTACTGGAACAATCAATTCCCCATACTATAACTCCGCCACTTGAATTGCCGAAGGCGGAAATCATTTTTGCAAGATTATGACGATCATTCTCATGCAGCTTGGTCCCTTCACCATTATCCGCAGACCGCTTGAAATCAAGGAATAATTCTTCTGATTGTCGCTGCACAAAGAACTCATCCACTGCAACTATTCCATCGCGTTTAATCTTTTCGAATATTTCTTCTGCCCGTCCCATCATCCACCTCCGAGAACCATATCAGAATATGCCGTCACGAAGCTAAGTAGATTCTGCACCCTATCCTCATAACTCGCTGACATAAAATCAAGGATGCGACAATTAGGAAGATGGCCATCAGCGTCCCCTACACCAAGCTGTCCACTTTTATTCCCCGAAACCGGTCGCGTTTTGAGACCAGCCCCCCATCTGCAAGCTGAACATATGGAGTGATAAGAAAAGGTAGCAGCCACCTTTTGCTCCCACAGCTACTCCCCCCCTACAGGACACAGCGTCACTCTTTAAGCATTCCCGACTCAAACCCCTTTAACACAATAAACGGCTGCATAAGAGGATTTTTGAATCGAAAACGAAACCGCCTTGATGCGCCTGCTTTTTGAAGTATTGGTCCACGAGTTGCATCACAAAAATCATTCAGATGTCTTGCAAAGGCTGGAATTTCATAGGGTTTACCCATAATTTTACTAAGAGGCCCCCTAACATCGGCCGGGGCAAAAAAACCTAGGTCATCTGCCTTGCAAAGCGCACAAGCAAGAAGGACTTGTGAATACAGGTTTTCTTTCCTTGGGCTAGTTGTAGCCTTGTAATAACCACTTCGAATTGATTGCTGCGCATCTTCTATCGACTTCTTTATGGCATCTGCAAGATGCTGACTCTGTATCAGTCGTGTTGAGTTTTTTATTGCCTCACGTGCAGTATGAAGCCCCAATAAATGCGTGTAATGGGGGAGACCTTTTGACAGATTAACGATTTGACTTATTATAGCCGGATCGCTCTCCATCTTTAACCCTTTAAGCCCATTGTTTACAATTTCCGTAAGTTCACCTGTCGACATCCGAGGCATCTGAACTTGGACCAGCGCACGCTCTACCGATTGGTGCCCGAGACGCAACTCATCAACGCTATCAGCAACACCGACGAGAATCAGTGTCGCAGAAATAGGGTAGTCGGAAAGCAACTTAATCGTATCGGCAAATTGTCGGCTAACTGTTTCATTGGTGACTCGGTCGAACTCATCAACAATTGCTATAACCAGAGCCCCTTTATCCGCCAGAAATTTTAAATATTTAAAAACAACGTCTGGGGTTACTGGTTCATAAATACTATCCGCAACCGTTTTAACCGTCATAGTGGGCTGTGCCGTAGTAAAGCCTATACGTTTATCCAACTCATTTAGATAAATTCCAGAAAAAATACGCCTCCAAATTGATGCATAGTCATCTGTGTCCACACAATTTACTTTCGGAGCAAGGATTGTACAACCTGCTCTGCTAAGAAATGACGCCAAGACATTAGATAAAGATGTTTTCCCAACTCCACGCTCACCAAAAATTACAACATTTTGCCCTCGCTGAGAAACCGCATCTAAAACCCGATTAACCTGTGCGGTTCTGCCAGCAAACAAATTCTGGGCATCTATCGGGGCAGTAGGGCTAAAATATTTACCTGCATCATAATGCAAGTGAGGTATTTGGTCCTCTGGAATCTCATTTGCTTTCATATCAATATTATCCGGCATATCTTTCCCTGAGTTTTGCTCTAACATAATGTCTCCTAAAAGTTGCCCGCAAATCATCTTACGCATACATACTACTAATAGTATGTGGCCATTGTCAAGCAGTTGTGATGCAATCGCATCCGTCCACACAACATCCAGGCAACATCAATACGCCCAAACAAACCAGCAGCGAGCCATATTCAGATGTTTTATATTAAAGCTAGAGATAACAATTAATAAATTAATTTAGGATAAGATTAGCAAAGCGATACTCCTTTGCACATTGGCCGGAGGGGTGGCAAGGGTATGGGGTTGGAGGGCCGTCACGGAGGCCTGAGCTTGCGTAAGCGCGAAGGCCGAGTGACGAGGGGCGGGCACGGTGTGTCCCGACCCCGTGCCCGAGAACCCCATACCCTTGCCGCCCCGACCAGACCCGTGTGCCCCTTTACTCAAAGGCCTCTGGATTTCATAAAATATACGGGTAGTCTCACCGATTTTATACCGATACTTTTCGCAGTAACCGAGGTAACCATATGGACAAGAAAAAAGTTCTGCTCATCATAAGGGACGGGTGGGGGATGTACAGGCCCGATAAATTTAACGCCGTGGCCAATGCCAAGACGCCTAACATGAAGCGCTACCTCCAGCAGTATCCCAACACCGTGCTTGAACCCGCCGGCGAAGCCGTCGGCCTGCCCAAGGGGTACCAGGGCTCCTCCGAAGTCGGCCACCTTAACATGGGCGCCGGCCGCATAGTAATACAGGAACTCAAACGCATAATGGACATGATAGAAGACGGCACCTTCTTCAGCCGCCCCGCCCTCAAAGCCGCCCTCGACAATTGCGCCGCCAAAGGTTCCGCCCTCCACCTGATGGGCCTCGTCCAGGACGAGGGCGTCCATGCCCACCAGGACCACATGTACGCCATAATGCGCGAAGCCAAAAAACGCGGCATAAAGAAAGTCTACATCCACTTCTTCGCCGACGGCCGCGACACGCCCCCGCGCAGCGCCCTCAGCTTCCTCAAAATGCTCGAAGAAGTAATAAAAGAAACCGGCAACAGCCAGATAGCCACCATAATGGGCCGCTACTACGCCATGGACCGCGGCGAAAAGTGGGCCCTCACCGACCAAACCTACAACACCATCACCAAAGCCGAAGGCGCCAAAGCCGCCACCGCCGAAGCCGCCCTCACCGACGCCTACGCCGCCCTCAAAAACCCCAACGGCCTCCCCATCGTCGACGAGTACATCCCCCCCACCGTCATAGACGGCTACCCCGGCATGCAGGACGGCGACTCCGTCATCCACTTCAACTTCCGCCAGGACCGCGCCATCCAGCTAACCAAAGACTTCGTCGAAGATAACTACCCCGGCCACCGCTGGAAGAAAATGAACATCACCTACTGCGGCCTCACCCGCTACTACGACGAATTCAAATTCAGCGCCCTCCCCCCCATGGACGAGGGCGGCGGCATGAACGAACTCCTCGGCCAGATCATCTCCGAGCGCGGCCTGAAACAGCTGCGCCTCGCCGAAACCCAGAAATTCAAGCACGTCACCTCCTTCTTCAACGGCAAACGCACCGAACCCTACCCCAACGAAGACCAGGTAGAGATAAAAGGCACCTGGGACCCGTCCAGCTTCGGCGAACACCCCGAAATGAACGCCCCCGAAGTACGCGCCCGCGCCGTAAAAGAGATCGCCTCCGAAAAATACGACTTCATCGTCGTAAACTTCGCCAACTGCGACATGGTCGGCCACACCGGCATCTACGACGCCACCGTAAAAGCCGTGGAAGTCACCGACGCCAGCGTAGGCATACTGGTAGACGAGGCCCTCAAACACGATTACACCGTAATGGTCACCTCCGACCACGGCAACGCCGAGGAAATGTGGGACTACAAGATAGACATGCCCAAAACCGCCCACACCACCAACCCCGTGGAGTTCATCTATATCGCCAAGGACGCCGCCAAAGTAAAACTGCGCCCGCACGGCATCCTCTCGGACATCGCCCCCACCGTATTGGAAGTAATGGGCCTGCAGCAGCCGGAGGCCATGACCTCCGAGACGCTGATAGCGGAATAAATGTTCATCAAACTTAAAGTCCACCCGGACTCCCGGCGGGACAAACTGGTAAAGAAGGCCCCCGACGCCTACGAGATCTGGACCAAGTCCCCGCCCGAGCGGGGCATGGCCAACGCCAGCGCCCTGCGCCAGCTGTCCCTCTCCCTGGGCATAGACGTAAAAAAAATAATGCTCATCAAAGGCGCCACCTCCCCCGCCAAAATAGTAAAGATCATCGCACCCGAAATAAAGAAGTAGCCCGTAGATTTTCACGAGGGAGTTGCGGTATAATTCATATATGATCGAACGCAAGAACGCGCGGCTGCTGGCGCTGGCCTGCATGCTTATATTCATTTCCACCATTGCCGTGCTGATGGCACGCCAGTTCAACCTGGGCCCCACGCGCCCCGTCCCCGCCTACCGCGCCTTCGGCCCGGCGGACGCCCCCGTGCAGATCTACGAATACACCGACTTCGCCTGCCCCGCCTGCCGCCACGCCGCCGGCAAAATAGACGAGATGCTGAAAGTCTTCGGCGGCGGCCTGCGCGTCAACTTCAAGCATTATCCCCTCGCCAACATCCACCCCTGGTCCCTCCACGCCGCCGCCTACGCCGACTGCGCCGGCGAGCAGGGCAAGTTCAAGGAATACGCCGGGCTGCTCTTTGCCGGGCAGGAAAAATGGGGGCTCGCCAAGGATAAACCCAAAGAATTCGAGGAGTACGCCCGCCAGCTCAAGCTGGACTGGCCCAAGATGCTGGTTTGCTCCAACGACGCCGAAACCCTAAAGCGCATCAAGCTCGACATGGCGGAAGGCGACGTAAAAGGCGTCAACGCCACCCCCACCTTCTTCATCAACGGCAAAAGGGCCGTCGGCGCGGCCCAGCTGATAGACCAGGCCATGAAATTCGACAACGTGCTCAGGAGCGCGGCAAAACCATGAACGAAAAACTCACCGCGAAAGAACTGGCCGGCCTGCTGGCCCGCCTGGCCCTGGGCGGCGTCTTCATCTACTCCGGCGTCATTAAGGCCCTGGCGCCCGCCGAAGAATTCGCCTACGCCATAGAATCCTACCGCCTGTTGCCGGCCAACCTGGCCCTCTGGTCCGCCTACATTTTCCCCTGGGTAGAGCTCTACGCCGGCCTGCTGCTGGCCGCCGGCATCTTCACCCGGTTCTCCGCCCTGTTCAACGGGCTTCTGCTGGTGTTCTTCGAGTTCATGCTGGCCCAGGCCTGGCTGCGTGGCCTCCCCATAACCTCCTGCGGCTGCTTCGGCAACGGCGGCAGCAACTCCATAACCCATGAATTCATACAGAACATCGGCCTGTTCGTCCTGGCCTGGCTGGCCTTCAGTTACGGCGGCCGCTGCTCAGCCGACCGGTTGGTAGGCGCCTCCGCCGTGGAAGCCGCCCAGCCCCCGGTTGGAGCCGCATGAAGCGTAACCTCGTCCTGCTCGCCGCCCTTGCCGTCTGCGCCGGGGCGCTTACCGCTTTCCGCCCCTATAGCCAGGGAGCCAGGAGTAAAACCGCCTGGATGACGGTCTCCTCGCTGAAGACCGGCCAGGAGTACTACCTGGAACTCTCCCAGGACGGCCACGCCCTGATGCGCGAAGAAACCTCCAGGAACCTGCTGACCCGCCGCGGCAGCATAAAGCCGCAGCTGGTCAAGGACTTCTTCCGCGAAATAGATAATTCCGAGATCATCAATTCCCAGAACGTAAAACAGAGCAAAATGGTCTTCTACAAAGGCGACATGATACGGATCTCCGCCTACATCAGCGGCGAACTCACCCGCACCGAGGCCCCCCTGAACAATTTCGGCGAGGCCTTCTCCTACGCCTTCGGCGAGGTAAAAAAAGCCGCCGCCGCCCTGCCCCAGGATACCGCCCTGCGCGGCTTTCTGCGCGCGGAACCGGTGGAAGGCGAGGCCCTGGACGCCTTCCGCGAGAAGGTGGCGGTGGCCGGCGAAGTGAAGAACATAGAGACCGGGGAAATAAACCGGATAAGGCCGCTGATGGCCGCCATAAAAGAGCCGCACCGCCTGGTGCCGCTGGAAACCGAGGCCGAGGTCAAAGAGCTGCAGGACTTCGTCACCGCCAGGCAGCTCTACGGCCTGCGCACCCTTTTCTACGTGCCCAGCACGCGCGGCACTTTCAAGTGCCAGGTGATAGACGCGGTGCGCGCGCAGCCGGCGCCCAAACCCGCCCCCGCCAAAGCGGCCAAGGCCAAGCCCTGGTAGATATCCGCGGCTAAAATTTTGTTAGAATACACCTATGGAAGAACAGCGCATAAAAGTGGCCGCGGTGGACGACGACGAGACCATTCTGGAGATCTACGAGACCGGCCTGGCCGCCGCCGGGCTGGAAGTGATCACCTTCTCGGACCCCAAGAAGGCGCGCGACTTTTTCTCCGCAGGCAAGGCGGGCACCATGCCCGACGTGATCCTGATGGACATCATGATGCCAGGCCTGGACGGCATCAGCCTGATGGGCGACATCCGCTCCAAGGACGCCGCCGCCCACATCCCCATTATAGCCGTAAGCGGGCTTAACGACGCCGCTACCCTGAACGACGCCCTGCTTTTCGGCGCGATGGACTACCTTGTAAAGCCCTTCGACCTCGACACCCTTATCGCCAAGATAAAAAAAGCGGCCGAACTTTCCCGCAAGCGGGCGCCCAAACTCTGACCCCGGGCGCCCCGTCAAATTTACACTGCCGAAATTAATGGAGGCCCCGCCTCCACAGCCAGGGAGACTTATGTTAAGCACATTGAAAACCGTGTTCACCCAGAAAACCCACGAAGGCACCACCGAAAGGCTGCTGCAGCTTTCCTTCGGCTATTTCGGCCTCTACGTGATAACCGGCTTCCTGGCCAAGTATTACGAAAAGGTGCTCGGCATCGGCGGCATCCAGTACACTTTCTACAACACCATCGGCGGCATGCTGGTCTGCAACCTCGTGGTCCTGATCTGGGGCTGGTACAAATTCCAGTCCTCCACCAGGATCAAGGTGCTGGGCCTCAATATGCCCAGGGAATTCCTCTACATCATCCCCTCCGGCATCTGCACCGCCATCGTCATCCCCACCACCACGCTGATGTACACCCTGCCCATCTCGGTGATGGTAGCCATGATCATCATGCGCGCCAGCATCATCGTGATCAGCCGTATCATCGACGAGGCGCAGATACGCCAGGGCATCCTGAAGAAAACCGTCTACTGGGAAGAGAACGTGGCCGTGGTGATAGCGCTGGGGGCCGTGGCCCTGCAGCTTCTTAATTTCAAGGGCGCCACCGCCATGGTGCAGCAAACCGGCAACTACGCCGCCTTCTTCGGGCAGCTGTTCGTGTTCGACAAGTCGAGCTTCGACTTCCTGGGCAACGCGGCCGCCATGACCATCCTGACCTTCTATCTGGTGGCTTACACCATCCGCATTTACATCATGAATTACTACAAGAACACCAGGCCCAAGGGCGCTATTTACGACACCAAGGGCTTCTTCGCGGTGGAACAGATCGCCTCCACGCTGGCCCTGGTGCTGGCCGGGTTCATCTTCTTCCAGGTGGTCAACAAGCCGGCCGAACTCCCCTTCGCCCCGACGGCGGCCCCCGTAGCCGCCAAGGCGGCCGCCACGCCCGAGCGCGAGACGCTGCACGCCTCCATGCTTAAGGCCGAGACCCTGCTGGCCGCGCACACCTCCAAATTCACCGCCGAACAGCGCACCGAGGCCGAAGAGGCCCTTGCGGCCGCCTCGGCCCTGCTGGCCGATAAGAAGGCCAAACCCGAAGCCCTCAAGGCCTCGGCCGCGGCCGTAAACAAGCCGGCGGCGGCCGTGCAGAACACCTTCGCCTTCCAGTTCACCGACGCGGCCAGGAACCCCACCCCCAAGTGGCTGCTCACTATAGGCGCCGGCCTGCCTTTCGGCGCGGCGGCTTTCTTCTCGGTGTTCCTGTTCATGTTCAAGGGCCGCACCGCCACCTTCGCGGGCCTGGTCAACCGCCTGACCTCGCTGATAGCCGGCACCGCGGCCACGCTCTGCGTCTTCTGGTTCATCCCCAACCAGAAAATGCCCAAGACGGAAGACTGGGTGGGCCTGGTGCTCATGTTCGTCGCCATTTATTTTATAGGCAGGTCCGAGAAAAAGCGCACCTGCGAACTGGCCAAGGCCCACGAGATAGAGCCGGAAAAAGGCAGCGAAACGGTCTGCGCCCCCGGCGCGGCCGCCGCGGCGGTCCCGGCCAAAGAGCAGGCCTGAGGGGATAAAGCCCGGCGGCACGCAAAAAAGGGCCGGCTGTTAAGCCGGCCCTTTCTTATTTGACGATCCTTCTTTTAAGGCTGGTTGATCCAGGTTACGAATTCGTCCCAGCGGGAAGCCTTGGCCCAGGCCAGGTCGGCGTAGCCGGCGCCCAACGCGCCGTTGGGGAAATAGGCCGCCATACCCCTGGAGAGCGTGTATTCCTTGGGGCCGCTCCAGTAGCTGCCCTTATCGTTGCGGGCGCGGTTAAGCAGCACCAGTTCGCCGGTGATGAAGTTCATCAGGGCCTGGCCTTTAACCTTAACATCGGCGCTCTTCGAGCCTTCCACTACGCGGCGGGTGAAGTCGTAAAGGTCGTGGTTCTCTTCCATGGCGAAACTGATGGCGGCGTCGCGGGCGCTCTTGGCCAGGGCCTTGTCGCCGGAGGCTATCACGGCGTCAGTAAAAGCGTTGGTCACGGTCAGCAGCTTGTTCACCGACGAAGCCCTGGCCAGGCTCTGGGTGTGGCCCTGGTCTATGCCGTCGTAGTGGTCGGCGTAGGCGTTCACGGCCTGCTTGCCCATTTCCATGGGGGTCATGGCGGGTTTGGCGGCCACGGGACCGAGGAAGGTGTTATAGGTATAACCGTCGCCGGGCTCGGTCTCTTCGGAACCCACTATATAATCCACCGAATCTTTTATTTCATAAACCACTTCCGCCATCTGCATCAGGCAGGCGTCGGTGCCGAACACGTCCAGCTTGCCTATCGCTTTTAGCGCCAGGCCCAGCTGGGGGGTGTTGATGTGATTGCCGCTCTGCTCGTCGTAGGAGATCCCCTTGTTCACGCGGATGCGGGCCAGGCCTTTCTCCCAGCCGGAACCATGGTTGGAAACTATCAGCATATATTTCTTGGCGGGATAATTCTGTTTGGCCCATTTGCCGAAAGCGGCCAGGTTCCTGTAGTCGCCCATGTCCGTCATGCCCATGTCCTGGAGCATCTTGGAGCCCATTTTACCGGTATCGTTGTCTTTGGTGATCAGGTAGCGGCGCACGCCTTTCCAGTCGCCGTCGGTGTCGTCGTAGCCGTCTATGCGGCCCACTTCGGCCACTATATTGACCTTGGCATTGGACCCGACCATCTCCATCTCGTTGAGGTCCTTCAACAGGAAAGGCTCCAGGTCGTTCTTGGCGCTGGAGAAAACCATTATGGTCCATTCGGCCATGGCCTTGGCGGGCTTCTTACCGGTCAGCCAATCCATGAAAAGGCCCTTATCCTGGGCGGCCACGGGGGCGGCCACCTCGATGCCGGCGATCCGGGCGCTTAAGTCCTGGCCCTTTTTACCGTCAAAATCCACTTTTATATCTTCGGCGCAGACCAGCGAAGCCAGCATGGAAACAGCCACGGCCGACAGCGATATCTTACGTAACATGGGGACCTCCGTAATCTTGAGGACGGTGCTGAACATATCTATATTCTACGCCCGACCGCGCTCTTCCACAAGGGACTATGGGCCCAGGCCGGTCCGGGCCTAAAGGGCTATAAAAAAAGAAGGGCCGGCGGTTAAGCCGGCCCTTCGCTAAGCGAACTGTTCGCTTATTTGGTGTACCAGTTGATGAACTCGTCCCACTGGGCATCTTTGGCCCAGGCGAGCGCGTTGTAAGACGAGTTCGCGTAGTTGGGCATATAGATGGCCAGACCATGGGAGTCCGAGTAGCTGCTGTTCACGCGGTTGTGCATGACCAGTTTGCCGGTCAGATAGTCCTGCAGGGCCTTCGCGGTGGCTTTCACATCCGCGTTCTTGGAAGAAGCGGCGTAAAGGCTCAGGAAGTGCCACAGGTCCTTGTTCTCGGCATAAGCGTAGGACTGGGCGCCGTTCATGGCGGTCTTGATCAGGGGCTTCTCGTTGGCGGCCATGGCGGCTTTAACGAAGTTGTTGACCATGGGCACAAGGCCGTTCATGGCGGCGGCGTTCACAAGGCTCTGGGTGTGGTCCTGGGTGCCGTAATGGTCGGCATAGGCGTTCACGGTCAGTTTGCCGAGGTCGGCGGCGCTCATAGTGGGCTTCTTTACCAGAGGCCCGAGCAGCAGGTCATAAGTATAACCGTCGCCGGGTTCGGTCTCTTCGGAACCCACGATATAGTCCACATAGTCTTTGATCTCGTAGTTCACTTCGGGCATCTGCATGAGGCAGGCGTCGGAGCCGTAAACATCGATCTTGCCGATACCTTTCATCATCAGGCCCATCTGGGGGGTGTTGATGTGGTTGCCGGTCTCGTCATCGTAGGAAATACCCTTGGTGACTTCCATGCGGCTCTTTATCCAGCCGGCGCCGTGGTTCCACACCACAAGCATATAATGCTTGGCGGGGTAGGCGGCTTGTGCCCATTTCACGAAGGCGACGACGTTCTTGTAGTCGCCCATGTCGGATTTGCCCAGGTTCTGCAGTATGGGAGAGGAAACCTTCTTGATGTCATTGTCCTTCTTTATAAGGAAGCGGGCGGTGCCGGTCCAGGGCATCGCGCCGTAGCCGGAGATCAGGCCGGTCTCGGCAACGACGTTAACTTTATCGGTGGAGCCTATCATCTCCATCTCGTTCATATCTTTGAGGGCGTACGGCATGAGGTTGTTCTTGCCGTTCACATAGACCATGACGGTCCATTCTTTGTCAACCTTGCCGAAAACACCTTTCTCATCGGCGGCCGCGGGGACGCTCATCTCGAGATTGGCTATTTCCTGCTGCAGGGTGGTTTTATTGGGGGTGTCAAAGCTGATTTCAGCGGACACCATGGTTGCGACTGAGGCGATTATCGCGAACACCGAGGCTGCTTTCCTTAACATTACTTCCTCCCGTACGGCTTTTGAGTTATGAAGCGCTAGGCTTACATGTATAGTTTAAGTACATCTTTGATTATAATCAAGACTAAAGGGCCTAGTCAAGTGTTGGTCTTTGGGCCCATTGCTTTTTGGGCCTAAAGACCCATAGACATGTCAAGGCTTCATTGGAGAGGGGCCTATGGCCGTGCGATAAAACAACAAACACGTATTTTTAAACAAAAAACGACGCCAGACTAAAGGGCCCAGACGCGGCGCCAAACGGCGCCCCCAACGCAGGCCCTTTGCCTCTAATCCCGCCCGCCGGATATTTAATATCCTAACCCTAGAAATCAAACGGAGGTATCATGAAAATAATTTCAGCCGCGATATTAGCCCTCTCAATAGCCGCCCCGGTCATGGCCGAGGACCGCGCCCCCCAGCTCCCCCCCATAGACGCGGGCAGTATCTGGAACCAGATAAACAACCAGCATAACCCCTTCCCCCAGCCCACCCCGACCACGCTGGACACCTGCGTGTTCACCGAATTCAAGAACAACAAGTGCTACTTCAAGTGCCAGAGCGGCGCCGTCCTTGTGGAACCGGCCGTAAAGCCCGACTTTACCACCGGCGAACCGGCCGGCGCCTGCGCCACCCACATAATACGCACCATCCCGGCCGGGCCCTTCCATAAGGCCGCCCAGACCGCGCAGACTTTCAAGAGCTTCGGCAAGTACGCCTCCGAACAGGAAGCCGCCGCCGCCATGAACTGGGCCGTCAACGGCCTGACGGGGACCAAGGCCGCGGTGACCGGGCAGAAACTCATAGCCAACGGCCCCTCCAACTACAGCTTCGAGATCGCCTTCACCGCCAAAAAGCAGCTCATAATAGAGCCGGCCCCCAGCTTCAAGCGCGACATAGACGCCTATGAGCACATGTTCGACCTGTCCAGCCGCCTGGAAAGCCAGGGCGCCTCGGTAGCCATAACCGAAGTAATAAAGTACGGCCCGGCCGAGTATTCCTACGTCATCGGCTATTTCAGAAAATAAGCGCCTGCGGCCGCCCGGCCGCGCAAAAAAAACAGCCGGCTATGCCGGCTGTTTTTATTTTATCCATACGTCAGGGCAGCCTGAACGCCTCTTCTATTTTTTTTAAAAGGTCGTCGGGGGCGAACGGTTTCTGTATATACCCGACCGCGGCGCCAAGCACCTTACCGAGCTCATCCTGCTTATCCGCATATCCCGACATGCACACTATTTTTATATGCGGATAATTGGCGAGGACCTCCCTGGCCAGGCCGACCCCGTCGAGTTCCGGCATCACCACATCCGTCAGCAGCACCGAAACGGCCCGGGGATCCTCTTTGATGATCCTTAAAGCCTCTTTGCCGTCCACGGCCAGCAGCACCCCGTAACCGGCGCCGTCGAGTATGCGTTTAGAGATCTTCCGCATGGTCTCATCGTCTTCGGCTATCAGCACCGCGCCTTTTTTAACGGCAACCGACGGTCGGCCGCCCGCCGCCTTCGCGTGCCCGTCCGCCAGCGGCAGACAGATACTGAAAACAGAACCCTCGCCCGGCCGGCTCTTTACGCTGATCTCGCCCCCGCTCTGTTTTACTATGCCGTAAACGGTGGCAAGCCCCAGGCCGGTGCCTTTCCCGCGCTCTTTGGTGGTAAAAAAAGGCTCGAAGATCCGCTTCAGGACCGGCGCGTCCATCCCGTAACCGGTATCCCGGACGGTAAGCAGGAAATAAAGCCCCGCCGGCCTTTCGCCGGCGGCCGGCAGGTCGGCCGCCGCGGTGTTTATCGTCAGGGTCCCGCCATGCTCCATGGCGTCGCGCGCATTCACGGCCAGATTTATCAGCACCTGCTCCATCTGGACGGGATCCACCTTCACAAGCCCGGCGGAAGGGTCGAGGCCGTAAACGATACGGATATGTTCGCCGATTATCCGCCGCAGCATCCCGTCGAGCCCGTTGATTATGCCGTTAAGGTCCAACACTTTGGGCTCCAGCACCTGCCTGCGGCTGAAAGCCAGCAGCTGCCTGACCAGTGCGGCCGCCCGGCTTGCGGCCTTGGTTATCTCGTCGATATCGGCCTGGCGCGCGTCGCCGGCCGGCATGCTCTTGCGCAGAAAGTCGGCGTAAGCCAGCAGCGGCCCGAGCAGGTTATTGAGGTCGTGGGCGATGCCGGCCGAAAGCTGACCGATGGAATCCATTTTCTGCGCCTGGAACAGCGCCTCCTCGGCGCGCCGATGCTCGGTTATGTCCGACCCCGAAAAAAGTATCCCGGTTATGGCGGCGGAGGTGTCCCGTATCACGGAATTGTGAAAAGCTATTATCCTTCTTTCTCCGTTCTTTGTCAGCACCGGGTTCTCACGATACTCCACCGGGACGACAACCCCCACCATAAGCTTTGCGAACACCTCCCGCAAATCGCCGGCGATATCCGGCGGCAGGCAGACATCGAACCAGTTTTTCCCCAGGAGCTCGTCCTCACCGCAACCCAGTATCGCGCACCCCTTCTTATTTATCATCGAGATCAGGCCGCCGCTGTCCAAAGCCACTATCATGACCCCGGCAATATCCAGGTACATTTTAGCCAGGTCCCGTTCCTGCTTGAGTTCGAGCTCTTTCGCCTGCAGTTTACGCGAAAAAACACGCTGATATTCGGCGTCCACCTCCGCCGTCACGGTAGCGGCGACAGTGGCGGCCAGAGCGCGCTTATCGCCGCCGGCCTTTATGCGTTCCACTTCGTCCCCGATCGCCTCCAGCAGCGGCCCCAACCCGCCGGCCTTTACGATCAGCCTGGACGCCCCGATCTTGAGGGCCAGCGTCTCCTCGTCTTTTCCGCTGCGCGTAGCGGTATAAAGTATGACCGGAATATTTTTAAGGCGCGGCTCGCCTTTGACCTTCCGGCAAAGCATGAACCCGTCCATCTCCGGCATCATCAGGTCCGAAATTATCATGTCCGGCGGGACGGCCAGCGCCCTCTCCAGGGCCTCCAGGCCGTTCTGGGCACCCTCCACGACGTAACCGCGTTTGCCCAGGGCCATCTCCAGGAGAGACCTCAGTTCTTTATCGTCTTCGGCTATAAGTATCTTCATGCTCCCCCCGCGTTCCGGCAAGCCAAGGCCGCCTTTATCGTATTAGCGTGTATTTTAGCAGTATTCTCCGGCTTGCGCGCGTAGCCGCCGCCCAGCACCAGCGCCACGGGCACGCTCCGCGCGCGGCACTCGCCGAAAACGAAAGCGTCGCGCTTTTTAATACCGGCTACGGTAAGCCCCAGCCCGCCCAGCAGGTCATCCTTATAAACGTCGGCCCCGGCCACGTACACCGCGAAGTCCGGCTTGAACCCGGTCAGGGCGCGGGGCAGTTCCCTTTTAAGCGCGGCCAGGTAGGCGGCGTCGCCGGTGCCCGGCCTGAGTCCCACATCAAGGGAGCTTTTTTCTTTTTTCCCGGGGTAGGCCGCCGCGTTGTGCATGGAGAAAGTGAAAACCCGCCTGTCACCGCGGAAGATAGCCGCCGTGCCGTTGCCCTGGTGAGCGTCCAGGTCTATGACCAGGGCGCGCTTTATGCGGCGCTCTTTAAAAAGTTTCTTTACCGCCACGGCGATATCGTTCAGCAGGCAGAAGCCTTCCCCGTGGCCCCGGAAAGCGTGGTGCGAGCCGCCGCCGCAGTTTATGCCTACGCCGTCGGCGAGGGCCAGGCAGGCGGCTTCGATAGTGCCGCCCGCGTTCATCAGGTGGGCCCTGGCCACGCCGCGCGTTATGGTCAGCTCGGCCTTAACGCTGTCCGCCGGACCGAAACCGAACTCGAGGTTCTTTTTCACCCAGGCCGGGCTGTGCGCCAGCAGCAGGTCCGCCTTTGAAGGGGCGGCCGGGGCTAGCACGTCTTTTTTAGAGACGGCGCCCTCCCTGAGCAGCAGTTCCAGCGCCGCCTCGAATTTATCGGCCCTGAAAACGTGCCCGGGCGTCTTCACCGTGTAGTCTTTGGAAAAAACTATTTTCATTTAAATAAAAAGCAGCGCCAGCAGGAAGGCGGACACTATAAGCAGGGCGGCCCGGGCGAACCACTGGCCGTAAAGCGGGAAGAAGGCCCGGGCGGCGTAAACCGGCGCCTGGACGACCAGTGCCGTCCTTTCGTTAAGCGAGGTTTTCGCCGGCACCCGGCCCCACGGGTCTATCACGCCGGAGATCCCGTTATTGGCGGCGCGGACCACGGTGCGCCTGTTCTCCACGGCCCTGAAAATATTGACGATAAAATGCTGGTAAGGGGCCGCCGTGTCCAGGTACCAGCCGTCGTTGGTGATATTGACGAACACGTCGGCGCCGGCCCTGGTGTCGCCGGAGAAAAGATAAGGGAAGACCGACTCGTAGCAGACGGCCGCGCCTATTTTAAAATCCCCAAAAGCCATAAGCCCCTGGTCCGGCGCGCCGGGCAGGAACTCGCCCAATGCCGCCACCGGCGTTATATACCTGCCCAGCAGGCCGCGCAGCGGCACGTATTCGCCGAAGGGCACCAGCTGCCGTTTATTGTACGAGGCGGCTATCTCCCCCTTTTCGTCCAGCAGGAAAGCCGCCACGTGCCGCCCGTCGCCCCTTGAGACGGAGCCGACTATGCTGCCTGCGGGGCCGCGGAACACCGGCGACTTCAGCCAGGCCGAATAGCGCGGCTCCTCTATCCAGCCGGGCAGGGCGTTCTCCGGCCAGATCACCAGGTCGGCGCCTTTGGCCCCGGCGGCCAGGCCCTCGATAACGGCACGGATATTGCCGGCCTCGGCCTCGTCCCATTTGGCGTAAAGGTCTATGGAGGGCTGCAGCAGCGCCGCTTTAAACGACCTGAACGGCACGGCGGCCTCCGCTTTTTTCAGCTCGGCCCGCCCGAACAGCCAGATGCCGCAGAATACCAGAACGGCCGGGAGAAACCCGATGATCTTTTTACGCGCCGGCACCGGCGAAGCCAGCAGCGCCGCGCCCAGCGCGCCCGTAAAACAGACGGCGGCGCTGAGCCCGTAAACACCGGTTACCGAGGCGATCTGTATCAGGGGCGTGTAAGCCCACTGGGTGTAGCCCAGCATGAACCAGGGGAACCAGACCGCCTTCAGACTTAAATAGACCTTGCCGTATTCCAGCAGGAACCAGCCCAGCGCGAACAAATAAGGCCAGGCCTTCGTGCCGGTCCTTTTAAGATAAAAGCCGTAGACCGAGATCAGGACGAACTCGGCTGAGAGAATAAAACTAAGCAGCACCAGCCCCAGGGCCGAGACCGCCGCGTTCACCCCGCCCGCGCGCATGGTAGGATAGATCCAGTAAAGTATCCCCAGGTAGAACAGCCCCCCGGCGGCCAGCCCCCCCGCGGCGGCCCCCTTCGCGGTTTTTGTTTTGAGAAGGTAAAAGGAAAGCGGCGCCAGCGCCAACCAAGCCAGCCACCCCTGATCGAACTTAGGATAGCTCAGCACCAGCAGCAGCGCCGTCAGGAAAGGTAAAAACAAGGCAGGAATTTTCTTCGACATTATTTACCCCTGGGCACGGCAGGGGGATTGGGTTAGCAAAACCGTGTCGGAGCCCGACGCTTGCGTAAGCGCGGAGGGCGAGACGCGGAAGCGCGCGCACGGTGTGCGCGACGCTGTTTTTGCGTTCCAATCCCCCTGTCGGGCCCAGCCTACCCCACCCCGTGGCACTTCTTGTACTTCTTGCCCGAGCCGCAGGGACACGGGTCGTTGCGGCCGGTCTTGGAATCCGCGAATTTGGAAACCGGCTTGGGCGCCGCCGCCTGGGGCGCGGGCTTCGCGTCCTGGGGAGAGCCCTCTGCGGTCACCGGCCGCGCCACCGGGCGCGGCGGCAGCTGAATACGGAAAACATATTCAACCATCTGGTCGCGCACGCGGGCCAGCATGGTCTCGAACAGGGAGTAGGACTCCTTCTGGTACTCTATCAGCGGGTCCTTCTGGCCGTAAGCGCGCAGCCCCACGCCTTTCTTAAGGTGGTCCAGCTCGAAAAGGTGGTTCTTCCAGATGTGGTCCATGATCTGCAGCAGCAGCACCCGCTGCAGCTCCGCAAAGTCCACGTTGCGCTCCGCGAAGTCCTTAAAGCGCGCCTCGTAAGCCGCGTCCACGCGCTTCATCACGTCGTCTTCCAGCACGGGGCGCGTCAGGCCGTGCACCTCGTCGGGAGTATAGGCCGTCTCAAAACCGGCGGTCTTCTTCAGGTAGATATTGAGCGCTTCCAGGTTCCACAGCTGGGCCTGCTGCTCGGCCGGGGTATTAAGGTTGAGCTGCTCTTCGAAGGACTCGTGGATCATCTTTTTTACGCGCTCGGCCACGCCCTCGCCGTTGAGGATGGCGTTGCGCAGTTCGTAGATCGCCAGGCGCTGCTTGTTCATCACGTTGTCGTAGTCCAGCAGCTGCTTGCGGGCGTCGAAGTTCATGCCTTCCACGCGCTTCTGCGCGCCTTCTATCTGGCGGCTGACCAGGGAGGACTCTATCACTTCGCCCTCCTCCATGCCGAGCTTCTCCATGATCGCGGAGATGCGTTCGGAACCGAACAGCCGCATAAGTTCGTCCTCAAGGGAAACGTAGAAGACCGACGAGCCGGGGTCGCCTTGGCGCGCGCAGCGGCCGCGCAGCTGGTTGTCGATGCGGCGGCTCTCGTGGCGCTCGGTGCCCATCACGTGCAGGCCGCCGGTGGTGCTGACATAATCGTGCTCTTCTTCCAGCGGCGGGTTGCCGCCCAGGATGATGTCGGTGCCGCGGCCGGCCATGTTGGTGGCTATGGTCACCTGGCCTTTGCGGCCGGCCTGGGCGATGATCTGGGCTTCCATCTCGTGATATTTGGCGTTCAAGACCTGGTGCGGAATGCCTTTTACGCGCAGCATGGTGGCGAGCTTCTCGGATTTCTCTATGGACCGGGTGCCTACCAGCATGGGCTGGCCTTTGCGCCAGCGTTCGTCTATCTCGGCCACGATGGCGTTGTTCTTTTCACGCTCGGTGCGGTAAATGCGGTCGGGGGAATCCTTGCGGACCATGGGCCGGTTGGGCGGGATCTCCACCACTTCCAGGCTGTAGATCTCCCAGAATTCGTCGGCCTCGGTCATGGCCGTGCCGGTCATGCCGGACAGCTTTTTATAGAGCTTGAAGTAGTTCTGGAAGGTGATAGTGGCCAGCGTCTGGTTCTCTTCCTTGATACGCATGCTCTCTTTGGCCTCGATGGCCTGGTGCAGGCCGTCGGACCAGCGGCGGCCCGGCATCAGGCGCCCCGTGAACTCGTCCACGATCATGATCTCGCCGTCTTTCACCACGTATTCCACGTCCTTGCGGAACAGGTGGTGGGCGCGCAGGCCCTGTGTTATGTGGTGGGCCCATTCGGAATTGACGTCGTCGTAGATGTTGCCCACGCCCAGGATCTTTTCGGCCTTATGCACGCCTTCCTCGGTGAGGGTGGCGGTGTGGCTTTTCTCGTCTATCACGGCGTCGTAGCCCTTGCCCAGGTCCACGCCGTCGCGCTTGGCCTCTATCTCCTCTTTTTCGGTGATGAAGCGCGGGGTCAACAGCGGGATCACGCGGTTGACGATGTAATATTTGTCGGTGGATTCCTCGGCGGGGCCGGAGATGATGAGCGGGGTGCGGGCCTCGTCCACCAGGATCGAGTCCACTTCGTCCACCACGGCGTAGTTGCGCTCGCGCATCACGCGCTCTTCCTTGTCCATCACCATATTGTCGCGCAGGTAGTCGAAGCCCACCTCGTTGTTGGTGATGTAGGTGATGTCGCGGGCGTACATGGCGCGGCGCTCTTCGTTCTTCATATCGTGCTGCACGGAACCGACGGTGAGGCCCAGGAACTCGTGCACGGGGCCCATCCACTGGCTGTCGCGCTTGGCGAGGTAATCGTTGACGGTGACCACGTGCACGCCGTGCCCGGTGAGGGCGTTGAGGTAGGCGGGCAGGGTGGAGACCAGCGTCTTGCCTTCGCCGGTGCGCATCTCGGCTATCTTGCCGCGGTGCAGCACGATGCCGCCGATGAGCTGCACGTCGTAGTGGCGCATCTTAAGGACGCGCTTGGAGGCTTCGCGCACGCAGGCGAAAGCTTCGGGCAGGATATCGTCGAGGGTCTCGCCCTGGCCGAGGCGCTCGCGGAACTCGTCCGTTTTGGCGCGCAGTTCGGCGTCGCTGAGTTTTGAAATTTCTTCTTCGAGGGCGTTGATCTGGTCGACCACCGGCTGGATGGTCTTAAGGGCGCGCTCGCTTTTGGAACCTATGAAGTTTAAAACTAGTTTTTTGAGCATAGTATTTACATTAAACTACTTTTAAACGCGTTTATAAACCGCGGCGGGACGTTTTTTCAGTTCGGGGATGAAAAGGGTGGTGTTCTTGTCAGCTTTGGCGAAGGCGCGCGCCAGGTTCTTTACGGTGGCGCGCAGCACGCGCCCCTGCCCGTCCTCCATGAACGGCGCGTTCACCAGGAGGACCTTATGGCCCGGGGGGTAGGCGGCCGCCAGGTTTTTAATGAATTTAGCCCGCGCGCCGGCGTGCTCCGGCCTTTCCACCCGGTTGAGGTTGTCCATCATGAAGACCAGGGTGTCCATCCCCGGCGAGAACTTTATGCTGCCGCCGGCCAGACCCGCGTGGATAAGCCGCAACCCGGCCGCCGCGAATTCGTTCAGGTCCAGCATGTTGACCATGGAATCGAAGGAGGAAACGGCGGCAAGCACCTCCACCGCCACGCCCCTGCGCGCGAGACCCGCTTTCAGCAGGCCTGCGGCGGTGTTCAGAAAAAAAGGATTTCCGTAAGTAAGGAAAGCCGCCGTGCGCCCGGTTTTAAAGGCCTCCCCCACCGCGCGGGTTATCTCCTCCGGCGCGCTGCCCACCAGGGAACGGAAATCCCCGCAGAAACCGCGGACCATGGCCTCTGCGGGGCCGCCCGCCAGGCTGTGAGAAAAAACCACCTCGGAAGCTTTGAGCGCCCTTATTGTTTCCAGCGTGATGTGCTCCGCCTTAAGACCGCAGGAGCAGATATAGAGTTTTTTGTTCATTTTCATACGGGCACAGGGATATTATACAGAAAGGGACGCGCCCGCGGCACGGCGGGACCGGCGCTTTTTAATATAATCAAATGATGGAGACCGGCGAAGACTGCGTAAAATGTCCGTATTGCGAGGCGGCCAACGCCCTGGACGGGGAGTTTTGCGGCGTCTGTTACAAAAATCTCCGTATCCCGGACGAGGTCAGGACGGCCGTGAAAGCCGAAAAGATCCTGGCGGCCGCCGCCGCCCCGGCCGCAGCGGGCGAAGCCGGCCCGGCCGTAAGGACCTGGGCGCGCCTGCTGCTGATCGCCGGCCTTTTTATTTTTTACACCCGCTGGCTGGTTACGCCGGAATATTTTTCCCCGCTGGATTTCGTCAACCTGGCCTTCCACGAGGCCGGCCACATCTTCCTGGGGTTCTTCGGGCGCTTCATAATGACCTCGGGCGGCACGTTCTTTCAGCTGCTCTTCCCGGCGGTCTGCCTGCTGCACTTCATGCGCCGCGGGGCCAACCTCGGCTGGCAGCTCTGCCTTTTCTGGCTGGGCGAGAATCTTCTGAACATCAGCATTTACGCCGGCGACGCCATAAAACAGACCCTGCCGCTGGTGGGCAGCGGCGACCATGACTGGACCTACCTCCTGACCGAACTCGGCCTGATAGCGCACACGACCGGCGTGGCCAAAACCATCTTCCTCTGCGGCTCCGCCGTGATCTTCTGGAGCTTCTATCTTATAGGCCGCGACGCCGTGAACCGCGAGCCCCTGGAACGGGGCGCGGCCCGGCGGTTCGAATGAAACCGGCGCTCCTGCTGCTGCTTCTGCTCCCGGCCTGCGCCGCCGCGCAGGGCCTGGGGGCGGAGGCCGGCCAGGACCGGTCCGGCGTAAAAAGCCCGCGGCTGACCGCAGGCGGCGGCTACTGCGACGCGACGGGCCTGGCTTACCGCTCCGTGAGACTTGCCGGCAGCGCCCCGCTGGGCCGCGGCCTCTCCGTGGAAACCAATTTTTCGGACCACCGCATATTGAAGGACGGCTGGCTGCCCGGCGAACTCTACACCGCCGGGGTCCGTTTTAACGCGCGCGGCAAAAAGGACTCGTTCTCGGTCGGGGTCAAATCCAGCTCCGACCGCCTTTTTTATTCGGCCCATGAGACCGACCTCTCGTTCAACGTTTCGCGGACCCTGAGCGCGGACGGCCCGCACCGTGTCTCCGCGGGCCTCTCCTACTCCTCGCGCCGCAGCTTCGCGCGCGGGCTGCCTTTCCCTTACATCCTCTACAGCTACTTCTCCGACAAATTCGTCTTCAACCTGCCTTTCTCCGCCGTCTGGAAACCTTCCGGCGGCTATGAAATTTCGGCCGCGTATATCCCGCCCAAATATTACCAGGCGGCGGTCGCCCGGAAGCTCTCCGGAACAATGACGCTCAAAGCCGAGTATTCCGCCAGCGCCATCCAGTTCGACCTGGCCGGCAGGCCCGACAAATCCTATTCCGTCTTTATAGAACAGGAGAACGCGGGGCTCTGGACCTATTATAAGCCCGCCGGGGTTTACAACTTCGCCCTCTGGACCGGCTGGGCGGTAAAAGGCAAATATTACCGCGGCAAAACCTACGACGACTACCGCGACAAGCGGCCGATACGCGCCGCGCCGGCCGTCAGCCTTAACGTCACCCGCCTTTTCTGATACCCTTTGGGCCTATATTATAAGAGGAACTTAGGCCCTGCCCGCCGCTGCGCCCGCCTGCTATAACATAGTCATGTATAAGAGCGCGTTCATTATTTTAATCGCCGCCTCCCCCGCCTTCGCAGACAGGCTGCCCGATTTCAATCTGAACTCCATCCACGCCAGCGACCTGCGGGAACAGAACTACGGCTCAGACCTTATAAAAGGCATCCTCGAATACGACCGCATCCCCGGCGCCCCGCAGCCGGTCTGCTCCGTCTCCGGCGGCATACCCATGCCCAAGCCGCCCCCCGCCCCTCCGGCATACGAGACCTACCCGCTTTACGGCGGCCTGCAGGGTTACGGCCTGCCGGCCCAATTATCCAAAGCCGGCTATATCCAGATGACCTCCGCCACGAAATTCAGGATGAATAAAGAAAAAGGCGAACTGACCGTCGCCTTCCCCGAAGTGTCGTTCGGCGGCGGGGCTTACGGCGACACGGCCGATCTTTTTGTGAGGGTTACCGGCGGGGCCGGCGCGCCGGCGCTGTCCTGGGCCACCGTGCTCTGCTCGGGCGGTTCTTACCTGGGCTACAAGGGCTCCACCGTGGCTTTTCCGCAGAGGAGCGGCAGCTTCTCGATAAGCGAGACCATGGCGCTGGGCTCGCCCAAGGCGCTGATCACCAACACCCACCATTGGCTGACCGAAGGCATGCTGACGCTGGAAGACCTGTGCTCTGATCCTTTCCGCGAGAAAATGAAGGACGCCAGGGCGCAGACCCTGCCGGCCAAACTCGGAGCTTATAATTTCGATTTTAATTCGGGCAGGAACACGCTGAAAGTGAAGTGGGAGAACAAGTAACTACTTTTTACCCGTCTGCCTCAACCCCTCGTAAAGCGCCACGCCGGCCGAAGTGGAAAGGTTAAGCGAGCGCACCCTGTCGGACCACATCGGTATCCTGTACATATCACCCGCGTATTTCTCGTACATCCAGTCCGGGAAGCCGGCCGTTTCCGCGCCGAAGACAAGACAGGAATCTTCTTTGTACGGGGCCTGCCAGTAACTGGTCCCGCCCTTGGTGGAAAAGAACAGCAGCGACGGGTTTTCGGGCAGGGTCTTCAGGAAAGCTTCGAAGTCCGCGTGGATGGAATATTTCAGGAACTGCCAGTAATCCAGCCCCGAGCGCCGTATCTCCTTGTCGCTCAGGTTAAACCCCATCTTGCCCACAAAAGCCAGCTCCGTGCCCGTCGCCACGCACGACCGCCCAATATTGCCCGCGTTCCACGGAATGTCAGGATTGATCAAAACTATTTTCACAGTTTAAAGTCCGGGGCGAACTGCCGGTGCCACAGCTCCAGCATAAGCAGCGCCCACAGGCGGTAGCCGTTGTCGCGCGCGCCGCTCTGATGCTCGTCCCACAGTTTGTACATGGCCGCCGGCTTGAAGTAACCGCGGCCCAGGGCCTGCTGCGACAGACAGGCGCCCGCCCAGTAATCCTTCAGCTCGCCGCGGAACCACGGGCCCAGCGGGATGCCGAACCCCATCTTGCCCCGCTTGTAGATCTGCGGCGGCAGCATATCTTTGAAAGCTTCCTTAAGTATCCACTTCGTGCCGGTGAAACCGCGCAGCTTCATATTCTCCGGCAGCAGAAAAGCGAATTCCATCACCTTGTGGTCCAGGAACGGCGAGCGCGCCTCCAGCGAATTGGCCATCGCCGCGATATCCATCTTGGTCATCAGGCAGTCCGGCAGGTAGGAATGCAGGTCGGTATACATCAACTTTTCCGTCAGACCCAGGCCTTCCGCCTCTTTGAACAGCCCGCCGATAAGACGCTCCGGATAATTTATATCCCGGCCCAGCTCGTTCTTGAAAGCGTCCGACAGCAGCCGCTCTTTCTCGTCCGTCTTGAAGTAGGAAACAGTGGAGAGATAGGTGCTGGAAAGGT
>Ga0209212_1002505_pt1 | contig 25891 bp, 24 predicted proteins | sample RifGroC2_FD_183996 | JGI IMG/M metagenome (GOLD analysis project Ga0209212, IMG submission 183996) | Groundwater microbial communities from Rifle, Colorado, USA - Groundwater C2 (SPAdes) (version 2) | ecosystem: Environmental > Aquatic > Deep subsurface > Groundwater | place: Rifle, Colorado... | reverse complement strand
GAGGGAACAACAATGACAGTTTGGATAAAAAGGGTATTACTGCTGGCCGTCTGCCTGACCATGACCGCCTGCGTTTCCGAGATGGGACTGCGCGAGGAGTTCGAGAAGAGCATGCGGGCCTACAATCGCATGCTGCGCTGGCAGGAGGTTGAAAATGCCGGCATGACCTACGTCGATAAAGAGCAGCGCGACGAGTTCATGCGCAACGCCGAATCTCTCAGGAGAAGGGGGGTCACGCTGACCGACTTCCGCATCCTGACCTTCGAATGTCTGCCGGACAAGAAAACCGGCGATGTGGTGGCCGAATTCGACTACTTCATCCTCCCCTCCAACCGCATCAAGACCGTGACCTACCGCCAGGAGTGGGTCTACCGGGACCTGCTCAAAAGCTGGAAGCTCAAGAGCGGGCTGCCACCCTTCGAATAGCGGACGATGGAGACTTTAGCCCGGCAGATAAACGCTTTTTCCGGTTACCTGGAAACCGAGCGCAATGTGTCGCCGCATACGCTGGCAGCCTATAACAGCGATCTGGCGCAGTGGCTGGCGTTTGTCCGCTCAGAAAAAGGGGATGCCGTCTCCGCAGGGGATATCGACCATCTGCTGCTGCGGCGCTATCTGGCCGGGCTGTCAAAAACCACCAAGAAGAGTTCGATCGGCAGGAAGCTGGCCGCCATCCGCTCCTTCTTCCGCTTCCTGCTGCGACGCGGCATGATCACCAAAAACCCGGCCGAGCTGATCGCCACCCCCAAAAAGGAGCAGCGGCTGCCGTTTCACCTGGATATCGACCAGGCCACCAGCCTGATGGAGGCTCCGGACGAGGAGCAGCCGCACGCCCGGCGCGACCGTGCCATCCTGGAACTGCTCTATTCCAGCGGCCTGCGGGTTTCGGAACTGACCGGGCTGAATATCGGCGAGATCGACCTGACAAGCGGTATGGTACGGGTGATGGGCAAGGGGGGCAAGGAGCGCATCGTCCCGGTCGGCAGCCGCGCCCTGGAAGCGCTGCAGGCCTACCTGGAAGAACGGTCCGACGCGCAGAACAGGGCAGCGCTTTTTCTCAACACCCGCGGACAGAGGATCAACCGCCGCAGCGTGGCCCGCATCGTTGATGCCCATGTGCTGCGCATTGCCGCCTTCAAACGGATTTCGCCGCACACGCTGCGGCACACCTTCGCCACCCACATGCTGGAGGGGGGCGCGGACCTGCGCGCGATCCAGGAACTGCTGGGACACGCCTCGCTCTCCACCACCCAGAAATACACCCACGTCAGCATCGACCGCCTGATGGAAGTCTACGACAAGGCCCATCCCAAGGCGCATGCCGTGGACGCGGAATGACCCGCCCATTTTTTCTTTGCCTACCTCAGCCGATTGCTAGTAGTATATTCCGGTTTTATAATTCAACTCCGCGGATACCCAAGCACACATGGAAGAACCCAAAAAAGACAAATTGATCAAGGAACTGCAGGGGATGGCGCTGGGAGCGGTCGGTGTATTTTTCATGCTGGCCTTTCTGACCTATAATACCGGCGATGTTTCCTGGAACAGCTACTCCAACGAGGGCAGTATTCACAACCTGGGAGGACGGCTGGGCGCCCAGGTGTCAGACCTGTTTTTCAGCAGCTTCGGTCTGGCTTCCTACCTGATCCCGCTGGCGCTGCTGTACATGTCCTATACCCTGTTCCGCTTCAAGGAGATCCGGCTGCGGTCCTACAAGCTGATCGCCGCTGCCGGCCTGCTGTTCTCGCTGGCGACCCTGTTCGCATTTTTCCGTGACAAGACCTCTCTTTTTGAACAGCAGGTGCCGACCGGCGGACTGGTGGGTGTTGTCACGGCTCATTTCCTGAAGAGCACGGTCGGCACGGCCGGTGCGCTGCTGCTGCTGTTGCCGCTTCTGGCGGCCTGCATCATGATCCTGGCGCACTTCTCCTTCGTGCTGTTTGCCGGCTGGTGGCTGGAAAACCTCAAGCACAAACTGGCTGCCTGGCAGGAACGCCGCAGCCATGATCGCGAGGAGAAAGAAAAGCAGAACGCCAAGAAGGAAGGGCTGCCGGCCGCGGCCGCCTCAAGCGGACCGGTCATCAAGCCGGCCGCCGCGCCTCCGCCGCGTCCCAACCTGATCAAGAAGGAAAAGGAAAAGAAAAAAGAGGACGCCAAAACCGCGGCGGTTCAGGAAACCTTCGAGTTCATCAAGGCCGAAGGGAATTTCCACACCCCCCCCTTCTCGCTGCTGGATATTCCACCCGCCACCGAAAAGACCCTCGACCGCGACGCGCTGACCTTGAATGCGCGCCTGCTGGAGAAGAAGCTCAAGGATTACAACATCGACGGTGAGGTGGTGGAAATCTGCCCCGGCCCGGTGATCACGATGTATGAATTCTCTCCGGCGCCGGGAATCAAGATCAGCCGGATTGCCGGCCTGACCGACGACCTGACCATGGCGCTGCAGGCCATGTCGATCCGCATCGTGGCGCCGATCCCCGGCAAGGGGGTGGTCGGCATCGAGGTTCCCAACCGGGACCGCGACATGGTCTTCCTGCGCGAGATTTTCAACTGCGAGCATTTTTCCCACAGCAAGATGAAACTGCCGCTGGCGCTGGGCAAGGACATCGCCGGCCTGCCGGTAGTGACTGACCTGGCCAAGGCCCCGCATCTGCTGGTGGCCGGTTCGACCGGTTCCGGCAAGTCGGTTTCGATCAACACCATGATCCTATCACTTTTGTACACATCCACCCCCCAGGATGTGCGCATGATCATGGTTGACCCCAAGATGCTGGAGTTCTCGATGTACGAGGGGATTCCGCACCTGCTGCTGCCGGTCGTGACCGAACCCAAGAAGGCCTCGCTGGCGCTGAAATGGGCGGTCAACGAGATGGAGCGTCGCTACACGCTGCTGTCGGACAAGGGTGTCCGCAATATCGACTCCTACAACAAAAAACTGGCCGGCGAACTGCTGGAGCAGGAAGAGTTTAACTCCGTCCCGGAAGCGGAGATCATCGAGGAGTTGGAGGAGATCGTCGAGGGGGGCGAAGCCGAAATCGATCCGATCCCCTTCGTGGTCGATGACGACGTGATCCTGGAGCACAGCCACCTGCCCTATATCGTGGTAATCGTGGACGAGCTGGCCGACCTGATGATGGTGGCCGGCCGCGAAGTAGAGGAGCATATCGCCCGGCTGGCCCAAAAGGCGCGCGCCTCGGGCATCCACCTGATCCTGGCCACCCAGCGCCCCTCGGTGGACGTGATCACCGGCCTGATCAAGGCCAACCTGCCGTCGCGCATATCTTTCCAGGTCACCTCGAAAGTTGATTCGCGCACCATCCTGGACACCAATGGCGCCGAAAGCCTGCTGGGCAACGGCGACATGCTCTACATGCCGCCAGGGACCTCGCGCCTGCAGCGTATCCACGGCGCATTCGTATCCGACGCCGAGGTGCAGCGGGTGGTGGACTTCCTCAAGAAACAGGGCAAACCGGTCTACGAGAAGTCAATCATGGAGATGAAGGACGCCGACGAGAAGGGCTCTTCCGGCAATGAAGAGGAGCAGGACGAGCGTTGGGAGGATGCGCTGCGGCTGGTGGCCGAGACCAAACAGGCCAGCATTTCGATGGTCCAGCGCCGCCTGCGGATCGGCTACAACCGCGCCGCCCGCATCGTGGAAATGATGGAGAGCGAAGGGATGATCGCCCCCAGCGACGGCACCAGCAAGCCGCGCGAGATCTACATGGACATCATCCACGCCTATCTTAATTCGCAGTTGACGAGGTAAGAGACATGACTTCAATACAGGCAACCGCCATCCAGTTCAATGTCAACCAGGGAGATGTGGACGCCAACCTGAACTATGTGCGCCAAGCGCTGGCCCGCACCGCCGCACAGGGCGCCAACTTGGTGGTGCTGCCGGAGATGTGGTCCAGCGGCTTTGATTACAAGAACCTGAACCAGCTGGCGCTCAGGACCGCCGGGATCGTCGAGGAACTGCTGGCCCTGTCGCGTGAGCTGAAGTTGGTGATCGTCGGCAGCATGCCGGAACCGAACGGCGACAAGGTCTTCAACACGATCTATGTAGTTGATAACGGGGTGCTGGCCGGGGTCTATCGCAAGATCCACCTGTTTTCGCTGCTGGGAGAGGACCGGGCCTTCTGCGGGGGCGACCGCTGGCTGCTGGCGGAGACCTCGCTCGGCAAAATCGGCGTGATCATCTGCTACGACCTGCGTTTCCCGGAGTTGACCCGCCGGCTGGCGCTGGAAGGGGCCCGTGTGATCTGCGTGCCGGCCCAGTGGCCCAAACCGCGCCAGGAGCATTGGCGGACCCTGCTGAGGGCGCGCGCGATCGAGAATCAGCTGTTTGTCGTATCGTGCAACGCCTGCGGCCGCATCGGCAAGCTGGATTTCTTCGGCATGAGCATGATCATCAATCCCAAAGGCGAGCTGCTGGCGGAAGCCGGCGAGGAACAGTGCGAGATCGCGGCCGGCCTGGAAATGCGGGAGCTGGAGGAGTGGCGGGCACAGATCCCCTGCTTCAACGACCGCAAGCCGGAATATTACTGATATTCACCCGCTGTACAACTCCTTCAACAACTCCGGCCTGTCCAGTGATTTCCGCAACGCGATCCTGAGCGATTCCACCTGTTCAAATCCGTCGGCCTTGGTCATGCGCCCGTTCTTGTACAAGAGCCGCAGGCTTCTGCGCAGGGCGTCAGCCGCCGCCAGGGCCTTTTCTCCGGTCGGATCGGCCTTGAGCAGCCGGGACTCTTCCGGATTCCGCATATAGTCCATAACCGCCTCTCCGGCCAGCGTCATGTATTCATCACGGTCGTTTTCCGACAGCTGGTAACGCGAATTTTTGGACAGGGTCAGCATGACCCGCTGCCACTTCTCCAGCCGCGACAACAGCATGATCGAGTTGAATATGCGCTTGTTGGTGCCGAACGAGAAAATCGTCGCGGTCAGGACGCTGCGCAGCATCTTGTCGTTGGCCTGCTGGTCCGAGCGGCACACATCCCTGGCCAGTTCCCAGATTTCCTTGTCCACAAAGGTCTCGAAGCGCATCTCCCAATAGGCGTGTTTCATAGTCACGGTAGCGAAGGTGCGTATGATTTTGTAGGGGACGTAGTAGTTATGGGCAATAGTGTCCGCCGCCAAGTGGCAGAGATAGCCATAGGCGCAGGCCCGCTGGCTGTCGGTTTCGGCTTTTTTCAACACCTTGAGACCGATGCCCCAGCGGTGACAGTTCAACAGATAGTGGGTGAACTTCTTGCCGATAATGATATCCGCCGCGATGCAGCCGTAAAGGAAGTCGCGCGGATGCGCGGTCAGAAGCGCCGCCAGATGGCCCGGCAGTGTGGCGGAATTGGCCAGCACATTGGCACCCAGCTGCAGGTGAATGCCTCCGCCCCAGGCCAGGGCATCAGCGGGAATCAGAATAACCGCGATCGCGGTCAACATAAATAGCATGGGTCTCTTTCGTTTTGACAGACAGGCTGCTTGCTGATAGATTTCCAATCCACTTTACTGTATCTGTTTGCCGGTTGCATCAAAAATGACGGCGGGAGCATCATTGATGGTTATTCATTCGGTCCAGTCACAACTATGGGCGTCACTGGGCGCCTATCTTCAGGATCTCAAGGAGAGCGGAATCGACGGCCTCACGGCGGAGTCTTCGAATACGGCAGTTCCGGAACCTCTCGTGCTGCAGTCGGCGCCACCCCAGCCCACACCGCAACCGAAAGCCGAAAAGCCTGAACCGGGCATGACTGAAAAGCATGAAACCCTGGAACAGATCAGAAAAAGCCTGGGCGATTGCCAACGCTGCAAACTTGGCGCAACCAGGAAAAAGCTGGTTTTCGGCGTTGGTAATCCCAATGCCCGGCTGGTGTTTGTCGGCGAGGGGCCTGGAGCGGATGAGGATGAAAAGGGAGAGCCGTTTGTAGGCGATGCCGGCAGGATGCTGAACCGGATCATTACCGCGATGGGACTTAAACGCGAAGATGTCTACATCTGCAATGTGGTCAAATGCCGCCCGCCCCAGAACCGCAACCCGGAGAGCGATGAGATAGCGGCCTGTTCCCCATTCCTGCTGCGACAGCTGCACTCGGTCAAGCCGGAGGTGATCGTGGCGCTGGGAACCTTTGCTGCGCAGACCGTGCTTGGCACCAGGGAACCGATTTCAAAGCTGCGCGGCAAGTTCCATGACTTCCACGGCATTCCGCTGATGCCGACCTATCACCCTTCCTACCTGCTGCGCACCGGCGGGAATTCGGATTCGTTCTGGGCGGTGTGGGACGACATGACCCAGGTGTTGCGGCTGCTGAAACTGCCGGTACCGGACAAGAGCAGGAAGAAATAGCTATCCCGTCCGTCGGCAACGGCTTTGCCTACAAACCGTACCACCTTCTGACAACGAAAATATCCTTCGATTTGCTGCCCGCGGGCCAGGCGTCAACCGGCCTGCGGCTGCGCATGATCTCCCGCAGACGCCGCTCCAGCGGTGTCAGCACTACTCCGCCGTTGCCCGCTTTCCCGCACTCCAGCCTGCTTTCGATCGCGGTTTCACGATCCAGCACTATCACCACGTGTCCATTCCAGACAATCAGATCGAGCGGTTCCAGCAGGGGCATGATCTGCGCGGCCTGCCGGCCGGCGACGGAGACCGGATTTCCGTATGCCACAAGCTGCGACGTGTTGCGCGGCGTCCAGCCGCCGGTAGCCTGATAGAGCAGTCCGGAGCAGTCCAGTCCGGCCAGCGTCAATCTGGCTGCATCTCCCTGGCCGAGGATCCCCTGGAACCATTTGGCCAATTCCGGCACCCCGTCACGCGCATTGCCACCCCAGACATAGCTGCTGCCCAGGGAATCTTTAAGGGCCGCCGCAACCTGTTCCCGTGACGGCAGGGTCTTTACGCGGGGAGGCGGGACAACACTCCCCCGCTTCAGGGCGCCGCACTCCACGTAAAGCCGGACACCGGGTGGAGGCTGGTACTCATCGGTTTCCACCCGGCAGATCGTAGTCGAACCACGCCTCTGCTCTTCCAGGACCTTGAAGACCGTTCCGGGCAGAGCGATGAACTCAAGTTCCCGGACCTGGCCGCAACGGTCGCTTTTTAAAACACGACCGTCTTTCCCGCCGAACACACCCGCAAAATCGGCGGAGTTGAGCACCGGCGTGTTTTGACTGGCTACTCCAAAGATTACCGGCTGACAATGGCACACCTGTGCAGCCCCGAAAATGGTCAGAAAAACAATGATCAGGTTGACTATCATTTGTGACGGCTCGCTTGGCGGACCAACTCTTTCTGGGCAAAGGTCAGGCGTGGTGACGCAAGCAGATCCCGTAGCGTGGCGGCGGGAAGTCCCGGCAGAAACATGGTGAACCAGATTGCCGGAGTGCGCGGGTTCTTCAGGATCGCCAAGCGGATGTTGGGGCGCCCTTTCCAGCGGCTGCTGCGGGCAACCGTTGAAACGTTTTCGGCCGTGGCCTGCGCCGACGAGAGGAACTGGTACAATGAGCCTTCTTTCAGATGCGGGTTGTCCAGACAGGCCTCAACCACATTCGGCAGACCTTCGCGGAGCAGCGACTCAACCACCGCTGCCGTGCCGCGACGCGCCAGGGCCAACTTGTTCCCCAGCGGCTGGGTCGGCAGACGCTGGATTATGTTGCGCTCCGCGGCAAGATGCACATCGGCGGTTATTCCAGGCATCTGGCAGAGCTTGACCAGGTCGAATATATAGAGCAGCGGCAGCATCGCCGGAACAAGGTGGGGCGGCGTCTCGGGATGCCTGACCAGCGCGAATTTCACCGCATAGCTTTCAATCAGGCGTTTATTGCTGAATATGGCCGCCGGGATGTCCCCAAGCCCACGACGTTTGAGCAGCGCCAACAGGTGCTGTTCGTCCAGGGCCGGGTTGCGCAATGCCGCCTGCAACACATCGCCGCTGGCGTCCTGTACTACTGTAAACAGCTGATCCTTGTCCGCTGTAAGCACATGCTGCAGCCTGCGTGACAGAATCTGTCCGCTCTCCGCATTTGTTGCGTAGTCCTGATCGACAGTTCCGGCCGCGGAATCTTTTGGCATTTCGGTCATTTCCATATTCCAGGGTTTGTGACTTGGTGACAAATCTAGCATTGCCTTATCCACCGATGCAATCACTTTGCCATTAACCGGTTCGACCGCATTTACACATATGCATTCATCTGCGGTTGCACGCTCGAACGCTTCATGGTAGAGATGAATCGATTTAAATCCGGAAAGGCAATCAGTGAATAATATCCTTGCGGCAAATATTCAGATGGAAACCCTGGAAATAGGAGACGATGAACTGGCCGAAATCGGCCTGATTCTGGAGATGCGCTGCAATTTCACGATGTCCTGTTACAAGGACAAGTGCATGAAAAGGCGGGTTGCAATCAGAATGCGCTCCTGCCGCTGTAATGACGCCGCCAGCTACTGTAATCTGCTGCTACGTAGTGAGCATGAACTGGGCCTGCTTCAAAAAGCGCTTACGATCCATGTCAGCCAGTTTTTCAGAAATCCATCGGTATTCGAGAAGCTGCGCTCCGATGTCATACCATCGCTTTACAAATCTTCGGCCGGACTCCATGATCAATTGCGGATCTGCAGTCTCGGGTGTGCCGGAGGTGAAGAAGCCTACAGCATTGCTATTTTGCTGAGAGAATATTTCTCAAATGAGCTCGAACTGGTAGATACATTTATCACCGGGATGGATATCGACCGGGAAACCATCAGGACTGCTGAACGGGGAGAGTATAACCCGGATCGCCTGAAAGAGTTGCCGGATATATTCAAGGAGCGGTACTTCACGGCAAGCGGCTCCAGAATGCAACTTTCGAATACCATCCGGGAGATGGTTACCTTCAGCCAGGGCGACATCACCATGGTCGGGAACTACCGGCCGCACGACCTGGTTCTGTGCCGTAATACCCTGATATATTTCACCAGGATCGAACAGGAAAAAATATTGAACGGCATCGCGGACATTCTGCCGCCCGGTGGTATACTGGTGCTCGGCAAGTCCGAAACCCTGGTGGGCGATGTCCGCCGCAGATTCACGGCGGTTTGTCCGGTTGAGAGGATCTACCGGCGAATATGAGGCCCGGTCAATAAATAAATCATATGCGGAGAGTTCAGCATGCGCATCCCCATAGGTTATAAATTCATTCTCGGTTTTGTAGTGGTTGTCGCAGCGGTAGCCTTCAGCCCCAGGCTGGTGGCCCGGCTAGGATACTCGCAGGAATTCAGCGGTTTTCTGGGATACGCGGTTGCGCTGACGATCGGCCTGATCCTGGGATGGCTGTTTTCAAAGAGCTTTACCGCGAATATCGAACGCCTGACCGATTCCGCGGAATCCATCGGGCGCGGAGACTTGACCAGGGACGTGATCATCCGGCCATCACGGATTCCGGATGAGAGCCATGAGCTGGCAGGCCTGATCAACCTGATGCTGCGGAATCTCAGGGAACTGGTGCGGCACATCAAAAAGACCTCCGGCCAGCTCTCTGAATCTTCCCGCGAGATCAACTCGACCGCACTGGAGATAAACGCCTCGACCGAAGAGGTGGCCCAGGCCATCGAGCAGATATCCCGTGGAGCAGAATCACAGGCCGAAATGGTCGAAAAGAGTTCCAAGACCATCCGGGAAATGGCAATTTCCATAGAGCTGGTCGCGGCCCGGGCACGTGAGACGGCCAAGGCTGCCCGCGAAACCAGCCTGACCGCCCAGCACGGTGGCGCGCTGGCAAATGACTCGCTGGAACGGATGAAGGATTTTTTCGAGAACCAGGAAACCATCGGACGTCAATTTGACACCTTCAACGGCAAACTGCAGAAAGTTGGCAAGATTGCCGACTGCATCGGCAACATAGCGCGCCAGACTAACCTGCTGGCTCTGAACGCCTCGATTGAAGCGGCCAGAGCCGGTGATTCGGGCAGGGGTTTTGCCGTTGTGGCCGAGGAGGTCCGCAAACTGGCTGACGGCTCATCGCAGTCGGCATCAGAGATTAATGACATGATCGAAAACCTGCGTGAGGAGAGCCATCGCGTTCATGAAGTGATTTTGGAGAGCTCACGCAGCATAAAAGAGGGAAAGAAAAATATTGATATAACCGCGGGAGCTTTTCAGGAAATTCTCAAGACCGTACTGGAAACGGAGCGCAAAGCAACCAGCATTGCAGATCTTTCCCAGATGCAGCAGGAAGGATCGGCACGGATGGTCAAGGCGGTTGATGAGATCGCCAAGGTGGCTGATGACAACGCTGCCGCAACCGAGCAGGTCTCAGCCGCCACCGAAGAGCAGCTGGCCGCCATGCAGGACATGGCCCTTGCGACCAGGGAGCTGACACAGCTTGCGGAAGAGCTGTTGACCGTTATAGAGCGTTTTCAAGTTGGGCCGGAATAACCTGAATGCAGAGCAGTGCCAAAGATCGCAAATTTCTTATTTTTGAAGTGCATGGATCACTTTACGCATTTGATCTGACACTTGTGTCGGAAGTCGTCGATCCGCTGCCATGCTGGCCGATACCGCTTGCTCCGGACTGCTTCAGCGGCGCCGTCCAGATACATGGCTCGATTGTTGCCGTGATTGATCTGGCCGCTTTTTTCGGTTTGTCCCAAAACCGTGAGCCCAGCAAAATGATTGTGCTGGTCAAGGATGTTGCCGCGCTGGCTTTTCAGGTTGCGCGTGTCATAAGAATTGCCACATTACAGCAAGCTGAAGTTCAGAACTCTTCGGAAGATGATTTCACATTGTCCCGACTGGTTCTGGCCGAAGGTGAGGCCAGACTTCTGGATGTGCATAAAATGGTACTAGCTGCTGAAGATATGATGAAATGACGATCTAAGTCTTAAAAAATATTACTGTTGGCAAATAATACTTGACAGCTGCGATTATCTGCGTATATTCCAAGGTCGATTTTAAAAACCATGCGCTCGGCGTTTAAATGGTAAATTCACAAAGAAAGAGGTAACGCAATGAAAAAACTGATCTCCCTGACCCTGGTACTCGCACTGGCTACAGTATTTGCTGCTGGCTGCAAGAAAAAAGAAGAAGCTCCTGCTCCTGCTCCTGCTGTTGAAGCTCCGAAGCCAGTACAGGCTCCTATGTCCGCAGCAAAAGCAACCGACGCAGCCAAGCCTGCTGACGCTGCTGCTCCTGCAGCTGCTCCTGCTGAAGAGAAGAAGCACTAATTCACTACCCCTCAAGGGAGTGAGAAGAGCCTGCGGGATAACCCGCGGGCTCTTTTTATATGTAATGCCGGTTTCATGTCATGGCCAGGATTTCACCTTGACCCGGAATTGGCCAAGGACCTGCCGATGCACGAAATGTCCATAACCCAGGGAATAATCGATCTATGCCTGCAACACGCCGGAGGCCGCCGCATCAAGTCGCTGGAAGTCGAGATCGGCGAACTGAGCAGCGTCGTCCCTGACGCGGTCGAGTTCTGTTTCGAGGCCTGCAGCAAGGGGACTCTGCTGGAAGGCGCTGTGCTTGTCATTACACGCATTCCCGGCAAGGGTCTTTGTCAGGAGTGTGGCGCGGAAACACATCTGCCTGAATTGTTTGCCGCCTGTGGTGCCTGTGGAAGCTGTCAGGTTGGAATAACGGCCGGAGAAGAACTGCGGGTGAAAGAGATTGAGGTAGATGATTAAAAAAGGGCGCTGCATTCGCAACGCCCTTTTTTGTTCCGCTGAATTACTGATCAGTCGTTGAAACCGTCCGCATCGGCGGTCGGATCAAACTGTTCCCAATGCTCCGGAGAACGCCACAGTCCGGAAAGGATCAGTTCGCGGATATGCATGAACTCCTTGGGCAGCCGGTCATACATCTTGACGAACAGCTCCTCGTGCGAAATGATTTCATCCTTCCAGACATCACGATCTACCGACATGAGGTCGTAGAATTGTTCGCGGGTAACGCTTCCTTCCAGACCGGTCCAGTCCAGATCTTCATAGCGCGGCATCCATCCCAGCGGACTTTCAACCGCTGCGGCATCGCCTTTGACACGCTCCACAATCCATTTCAGAATGCGCATGTTCTCGCCATAGCCAGGCCAGAGGAACTTACCGTTGGCGTCCTTGCGGAACCAGTTGACACTGAAGATACGGGGCGGCTTGGGAGTCGTACGTCCGACCTGCAGCCAATGGGCAAAGTAATCGGCCATATGGTAGCCACAGAACGGCAGCATCGCAAACGGGTCGCGACGAACATTTCCGGTGGCGCCAACAGCGGCGGCAGTGGTTTCCGAGCCCATGGTCGCGGCCAGATAAACACCGAAACTCCAGTTGAAGGACTGGTAGACCAGCGGGATGACGTTGTTGCGGCGGCCGCCGAAAATGAAGGCGCTGATCGGCACTCCCTTGGGATTTTCCCAATCCGGATCGATTGAGGGGCACTGGCCGGCCGGTGAGGTGAAGCGGGAGTTCGGATGGGCGGCGTTCCGGCCGCAGCCGGGAGTCCACTCGTTACCCTGCCAGTCGATCAGCTTCTCGGGAGCCGTGTCGGTCATTCCCTCCCACCAGACATCGCCATCCGGTGTCAAGGCCACGTTAGTGAAGATCGAGTTGCCGGCGCAGGAGGCCATGGCGTTCGGGTTGGTTTTTGCCGATGTCCCCGGAGCCACTCCGAAAAAACCGTATTCGGGATTAATGGCATACAGCTGGCCGTCGGAGCCGGACTTGATCCAGGCGATGTCGTCGCCGACCGTCGAAACTTTCCAGCCGTTTTTGTTGAAAATCTCGGGCGGCACCAGCATTGCCAGGTTGGTCTTGCCGCAAGCGCTGGGGAAGGCTGCCCCCACATAGGTTTTCTCGCCTTTGGGAGACTCGATCCCCAGGATCAGCATGTGCTCGGCCAGCCACCCTTCGTCCTTGGCTATCTTGGAGGCGATGCGAAGCGCCAGGCACTTCTTGCCCAGGAGCGCATTGCCGCCGTAGCCGCTGCCGAAGGACCAGATTGAACGCTCTTCGGGAAAGTGAACGATGTACTTTTCCTTATTGCATGGCCAGGGCACATCTTTCTGCCCCGGCTCCAGCGGTGCGCCGACCGAATGAAGACACGGCACATACTCACCGTTGCCGAGTACATCAATCACAGCCTTGCCCATACGGGTCATGATGCGCATGTTCACGGCGACATAGGGTGAATCGGTGATCTCCACCCCGATTTTGGCGATCGGAGAACCGAGCGGTCCCATGCTGAACGGAATCACGTACATGGTGCGGCCGCGCATGCACCCCCGGAAGAGCTTGGTCAGGGTTTCCTTCATCTCCTTGGGAGGAGTCCAGTTGTTGGTCGGGCCGGCATCATGTTTGGATATGCTGCAGATAAAGGTACGATCTTCAACGCGCGCAACATCACCCGGGTCGGAGCATGCAAGATAACTGTTGGGACGTTTTTCCTGGTTAAGCTTTTTAAAAGTGCCCCCCTGTACCAGCAGGTTGCAGAGCTCATCGTACTCTTCCTGCGAACCGTCGCACCAGTGAATCTTGTCCGGACTACACAATGAGGCGACTTCCGAAACCCACTTGACCAGTTGCTCGTTTTTTACTTCGTAACTCATGCTGCCTCCCGAATTGGAGTAATAAAATTTAGTTCTGGTTAAATAACACAACGCTAAACAAAAAAAAAGACATATCCGACAGCAGACGCATAAAATAGCAATCGGCCGCAAACTGCTTGTTGGCAAGACTAAACAACGGCGGAATTCATACGGACAGAAAATATTTACCGGCGGAAGACATTACGGCCATTTTAGCCTGAATAAATTGGATGCGGGAATGGGAGACATGTATGCAACGGGAGAACAAAAGAGAGTAAAAGTGCAGCAGCTTTAAAACAGGTTCAGTGTGCATCCTCCGCATCAAGCAACGGCTCAATGCGGAGGATGCGTGATCATCAGCGCAGGGCCGCCTCGGCCATAACCTCGGCCACATCCAGCACCTTGACGCCGTCAGCGTTGACATCCTTCAGACCGTCCTCAAACATCGTCAGACAGTAGGGACAGGCTACGCAGATTGTATCGGGCTTTTCCTCCAGCGCCTCTTTGACCCTGGTCAGATTGATCCTCTCGCCGCTATGCTCTTCCATCCACATCCTGCCGCCCCCGGCGCCACAGCAGAAGGCGTTGTTGCGGTTACGCCCGATCTCCTTCGGCGCAGTCCCGGTGGCCGCCTGCAGCACTTCACGCGGTGCGTCGTAGACATCGTTGTGTCGGCCCAGATAGCAGGAGTCGTGAAATACCATCGCTCCCAGATCGCCGGAAATTCCGTTCAGCTTGAGATAGCCATCCTGGACCAGATTGCGCAGCAGTTCACTGTGGTGAATCACCTCCAGCTCAAGTCCGTACTGCCGGTAATCGTTTTTCAGGGTCGAAAAGCAGTGCGGACACTGGGTGATAACCTTACGCACGCCTCTTTCCCGGAATATTTCCACATTTTCGCGGGCCATTTTATCGAATACATATTCATTTCCCAGGCGGCGGACGCTATCGCCGCAGCACTTCTCATCCTTGCCGAGAATACCCCACGAGATTCCGGCCCGGTCCAGCAGTTGGGCCATGGCGACGCTGACATGCTTGTTGCGGGAATCGAAAGAACCGGCACAGCCGACATAGAACAGGTATTCGGTCGTATTTTTATCGAATGGCTTTACATCCAGCTGACTGCACCACTTGGTGCGCTCGGATGGTGCAATGCCCCAGGGATTGCTGCGTCCTTCCATATTCTCGAACAAGTTGAGCAGTTCCTCCGGAAAGCTGGCCTCGCTTTCCACCAGGTTACGGCGCAGCTGGATGATCTTGGGCATCTGTTCGATAAATACCGGGCAGGCTTCCATGCAGGCGCCGCAGGTGGTGCAACCCCAGATCGATTCCTCTGAAACGCTCCCCTCGCCCTGCCCGCCGATCAATGGAATCCCGGGCTGCTCCCCTTTTTTCAGCAAGCCGGCGTTCTCAAGCAGGTTGACCTTGATATCGTGAACCACCGCGCGCGGATTGAGCGGCTTGCCAGTGATACTGGCCGGGCAGACCTTCTGGCAGCGCCCGCATTCGGTACAGGAGAATGAATCCAGCAGGTCTTTCCAGCTGTACTGATCCACTCGCGAGACACCGAAGTTATTTCCTACGGCAAACTCCTCGCGCGGGACCGTATTGGGCTTATCCAGCCTGCGAAAGAAGCAGTTGGGAATAGCGGTCAGAATATGCATGTGCTTGCTGTGCGGCAGATAACACATGAATGCCAGCAACGCAAAAGCGTGGGCCCACCAGGAAAGTGAGTAGACCGTCGCACCCGCTGCCGGGGCAAACATGCCCGCAAAAACGCTGGAAACCGGCATCCAGGTCCGGGCGATGACCAGAGCGCCCTCCTGCATGCGGGAAATTTTTGCGGCATTGATACCGAAATAAGCCAGCATCAGGATGCCGATCAAAGAAAGTATGAAAAAGGCCTCGATTGTCCTGGCTTCCGGATATGGAGGAGAAATGAGACGCCGGACCGCGGCGACTGCAACGGCTGCCAGCGCCAGCAGTGAAGCGATATCCAGCAGTAGCAGCAATGGCAGCAGAATGCTGTCGGGAAGCTTTGTCAGACTGATCCAGGGGAAAACCCCGTGCAACATGAATTCGATATTGGCAACAAGCAGAATGATGAATGACCAGAAAATGATGAAATGGTTGATGCCGAACGGTTTGGCCAGCACACGCTTCTGACCGAATGCGTACATCAGCATTTCTCCGACCCGGGCACCGATATTATCAAACCGGTTTTCGGGCTTTCCGAGAGAAATCAGGCTGAGCCTTTTCCAGCACCCCCAGGCGAAGACAGCCAGGGAAGCGATCAGCAGCGGTGTAAAGATGGTCGGGTTGGGTGTCATGTTTAAAACCTCAATTAGCCACAGAGAACACAGAGATCACAGAGTAAATTCAAATACAGGAAAAGCCATGATACTCAAAATGGTCAGCAGGGGTGAACTTCTACTGTTTTTGTCCAGTCCATTCATTATTGTATGTTTTTTCTCTGTGTCCTCTGTGTCCTCTGTGGCATATTTTATTATGATTTTATTTTCGTTGCTGCTTCAATTCACGGATCTTCCTGGTGATGGCCGGCACCACCTGGAACAGGTCGCCGACGATGCCGTAAGTGGCAACCTCGAAGATCGGAGCGCTCTTGTCGCGGTTGATCGCGATCACCATGTCCGAGTCCTGCATACCGACCAGATGCTGTATCGCTCCGGAAATGCCACAGGCGATGTATATTTTGGGCCGGACCGTCTTGCCGGTCTGACCGACCTGGCGGTCACCCGGCATCCAGCCGGCATCAACAGCGCTCCTGGAAGCACCGACCACGCCGCCCAACTCATCCGCCAGTTCCTGAAGCATGGCAAAATTTTCCGGTCCCATCAATCCGCGGCCGCCCGAGATAATGAACTCGGCTCCTGTGATGTCCACGGCGCTCTTGCTGTGTGCGTCGCGGATAATTTCAATAACCTTGGTAAGCACGCTCTCTTCAGGAACCACGAAAGGATCGCGAATCACAACACCCTGTGCGCCCTCTTTCCGTTCCGGCATCGGCATAACGTTGGGGCGCACGGTTGCCATCTGCGGCCGGAACTTGTCGCACATGATGGTCGCCATGATATTACCGCCGAAAGCCGGGCGGGTCTGCATCAGATTGCGCTTGTCATCGATTGCCAGGCCGGTGCAGTCCGCGGTCAGTCCGGTGGCCACCCGGGTGGCAATCGCGCCAGCCAGATCGCGCCCCATGCCGGTGGCGCCCATAAGGATAACCTCGGGCCTATATTTTTCGATCAGATGGCAGCACCCCTCCACATAGGCTTCTGTGCGATAGTGCCTGTAGACCGGCGCATCCAGCAGGTAAACCTTGGAGGCGCCATGTGCAAAGGCCTCCGAGCAGAGAGGTTCAACCTCGTAACCGATCACCAGTGCGCAGAGTTCAACTCCCAGGGTCTTGGCCAACCCGGCGCCGACTCCCAGCAGTTCCCATGAGACCTTGGCCGGTTCGCCCTCGGTCTGTTCGACAAAAACCCAGACCCCGCGGTATTCTGCCAGTTTTTTAGCCAGGGCCGCGGCTTCGGGATCGACCTCCTCCTCAGCCGGAGCGGCCGAAGCTGCCAGCTCCGCCAGGATTTTCAGCTCTTCGGGAGTGAAATACATCTCCAGTGCCGAAGCCGGGCAGATCTTGATGCATTTTTGGCAACCGATGCATTTGGCCTCATCGATTATCGGTTCGCCGCTATCGGTCATTTCGACGCAATTGACCGGACAGACGCTTTGGCAACGGGCGCCGCAGGCGATACACTTGCCGTCCAGCAGACGGGCCACACCACGCGGTTTTTTCAGTTTCGGTTTTGGATCAGTCATGTAAAACCCTTTTATTTAAGTTATATCGGCAACATGTCCTTCGCCAGCAACTTCTCGATCAGCATCTCAGCAGTTCCTTCAGGATCGGAATTCCCGTCGCCCAGTATTTCACCAACGGCCCGATCAGGAGAGAATATCTTGGACACCCAGGTCGGAGACCCTTTAAGGCCGATCTTCTGTTCATCCAGCTTGAGAACCTGGTTATTCCAGACTTCCACCGTGGCCTCGGCGGCCGCCAGCCGCATCGGTACCTTCGGATAGCGCGGACGGTTGAGCTCACGTACAACCGTCAACATGGCCGGCAGAGGCGCCTCGACAATCTCGTGACGCCCTTCTAGCTTGCGGCTGACCCGGATAATCTTCCCGGAGAAGTTCATATCAACAATCCTGTCAACCAGGGTCAACTGCTGATAACCCAGTCGGCTGGCGATACCGGGTCCAACCTGAGCGGTGTCGCCATCAATGGTCTGTTTGCCGCACAGGACAAGACCGACTTCATCCACATCGGAATTCAACTTGCGAATGGCCGCGGAAAGGACGTTGCTGGTGGCCAGAGTATCCGCTCCGCCAAAGACCCGGTCGGAAAGCAGAATGGCATGGTCAACCCCCAGCGACAGCGCCTTTTTAAGAGTGGCCTCGGCGTTGGGCGGTCCCATCGAAATGGCGGCTACCCGGCATCCAAAGCGATCTTTCAGGCGCAGGGCCTCTTCAAGGGCATGTGTGTCGTATGGATTTACGATGAATGGTATGCCGTCACGAATCAGTGTATTTGTGACCGGGTCAATCTGAACCTGGGTCGTGTCGGGAACCTGCTTTATACAGGCAACAATCAGCATGGAAACCTCAAGTACAAAGAAGTGTTTATTTTTCGATCCAGCCTGCAGGGCAATTACGCCGGGCAGACCGCATAAAAGCAGGAGTTCGGAGATGCATGCAGCTTACTAAACGGGATTTACATGAAACAAATAAAAATGCTGCCAGCAGGTCCGCCTGGAGCGGCCGGATGAATGACCGCCAGTTAATAATATCTAAGCATTAAACATGCCGTTTCAGCCAGAGTCAAAAACGCAAACCGGACACCGTAGCATCCATCATCGATATGATCTGGTATCAGGCAGGTAGCTGATTTGAAACTGACACCCGCTTGTTTAGTAATATCAAAATTTCCATCGCGTTCTTAAAGCGCACGGGTGTCCACTTGCATCAAAAAGCGGCACTCAGCGAGGTGTATTGTAGCGATTTTCCACTTCCGGTCAACTGCTTTATATGGAAGCGCGGCTTAAATCACGTTTTTACGCAAGCTGCCCGAGCCTGCACAACTATTTTATTAAGCTGGCGCGACTACCAGACAGCACACAAAACTACACTATTGTGTGCTGCAGCAACTCTGATATTGACCTCCAACCAAGAGAAGAATGCCGCAAAACAGGCAGCCACAACCTGTAAGTGACTAGTTTTTAAGCTGCACTTGCATTCAAATCAAGACCATGTCGCCCATGGCACGAATTCTGCTTGCAAAAGAGGCAACAGCGTCGCGATATGCACATTTATTATTCATATCTGCCCGCATTTTAATCTCTCAGGAGGCGCCATGCCAAAGGTCGACGAAAAAATCGAAGGAATGTATCAGGAAGTTCTAAAACGAAATCCGGGCGAAACCGAGTTCCATCAGGCAGTTCTCGAAGTTCTGGAATGTCTTGGACCGGTAGTTACCAAACATCCCGAATACCTGGAACGCAAAATCATCGAGCGCATCTGCGAACCGGAGCGCCAGATCATATTCAGAGTGCCCTGGCAGGATGACAAGGGCACCGTTCATATCAACCGCGGCTTCCGGGTCGAGTTCAACAGCTCTCTCGGACCATACAAAGGTGGCCTCCGTTTCCACCCTTCGGTCTATCTCGGCATCATCAAATTCCTCGGCTTCGAGCAGATCTTCAAGAACTCACTGACCGGCCTGCCGATCGGCGGCGGCAAAGGCGGTTCAGACTTCGACCCCAAGGGCAAGTCCGATGACGAAGTCATGCGCTTCTGCCAGAGCTTCATGACCGAGCTGTATCGCCATCTGGGCGAGCACACCGACGTCCCGGCCGGCGACATCGGCGTAGGTGGCCGCGAGATCGGCTACATGTTCGGGCAGTACAAGCGCATTACCAACCGATATGAGCCGGGCGTGCTTACCGGAAAAGGCCTTACCTGGGGCGGTTCACTGGTCCGCACCGAAGCCACCGGTTACGGCGCCACCTTCTTTGTCAACGAAATGCTGAAAGCACGCAAGGACAGCTTTGACGGCAAAACCTGCCTGGTATCGGGCTCCGGGAACGTGGCCATCTACACAATCGAGAAGATTCATCAGCTGGGCGGCAAGTGCGTGGCCTGTTCAGACTCAAACGGAGTGATCTACCACGAGAAAGGCCTGGATCTCGATCTGATCAAGCAGTTGAAAGAGGTCGAACGCCGTCGCATTTCCGATTACATCGCCAAACATAAAGACGCGAAATACATCCCGAACGGCAACATCTGGGACATCCCCTGCCAGGTGGCAATGCCCTCCGCAACCCAAAATGAAATCAACGGCAAGGATGCCGCGACTCTTGTCAAAAACGGCTGCATCGCCGTCGGTGAGGGCGCCAACATGCCGACCACTCCCGAAGGAGTAAAGGTATTCCTGGACGCCAAGATCGCCTACGGCCCCGGCAAAGCAGCCAATGCCGGCGGAGTGGCCACTTCAGCCCTCGAAATGCAGCAGAATGCCGGACGTGATTCATGGTCCTTCGAGTTCACCGAGAAAAAACTGGAAGACATCATGATCAACATCCACAGCAACTGCTTTGAAACCGCCGACGAGTACGGAGCACCGGGCAACTACGTTCTCGGCGCAAATATCTGCGGATTTATCAAGGTAGCCAACGCAATGGTTGCCCACGGCCTGATCTAAGCGGCAGATATCACGTTTATCCCATCAAAGCCCGGCTCAGGCCGGGCTTTTTTCATACCGTGCACATCACATTGCGCACCCGGTACTCCCCGCCGATCACCAGATACTCCCCCTCGCCCTTCATGATGCTGCCGGGCAGCAGGTCGTTGTAAAAGAAAACCTTGCAGAGCGGCACGCCCACCTTCCAGACCGTGGAACCGAACTCCCAGGCCCGTTCCTCATCCGATGTAAATGACACCAGGTTGTTCAGCCTGACGATCTGTTCCCGCTTGCCGGTCTGTTCAATGATGTCGTGCTCGCTTGCGTCGTTGGTACCGCGATAAAGAGCAATCAGTTTTGTATCAGGATATCTTCGCGACAACTCGAACTGGCAGTATTCGTAGAGAATGTCCAACTGGGACTGGATCGCATTGGTTCGGGCGCTCCCTTTCATCACATCCACCGAATAATCGAAATAAGCTTCGCTCTGAATCCCGGCAATGCGGCCTTTATGGAAGCTGGGCATGATTCCGATGCGGCTTTCCACCCAACGCTTCAGCACCGCTCCTTCGACCGAATTGGAGTCCATCATCCAGCCACGCAGAAAGCGCAGGTAGCTGTTCTTGAGACTCTTCCTGGCGGTGTCGGTCTGTCCCTGCCAATGATGCAGCTGGAACTTGACCGACATGAAATCGTTGAAGACCACTGCGCGCTCTTCCTGGTTATCGATAGAGGCAAGCCTGTCAAAGAGGAAACGGTTGCCGTCCTTGACCCCCTGGATCTCCAACGGTTGCGGATTCTCGTTGAAATGGTGCGAGGCGATCACCCATGGCGGCAGGTTGCAGTTGTTGAATGAACCGTTGTGCATGACCGGCATCACCTCTTTGTGACGTAGAGATCCGATATTTACGAGTCTCTACAGAATTTTGGCCAACTCCACCAATGTAGTCCTGATCGGTCCACTGGCCACAAATGGTTCGATTCCCATCTGTTCGAGCTCGCTCTTGGGATGCTCGCCCATCTGGGCCGTAACCACGGCCCGGCAACCCGACAGCGCGGTGGCAATGCTTTTCAACAGATGCATGCGCAACGGGTGTTCGGGATCAAAACTGCAGTAGCGCTCGACTTTTCTTTCATCAACCAGCCTGGCGCTGCCCTGTTCCACGTCGTAAATCAAGAAACGCTCGGCATGCCCGAAGTGTTGGTTGATCTCTCTGCCGTCCTTTGATGCGACTGCTATCAGCATGATATGCCCTCCTGACCGGAGCCGGGGACCAGGCAATGAAGCCACGGTCCCTGCCCCCACAACCATTACATCAAAACCGGCGCAAAGCTGAAACACTTCTTCGAGCAGGTCCGCGCACAGGCCTGGCAACCGATGCAGTTGCCCGGAGTAGCCACCCGCATGTACATCTTGGCGGAGTCATCCCCATCCAACTCTTCAAAAGCCAGAACATCATGGGCGCACACCTTGAAACAGCGGCCGCAGCCGATACAGGTTTCTTCATCAATACTGTTAATAAACTGCGGGGTCCACTCCTGTTTGTCGCGCGTCAATCCGGTAATGTAAGCCATGGTAAAATCTCCTTTAGTTTTATGAGTTTGCGGGGCAACTCAGCCGCCCTCGGCGTTTTCTGGATAAAGCGGGTTTTCCGGCGTTGATCAATCCTCGTCAAAGGCCGTCGCATGCCCCTTGTTCATCGCCTTCCTGATCCAGGGGGGAGGATTACCTCTCAAGACCTCCTGGAGTTTCTCAACCGTTTCTTTCATACCGACTTCACAATTGGTCTTCATCGGGTGGATTTTCTGGGCCACCAGCTTGGCCGCCGCCGGACCGCCGATCTGCACCGTATAAACTATGGCGCAGCCGGAGAGCAGTTGTGCTCGCGCGGCGATGCGGTCCTCCTCGTCGCTGCCATGTTCTCCCACGCTGACCACCTCCAGGAAAGCGGCTTCGTTCGGTTCGACATCCCAGATGTGAAAGCATTGGCACTGACCAAAATGCTGGTCGATAGTTTCGCCGTTCGATGATGTAAATGCTATTTTCATGGATCTTCCTTTCCTGAAACAAAAAAGGCGCGACATCTATCAGATGGTGGCGCCCTTGCCATGCATTAATCGTAATGCTTTAGAATCTGTTTTCATAGTTAGCACATCGCATGCCAACTATTACCACTCTGTATTTACCGCATGTTACAAGCGCTCCAACCGGCAACACATCAATTATGCCTAGTTTATGTGCACTAAAGGCATACATCTGACAACTACCCCGGCAGTCATTTTATCAGATCAGTTTCACGGGTGTGATTGATGTAAGCGCGATGCCAGCAGAATTGCCGCTTTATGGACAAACATCAAAAGATTGTTACAATACTTCTGTTGTAAATCGATCAGCACTCAGTTTCAGCGTAACCACAGCGGAAAATGCCGGAGTGGGGATGATCTCCAAGCGCAAAACGCACCGACGGGACATGTAGCGACAAAAGTTTCGTATTTTGCAAGTAATCACTCCGCTTGAGCAGACTCCACATAACTACTAAACGCCGAATGCGGAATTGGCATCCTGATGCGGTTTTCTTGGAAAGGGGGAGTCCAGATATGCATAAATTAAAAGTATTCCTGCTTAGCTGTCTGTTGCCGGCTACGTTCGCATTAGCTACAAACACGACGGTTTCCGCCGCAATGGAAAAAGCCTACACCATTGCCGTTATCCCCTCGGCCCCACCGGTAACCCTGCACAAGCAGTGGACCCCTTTTGTGGAGCGCCTCTCACGGGAAACCGGACTTCAATTCCGCCTCAAGATGTACGAAAAAATGGCCGAATTCGAACGTGACATATGGAGCGGCACACCCGATTTCATCTTCTCTTCACCGATCCAAACCGGGGTTGCCCACAAGACCAACGGATATGTGCCGCTGGTGCGCGGCGGCAAGGACATCGCGGTCGGTCTCTTCGTGCGCAAGGAAGCCCCGTTCAAGAGCATCGACGATCTGGCCGGCAGGAATATCTCCTTTGTCGGCAACAAGAATCTCTGCAGCGTCTTCATTCAGCACATGATGGGAGAGCGCAGGAATAAATTGCTCTTCAACAGGGAATATGCCGGATCAACCAGAAACGTGATCATCAATGTGCTCCTGGGCAAGAGCGCTGCCGGAGCGGTGTTCATACCGGAACTTGCCAGGGAATCCGAAGATACCCGCAAACAGCTGCGCGAAATACTGGTGACGCCGGCAATCGCACCCCACCCGCTCAGCGCCCACCCGCGCGTGCCCCGTAGGGTACGGGAGGCGGTAAAGAGCGCCTCGCTGGCCATTGCGGCGGCCAGCGGCGGCAGCGAGCTGTTCAGGTCCCTTCGCATGGATGCCCCGGTAGCGGCAGACTATGATCGCGATTATCGACTTCTGGAAGAGATCGATATCGAGGGTCTCACCAATTGGGGAAAATAGCATGTCATTCCTGCCGCAACGACTACATGCGCAGATCATCCTGATCGTTTCGTGCATCCTGCTTATCACCGGCATAATCTCCGGTTGGATCACCGCCAGGAATCAGACAGCAGGCCTTCTGGCTGCCAAACGCGCGGACGCTTCAATCATGGCCAGGAATTTTGCCGAAAGCTGCGCCCACCACCTTTTGGTCCAGGACTATGCCGAACTGGAATCGTTCCTGGTCAAAGCGGCGGAATCACCCGACATCCGGCGACTCCAGCTATGCGAACCGGACGGCGCTCTGGTCTGGGATGTCGTGCACAACCCCGGTGAACAACCACTTGCAAAAACCGGCCTGACCCGTCTCGCACCGCCCGGATCCGGCTCGGCGGTGATCATACAGGAAACCGGCCGGCTGGTCATCTGGCAGCCTGTCATGGCAGGAAACCTGCTCGGCTGGCTCAAGGCGGACTTTAGCCTGTCGGCCATTCGGGAAGCGCATACCAGAACCTGGCGGAAGAGCTTGTTCCTGGCCATGACCTGGGTCGCCTGCAGCTCCTTTCTGATTGTTCTGCTACTTCGCCCGATAGCGAGGTCTATCGAAAATCTGACCGCTTTTTCCAAACAGCTTGACGAGCATAAGGGAGCACAGATCTCCGTCACCGGCCAGTCTCTGGAAATTTCTGAACTGGGAAAATCCCTGAACGAAGCCTCTGCAAAACTTCTGTCAACGGAACAGCAGATTCTAGCTGAACGGGAACAATTACGGAAGAGCGAAGAAAATTACCGGCGGTTGCTTGTTACGATTCAAGAGGGAATCTGGGTCATTGATACGGAGGCGGTCACCACCTTCGTCAACCCGCGCATGGCCGAGATTCTGGGGTACACGGCCGACGAAATGACCGGCAGGAATCTTTACAGCTTCATGGATGACCATGGCAGGCAAGTTGCCGAACGCAATATCGAGCGGCGCAAGCAGGGGGTAAAAGAGCGGCACGATTTCGAGTTTATCAGAAAAACCGGGGAACGGATTTTTACCAGGCTCGAAACCGGCCCGATATTTGACGAGGCCGGGGAGTACGCCGGGTCAATCGCCGCAGTTGCCGATATAACCGAAGCCAGAAAAGCGAGCATGCAGCTCCACGCCAGCGAGCAGGCCTTTCGCGCCGTGGTGGAAAACTCTCCCGATGTCATCGTGCGCTATGACCGGGAAGGAAGGCGCATATATGTAAACCCGGAATTTGAAAGGGTCAACCACCTCACGGCGGAGCAGGTGCTGGGCAAGAAACCGGTGGAACTCTCGACTGAGCTGGCGCCCATGGCCGAGCTTTTTACGGAAAAGCTGATGGTGGCGATGGAGTTCGGCGCTGTCACCAAGATTGACCTCTCCTGGGTCAAAGATGGCAGACCGGTTTGCTGGTATGTGCGGGTAGTGCCGGAATTTGATGCGGAAGGCACAGTGGTGAGCGCGCTAACCATCTGGAGCGATATTTCGGAGCGCAAGCAGATCGAGGAGGAGATTCGCAGACTCAACGAAGAGCTCGAACAGCGGGTTCGGGAGAGAACCGCCGAACTGGAGCAGACAAATGAGGAGTTGCACAAGTTGAACCGGCTCTTCGTCGGCCGTGAGTTGCGGATGATAGAGCTGAAAGAGCAAATCAGGGAGTTGGAGGGCAAGGAGTAACTCCGTATGCCGAGAGCACGTGTTTCACATGAAAACCGCAAAGGGAAAAAGTTATGGCACCCGAAAGCGATCAATCCATAATCGCCGCCCTGAAACAGGCGGAACAGGCCTTGACAGGAGAGAAGGAATTCAGCCGTTGCCTGCTTGAGAGCATGGCGGATGGCGTTGTTGCCTGCGATGCAAACGGAATCCTGACGCTGTTCAACCGTTCGGCCAGGGATTGGCATGGGATGGACCCTCTGAGGCTTCCACCCGCTGAATGGGCGCAGCACTACGACCTGTTCCGGCCGGACGGAATCACCCCGCTGCCGACGGACGAGGTACCGCTTGCCAGGGCCTTCAGAGGGGAAAGCGTCAGGGATGCGGGGATGGCGATCAAGACGAAAGGGCAGCCGATCCGATTCATCCTCGCCAACGGCAGTGTGATACTGGACGAGGCCGGCAAAAAACTCGGCGCGGTAGTTATCATG
>Ga0209212_1002500_pt1 | contig 25911 bp, 15 predicted proteins | sample RifGroC2_FD_183996 | JGI IMG/M metagenome (GOLD analysis project Ga0209212, IMG submission 183996) | Groundwater microbial communities from Rifle, Colorado, USA - Groundwater C2 (SPAdes) (version 2) | ecosystem: Environmental > Aquatic > Deep subsurface > Groundwater | place: Rifle, Colorado... | reverse complement strand
TCCCCCTTGAAGGGGGAGGAATCTTAAAATCCCCTCCCCTTCAAGGGGAGGGTTAGGGTGGGGATGGGGGCAAGGTGGTTATGTGACATAAGCAGAACTAAGGACACAAAGAGAATCAACTGATGAAGCAGTTAAAGTTCTCACCGTAAGTTCATTTCTAACCTCCCGATTGCTCAGCGAACCTCGCGTCTTTGCGGCAGCTGATCTGAAGCTTCCAACGCCTGCCGGGATCTATCCGTTGGTAGCGCTAATCCCGTCCTCCGCCTCGTCCTTCGCCTCGTCCTTCGCCTCTATGCTCCCCTTGTCCACGGCCCCGGTCGGGCTGCTGCGACTCCCTTCTCTGCTGGGACCTCTGTTCCTGACCTTGGGCTCTTGGTGCCCGCTGCTCCTGGCGCTCCTGGCGCTCCTGCTGGACAGCACCCGGACGTTGCCTCTGGTCCTGGGACCCCGGGCCTCGCTCCTGCGGAGCAGGCCGGACCACCGGGGCGGATCGGTCTATACTTTCGTCACGCCGATGCTGCGGCTCGGATCGCCTCCCCGACGGCGCGTTTTGCGGGGGTTGAGTCTGACGCTGGATCTCCTGCTGCCTTGGACCTCTCGGCTCAACCCTTTCCCGTCCTTCCCGCTGAGCGGGCGCGGGCCTTCTTTGTTCTACCCGCGGCTGAATATGTTGGCGGACTACCCTGTCGCGTGGCTGGTACCGGTAATTGCGGTTGCGCAGCGAACGCTGCTGATCCACCGACGACGGATACCTATCCCCTGTATAGCGGCGCTGGTAGACGGGGAGCGGGGCGCGCGACGGAGCTGAGCGGCGCTCCCATCGATCCCATCCATGTCGACGCTGCTCCCATGAACGACCCCAATGCTCACCCCAGCGGGGCGGAGCATGGGAGTGCCAATGGCGAAAGTAGGGAGGGGGCAGCCGGTAATAGCTCACCGGGATGCGCAGGATGAAAAGCGGCACGAAGTTCGGCTCCACGATCCACCATGGGCCGTTGTACCAGGAGCTGGCGTACCAGTTATCGTGCTGGAAAACCCAGTACATGCCGTCGTAGAAGAAATAGTTCGCCTGCAGCCGGGGAGCGTAGTAGACCGGGTAGCCCGGTACCGGCACCAGTTCCGGGTACAACGGCAGGTTGATCCCGATGCTCACGTGGGGTACCCCGATAGCGATGCTTACCTGGGCGGGGGCGGAATGTGCCGAGCACAGCAGTATCAACAGTACAAAGAGTCCGTAGCGTATCTTTTGCATATAATCTCCTTGCTTTGGTTGCATGGGCATTGGTTTGGGCATGCTTGTCAACTGGGATTCACGCCGGGCCTCCCTGTGGCCTTCCCATCTATGAGCGGCATTCCTGCCGCGATGAACTACATCGGATTCTGGTAAGCACAACCCTGACAGTGAGCTGTCATGTTGTGCAATTTTAACATATTTCTAAAGCACCGACCGATACTTCCTTGCGGGCCGCGACCTTTTTGGGTAGCCGGGATGATCGATACGCGACATGGTTACCATACGACTGAATTGTGGAGGAAATATGGAGTGATTAAGGAAATGCTTGGGGTGTTGGCGGTCCCAACCGCTCTGTCTTGCATGTGGTGGCCATCCTCTCCAGAGCGCCGGTGCATCGATCACGCTAGCAGCCCCGACTCCCGAACCATGGAATCTGCTTGTTTTCTCTAGTTGTAATCGACTCATAAAATAAGTATCATCTGCGGCAAGGAAACTGCATTATGAGCAAAAGCAGTAGCAGCAGCCTGACCAAAGTCAGGAGAGGCGACAAGGGTGAGCTATGCATAAGGTGTACATGGACGCGCAGATGGAGGTGAACGATTCCGAGATGGAGATGATTGCCAAGGCCAAAGAGACCTTGCAACAGGGGGGACATAGGGCGTTGCGGTTTCCCGAGCCTCTCGAATCCTCCTTCAACGAATACTACTGCACCAATACACTGAAGCACGTAAGGGTAGCTCTTTTCACCGGATTATTTCTCTATGTGGTTTTCGGGATAGTGGATCTTATGCTGCTGCCTGCGGACCGGATGCATATGTGGTTCATACGTTACGCCGTCGTCTGCCCCACCGTTGTCGCCGGGATTGCCTTCACCTATGTCTCGCGCTTCCGGCGCTTCCTGCAGCCTGCCGTCTCGCTTGTCATGCTGGTGGCAAGCCTCGGGATAGTGGCCATGGTCTATTTCGATCCGACTCCTACCAAGAACTATTACTACTCCGGCATCCTGCTACTCATCATGGGAGCCTTCACCTTCGTGAGTCTGAGGTTCCTGTACGCCATTTCCTGGGCAATTGCGACCACCTTGGCCTACGAGGCGGTTGCCATCTTCGCAAATCATACCGATTTGGACATCCTGATCCAGAACACCTTCAGCATAATAGCCACGATAATCATCGGCGCTTTCTCCAACTACCTCATGGAGAACTATCTGCGACGGGACTTCCTGAACTCCCTGCTGCTGGAATCGGAGAACCGGCAACTCCAGGAGATAAGCGACGAATTGCGCCGGCTCTCCATCTTGGACGCGCTGACCGGCCTGGGGAACCGCCGCCATTTCGAGTACATGCTTGAACGGGAGTGGCTGCGTGCCATGCGTTCGGCAACGCCCCTCTCCCTGATACTGTTCGACATCGATTTCTTCAAACGTTACAACGACAACTATGGACACCAGGCGGGAGACGACTGCATCAGGGTGGTAGCGGAAAAGATGGGAGGGTTCGCCAGGCGTCCCGGAGACACCTCGGCACGTTACGGCGGAGAAGAGTTCGTGCTGCTTCTTCCCGGCACCGACATGGCTCAGGCGGCAGCAATCGCCGAGGCATGCAGGGTATGCGTGGAATCCCTGGAGATACCCCACAGCCGTTCCAAGGTGAGCGACGTGGTGACAATAAGCGCCGGTGTCGCCACCATGGTCCCCGACCATGACACCGGCAGGAGAGAGCTGGTGGAGGCCGCGGACAAGGCCCTTTATCAGGCGAAATCGGAAGGGCGGAACCGGGTGGTCCTTGGGAGCAGCGCCGGCCTGGACAACGCGCTGGATTCGCCTACCGAGAAGTCTGAACCTCCGGTTTCCTCCTCCCCGTTTCGCTCCTTCCCGGGCTAAAGGAATACGATGACATCCTCCACTACCTGTCCTGCTTGCAACTATGCCAGACAGCCGACTGACGATGCTCCCGACTGGCAATGTCCCAACTGCCAGAAGGCTTATGTCAAGAGTGCGAGGTTTGCTCAGGATCAAGTCCCTGAAGTTGAACTGATCGATGTGGACCCAGACCTGGACCCATCCATTCAGGCAGAATCAGCCCGTACAGTGTGGTTGTCGGCGGCATCGGCAATATCTACCCTGGCAATGATGACCTATGCCAGTCAGCCCTGGGAGATGCCGTTTGACCTATTGATCGGCTGGATAGGTTTCATGTGCGGATTTGGGACCTGGGCTATATCACCGTACTTGATGCTTGGATCCAAGGCCAGAAAACTGAACGCTACCACCAGGCAATCTTTGCCATTGTTCGTTGGCACCGTTCTAGTTTCTATTTTTGGAGCTTACACCCTGGTTGAAACCATCTTCATTCATCCCGATGCGCAAGGGGGTGTGGTATTCATCGTTCTACCATTTCTGCAATGGATCGGCGTAGCTGTGGCTGTGAGCATTGCAGAAAGCAAATGGGCCAAGCCTCCCACAGATGATGCTACGCTCGGCGATGCCATGCTGAAGTGATCATTATCCTGTTCGGAGTCGCTGGGGCGGGTAAAAGCCTGATCGGCCGCCGGCTTGCAACGACCTGGGCGCAGGAGTTCTGCCGCGGTAGTGCATCCGGATCGGGCAATCGACGGAGGATTTAGAAATTAAAGACGCTCGTAGAAGTGTGGCTGCGGGAGACGCTGATCAGAAACAGGAAACGAACGCGGTGTAGCGTCTTCTCTCTGCTGGCTGGGGACACCCCTTAACGCGGTTCTTTTTGCTCTTTGCTGCCACCCAGCCGTCCGGTCCGAGATACGCCGTGATCAGCCCTTCGCTGGCCAGGGACTCAAGCCTGGACTCCAAAGCCACGGTAAAGGTGTTGTCGGTGCAGCAAACGAGTACAACCATGGCTGTCCTCCTGCGGGATACCCAGTGACAATGGTAACCGTTTCTTGAAATCCTTCAGCTGGAAGCAGTGGGGGAAGATAGTTTTATACACAGGAGTGGGGGATTAGTAAAGAATATAAATTATGCAGATCTAAGGATTTGTTATTTTGGTCGGTCCTGCCCTGGCAGTGATCCTGACGCCGCCAATTTCCCCCTCGTCACCGCTCCCTGCCGATGGTGCGCCGGGCTGCCAGGGTAACCACCCGGTCGGCCAGTGCCAGACATGCCGGACGGTGGGTTATCACCAGAACGGTTTTCCCTGCAGTGCGCCGGGCCAGTCTTGCCACCACCTGCTGCTCCGTCACGGCGTCCATCCCCTCCGTCGGCTCATCCAGGATCAGGATGGCTGCATTCTTCAACAGAGCCCTCGCCAGGGCGATCCGCCTTCCCTCTCCGCCTGAGACTTCCCGCCCCCCTTCACCGACAGCGGTCTCCAGCCCCGCCGGCAGAGTAGCAACCCAGCTGGAAAGTCCCGCATCCCGCAGCGCCTCCTCCAGCTCGGCCGTATCCGCCGCAGGGTTGCCGATCAGAATATTGGCCCGGATGCTGGTGTTGAAGAGGTGCGGCCGCTGAGGGAGACAGGAGATGAGACCACGCAGCTCCTCGGCCGCAAGGTCGCGGATTTCCACCCCTCCCACCCGGACGCTCCCCTGATAGTCGCGAAAACGGAGCAGGATCTCGACCAGGGTGCTCTTGCCGCAGCCGCTTGGCCCCACCAGCGCCACCCGTTCTCCTTGGGCCAGGTCTAGATCTAAGGCGTCGAATACCGGTTCGTCATCCCGGTAGGCGAAGCTCAGACCACGCAGCGAGATTGCCGTTGACTGCGGCAAGTTCAGCGGCAGCGACGGATCCGGCACCGGCGGCCGAGCTTCGGAGAGGGCCAGCAGACGGTCACAGGCAGCCGTGGTGCCGGGCAAAAGCTGTAGCGCCCCCGCCATGGGACCAACCGCCTCAAAGGTCGCGGCGGCAAAGAGCACGAGCATTGCCAGCGACGGCGGCGCCATGGTCCCCGCGCCTACGGCTGCGGCCCCGGCCAGCAGTACCGCTGCAGCAGCAACCCCGGCGCAGATGACATTACCCGCCTGGCTTAAGGCAGCGATGCCTGCCAGTTTCTGCTGAGCTGCCACCAGTTCCGCAGAGAGGCGGTCGACCGCTGCCGCCTGCCGCTCAGCAGCCCCCAGCAGGAACAACTCCTCCGCCCCCTGGAGCCCTTCGGTCACCATGCTCCGCAGCTCTCCCGCCAATTCGGTGGCGCTCTCCCCCGGCGCCCGCGCAAGGTGACCGGTAATGAGCGGCAGCACGATTCCCGCGGTCAACAGGGCGCAGGCCAGTGCCAGCGCCGCAGGGAGGCAGAGGGAGGCCACGAAGAGCAACGCGGCGCCGATGGCGAGAGTGCCGGTGGTCATGGGAGCCAGGATACGGAGGTAAAGGTTCTCCAGGGCATCAACATCGGCTCGCAGCCTCCCTGCCACATCCCCGCCGGAAAAGCGCTCCAGTACCGCCGGAGCGAGCGGCTCCAGCCGCCGGAAGAGCCAGACCCGAAGGTCGGCGAGCATGCGCAGCGCCGCCTCATGGCTGACCAGTCGCTCGCCGTAACGTCCCACGGTCCGGAAGATGGCCAGGCCGCGAATGGCCGCCGCGGGGAAGAAGTATTCGAAGTGAGCGCCGGTGACACCGGCGAGCGCCATGGAGGCGATGAACCAGCCTGAAAGGGCCATGAGGATGGAGTTCGCCGCAATCACCAGCACCCCGAGGAGGATGCCGCCAACCATCCAGCGCCATTGGCCGGCGGCAACCGACAGTATCCGCCCGATGGCCCTCATACCGCCTCCGGGAAAGAGGCCCGGTCCAGGAAATCGGCGGCCGCCATGACACCCTGTATCCGGCCGTCGGACATTACGGCGACGCGCTCCACCTGGCGCAAGGTCTCTTCACGGTGGCTGATGACGAGGACCGTCCGTCCCACAGCCAGCCGCCGGACGGCATTACCCACCAGGAGCTCATTGACGGCGTCGAGACCGGCGGTCGGCTCATCCAGGACCACCAGTGTGGCCTGCCTCAAAAAAGCCCGCGCCAGTGCCAGGCGCCGCTGCTCGCCCCCCGAAAGCCCGGCGCCCCGGTCCCCCAGCAGCGTGTCGAGCCCGAGGGGGAGGCGGTCGATAAACTCTGTCGCCCCGGCGTCGGCCAGGGCCACGGCAACTTCCCCCTCCGTGGCAGCGGGGCATCCCAGAACCAGGTTTTCCCGTACCGTGCCGCTGAAGAAAAAGGGTTTTTGGGGGATCCAGGTGAGACGGGCACGCCAGCCAGCGGGAGAGAGGTCGGCCAGGTCAACCCCGTTCACCGTGATCCGCCCCGACTCGGGACGGCTCAGCCCTACCAGGAGGCGGGCGAGGGTGCTCTTGCCCGCCCCGCTTCCCCCTGCCAATGCCGTGATGCTCCCGGCGGGGAGTTCCAGATCCACAGCGGTAACGCCACCGCGTTTGCCGCCATATTGGAAGGAGACAGCGTGGAAACGGATAGAAGGGGGACCGGGTTGCAGCGGCAGAATGCCGTCGAAACCGGTGGCCTCCGGAAGTGAGATCAGGTGGAAAATCCGTTCCGCCGCGGCCAGGGCCTGCATCCGGGCATGATGGGAGAGCCCGAGATTTCTCAAGGGAAGATAAAACTCCGGCGCCAGGAACAGGATGAACAGCCCGTCGCCCAGGGTGAGTGCGCCGGCCAGCAGGCGGAAGCCGATGATGACGGCCACAACGGCCGTGCCCATGGCGGAGAAGAATTCCAGGGTCAGGGCGGAGAGGAAAGCGACGCGCAAAACGGCCATGGTGGCCTGGCGGTAGGCGGTGGATACCCTCGCCACCTCGGCCGCTTCGCGCTTTGCCGCCGCAAAGAGGCGAAGATCGGGGAGCCCCTGGATCAGGTCGAGGAGGTAGCCGGCCATCCGGGAGAGCTGCTCCCATTGACGGCGATGAATCGCCTCGGAACCCTTGGCGATCAGCACCATGAAGAGAGGAATGAAGGGGGCGGAAAAGAGCAGCACCAGCCCCGCCCTCCACTCCGTGCCAAGGACGAAGAGGAGCATGAAAAACGGTACCACTGCAGCCAGGACCGCCTGGGGGAGAAAGCGGGCCAGATAACCGTCCAGCCCCTCGACGGCGGTCGATACCGTCTCGACCAGGGGGGCTGCCTCCTCACCGACCGTTCCGGCCGGTCCCAGGGATTGGAGCCGTCGATAGAGCCGACTGCGGACCTCCCGTTTCAAAACGGCTGATGCCGCTGCTCCCTGTCGTTCGGCGAAGAGGGTCAGCAGGCCGCGGACCAGCACGATCAGGGCCACCCCGGCGGCAAGGGGGAAAAGCGCAGCCGCTTTCTCCCGCTCCATGATGACCCGATGGCACCCCAGGGCCAGCAGGCGCGCCTGGATGACGATCAGAACCCCGGCGACAGCCGAGCAGCAGATGGCGCGCAAAAGGAGATGGCGAAGCTGCCAGGCTCGTCCTCTTAACCACCGCTCCGGGGTTGCCGGAATTTTATCGGTCTCAGTCATGACACTTTACGTCCGGCAGGTACGGGATTGGGCCTGAGAGCCGGCACTTTGCCCATGCCCCATGCCGATGAGCGCTGATCTTCAGTATCAAGGGTCGGCGCAGAATCTCCCCTTTGCAAAGAGGATCCAGGGGGATTTCAGCTCCGTTGCAACAGGTGCGCAATGGCAACCGGGGCTAAATCCCCCCCGCCCCCCTTTGCAAAGGGGGGAGATTGGGTGGTGGTAGACACGGTTCAGTGAAGATCACGCAACTCGTGTACCCTATTGCATCCCGACCTTGATTCCCTTCACCCTGACTGTTCCAGCACTGATCTTGATCGGTGACTGTACGATGGTCGTGGTGCCGCTGGCGTCGTAAGCTGCATTGTAGCCACCTTCAAGTTGCACCGCGATACTCCTGCCGGCTGTGAGGGTGCCTGGAATCATCCCTTCCAATATTTTGATGACGCTGCCGCTGATCGTGCCGGTATCGGCGTAGGCGGCCTGGAGAGTGGAGAATTGCTTGGTGCCGACCTTCAGCTTCGGTGCGGCGGTAAAGGTGGCGGTGACGGCTTTGGCGCTGTTCAGGGTGATTCCGGTCGGGGTCGTGCTGCCGCTGTAGCCGCCGCTCCAACCGCCGAACACGGAGTTGGAGACAGCTGAGGCAAACAGATTGACGGTGGAGCCGGCTGTGAATGAGGCAGAACAGCCTGAAGTTGAGCCGCTGCTGCAGGCGATCCCTGGGGGATTGCTGTGGACTGTGCCGCCGCCGTTTCCTGCCATGGTGACGCTGAGGCTCCACTTGTCGGGGCTTGCGGAGCAACTCGCGTTGGTGCCGCCGAACAGTCCGTTACAGACCCAGCTCCAAGGCCCGCTGCCGCCGACTGCAGATGCGCTGCCGCTGGTGCAGAGGTTGCTGGTAGGTGCGGCGCTTACTGCCGTGCCGTCGGCAGTCCCGCAGGAGCCGTTGACGGGTATGACTGTTGTGTTGTCGGCCTGTTTCACATTCACGAACAGCTGCTGCTCCCCTGATGCAGGATCGATACGGAACTGGAACACCACATCCTTTCCGGCGTTCATGAAGAAATAGTCGTTGGGGTCGCCGCTCGATATCGTCCCGTTGCCGGCAATGGTAATGGTACCGGCAGGAAAGGTATCCGTGCCCGATGAGTCGCTGGTGGACAGAGATGTACTGCTACCTGATCCGTCTGCGTTAAGGATCATCTTGTCCACGTCGTAACCGAAGTCGGCCGGATTGCTGGTCCCCTTGATCGGGGTCTTGATGCCGGCTCCAAACCAGGTGCCGGCGAGATCGGCCGCGGTGTAGCTGGCACCCTGCTTCACATTCACGAACAGCTGCTGTTCCCCAGATGCAGGATCGATACGGAACTGGTACATGACATCCTTGCCGGCGTTCATGGAGAAATGGTCGTTGGGGTCGCCGCTCGATATGGTCCCGTCGCCGGAAATGGTAATGGTGCCGGCCGGGAAGGTGTCCGTGCCCGATGAGTCGCTGGTGGAAAGCGATGTACTGCTCCCTGATCCATCGGCGTTAAGGATCATCTTGTCCACGTCGTAACCAAAATTTGCCGGATTGCTGGTCCCCTTGATCGGGGTCTTGAGGCCGGCCCCATACCAGGTGCCGGCGAGATCGGCTGCTGTGTAGCCGGCTCCGCGTTTCAGATTCACGAACAGCTGCTGCTCCCCCGAAGCCGGAGCGATGCGGAAATGGAACACGACATCCTTGCCGGCATTCATGAACAGGTGATCGTTGGCACTGCCGGTTGATATCGTCCCGTCGCCGGCAATGGTGATGGTGCCGGCCGGGAAGGTGTCGGTGCCTGATGAGTCGCTGGTAGACAGAGATGTACTGCTCCCTGATCCATCGGCGTTAAGGATCATCTTGTCGACGTCGTAGCCGAAATTGGCGAGGTTGCTGTTACCCTTGATCGGAGTCTTGATCCCGGCTCCGTACCAGGTCCCGGCCAGATCAGCAGATGAGTAGGTGGTATCGACCTTATTACCTACCAGCATCATCACCTTCTTTTTGCCGTCCGAATCAGGCCCGGCCAGGTTAATAGATGATCCGTCCCGACTGAGACTCCCCTGGTAGGATATGGTATCGCCGGTAAAGGTGAGCGTCACGCCGCCATTGCTGTTGACGCTGTAGCTGCTTGAAAGAGTTTGCGTGTCGTAGGTGCCGGTAAGATCGGCAGAGGCGTGAGAACGGGAAACAGGTAACAGGGAACAGGAAATGGTAAGTAAAAGAAGTGACGAGGGGATGTTTTTCTTGTTCATGATACAGCCTCCATTGGGAAAATGTCAGAGGGACATGCCACGGATATATCAGTGCCAAATGTTGGCGACCCATTATCGCAGACCGGGCGGGCCCGGTGTTAAGGCCCACGATCTTGCGTTCCGGGATCGCTCCGCGTTTGTCTATTGTCGGCGAAGTAAGGTGGATAGTCGGGAAAATACATCATTGTAACCGTCAGGTCAACTAATGAAGGTAAACTGCGGAGCTGACGGACGGCGCAGCTGGGAGAGTATTCCCGTCCCCTCAATCCGCTTTCATCAACTTACCAACGTCGGCTATTCCTGGCTCGCCTCTATTCCAATTCCGCAAGATATGAAGTGAGTTGTTTGATCTTCGCCTCCTTCAGGACAAAGACGTCGCAGAATACCGCTTTGAGAAGACCACCATTCTTTCTAGCGCTTTGAACCGCCCCTTCGGCAACGACAACGTCATTCTCCTCAATTACCCGAGTAATGGTGATCGTCGGATTGCCCACAAAGGCATCGTTATTGATCTCTTTATCAAAGGCCTCCTTTCCCACCAGGCGAAACGCACCCGGCATTTCCCAAACAACATCATCAGTAAGGCAGGACAGAATTTGTCCGTGGTCAGATTTGTTGAAGCCGTCCATATATCGTTCCACAGTTTTCCTGTTTTCGCTCATAAGCCATCTCCATGATTTATATCCTCGATCAGAGGCTATAAGGTTCCTGATTAGTACCAATCTCCCGCTTGGTCTTCTCCCCTCCCTTGATGGGAGGGGCAGGGGGCACTGCCATTAAGTTAAGGTCAGTGCCAGTTTCGTGCACGCTGCACAAGCCCCCTCTCCCTTGATGGGAGAGGGTTGGGGAGAGGGTGAAAAGCTCGCATAAGCCTCACCCTCCCCCCCACCCCTCCCATCAAGGGAGGGGGAGCTAACAGCAGGAGCTTAACTTAGTGGCAGTGGGGGCAGGGGGAGGGGGTGTTTGTGCATCTATGCGGGAGATGAGTACTAATCAGGATAGGTTTGAGGAAGACGCCCCTGAAATCGTGCCCGTCCCGCGGGGTTACAAGTTGCGCAGGGTTTCGGCGGCGTCCCGTAGGATGCCCCCCTGTTGGTTTCAGACCCCTGTTGCGTTCCCAAATCCTCACCGTCGTCCCCTTTTTCCCCAGAACTTATAGTACCTTTGGTTATCCTTAAATGAAGATGCTAACGATTTGGATACATGCGAGAAAAGGGAATCGGGTATCTTCTTCAACTTCAATGAGCGTTGGTGGTTTCTTTTGAACCATTCCATTTCTTCTGCTTCCATTTCGGTAAACGAACTGGCTAAAATATTTCTTGTGGCGCATAAAAAATGAAGAGACACTATTCCATTAGTTATCCCGCTATAAAGGAAATCTCTTACGGTTGGAACGGAAGGATTCAGATGCAGTACCAGCTGTCTATCTTTTGGGAATCTTAGATGGATTTCAATTACTGAAAGAAACTCCATTTCCAGATAACGATATCTTATTTCAGGCTGTGGAAGGGGGAGCTTTATTTTGAGGTAGTCGATGTCGGATTCAGAGCAAACAAAGAAAAGCGCAGGAATCGGTATATCTTCTACCAAGACCCGACCAGGCTGGACTATTCCATCCGGATATTTATCTATTTTACCCAATAATTCTGAAGGATATACAATGCCACTATTACCAATTTTTTTCCGCAGTTCAGCGAAGCACAAAGTCATAACAGTAATTCCCTCTCCATTCTTCGTTTTGTTAGTCGAGACCCGAAGGGTCGCGTCTGAAAATTTTAAACGCTTCGGTCACTGCCGCCACTTTGTTCTTGTCTTCGTCCTTGAGTATCTCGTCCATGACAGTGGGAACAATTTGCCATGAGAGGCCGCCCCCGACTTCGTGCCTTTCTCCTCCTAGCAGGGAAGAAGCGCACAATTTCAAGGGCGTCTTGTCTGCCCTTGTCTGCCGGGACGTCCCCTTGTCTGCCTACCACGTTGCTGCCGTTTATTTCACTTTTATTCTTTTCGTCCTGACTGTACCTGATCGTATCACGAGCGGCCCCATGACGGTGGTGTCGGCGCTAACGGCGGTGTAGTTCCCGTTGTATCCCCCCTGCAAGGTGACGGCTATCGGTCGGTTGGCGGTCACTGTGCCGCTATGAACGCCGTCTTTCATCCGAATGACGGCGCCGTTATTTGCCACCGCGTAGGCGACATCGAAGGCCAGATAAGGGGTCGTGCCGATCATAACCAAAGGGGCCAGGCCGAAGTTAGCGGTGACGGTAATGTCGTTGTCGATGGTCAGGCTGCAGTCGTTGATACCGCTACAGCCTCCGGACCAGCCCGAAAAAAGACTGGCCGAATCGGGTACGGCACGCAGGATAAGCGCCGTGCCGGTCCCATAAGAGCGGTTACAACTTAGCCCTGTACAGGCAAACGGTGCAGCAGCAGTTAAACTGCTGACGCTGCCGCCACCGGTACCTGCGAAGAGCACGAACAGAGTCGGATTCCGCCATGCCAGCGTCATGTCGCTGTAGGCGCTGTTGCCAGCCGCATCGGTTGCCGTGAGCCTGAGCTTATAGGTGCCGCTCAGCGACGCGCTCACCGCTGTGGATAGAGCACGCGGGTTGCCGAAGCTTACCGAACCCGGCCCAGACAGCTTAGTCCAGAGATAGCTCATGGCGCTGGCGTCACTGGCTGACCCGGCCAGGGTGAACAGGCCGACTCTGGTCAGATTGCCTCCAGCACTCACCACAGGATAGGCCACGTCTATTACGAAGACCTCTGTTGTCACCGGGCTCACATTCCCCAAGTCATCTACGGCCATGAATTTGAGGGTGCTGCTGCCCGTGATGGAGATGGGCTTGTTGTACACGGATGAGGAGGTAGTCGGTGTGGTGCCGTTGCTCGTGTAGTAAATGACGGCATTCCGATTGGCCGAAAGGACGACGTCCACCGGATGACCATTAAAGGCCCTTCCGCGCGGGGTGCTCATGGCGGCAAGCGGCGTGCTGCCTATCGAAACCATCGCATTGGCACCGGCCACTCTGAGCAGTTGGCCGATCGAGTCGGTGACGGCGGGCTGGTTAGAGATCTGGTGGATACCTGCCGCCACGCCGGCCTTGATACGCAGTACGAGGGTCGCCACCACGCCGTTGTCGATGGCGTTGTGGTTCACACCCGCAATGACAAGCTTGATGGTCCCGGGTGTCGGTACCTCGTAGTTCACGCTCTTGCTGGATGCGACGGCGGCAGCACCGCGACTCACAGCAACCACTTCAAATTTGGCCGGATCGAAGGCGATCGTCATTGCTACGGCAACGGCTTCCAGGCCCGAGCGGTTGGTAAGAGTAAGGGGGAGAGTGATATCAGATCCTGCGCTCCCCGCAGCTGTTCCCAGACTCAACTCGACCGCATTGTTAATTGGCAGTGGAGGAGAATAGCTCGACGAGGCACAGTAACCAAGGTTCTCGTTGATCGCCAGTTGGACCTCGGCTACCGAAACCACGCCGTCGTCATTGACATCCGCCATTGGCGAAACAGCCGCAACTGTCAGATGCTGATTGATTACGGTCTGAAGCTCTCCAATGTCGACAACGCCACTGTTGTTGAGATCCCCGGTCCTGACACTGTAGATCGACTGACCAAATACTCCTGTGGGCAGAATCGCCCCCGTGGTGCTGGTAGTCGCGCCGCGCGGGTAGCCCTGCTTTACCTCCCCCACTTTTGTCGCTGTAGCCAGCAGATAGCCGATATCTCCGCCGGCAATGACGTTCTGGTTGAGTCCTGCCACCCTGGTGTCTATATCCCAGTCCACCAGGTAGTCGCAAAGCGCCGGCGTACCAGGGAATGTGGGCGCGCAGGGGTGATAACCTTCGCTGATGGTGCCTTGGACATCTTTCTCCGCCGCCAGAGCCGCGGGTCCGGCTATGATCTGGCGCGGGGTGAAGCCCAGGTCCATCGCGGCATAGGTGTTTGTCGGGTAAGGGTTCTGAACGTACTTGAAAAAGGTTGTGGTAAAGGTTGCGGAACCTACCTGCAGGGTGCTTTTATTGTCCAGGCGGATCGGAATCTTGATAATCCCGCAGCGCGGCCCTCGTACCGACTCGATGCCGACGCTCGGGTTGATCACCCGGACCGTAATCTTCGACGCAGGCCCCACATTTCCTGCCACATCTGTTGCAGTGCAGGTCAAGGTATGGATCCCGGGGGCCAGGTAGGATGTCCAGGTGCCGCCCCAATCGCCCAAGCCAGACATGGTGATGCCGACCGGTTGATTGCGCTCGTCGGTTACCTGGACCGACTTGACCCCTGAGCCGTCATGCCCGTCTGACGAGGAGCCGGATATGGAGACGTTTCCGTTTGCGCCGACCAGGAGGTCATCCCCGTCAAACGGCCCCTGAAAATTGCAGGAGGGAGGGAGGGTGTCCCGGAAGGTTATGGTCCGTGTGTCGCTACTGCTGTTGCCCGCATTGTCGGTGGCGGCAACGGCGATGGTGGTACTGACGCCGCGGCTGAGCAGCACTGTATGGCTGAAGCTTCCCGACGTATCCACGGTTACGGCCGTGCCGTTGACCGTTACGGAGCGGACGCCGCTCAAGTCGGATACCGTCCCGTTAACGGTCAGGTGCGCCGTCTGGATGGTGGAGCCATTGGACGGGGCGGATACGGTCAGCGCCGGTGCGGTGCTATCGACTGTCCAGCTGTAAAGAGCCGGGGTTGTGTCCATGTTTCCGGTTGCATCGACAAAACGTGCATGGAAGGTATGTAACCCGTCTGCCACTGCAAGGTGAGTGCTGGGGCTGGAACAGGGAGCGTAGGAGCCGCCGTCCAGGCGGCATTGAAACGAGCCGGTCCCGTTGCCGACCAGGGTAAAGGTCGCGTCCTGCACTGTAGTGAGGGGATCGGGGGCTGAGGTAATGGCCGTGTCGGGAGGAAACTGGTAGGAGGCCGTCCGGGTCGCCTCGGCGTTACCCGCGCGATCAAGGGAGTAATACCTCAGATCGGTTGATGCGGACAGACGCACGCCGTCCATGTACAACGTCCTCGGATTACATCCCGATCCCTGGCAGTAGAAGGTCGCGGCGCATCCCGATTCGGTACCGTCATTGCAGGTGAGCATGACTTTCTGGGGGACGGCATAGGATGCGCCGCCAGGCGCTGCGGCGGTTACCGGAGGAGTACCATCTAGCACACTCTGGAACTGCCACCTGACGTCGGCTGTCAATTGGCCACCGCTGGCTCCGCGCAGCCATTGGCTGAAGCTCGCGTTGATGCGTGCGGAATAGGGCAGGGGAGAGGAGGGAGCAAAGGTGGCGGTTTTGGTCGTCGGGTCATAGGAAATGGCGCCAGGCACGCTGCACAGGTTGGTGGAATCGGTGGTCGCCGGCGCCACATAGGCGCTATTACCCCAGGCCACCACTCGGCCATCCTGCATCAGAGCCAGACAGTGCTCACTTCCAGCAGCTATGCCCACCACCCCGGTCAATCCCGCCGGTGGGACCGGATACCGGTTGCCCCACCCCACCACGGTGCCGTCATCCTTGAGGGCCATCGAGTAATACATTGCCGCGGCTATGGCAACTACCCCGGTAAGCCCTGACGGAACGCGGCTCTGGCCATCGTGATTATCTCCCCAAGCCACGACGGTGCCGTTCCTCTTCAGGGCCAGGGAGTGAAAGGCCCCGGCTGCAACGGCCACCACATCGCTTAATCCTGCCGGCATTATGGTGCTGCCATGGAAATCGGAGCCCCAAGCGACGACAGTGCCATCCCCTTTAAGTGCCAGATAGTGAATGCCTCCCGCAGCAATGGTGACTACCCCGGTCAACCCCGCAGGAACGGTGATGGACCCCCAACCTACCACGGTACCATCTCCCTTGACGGCCATAGAAGACAAGCGCCCAGCGGCTATGGCGGCTACCCCGGCAAGCCCCGCCGGCACGCTGACCTGGCCACTGTCGTTACTCCCCCAAGCCGCTACCGTGCCATCTCCCACCAGTGCCAGGGAATGAGCAGCTCCACCCGCCACAGATATCACCCTGCGAAGCCCCACCGGCACGTTGGTCTGCCCCACAGCGTTTTTACCCCAGGTCACCACGGTGCCGTCTTCCTTCAGGGCAAGGGAGTGGTAATACCCCGCTGCAGTCGCCGTCGCCTTACCAGTTGGAACGGTGGTGGCCCCATACTGGGTTTCCCCCCAGACCGCCATGGTACCGTCCGCCTTCAACGCCACCGAGTGATAAAGCCCCCCGGACAGGGCCGTTATGCCAGTAAGCCCGGCTGGCACGCTGAGGCTAAAGCTGCCTCCCCAACTCACTGCAGTGCCGTCCCGCTTCAGAGCCAGGGAGTGATCGCCACCCGCAGCAATGGCGACCACATCATTCAGACCCGCCGGCACGCGCGCCTGCCCATTGGCATCGCCCCCCCACGCCACCACAGTGCCGTCCCCCCTAAGGGCCAAGGAATGATGAGTTCCCCCGGCAATGGCGACGACGCCGGTGAGTCCTGCCGGCACAGCGGCCTGGCCCTGATCGTTTCTTCCCCAAGCGACCACGGTACCGTTCCCATTCAGGGCCAGGCAGTGCTGGATTCCTGCGGCAATGGCAACCACATCGTTGAATCCTGCCGGCACGCTGGTCTGGCCATAGGTGTTATCTCCCCAGACCACCACAGTGCCGTCCCCCTTCAAAGCCATCATGTGACTTCCCGCGGCGATAGCAACCACACCGATCAGCCCCGCCGGAACAGAGCTGCTCGTTCCCCATGCTACTACGCTGCCATCTCCCTTCAGGGCGAGGGAAGGATATCCTGCGGCGACTGCAACCACCCCGCTAAGCCCAGCCGGTACATCGGTCTGTCCGGAGCTGTTGAGCCCCCATGACACTACGGTGCCATCCGCCTTCAGTGCCAGCGTATGAGCAGCTCCTGCGGCAACGGCCGTCACCCCGCAATCGTAGGACAGCGAGAAAGCTCCATTGGAGATAAGGTTCGGGTCCATCGCCTCGTTGAAGGTCGCCGAGACGGTTGTGTTGAGTGGTACCAAGGTGGCGCCGGCTGAGGGGGCGACCGCTGTGGCAGACGGGAGGGCCAGCGAGGTCCCTGACAGGAAAATGAACAGCAGCGATGTGAAGAGGGGAAGTCGGAGCGGAGTTTTCATGGTGATCACCTCCATACCTCAGGGAAGACATCTCGTTATCTCGCTTGTATTCTTTCGCGCTGAAACCAATAGAACCATCAGGATGGGAGTGCGCCGATAAGAGCCACTTCGCTCCACAAAATCACAATCACCCCCCCGCCCTCCCATCAAGGGAGGGGGGAGTTTTAACCAGCTGAAGATTAGCACTAATCAGGTCTATTATTGGATACCGGCATCTAATGGACTCCACAGAGGTTTATCCCGTTCGGCTTGCCTCATTGTATCTGGCGGGCACTCCGGCGACTCCCTCTGTTATGACGGGTTTCCACTGGACGCTTAGTTCCTAAAACGGGTCCAATGATTGGGCACTGTATTACTTCTTTTAATTGATGTCAAACGGGATTGAATTCGCAGTGAGAGCCGGAGGGAATATGGTCGAAAATTGCTGTCGCCCTTGCGGCTTACTTGACGTACTATGCGTATTGAGGCTGTATCGGGTCTCGGCCCTGGTGGTTGTAATGAATCCGACGACCGGGCATGAACGGAGGAGGCGTTATCGTGATGCAGAAGGCGGCCCAATTCTTCTTTCTCATACTGTTCGGCTATGCTTGCGCCGCACAGGATCCGGCATCTGCCGCTACTCACCAGCCGGTGCGGGCACGACACGGCATGGTCGCCTCGGCGAGCCCGCTGGCTTCGCAGGTGGGGATGAAAACGCTTAAGAGTGGTGGAAACGCGGTGGATGCCGCAGCGGTGGTGGCTATGACACTGGCCGTCACGCATCCGGAAGCGGGCAATCTGGGGGGCGGCGGTTTTATGCTTATCAGGACCGCCGACGGCCGCAACTCATTTCTCGACTTCAGGGAGAGGGCACCGAAAAAAGCGACGCGCGATATGTACCTCGACGCCAAAGGGAACGTCGTTCCGGGGAGCTCCACTGTCGGCGCAAAAGCGGTGGGTGTGCCCGGTACCGTCGCCGGCGTCGCGCTCGCGCTGCAACGCTTCGGCACCATCAGCTTTGCGGATGCTTGCCGACCCGCTGAACGCCTGGCCCGAAAGGGATTCAGGCTCAGCAGGTACGAGGCCGGCTCTCTGCGCGGGTATGCCGCCAAACTGGAACGCTTCCCCGAGAGCCGGCGCATCTTCCTGCGCGACGGCAATTACTACCGTGAGGGTGAGCTCTTTCGTCAGCCCCAGTTGGCGAAGACCTTCAGCCGCCTGATCCGGCAGGGCCCCTATACGGCTCAGGGACGTTCTTAAGATTTTAAGTTTCTTCTTATCTCAACAGGGCACTCTCGCAGAGCAAAGGAATGAGGCGCTAGCAAAAACGCTAATATTTAACAAAGTTACGAAAAATCGTAACTATTCACCACCCCAGCGGGAACGACACCGCTAAGGGTACACTGAGGGCTATTTACTCCTGCATAAATGCCGGAAACTTTCCTTCAAATAACAGCCGCAGCCCTTCGGACGCACTGACACCTTGCTTCCGGCAAGTGGACAGATAGCTTCGGATTCTACAGAAGATTTTGGCTCCCTCCCAGGATCGGAAGCAACCTGAGATTTTCTGCTGTACCTTTGTCATCCGGAGGTCATTTTCGGCTTGGTTGTTTGAGAACGGGACCTCTTTTTCGATCATGAAGCGCAGTACGTCAGATTCGTAGTCTCGAAGTCGTTCCAGAAGGCAACGGGCCTTTGAGCGAGCAAGCCTTCCTCGGCGCCCGTTCCTTTGGCTTTCGTCGGGGGGAGGGCACTCGGCCTCGGCTTCACTCAACAGGGCTCGATAGCGTGACCTATATGCCTCGCTCTCAGCCATGTCGAGGCAGCCGCCAGCATCATGGACAGCGTTATTGATTTCTCTCAGCAGGGGGGGCCGCATGGTACCGGGTGTTGATAAGTGGATATCTCGGGGTATGCTTGCGGCATGTCTAAAAAGAGCAGAATCCACATACCCGGGGCCATTTATCACGTGATCCTGCGGGGCAACGATCACAGAGACATCTTCGCCGATGACAAGGACCGATTCCGCTTCTTCTCTATCCTCGACATCGTTCGCCAGCGCATCCCCTTCAAGATCCACGCGTTCTGCCTCATGACCTCCCATTTCCACCTGGAGTTGCAGGTCGCCGCCGTCCCGCTTTCGAAGATCATGCAGCGCATCGCCCTACGGTACGTCCAATGGTTTAACTGGAGACATCACAAGACAGGACATCTTTTCGAGAGACGTACAAGGCGATCCTGGTCGATACCGACGAGTACCTGAAGGCCTGAAGGAGCTTGCCGCATACATTCACCTCAACCCGGTGCGCGCCCGTATGGTAAAAAGCCCCGAGAAGTACAAGTGGAGCAGCCACCGGGCCTACCTCGGGAAGATGACGTTACCTTGGCTGGAGACCGATTTCATCCTGTCGACGTTCTCGCCGTCCGACCGTAAGGGGGCACAAGCCTCCTTCAAGGGGTTCGTCGACTCGATGATCGGCCAGGAGCGCAACAAGTATTTCCACGGCGAGAAGAACATTGACAGCAGGCTACTGGGGGACGAGTACTTCGTCCTCGACATCCTCGACGGCTTGGAGGAGGAACCGCCCACAAAGCCGGATCTGGAAATGGTGCTCGCAGCCGTGGAGGCGGTTATCGGTCCGGACGCTCCGAGATTGTTGACCTCGGCCGCAAGGGATGCACGGAGCTTCGAAGTAAGAGCACTTGCCGCGTGGGCCGTCCTCCAGTTCTCCGGTGCAACCTTGAGCGAGCTGGCAAGGTACTGCAGCCGGGATCACTCGACCATGTCCTGCGCCGCTCGCAGGATTGAAGAATGGCAACCCGTTAGGCCCGATCTGGCGGACAAGATGGCACAACTTCGCTCCGCTCTTACTCACCACCCCGCCCCAACCGCGCGTCCAAAAGGGATCGAGGTTCGATCTACCCCTTCGACGGACGCCTGATTTAGTCACAAGATGTTCACAAATGATTTGAGTTTGCCAAAGAACGCTTTTTCTCTCACCATTGCAGCATGTTACAGGAAAACGAAACTAGGAATGCCCGGCACACCCGGCGGGATGGGAAGTTATTAACTTGTCAACACCCGGTTCTATCGGTTCTTTGTTCTATCGGTTCTTTCTATCGGTTCTTTTTAACTTGTCAACACCCGGTTCTATCGGTTCTTTTACGCTTAAAGCTCGACGTTACCGCCAAGCCTCCAAGGACTCGCTGCCCGGTGGCTGGCCTGCCTTCCGGGGCGGGAATCTCACCCGCTAGACTATGCGACCTTGCCCGGCCGCACTCAATATAGCAATGCCTGGCCCCATCGCCTTTCTCCATTCGTTTGCCCGAAGCCATCGAGGCCGTCATCGGCCAGGACACTCGAAGGCTTTTGACATCGGCCGCAAGGGACGCACAGAGTTTCGAGGTCAGGGCGCTTGCCGCGTGGGCCACAATGCAGTTCTCCAGTGCAACCCTGACTGAGTTGGGGAATTACTGCAACCGGGACCAATCGACCATGTCCTGCGCCGCCCGCAGGATCGAAGAATTGCAACCCGCTCGGGCCGATTTAGCTGACAAAATGGAACGACTGCGCGCCACACTTACCCACCACGGCGCCTCAAAAGTGTACGACGCGCGACCAGCCCCTATGATTGACCTTCCTCCCGACGACGTTCCGAACTGATATCAAAAGGCACCTGGCTGCTGTAATGATTACAGCACGTTACGTGGCTGATGAAGAACCGGGAGTTCTCACACCAATAGTTATCCATTTGTCAATGCCTGGTCCCATTCGTTTGCCCATTCGGCACCATTTCACGCACTTAGAAAGAAGAGGGGTTATCCCATGACGCAAGTATCGCGTCATTTCTACTCCTCTCCAATTTTACCGGCTTCTGCCCATTAATCATGATCTGCCAGACCCCTACATTAAGTTGTTCTCGCGATAATGCTTTTCCATATGCCACAAGCAACCCATCGTTCCTATAAACTAGGGGAACCCATTGTTTGCATTTCTCAATCCAGATCATTGCATCATCCGCATTTTGGAAATGCTGCTGCCCCTCCTCTAATACACCTCGGCTGATCCCGTTATGCTTGGGCAACCAGTGACTACCTGGTCCAGGATAATAGATACCCATGCTGCCATTCCAGCGTTCACTCCGAGGCCACATGACAACAGACCGAGTGACTCCCTCCCACGTATAATATCTTTTTAATCCTTTTCCGGCTTTAATGCTAATAGTTCCGGTTTTTGTAGTAGCTACAATTGTTGAATCAGGTGGCATTACGATTTCATTATCAATGGGAACTGAAGGATCTCCATGTGACCGATTGGCAATAAGTTCTATTAAACCTGAGCCGGTATTTGTGAGCGTTAAAAAACAAACAGTCAATAAAAGCAGCGCAAGTGATATAACTATATTTTTCATTCGATAGTCCTTGTAAGTGTAATTTACGAACCAGTTATATCACGTAATTTAGAAAATACGCAAAACCATATCTCTAGCTATTCTTGATTTATCACTAGTTGGCTTAAACCTAATTGCTGCGTCACGCAACTCTTTGTCACATTTATTTTTAACATTACAAACATCACCTTCAGAAGGTGGATTCACAACAGTTTTCCAACCAAACCCATTAGCGGCATAACATGCATCATGTTGTTGGCATGCCACATCTAAACCATCAATTGGTGGAGCAGAATAATATCCAGGGCCGCAATAGTTACCGTACCAGGGATCCTTTCCGTAAGCGTCGGTCAAATTTATGGGGTTATTGATCGTATACCCGTAGAGATTAACATCCCCACCCTCAAACCCAACGGGGTCTTTAGAGATAAAACGTCCGTCCATCGGATCATAATACCTTGCTCGGTAATAGTACAGCCCGGTTTCCTTATCCCACTCCCTTCCCGTATAAGTAAAGTTGTTGGCAAAGGCTGTGGAGGACTTCGCTACACCGAAGGAGTAGTATTCGTAACTTTGAACTACATTGCTGATTGGATCAACTATGCTCGTAATGCTCCCGAGCCCATCGGCATGGTAATAGTTGGATTGGTCGTTCCGCTCCAGTGCCAAATGCTCGTCCGTTTCATGTCCATGGGTATAGAAAGTCTTTGTCACTGCATCACTCTCGTCAGAGTACATCTCCAACACAATATTGTCGTTATCGTAGACGTGGCTCCAATTGCTCGTCTTAATCACTCCGTCCTTAATGGCAGTCATTAGTTTTCCGAGCCGCCGCCCCCGCGGATCGTAGGTAAAGCTGACGATTTTCTTCTCTGTCCCCTTCACCTTCTCCACTTTTATCAGCCTATTCTCGTAGTCCCAGGTCTGTGTCCATGATTTCTCGGAAGCAACAGGGACGATCCTGCTGATTTGGTTGCCGTTATTGTCATAACCATACCTGAGCTTGCGCCCCCGGGTCATCTGGTTGCCGGAGTTATAAAGGTACGCAGTCTCCTTGGCGCCGGGGCCCGTTAGCCTGTTTCCAACTGGGTCGAAGATAAAAGCTTCGGGCTTGGTGGAGACAACCGTAAGCAGACGGTAGATGGTGTCGTAGAGGTACTGTTCCGTTTCGGTGAAGGTCTTGCTGGTGCGGTTACCCACTTTATCATGTGCATAGGCGAAGGACGCCACACTGCCATGACTGAGGTTGGTAAGCCTGTCTGCGCTGTCGTAGCTATAAGTTGCAAGAATCTGGTTCGGGTATAGAAGGCTCACACGTCTGCCAAGGGAATCGTAACCATAGGTGAAGGTCCCGGCGCCTGAGGTGATGCAGGTCAAGCGACCGGCCCCATCGTAAGCATAGGAGGTGACCCGCTCGTCGTCGGCTCCCGGTTGAAGCGTCATCCTATTCCTGTTGCCGAGGAGGTCGTACGAGTAGGTGATGGTGTAGCCGCGCGAGTCGGTGACGGAAGTGATCCGCCCCGTTGCATCGTAGGCGTAGCTGTAAGCAACATTGGCGTTTTTCGCCGTCAGAATCCTGCCGACGGCATCGTAGGTAAAGCTCTCGCTGCTTCCGTCGGGATAGCTCTTAGCCGTGAGCCGGTTAACGGCATTATAGGCATAGGTAATCGTGGCACCGTTGGCATCGGTTTTGGAAATGAGGTTGCCAACGGCATCGTAGAGATAAGAAGTGGCCATCCCGAGCGGGTCGGTCTCTTTGGTGAGACGACCGAGAAGGTCGTATTGGTAGCTGGTGGTCTGCCCCTTGGCGTCGGTAAGGCCCGTCAGCTTGTCGGAACCTCCGCCGCAGCTTGTACAGCCGTTCGCGCCATAGGTGTAACTGGTGGCGTTGCCCAATGCATCAATCGTTTTGACGAGATGATCCTGATCATCGTACTCGTACCGGGTGACGTTGCCGTTGGCGTCGGCCAGGCTGGTCTTGTTCCCCTTTAAGTCATAGGTGAAGCTGGTGACGTTGCCCAGCGGATCGGTCACCTTGGCGATGCGGTAGCGGCCGTCGTACTCGTACGCCGTCACCTTCCCCAGCGCATCGGTCTGGGTCAGCAGGTTACCCATGGCGTCGTAGGTAAAGGTGGTCGTCGCGCCGCTCGGGTCGGTGCTGGAAGTCTGGTTGCCCGCGGCATCGGAGGTGAAGGTGCTGGTCTGGCTGAGGGCGTTTGTTACGCCGGCCAGGTTCCCTTTGGTGTCGTAGGCATAGGTGGTCTTGGCGCCAAGGGGATCTGCCGTCTCGATAAGCCTCCCCTTGTCGTCGTAGGTGCTGGTTGAGACTCGGCCCAGCGGGTCGGTGCTGCTGGTGACCTGACCCAGGCCGTTGTAGGTATAGGTTGTCGTGCTCCCCACGGCATCGGTCATGGAGAGCCGGTTACCGGCGCCGTCGTAGGTGTAGCTGGTAAAGCTGCCGTCCGGGGCGGTCTCCCTGGTGAGATTACGGTCGGCGTCGTAGGTGTAGGTAGTGCTTTTCCCCAGCGGGTCTGTCTTCACGGTCAACAGACCTTTATGGTAATCGTAGGTATAGGTCCAGACGCCCCCATCCGCGTCGGTAATAGAGGAGCTCTTCAGGCTGGAGCCGCCGGAATAGAGAACGGCTTTCGTCTTACCTGCCGGGCTGGTCCCTTGGATTACCCGATTTTTAACGTCGTAATTGTAGGTGGTAATCTTACCCAACGGATCAGTCTTGGACTGCATGATCCCTTTACCGGAATAACTATACTGCCAGAAGCTGCCGTCGGGCCAGGCTACTTTTTCAAGGATATCGATGTCGGGTCCGCCCATAACTCCGTAAGTGAAGGTATACTCCTTACCGCCCGGGTCGCTGATGGTCGTGATCCGATTGTTGGGGTTGTAATTAAAAGAGGTGCTGCGTGCAGCGGCATCGGTAATGGAAGCGAGGTTGCCGGAAGCATCGTAGGCGAAGGTAAGACTATTGCCGTTGCCGTCGACAATCTCGGATATTTTTCCTGACAGGTTGAATTTCTTCTTGGCCCCGTCCTTGTAGGTCAAGGTAAAAGTCTGGTCTGCCGTTTTTACCAGCGTAGAATAATCGCCGGCCTCAGGGACGTAGGCCCCACCGGTCAGTCTATAGAGGCTGCGCCTGTTTCCTTCCCGAACGGTAGCCGACCCGACATTTTCCGTGATTGCTATGTCGTAGCTATGACTCCACTTTGCCCCAAGCGGGCCTACGCGAGGATCAAGGCTGTCGTAGGTGAGAGTAATGGCAGTGGCAGGGCTCCCGCCCTTTGTGGCGAACAGCGGCTCACTCTGCAAAAGTGAACCGGTTGCCATATTCACCGAAGAATAGAATCCAGTGCATGACGGCGGCGGTGGCGGCAGCACCGTGATATCAATGGATTTTTCATCTCCTTGACAGCACTCGCTAAGCACACTAAGCACGGCTTGGTACTTTTTTGGTTCCGTAAGATTATAATCTGAATCGAGGGCGCTCCACGCTCGTGGGTCATCTCCACTATATGTGCTATCCCCGACCTTCAGACTCCATCCATCTACGCATCCTGAAGTCTGCCAATCAAAGTAGACCGTGTCACCGGCTCTGATCTCGGTAGAAGTGGCGTTGAAAGAGGTTATTTTGGGTGGGTTGGAACAGGAGGAATTGCACCTCAAAACTTCGGCAGTCATTGTACAATGCTCATTACATTCCAAACAGTTACGAATTACTGGTCCTAGCCACACAGGATAGAGAGTGTATATTTCCCTGGAAGAATCAGAAGTGTATTTGATGCCGGTGTAGCATTGATAAATATCACACACTGCTCCGCTTGCAATACAGGCATTAAAACTTGCACATTCCTCGGTAGAATTAAACCAGCTCTTGTTGCAGACACTAGCCGCATTTGCCGTCTCGAAAGACAGACCGAGGATAAGTGTTATCAAAAACATACAGACCAAGCAGGTAGGTTTCTTGTCCTTAGTCATACATCTCATCTTTACACTCCAGGTAAGAAGAATGTAATTACAAGTCGACGCAAAGCCGCGAGCAAAGACTTCATTATATAATTCAAATACTCGCTGTCAAATTTACTGCAAGGCGGGGATTCGGGAAGGGGCTCCAAGCGGGTCAACGGAGAGGGGGGTGAGCGAACGTCGACTGGGTGGTGTCAAGATCGAATAAAAAAGAGCGGGGGGATCTTGGGATCCCCCCGCTCGAATTGCTGCCACTCTGGGAGTCGCCTTAGTTGTAGGCACTCTCCGAATGCTGGGTCTGGTCGAGGCCCATGATCTCGTCTTCCTTCTCGACCCTGAGACCGATGGTCTTGTCGATGACGAAGGAGATGATCAGGGTGACGATTACGGCGTAGGCGGCTGCGGCACCGATCGCGATCAGCTGGACGGTGAACTGCTTGACGTTGCCCGAGAGAAGCC
>Ga0209212_1002496_pt1 | contig 25935 bp, 39 predicted proteins | sample RifGroC2_FD_183996 | JGI IMG/M metagenome (GOLD analysis project Ga0209212, IMG submission 183996) | Groundwater microbial communities from Rifle, Colorado, USA - Groundwater C2 (SPAdes) (version 2) | ecosystem: Environmental > Aquatic > Deep subsurface > Groundwater | place: Rifle, Colorado... | reverse complement strand
TCTACTTCAGGACCACCGACGTGACCGGCGTGGTTGACCTCGAGGCAGGGACCGAAATGGTCATGCCGGGCGACAACGTTGCCGTCACCGTGAACCTGATCACCCCGATCGCCATGGACGAAGGCCTCCGCTTCGCAATCCGCGAAGGCGGCCGCACCGTCGGCGCAGGCGTCGTCAGCTCCATCATCGAGTAAGCAGAGAAAAACATACGGTTTTCATCCTACGGTTTCCGGTGGGACGCATCTCGCGAGCCTGCCGGAAACCTTCGGCTGTAAACTGAAAAACTTGTTTCATCACGAGGAAGAGATGCCTAGTCAGAAAATTAGAATCCGCTTGAAAGCATACGACCACAAGCTGCTTGATACCTCTGTTGGCGAGATCGTCGACACCGCGAAAAGGACCGGGGCACGCGTTGCCGGGCCGATTCCGCTGCCGACCGTCATCAACAAGTATTGCGTGCTGCGTGGACCCCACGTCGACAAGAAGTCGCGCGAGCAGTTCGAGATCAGGACCCACAAACGCCTGATAGACATCCTCGAGCCGACCCAGCAGACTGTCGACGCTCTGATGAAACTCGACCTCTCCGCAGGTGTGGACGTCGAGATCAAGCTTTAATACAAGGATAGGAAGTCGACCATGAATAAGGGATTGATTGGGAAAAAACTGGGTATGACCCAGATATTTGCCGAAGACGGCAGGCGTATCGCCGTAACCGTCGTCGAGGCAGGGCCGTGCGTCGTGCTGCAGAAGAAAAGCGTGCAGAAGGATGGCTACTCCGCCATACAGGTCGGTTTCGGCGCGAAGGATGCTTCCCGCGCCAACGCCGCCCAGGTGGGCCACTGCAAGGGCGCAGGCGCAGGCGTGTTCACCCACTACCGCGAACTCCGCATGGACAACACCGACGCCTACAACCTGGGCGACGTGATCGAGGCCGCGGTGTTCGCAGAGGGCGACCTGGTCGACGTGACCGGCACCTCCATCGGTAAGGGTTTTGCCGGCGTCATCAAGCGCTGGGGCTTCAAGGGCGGGCGTGCCAGCCACGGTTCCCGTTTCCATCGCGCTCCGGGCTCCATCGGCTGCTCCGCAACCCCCTCCAGGGTTTTCAAGAACAAGAAGATGCCGGGCCAGCTCGGGAACGAGAAGGTGACCGTGCAGAGACTGCGCGTTGTGCGCGTGGACGCTGCTGACAATCTGATTCTGCTCGGTGGAGCGATCCCCGGTTCTGCTAACGGCGTCGTCCTGATCAAGGACTCCGTCAAGAGCAAGAAATAACCAGGGGGCTGGAGATAGTTATGGCTAAGCTAGACGTATTCGATATCAAAAACAAGAAGGTCGGTGAGATAGAGCTCGACGACGCGGTCTTCAACGACGACGTGCGCGAGTACCTGATCCACGAGGCCGTCAAGATCCAGCTCGCTAACCGCAGGCAGGGGACCGTCGCGGTCAAGAGCCGCGGCAAGGTGTCCGGCGGCGGCAAGAAGCCTTTCAAGCAGAAGGGAACCGGCCAGGCCCGTCAGGGTTGCTCCAGGGCTCCCCAGTATCCGGGCGGCGGCGTCGCTTTCGGACCGCAGCCGAAGACCTACAACCTCTCCATGAACAAGAAGGCGAGGAAGGCGGCACTGAGAAGCGCTCTTTCGATGCTGTACAAGAAAGACGCCATCACCGTGCTGAACAACTTCGAGCTGCCGACTGTCAAGACAAAGGGATTTGTTGAGGTCCTAAATGCTTTTAACCTTGACAAGACGCTCGTTATCACTGATACTGCGAATCCCACTTTAGAACTGTCCGCCCGCAATGTGAAACACGTCAAGGTGCTGGGTCCTGAAGGTCTTAACATTTTCGATATCATGAAATACCAGAGCGTCGTCTTTACTGAGGCAGCCGTTCGCCGTGTTGAAGGAGTACTACAGTCATGAACATCTATGACGTCATAAAGAAGCCTCTCGTCACTGAGAAGACCACGGTAGAGAAGGACGACAAGAACGTCATAGCGTTCGTGGTCAACAAGGCTGCCAACAAGATAGAGATCAAGGCTGCGGTCGAGCAGCTCTTCAACGCCGAGGTCGCCGCCGTCAACACGATCACCGTGGCAGGCAAGACCAAGCGCACCGCGAAGGGCGTCGGCAAGCGTTCCAACTGGAAGAAGGCATACGTTACCCTCAAAGAGGGCAGCAACGTCGATTTCTTCGAAGCATAAAATATCTGTGGGGATTTAGATAATGGCTATAAAAACTTACAAACCTACTTCTCCGGGGAGAAGGGCTCAGACCTGCTCCACCTTCGAAGAGATCACGGCGACCAAGCCGGAGAGGTCCCTCCTTGAGAACCTCAAGAAGAGCGGCGGCAGGAACTCGAACGGCCGCATAACCTCCAGGAACGTCGGCGGCGGGCACAAGCAGAAGTACCGGATCATCGACTTCCGCCGCGACAAGATGGATATCCCGGCCAAGGTTGCCACCATCGAGTACGACCCGTGCAGGAGCGCGCGCATCGCCCTTCTGAACTACGCGGACGGCGAGAAGCGCTACATCCTGGCTCCGCTTGCCCTGAAAGTGGGTGACACCGTTATCTCGAGCGAGCAGGCCGACATCAAGCCGGGCAACTCGCTTCCCCTCAGGTGCATCCCGCTCGGTACCATCATCCACAACATCGAGCTGAAGATCGGCAAGGGTGCCCAGCTGGCACGTTCCGCCGGGACCTTCGCGCAGCTCATGGCCAAGGAAGGGAAGTACGCCCAGGTGAAGCTCCCCTCCTCGGAAGTGCGCATGATCCTGATGGACTGCAAGGCAACCATCGGTCAGGTCGGCAACGTGGATCACGAGAACGTCTCCATCGGCAAGGCAGGCAGGTCCCGCTGGCTCGGCATCCGCCCCCACGTAAGGGGTGTTGCCATGAACCCGGTCGACCACCCGCACGGCGGTGGCGAGGGCAGGACTTCCGGCGGCCGTCACCCGGTAACCCCGTGGGGCATCCCGACCAAGGGTTACAAGACGCGCACCAACAAGACGTCCACCCGCTTCATCGTGAAAAAGCGCAGCAAATAAATCATCTGGATAGAGGATTTTAAAAGATGGCAAGATCTATAAAGAAGGGGCCTTTCGTCGACGGACATCTCGAAGCGAAAGCCCAGGCGGAACAAGCCGGCAGCAAGAAGGTGATCAAAACCTGGTCGCGCAGGTCGACCATCATCCCCGAGTTCATCGGGCTCACCTTCGCGGTGCACAACGGCAAGAAGTTCATCCCTGTGTTCGTCACCGAGAACATGGTCGGCCACAAGATGGGCGAGTTCTCACCCACCAGGACCTTCTACGGCCATGCTGCTGACAAGAAGAGCAAGCTCAAGAAGAAGTAAGGTCGATAAAGGAGTTTTGTAATGGAATCATCAGCTAAATTATCCTCTGTCCGCCTCTCCCCGAGGAAAACACGCCTGGTCGTGGACCTCGTCAGGGGCAAGGGCATTCAGACTGCGCTGAACACCCTGCGCTTCTCGCCGCAACCGTCGGCGAAGCTCATCTCGAAGCTCCTCTCCTCGGCCGTAGCCAACGCCGAGCAGAAAGGGTGCTCCGATGTGGACAAGCTGTTCGTCAAGACGATCTTTGTCGACGGCGGCGCAGTACTTAAGCGCTTCACCCCCCGCGCCATGGGCCGGGCTAGCAAGATCAGAAAACCGACGAGCCACATTACCGTGGTCCTTGCGGAAAAGAAATAAGAACGGGTCGGAGGTGGTGTTTTGGGTCAGAAAGTAAATCCTGTCGGTTTTAGGCTCGGGGTTATTAAAACCTGGGATTCGAAATGGTACGCGGAAAAAGATTACGCAAAGCTTCTTCACGAAGACCTGAAGCTGCGCAATTTCCTCAAGAAACGTCTGTATCATTCCGGCGTCTCCAAGATCGAGATAGAGCGCGCTGCGGGGAAGGCGAAGATCAACATCTTCACTGCCCGTCCGGGCCTCATCATCGGCAAGAAAGGCTCCGAGGTTGAAACCCTCAAGAAGGAGCTGGCCAAGCTCACCGACAAAGAGGTCTATCTTAACATACAGGAAGTCAGAAAGCCCGAGCTGGACGCGCAGCTCGTCGCCGAGAACGTGGCCATGCAGCTGGAGCGTCGTATCGCTTTCAGGCGTGCCATGAAGAAGAGCGTCACCTCGACGCTCAAGTTCGGCGCCAAGGGGATCAGGATCACCTGCTCGGGCCGTCTCGGCGGGGCGGAGATGTCCAGGACGGAATGGTACCGCGAAGGAAGGGTGCCGCTGCACACGCTGCGTGCGGACATCGACTACGGCTTCGCCGAGGCGAAGACCACCTACGGTATCATCGGCGTAAAAGTGCTCCTCTTCAAGGGTGAAGTGCTCTCCGCTAAAAAATAGGAACAGGAGTTTTTTGCGATGTTAATGCCCAAGAAAGTTAAGCATAGAAAGCAGATGAAGGGGCGCATGTCCGGAACCCCGCAGCGCGGCATTTCGCTCGCGTTCGGCGAGTTCGGTCTGCAGGCCACCGAGTGCGGCTGGCTGGATTCCCGCCAGATCGAGGCTGCCCGTATCGCTATGAACCGTTACATCAAGAGGGGCGGCAAGATCTGGATCCGCATCTTCCCCGACAAGCCGCTCACTTCGAAACCCGCCGAGACTCGTATGGGTAAGGGGAAAGGCTCCCCGGATTCGTGGGTCTGCGTCATCAAGCCGGGCAGGATCCTGTACGAGATGGAAGGGGTCACCGAGGAAGTGGCGCGCGAGGCGTTCAGGCTTGCGGCGCACAAGCTCCCCGTAGCCACAAAATTCACTTCAAGGACGGAAACAAATGAAGGCTAGTGAATTGAAAAACGCGACGGCTGCCGAGCTTGAGACCAAGAGCGCCGAACTGACCAAGGAACTCTTCAACGTGAAGTTTCAGCTTCACACCGGTCGTCTGGAGAACACCTCCAAGCTTTCCCTCATCCGGAAAGACATCGCCCGCGTGAAGACCATACTCCGTGACAAGAGAGGGTAAGAAATATATATGAGCGAAAGAGGCAACAGGAAAACCCAGGTCGGTGTGGTCGTTAGCGACAAGATGGATAAGACCGCTGTAGTCAAGGTCGACCGTCTGGTAAAGCACCCCGTTTACAACAAGTACATCAAGCGCTCCGCGAAGTACAAGGCGCACGATATCGATAATTCCGCCAAGATCGGCGACCGTGTTGTCATCGTCGAGACGCGCCCCATGTCCAAGGACAAGCGCTGGAAGATCAGACAGATTATCGAGTCCAAGGCTTAAGGGCTCGCCGGGAGTTAAACAATGATTCAGATGCAGACAATATTGGACGTGGCGGACAACTCCGGCGCGAAGAAACTCTTTTGCATTAAAGTGCTCGGCGGCTCCAAGCGCAGATATGCCGGTATCGGCGACATCATCGTCGCTTCCGTCAAGGAGGCGCTCCCCAATTCCAAGGTGAAGAAGGGCGACGTCGTGAAGGCAGTCGTGGTGCGCACCGCAAAGGCCGTTGGGCGCCCGGACGGCTCCTACATCCGTTTCGACACCAACTCCGGCGTGGTCATCAACAACGCCAAGGAGCCGGTCGGTACTCGTATCTTCGGGCCGGTCGCCAGGGAGCTTCGCGCCAAGAAGTTCATGAAGATCATCTCCCTCGCCCCCGAGGTACTTTAATCAACATCCTGGAGAATAACGATGCTGGGCAAAAAGTTACATGTAAAGAAAAACGATACCGTCGTGGTCATCGCGGGTAAGGATCGCTCCAAGAGCGGCAAGGTGGTCTCCATCCATCCGAAGAAGGACGGCGTCATCGTCGAGGGCGTGAACGTGGTCAAGCGTCACACCAAGGCCCGCGGTTCCGAGCCGGGGGGCATCCTTGAGAAGGAAGCGCCGGTGCACATTTCCAACGTCATGCTGCTCTGCGGGAAGTGCAACAAGCCTGTCAGGACCAAAACCACCGTACTCGAAGACGGTAAAAAGGCACGCTGCTGCGTCAAATGCGGCGAGTCTTTCGATAAATAGTTTGGAGGATTGCAATGGCACGGCTAGCTGAGCTTTACAATAAAGAGATGGTCCCGCAGCTCATGAAGGACCAGAACTACGCGAACATAATGGAAGTCCCTAGACTCGTGAAGATCGTGGTCAACATGGGCCTCGGCGAGGCGATCCAGAATGTCAAGATTCTCGATTCCGCCGCCGAAGAACTCGCCGCCATCACGGGGCAGCGCCCGGTCATCACCAAGGCGAAGAAATCCATCGCGGGTTTCAAGCTGCGTCAGGGGATGCCTATCGGCTGCGCCGTGACACTGCGCCGCGAGAAGATGTACGAGTTCCTCGACCGCCTGGTAAGCGTATCGCTTCCGCGCGTACGCGATTTCAAGGGGATCTCCGGCAAGGCCTTCGACGGCAAGGGTAACTACTCCCTGGGCGTCAAGGAGCAGCTGATCTTCCCCGAGATCGACTACGACAAGGTCGACAAGATCAAGGGTCTCAACATCACGATCGTGACCACGGCTAAGACCGATGCTGAAGGGAAGGCCCTTCTCAAGCTGATGGGTCTGCCGTTCAGGAACTAAAAAAGGTTTGGAGGAACTCCGTGGCTAAGACATCAATGATCATAAAGGCTCAGAGAGCGAACAAGTTCAAGGTGCGCGACAAGAATCGCTGCCCTTTGTGCGGCCGCCCCAGAGCCTACTACCGGAAATTCGACATGTGCAGGATTTGCCTGAGGAAACTCGCCAACTCCGGCCAGATTCCCGGTGTGATAAAGTCCAGTTGGTAAAAAGATCCGATTTAGGAAAGAGGAGTAGATTCATATGTGCATGACAGATCCAGTTGCCGACATGCTGACCAGAATCAGGAACGCTGGTATGGCAAAACACCAGAAAGTTGACATCCCTTCGTCGAACCTCAAGGTGAGCCTCGCCACGGTGCTGCGCACCGAAGGCTTCATCAAGAACTTCAAGGTAATCGCCGACAACAAGCAGGGGATTCTGCGGGTATACCTCAAGTTCATCGATGAGAAGGATCCGGTCATCAACGAGATCAAGAGGATCAGCAAGCCGGGCGGCCGGGTCTATGTCAACTCCGACAAGATCAAGCAGGTGAAAAACGGACTGGGTGTTGCCATCCTTTCGACTTCCAAGGGACTGGTAACCGACAAGACCGCTCGCGAGTTGGGCATCGGCGGAGAGGTCCTCTGCACGGTCTGGTAGTCATTTCGCTTTAAGGAGCTTTGCATGTCTAGAATAGGAAAACTTCCCATCGCGATCCCTGCGGGGGTGAAAGTCATATATAACCTTCCGCTGATCCAGGTAGAGGGGCCGAAAGGCAAGCTCTCCAGGACCATCATGGAAGGGGTCTCCATCGAGCTGACCGATGCCGCCATCACGGTCAACCGTGACAACGACAGCATCAAGTCCCGCTCGGCACACGGCCTGACCAGGACCCTGGTCAACAACATGGTGGTCGGGGTATCCAAGGGCTTCGAGACCCTGCTCGAGATCAACGGCGTCGGTTACCGCGCCGAGGTCAAAGGCGACGTGCTGAACCTCGCACTCGGCTTCTCGCACCCGGTCAACTTCCAGCTGCCGCAGGGGATCACCGTCGAAGTCGAGAAAATGACCAAGCTGAAGGTCATGGGTATCGACAAGGAGATGGTCGGTGAGACCGCCGCCAAGATCCGCGCCTTCCGTCCGCCCGAGCCTTACAAGGGCAAGGGTGTGAAGTACGCCGACGAAACGATTCTCAGAAAAGCCGGTAAGACCGGTAAAAAATAGCAATAGCTAAGGAGAAGTGCCTTGAGTTCCCAAGCCCAAAAAAAGGTAGCTGCTCGTCTTAAGAGACAGACACGGGTCAGGAAGAAAATCACCGGATCGCCGGCACGCCCGAGACTGAACGTCTTCAAGAGTGCACGTCACATATACGCCCAGCTGATCGATGACACCACCGGCGTTACGCTCGCCTCCGCCTCCACCGTCTGCGGTGAGGTTGCCGAGGGGCTTTCCTACACCGGCAACATCGAGGCCGCGACCAAGGTCGGCGCCGCAATCGCCAAGAAGGCCCTGGAGAAGGAGATCGTCGCAGTCGTTTTCGACCGCAACGGTTTCCTCTATCACGGTAGGATCAAAGCCCTGGCTGAAGCCGCACGCGAAAACGGTCTGTCCTTCTAGGGCAGGTAAGGAGGAATGAGTTTGCTTAAGATCAATGCCAGTGAAATGAATCTTACGGATAGGGTGGTCCATATCAGCAGGGTCGCCAAGGTGGTCAAGGGGGGGCGCAGGTTCAGCTTCTCCGCCCTCGTGGTGGTCGGCGACGGCAACGGCTATGTGGGCTACGGCCTGGGCAAGGCCAACGAGGTGCCGGAAGCGATCCGCAAGGGCGTCGAGCAGGCGAAGAAGAACCTGATCAAGGTTCCCATCGTCGCCGGTCAGACCATCCCGTTCGAGATCCTGGGCACCTTCGGGGCAGGGAAAGTCCTCATGATGCCCGCTTCCCCGGGTACCGGCGTCATCGCCGGCGGCGCGGCCCGCGCGGTCTTCGAGTCCGCCGGCCTGCACAACATCCTTGCCAAGTGCCTCGGTTCCAACAACCCGCACAACGTGGTCAAGGCCGCCTTCGCGGGGCTTAGCCGCCTGAAGACTGCTGAAGAGCTGATGGCGCGCCGCGGCATCACCGAATAGTTATTAAGGAGCTGAACATGTCTGCACAACTGAAGGTTACCCTGGTGAAGAGCGCCATCGGGCAATCCGAGAAAATGAAAGGGTGCCTGCTCGGCATGGGGCTGACCAAGCGTGAGAAGACCGTGACCCTCCAGGACACCCCTGAGATCCGCGGGATGATCAACAAGGTCGCCCATCTGGTAAGAGTCGAAGAGTAATCCCTTAAAGGTGATAAACATGCAATTAAATACCATCAAACCGGCCATCGGCTCACACAGGAATAGAAAGCGCATCGGCAGGGGCGTCGGCTCCGGTCACGGCAAGACCGCCACCAAGGGTCACAAGGGCCAGAAGGCACGCTCCGGCGGGTCGATCAAGCCCGGCTTCGAAGGCGGCCAGATGCCGATGCACAGAAGGCTCCCGAAACGCGGCTTCACCCCGCTGACCAAGAAGGAGTACGCCCTGGTCAACCTCTGCCAGCTCGAGATCTTCGAGGCCGGCTCCGTGGTTGATGCCGAGGCGCTTCTGAAAAGCGGCCTGATCTCCGCCGTCTGCGACGGGATCAAGGTGCTGGCTACCGGTGAGCTGACCCGTGCTCTGACCATCAAGGCTCACAAATTCAGCGCCTCCGCACGCGAAAAAATCCAGGCGGCAGGTGGGACCATCGAGGAGATCTAGTCTTGATAGAAGCCTTCCAGAACATTTTCAAGATCCCCGAGCTCAAAAAGAAAGTCATCTTCTCTCTGGTAATGCTGGCCGTCTACCGCGTCGGGTGCCACATCCCGACCCCCGGCATCGACGCCCAGGCCCTCTCCTCCTTTTTTAAGGCGGCCCAGGGTACGCTGCTCGGTATGTTCGACATGTTTTCTGGCGGGGCTCTCGAGAAGCTGACCGTCTTCGCTCTCGGCATCATGCCGTACATCTCCTCCTCCATCATCTTCCAGCTCCTCTCGGTCGTGGTTCCCGCCATCGAGAAGATCTCCAAGGAAGGCGACGCCGGGAGGAAGAAGATCATCCAGTACACCCGCTACGGCACCATCGTGCTGTCGGTGGTGCAGGGCTTCGGCATCAGCATGGGGCTCGAGGCGATGCGCGGACCCGCAGGCGAGCTGGTGGTTCCGAACCCCGGCTGGGCCTTCCGCCTGATGACCGTGATCACCCTGACCGCGGGCACCGCCTTCATCATGTGGCTCGGCGAGCAGATGTCCGAGAAGGGGATCGGCAACGGCATCTCCCTGATCATCTTCGCCGGCATCGTGGCGCGCATCCCGACCGCCCTGATGAACAGCTTCCGCCTGATCAAGACCGGCGAGCTTTCGCTCCTGGCGCTGATCGCGGTCGCCGCGGTGATGTTCTTCGTCATCGCAGCCGTCGTCTTCATGGAGCGCGGCCAGCGCAGGATCCCGATCCACTACGCCAAGAGGGTTGTGGGGCTGAAGACGGTAGGGGCGCAGAGTTCGCACCTTCCGCTCAAGGTGAACATGGCCGGCGTCATACCGCCGATCTTCGCTTCCTCGATCATCATGTTCCCGGCCACGGTGGGTAACTTCATCAACGTACCGTGGGTCCAGGCGGCTTCCAAGAAGCTGACCCCGGGGAACCTGCTTTATGAACTTTTTTATGTTGCCTTTATCATCTTTTTTTGCTACTTCTATACGGCTGTAACTTTCAACCCGGTTGATGTGGCCGAAAACGTCAAGAAGCAGGGGGGCTACGTCCCCGGGATCCGTCCCGGCAAGGAGACCTCCGACTTCCTCGATTCGGTCCTCACCAAGCTGACCTTCGCTGGCGCCATTTACATCTCTGCCGTCTGCGTGCTCCCCTCGATATTGATCGGGAAGTTCAACCTCCCCTTCTACTTCGGCGGCACCGCCCTGCTGATCGCCGTCGGCGTCGGCATGGATACCCTGGCACAGATCGAGGCGCACCTGATAACCCGCAGTTACGAAGGGTTCATGAAGGGCGTGCGGCTCAAGGGTAGGAAGTAAAGGGGTCATGATGAATCTCATACTCCTCGGACCTCCCGGCGTCGGGAAGGGCACCCAGGCGAAACTACTTATAGACAGGTTCGGGATCCCGCAGATATCAACAGGCGATATTCTGCGGGCTGCCGTTAAAGAGCTTACCCCGATGGGGATCAAGGCCAAGGGTTACATGGATTCCGGCGCCCTGGTTCCCGATGCCGTCGTTATCGGCATCGTCGAGGAGAGGCTGGCCCAGGACGACTGCAAGCCCGGTTTCATCCTGGACGGCTTTCCGCGCACCGTCCCCCAGGCTGATGCGCTGAAACAGGTGCTCGCCGGGCTGGATCGCTCCATCGACTACGTGGTCTCGCTTTCGGTCGAGAAGGACGAGCTGGTGAAAAGGCTTACCGGCAGGCGCGCCTGCTCCAAGTGCGGTGCCGGTTACCACGTCGACTACGCGCCCTCCAAGGTCGCCGGCGTCTGTGATGCCTGCGGCGGAGAACTCTTCCAGCGCGAGGACGACAAGGAAGCTACCATCCTGAACCGTCTCGCGGTGTACGAGGAGCAGACCGCTCCGCTGATCACCTACTACGGCGCCGCCGGGCTGCTCCGCTCCGTGAACGGGCTCGGTACCGTGGAAGGGATCCAGGCCGAGATCGTCGACGCAGTGCAGGCCGCAAAGAGGTGATCGTACTAAAATCCCGGGCCGAGATCGAGAAGATGGCGGCCGCCGGCAGGATCGTGGCCGAGATCCTCGCGGGGCTCAGGGAATTGGTGGCACCAGGTGTCACCCTGGTCGAGCTGGACGCATTCGCCGAGAGGGAAACGCTGAAGAGGAAGGCGAAGCCAGCCTTCAAGGGTTACAGCGGCTTCCCCTTTTCGCTTTGTTGCTCGGTGAACGAGCAGGTGGTCCACGGCTTCGCGACCTCCAGGGTCCTGACGGCCGGCGACATCGTCAGCCTCGACTTCGGCGTGATCTACGGCGGCTACTACGGCGACTCGGCCATCACGGTCCCGGTCGGCGAGGTCTCCGAGATGGCGAAGAAGCTGGTCAAGGCGACCGAGGAGTCGCTCTACCGCGCCATCGACTGCGCGACCACCTCAAACCGCCTCTCGGACATCGCTAACGCGGTCCAGTCGCACGTCGAGGCGCGCGGCTTCTCGGTGGTGAGGGACTTCGTGGGGCACGGCATCGGCAAGGACCTGCACGAGGGTCCGCAGATACCGAACTTCGGTCTCCCCGGCAAGGGCCCCAGGCTCAAGGCGGGGATGGTGCTCGCCATAGAGCCGATGATCAACGAGAAGGGTTACGACGTGAAGGTGCTGGAGGACGGCTGGACGGCCGTCACCTGCGACGGCGGGCTCTCGGCGCACTTCGAGCACACGGTGGCAATAACGGACAACGGTCCGTTGATACTTACGCAAATCTAGAAAAGCAAAACGTCTGCAAAAGGAAGTGAACTATGAAGGTTCGGGCATCGGTTAAGAAGATCTGTGTGAAATGCAAGATAGTCAAGCGCAAGGGTATCGTCCGCGTTATCTGCGAGACCCCGAAACATTCACAGAGACAGGGCTAGAGTAACCATTAGGAGGAGCGGGCATTGGCACGTATCGCAGGGGTAGACTTACCCAAGAATAAGAGAATAGAGATCGCACTGACCTACATCTACGGCATCGGCAGGTCTCTGTCCCAGGAAATTCTCACCGCAACCGGTATCGACATGAATACCCGTTGCGACAACCTGACCGAGGCGGAAGTCACCAAGATCAGGGATTATATCGATAAGAATGCGAAGGTCGAGGGCGATCTGCGCCGCGACATTTCCATGAGCATCAAGCGTCTGATGGATCTCGGTTGCTACCGCGGGCTTCGTCACAGGAAGGGTCTTCCCTGCCGCGGACAGCGGACCAAGACCAATGCACGCACCAGGAAAGGGCCGGCTCGTACGGTCGCTGGCAAGAAGAAATAATCTGGAGGGATAATGGCGAGCCCGGCTAAAAAGGTAGTAAAGAAGAAAAAAGAGAAAAAGAATATTCCCAATGGCGTTGCCCACATTCAGGCGACGTTCAACAATACCATGATCACGATCACCGACCCGGTCGGTAACGTTGTCGCCTGGTGCACCTCCGGTGCCAAGGGGTTCAAGGGTTCCAGGAAGAGCACCCCGTTCGCAGCCCAGATGGCTGCCGAGGATGCCGCCAAGAAGGCCCAGGAGCACGGCATGCGCACCATCGAGGTCTATGTGAAGGGTCCGGGTTCCGGGCGCGAGTCCGCGCTGCGCGCGCTGCAGGCTGCCGGCTTCGCCGTCAGCTTCATCCGCGACGTCACGCCGATTCCGCACAACGGCTGCCGTCCCCCGAAGAGAAGAAGAGTCTAGGCCCGTATTTTCGGATCTGGAGTTACGGAACTATCAGTTAGGAAGAAGGATCAAGGAGGTCTTCATTGGCTAGGTATACAGGGCCCTCATGCAGGCTGTGCAGGCGGGAAGGATCGGAGCTTTTTCTTAAAGGCGAGCGTTGCTACACGGACAAATGTGCCATTAAGAGAAGGAGCTATCCCCCGGGTCAGCACGGGCAGGGGCGCATAAAAGTTTCTGACTACGGTGTTCAGCTGCGTGAAAAACAGAAGGTACGTCGCATCTACGGCATCCTCGAGAACCAGTTCCGCGGTTACTTCGAGATGGCCGACCGGATGAAAGGCGTCACCGGCGAGAACCTCCTCTTCATCCTGGAGAGAAGGCTCGACAACGTCGCTTACCGTCTCGGTTTCGCGACCTCGCGCGACGAGGCTCGCCAGCTGGTGCGTCACGGGCATTTCACCCTGAACGGCCGGAAGGTGAACATCCCGTCGATCCAGGTCAAAGCCGGCGATGTGCTGCAGCTGCGCGAGAAGAGCCGCAAGGTTGCCGCCATCACCGAATCTCTCGAAGGCGTAGTACGCAGGGGTATCCCGCAGTGGCTCGAACTGGATAAGGACGCGTTCAAGGGCACGGTCAAGATCATGCCGGTGCGCGAAGACATCACCATGCCTATCCAGGAACAGTTAATCGTCGAGCTCTACTCCAAGTAAAGGCTGACTACAACCGATACAGGGGGATCTAAATGTATAAAAACTGGCGCGATCTGATCAGGCCTAAGAAACTCCAGGTCGAGACGGAATCGCTCACTAATACATACGGCAAGTTCTTCGCCGAGCCCTTCGAAAGGGGGTTCGGCACTACCCTCGGAACGGGCCTGCGCAGGGTCCTCATCTCCAGCCTGCAGGGAGCGGCAATCGTCTCCGTAAAGGCCAAGGGCGTGTTGCACGAGTTCTCCGCCGTCCCCGGTGTCACCGAGGACATGACGGACATCATCCTCAACCTGAAGGGCGTGCGCCTCAAGGTACACGGCAACGAGTCCAGGATCATCAGGATCGTGCAGAAGGGCGAGGGCGTAGTCAAGGCCAAGGACATCGTCACGGACAACAACGTGGAGATCCTGAACCCGGAGCACCACATCGCTACCTGCTCGAAGGACGCGAACCTCGAGATGGAAATGATGGTGAAGGTCGGCAAGGGGTACGTCCCCGCTGACCGCAACCGCGACGAGAAGGCACCGGTCGGGACCATCCCGATCGACGCGATCTTCTCCCCGGTCCACAAGGTGAATTTTACGGTGACCAACGCCCGCGTAGGGCAGATCACGGACTACGACAAGCTGACCATCGAAGTCTGGACCGACGGCAGCGTGAAACCTCAGGACGCGGTGGCTTACGCCTCCAAGATCCTCAAGGACCAGCTTTCCATCTTCATCAACTTCGATGAGGACGTGGAGCCCCAGGAGGAGGCCGAGCCTGAGGAAGAGCGCGAGCGTTTCAACGAGAACCTCTACCGCTCGGTCGACGAGCTGGAACTCTCCGTACGCTCCGCGAACTGCCTGAAGAACGCAGGGATCAAGCTGATCGGCGAACTCGTTTCCAGGAGCGAGGCCGAGATGCTGAAGACCCAGAACTTCGGCAGGAAATCGCTCAACGAAATCAAGGACATCCTCGTCGACATGGGTCTCACCCTCGGCATGAAACTGGAAAACTTCCCGGATCCCGAGATCATGAGGCGCCTGAGAGGCGAGCAGAAAGAAGAATAGTCCAAAAGACTTATTTATAGATAGAAAGGAAGTGAAAAGATATGCGTCACAACAGCGCGGGTAGAAGATTAGGTAGGACCACGAGCCACAGGATCGCTATGTTCAGGAACATGGTGACCTCCTTTCTCCAGCATGAAAAGATCACCACGACCGACGCGAAAGCCAAGGAACTCCGTTCCATCGCCGAGCGCATGATCACCCTGGGCAAAAGGGGTGACCTGCATGCCACCAGGCAGGCTGCGGCTTACATCCGCGACAAGAAGGTTGTGACCAAACTTTTCACCGAGATCGCACCCCGTTACACGGAGCGTCCCGGCGGCTACACCAGGATCATCAAGCTCGGCATTCGCCCGGGCGACACCGCTCCGGTGTCCGTGATCGAACTGGTCGAAGCCGAGATGAAACCGAAGAAGGTTTCGGCCAAGCCGGCGCCGGCAAAGGCACCGAAGGCTGCCCCGGCAGTCGAGGCTGCTCCGGTTGTCGAAGAAGCACCGGTAGCCGAGGCTCCGGCAGCAGAAGAGACCACCGAGGCCTAGTCAAACAGGCTTGGTACATAGCAGCGAAAAGAGGCTCGGGAAACCGCGCCTCTTTTTTTATATCAAAAACCAAGTCGGCTCACAGGGATGAAGGGGATGGTTTAAACCTCCAAAAGCTTTTGCCGTTATCCCTTTTATCCCCTTCATCCCCGTTAACCGCCTTTCGCCTTTCCCGCATCTTTGCCTTTACATCAAAACCGCCACTCTGTTAATATGCGCAGTCCATGAAGATAAAAAGACTGGAAATACAAGGATTCAAATCCTTTCAGGACAAGGCCGTCCTCGACTTCAACCAGGCCATCACCGGCGTCGTCGGCCCCAACGGCTGTGGCAAGTCCAACGTGGTCGACGCCATCCGCTGGGTCATGGGGGAGCAGTCCGCCAAGAACCTGCGCGGCAAGTCGATGGAAGACATCATCTTCGGCGGCACCGAGTTCAGGAAACCGCTCGGCATGGCCGAGGTTTCCCTCTTCTTCTCCACCGAGGACGGGCGCGTCCCCGCGAAATACCTCAACTTCTCCGAGATCCAGGTCACCCGCAGGCTGTACCGGGACGGCGAGAGCGACTACCTCCTGAACAAGACCCCCTGCCGGCTCCTCGACATCGCCGAATTGTTCATGGATACCGGCATCGGCGCCAAGGCCTACTCCATCATCGAGCAGGGGAAGATCGGCATGATCCTCCACGCGAAGCCGGAGGAGCGACGCTTCCTTATCGAGGAGGCGGCCGGGGTGACGAAGTTCAAGGCGAGGAAGGTCGTCGCCATGAAGAAGATGGAGGCGACCCGGCAAAACCTGCTGCGCATCGGCGACATCGTCGCCGAGATCAAGAGGCAGATGAACGGGTTGCAGCGGCAGGCGAAGAAGGCCGAGCGCTTCCGCGAGATCAGGCAGGAACTGAAGGAAATCGAACTTCTTTTCGCCGCGAAAGGGTACTCCGGCGTGGAGCAGGAGCGGGTCGCCCTTGAGCGCGAGATAGCGGAACTCGAATCGAGATCGGTGCAGGCGACCTCCAGGGTCAACGAGGCGGAGCTTTCCATCGAGGGAAAACGGATCGCCCTGCTGGAGACGGAAAAGCAGCTGACCGCGGCCCAGGAGGCGATCTTCCGCTGGAAGAGTGAGCTGATGGCGGGCGAGAACCGGCTCGAGTTCCAGCGCCGCGAACTCGCCAACCTCGAGCGCCATGGCGCACGCTTTGAAGAGGAACTCCAGGGGCTCAAAGAGCAGGTGACGGAAGCCGAGCGCGAACTTGCCGGACTTGTCGCCCAGAAGGCGTCATTCGTGGAGGAACTCTCCCGGGAGAGCGAGGCCCTGGAACACAGGGAATCACTCCTGGATGAGATGGCGGCAAGCGAGGCGGGGGTTACCCGAGAACTCGACGAGGCCCGACGCGCCATGTTCGCCGCGCTCTCCGAGGGAGCCCAGGCGACCAATCAGCACACCGCTGCGCAGAAACGTCTTGCCTCGATCGGCGAACGTCTCCAGGCGAGCCAGAGGGAACGGGTGCTCCTCGGGGAGCGACTGGTCGAGGCGGCCGCGCGGGTGGACGCACTCAAGGCCGAGCGCGAGCAGCTTGCCGGTGAAAAGGAGCGCTGCGACGAGGAACTGACGCTGGCCGGGAGCCGCGAGGCCGAGCTGAAGCACGCCCAGGAGGCAGGCGAGAAGCTGTTGCAGCGCCGCCGGGACGAGCTTTCCTCCGCTGCCTCCAGGCTCAAATCGCTCCAGGAACTCGAGGCGCAGTTTGCAGGCTACGGGCAGGGGGTCAGGAACCTCCTCCTCGCGGAGCCGTTCAAGAATGCGCCCTTCACCATGCTCGCCGACGCCATCGAGGTCGAGGAGGAGTACGAGGTGGCACTGGAGTCCGTCCTCGGGGAGCGCCTGCAGTATCTCCTCTGCGGATCAACCAACGTTGCCCTTGATGCGGTTTCGCACCTGAAGCAGAGTGCCGGGGGGCGTTGCAGCTTCGTTACTTCCGTGCCGTGGCGTCATGCCGCCAGCCAGGGCCCGTCCGAAGCGCAGCCGCTTGCCGACCGGGTGAGCGTTCCTTCGCAGTTTGCCCACCTTGTCGAGCCGCTTCTTTGCGGCGCCTACCTGGCTCGGGACCTGGGGCATGCCCTCACGCTCGCCGCGGCACACCCCTCCTCAACCTTCGTTACCCTTGACGGTGATCTGGCGCACGGCGGCGGCATCGTCAACGGCGGCTCCCCGGAGCCGGCCCAGCAGGGGATCATCCACAAGAAGCGGGAGATCAAGGCGCTCGGGAGCGAAGTCGAGAGGCTGACGGCCGAGGTGCAGGAACTGCAAGCCGCGCGCGAGGCGCGCAGGGTGAGAATCGCCGAGGCTGAGGCGGAGCGCGTCGAGCTGCGGCAGGCGCTGCACCGCCTGGAAATCAGGATAGTCAACGCCGAGAAGGACCAGCAGACCGTCTCAGCCGAGTGCCGCAGGATCGAGGAGAACGGCGCGGTCCGCGAGATGGAGGAAGATCAGCTCAACGAGGAACAGGAACTCGTCTCCCGCGAACTGGCACAGGCCGACTCGAAAAGGGGACAGGCCGAGGAGCGGAAGCTCGCCCTGGAGGCGCAGGTGGAGGCGTTGCAGGGACGGCTGGAAGGCTCGCGCTTCGAGATGGAAGAGGCACGCGAGCTGGTCACCGCGCTCAAGGTGCGGGTCGCAGCGCTGAAAGAAAAGGGCGAATCCGCCGACCGCGCCTACAAGCGCGTCGAGGGACTCTGCGCCGACCTCGCCAACCGTATCGCCAGCCGCAGCAGCGAACTTGAGGGCTCCGGTGCCGACCGCACCCGGCTCCTTGCCGCGATCGCGCAGGGGGAAGAGGCGCTGAAGGAGATCGTCGCAAAGCAGCAGGCGAGCGAACAGGCGCTCCTCCTGGTGAAGGACCGTTACGAGGCCGAAGCCGCCACCGTCCAGGAAGAGGAGACCATGCTCAAGGGGGCCCGCGCCGAAGCAGGTGCGGTCCGCGACCAGTTGAACGCCAGGGGGCTGAGGCTCACGGAGGTGAGCATGAAGCTCGCCCACCTGGAGGAGACGCTGCGCGAGAAGCACCGGATGGAGATCGCGGATGCCCTCCTCAAGTACGCAAAGATCGAGTGGGATGAGCCGGAGCGGGCCGGCCGTCAGGCCGAACTGCAAAAGAGCATCAACGAGATGGGCGAGGTCAACCTGATGGCCATCGAGGAGTACAAGGAGATGGAGGAGCGTTTCACCTTCCTTTCCGGCCAGAAGGAAGACCTCGAAGAGTCCATGAACTCCTTGCAGAAGGCGATCCAGCGCATCAACCGCACCACGAGGAAGCGCTTCCTGGAAACCTTCCAGATGGTGAACGAGAAATTCCAGCAGATCTTCCCGAGGCTATTCTGCGGCGGTCACGCCGAACTCCGCCTCACCGACGAGGAGGACCTCCTCTCGACAGGCCTGGAGATCGTGGTGCAGCCCCCCGGCAAGAAGTTGCAGAACGTATCGCTTCTTTCCGGTGGCGAAAAGGCCCTCACGGCAGTGGCGCTCATATTCTCCATCTTCCTGATCAAGCCGTCTCCCTTCTGCCTCCTCGACGAGGTAGACGCGCCGCTGGACGACGCCAACATAGGCAGGTTCAACGAAATGGTCCGGGAGATGAGCGCGAACTCCCAGTTCATCATCATCACCCACAACAGGGCGACGATGGCTGTCGCCGACACCCTGTACGGCGTGACCATGGAAGAGCCGGGCGTCTCCAAGCTCGTTTCCGTGCGTCTCAACCGGTAATTATTGAACCTTTTTCACAGTAGGAGCTTGACGTGCCGTTCAAGAGACTGTTGACTACATTAGTTGAGGCTGTACCCGGGGCGAGTGGCGCCATCCTGGCCGACTGGGAGGGAGAAGCCGTCGAGCAGCACTCCCTGCTCGATCCATACGAGATGAAGGTGACGGCCGCACATTGGGGCATACTGCTTACCCGGCTCAAGGTGTTACACGACAAATTCTCCACCGGCATGGTCCACGAAAGCGTGATCAGCACTGACGAGCAGCACGTCATAGTCGGCGCGCTCGGCGATGATTACACCCTCGTCATGACCATGAACCGGGACGCCCTGCCTCTCCTGGCCCTCAGGAATTTCCGGGAAACGGCAGAGCTTTTGAAGAAGGAGATCTACTAAATGGCTGACGATAACAAAAGCTTCTTCAAGGGGCTTTTCAAGAAGCTGGGGATGGGACCAGCCGAAGAGCCGGCACAGCCCGAGGAAGAGAAGGGAACCAAAGCGCAGGAGCAGGAGCTTCCGGACGCAGCTGCGCCGCTGGAGCCCACTGCTGCGCACGCTCCCGAGCAGAGGCGTTTCGAGGCGGCTGCGTCCGTCGAGCCGCCTGCGCCGGTCTCGACCCCGTCATCGCGGCAGGCCTGGATAGACACGCCTACGCCCTCCTCCGTTCCCGCGCCCGAGCCGCAGCTAGCCTCCGTAGCGGCCGAGCAGGCAAAACCGAGCTTCTTCGAGCGCCTCAAGAAAAGCCTCAGCAAGACCCACGAGAGCATTGTCGGCCGCGTCGACACGCTGTTGCTCGGCAAGAAGAAGATCGACACCGACACCCTTGAGGAACTCGAGGAGATCCTGATCACGGCGGACCTCGGGGTGAAGACCACCGTGGACCTGATCCGCACCCTGGAGCAGCGCCTGAAGAGGGATGAACTGCAGGACGGCGTTGCACTAAAGAAGGCGCTCAAGGACGAGATCCAGCTCCGCCTTGAGGAGCACGCCTCCCGCCTCGTGGTGGCCGACAAGAAGCCGTTCGTCATCCTTGTGATCGGGGTGAACGGCGTCGGCAAGACCACCACCATCGGCAAGCTAGCCGCCAAGTACGCGGGGGAGGGGAAGAAGGTCCTTCTTGCCGCTGCCGATACCTTCCGCGCCGCCGCAGCCGAGCAGCTCGAACTCTGGTCCAAACGGGTCGGGGCTGATCTCGTTCGCCACAAGGAAGGGGCGGACCCCTCTGCTGTCGTCTTCGACGCCTGCAAGGCCGCCGTCGCCCGGGGGACCGATGTCCTCATCATCGACACCGCCGGCCGCATGCACACCAAGGTCAACCTGATGGAAGAGATGAAGAAGATCCGCCGTGTGCTGACCCGCGAGATCCCCGATGCCCCGCACGAGACGCTGCTGGTGCTGGATGCGGCGACCGGGCAGAATGCGCTGTCACAGGCGAAGCTCTTCAAGGAAGCTGCTTTTGTCTCCGGCGTGGTGCTGACAAAGCTTGACGGCAGCGCCAAAGGTGGTATCGTCGTGGCGGTCAGTCATGAATTTGCTCTTCCCATTCGTTTCATTGGAGTGGGTGAGTCGGTTGAGGATCTGCGGGAGTTCGATCCGGCCCAGTTCGTCGAGGCCCTTTTCCAATAATTGCCTTGACTTTAGAGTACTTATTGCATAAGATTTCGCCGCAAAAGGTGAAAAGATGAGCGCTGAGTTATTTGATGAACTGGAGGGACGGATAAATTCTCTAATGAATGTCGCGAGCGAGTTGAAACTCGAAAACGACAGGCTGAAACAGGAGAATGACCGGCTCAATTCCGAACGAGGGGACTTGAAGTCCCGTATCGATTCAATACTGAGGAAGTTGGAAGGGGTCTGAAGGCTTGATCGCGACGCATAGCATCAGGGTTCTGGGGAGGGATCTCCAGGTAAAGAGCGTCGCGACCCCGGATCATGTGGCGCAGGTCGAGGCTTTGGTCAACGACAAGTTGGCTGAAGCGGGTGCTGCTGTCAGCGGCGCAGACAGTCAGATCGTCGTCATCCTGGCACTGATGAATCTGGCCGAGGCGTTTCTCGGCGCACAAAAAGAGTTGGCTGAAGAAAGGCGAATTTGCAACGAGCGGGTTTCCGGGATGATCGAACTCCTGGACCGTAAGGAAGTTTGAGTTTCAGGTCTCTTGCGGGAGATTTCAACATATAGCGGATCGGTTGCACGGTTGCAAAGCTTTGCCAGAACCTACGTAAAGGCCTAACATTACTTGCCTTTGCGTTTGCTGATAGTAGCCTTAAGACGTCAAGCGGCATGTCCATGGGTTAAATGGCTGCATTAAATAGAGTTCAATGGCGCTTCATTTGAACGCGGCCCTTTCTATCATACCTGTCAAACGCATCACCCGTTCCACCCATCCGCATCCCCCATCAAGAGTACCTGTCACTTCGGGCGTCAGTTCATCGCCCACCCTTCAGCATTGCATCACGGAAAAAAGTCATGCCCAAACGCGCCCTTAGAGCCGCGACCCTTGCCCGGCGACGCGCGTTGACGCCGGAGCAGGTTGTCAATCAAAGCCTCGTCCTGCAGCAGCGTTTCCTGGAACTCCCCGAGTTTCAGCGCTCGAAGGTGCTTGCTTTGTACGCGCCCATTCACCACGAGGTGGAGACTGCAGCGGTTGCGCAGGCGGCGCTCTCGGCGGGGAAAACGCTCCTCTATCCGGCGGTGGATGGGCATGACCTCAGGTTCAGCCGCGTCGGGGAGCTTGGAGAACTTTCCCCCGGGAAGTTCGGGATTCCGGAGCCCCAAGGTGAACCGTTCGATCCAGATAGGGCCGACCTCATCGTCATTCCGGGGGTCGCCTTCGACGTCTCCGGGCGGCGCATCGGCTACGGGAAAGGGTATTACGACAGGGCTTTGCACCGGTTGGAAGGAAGCGGGAAGCTGGTGGCATTTTGTTATGATTTTCAGTTGGCCAAGGAGATAGTCGGCGAACCGCACGATGTGACGATGGATCTGATCGTCACCGAGCTTCGTGTGGTTCGCGTTAATAAAAATATACGTGAGGGGGAACAACAGTGAGCATTGACATTACGATAACCATAATACTGGTCCTTGTCGCAGCAGGCGCCGGCTATGTGGTCGGCAACCTGCTGCGTAAGAGATCTTCCGATTCTTTGGTGGCTAACGCGGAGACGCTTGCCGCCAAGATGATCGAGGACGCCAAGCGCCAGACGGAAGTCATGGCCATGGAAGCGGCGGTACAGGCAAAGGACGCGGTTTACCAGGCAAAAGAGGAGTTGGAGAAGCAGTTCGAGCAGGAAAGCCGCGAGAAGCGTCGTGACCTGCAGGCCCTCGAAAAAAGGTTGCAGCAGAAGGAAGAAAACCTCGACAAGAAGACCAACCTCTTTGACCAGCGCGACTCCGACTTCCTGAAAAGGGAACAGGCCCTGGCGGTCCGCGAGCAATCGCTGGTCACCAAGGAGCAGACGCTTACCCAGAAGGAAGAAAAACTCGACGCATTGGTCAGCGAGCAGAAGACGAAGCTGGAGCAGATCGCCGGCATGACCGCTGCCGAGGCGAAGAAGTTCCTGATGGACTCCATGGAGGACGAGGCCAAGCTCGACGTCGCCAAGCTGATCAAGGTGATGGAGGAAGAGGCCAAGGAGACCGCGGACAAGAAGGCCAAGGAAATCCTTGCCCTCGCCATGCAGCGCTACGCCGGCGAGTACGTCGCCGAGAGAAGCGTTTCCGTCGTCACCCTGCCGTCCGACGAGATGAAAGGGCGCATCATCGGCCGTGAAGGGCGCAACATCAGGGCCCTTGAGGCCGCAACCGGCATCGACCTCATCATCGACGACACCCCGGAGGCGGTCATCCTCTCCGGCTTCAACCCGGTCCGCAGGGAAGTCGCCAAGCTGGCGCTGCAGAAACTGATCGCCGACGGCAGGATTCACCCGGGCCGCATCGAGGAGGTCGTCGCCAAGTCCCAGGAAGAGATCGAGCAGGCGATGAAAGAGGCCGGAGACCAGGCCGCCTTCGACCTTGGCGTCCACGGCATCCACCCGGAGATCCTCAAGCTCATCGGCAGGCTCAAGTACCGCACCTCCTACAGCCAGAACGTCTATCAGCATTCCCTGGAAGTCGCCTTCCTCTGCGGCATCATGGCCGCCGAACTCGGCATCAACGTGAAACAGGCGAAGAGGGCAGGCTTGCTGCACGACCTTGGCAAGGCGGTTGACCACGAGGTGGAAGGCTCCCACGCGGTCATCGGTGCGGAAATCGCCAAGAAATACGGCGAATCCCCCAAAATCGTGCATGCCATCATGGCCCACCACGAGGACGAGAAACCGGCGACGGTCCTGGCCATCCTGGTCCAGGCTGCCGACGCCCTTTCCGGCGCACGCCCCGGTGCGCGTCGCGAGATGATGGAAACGTACGTGAAGCGACTGGACGATCTGGAAAGGATCGCCACCTCCTTCGACGGCGTCATCAACTCGTTCGCTATCCAGGCCGGTCGCGAAATCCGTGTCATGGTTTCCAGCGACCTCGTGACGGATGATCGTGCGCTCGTTCTTGCCAAGGACATCGCCAAGAAGATCGAGACCGAGATGACCTACCCTGGCCAGATCAAGGTCAACGTCATCAGGGAAACCAGGGCAACCGAATATGCCCGTTAAGCTCCTCTTCATAGGCGACGTCATCGGGAAACCGGGGCGCGAGGCGCTCTCCCGCGAGCTGCACAGGATAGTGGACCGGCACATGGTTGACCTGGTGATAGCAAACGGCGAGAACGCAGCAGGGGGGTTTGGCCTCACCGAGGAGACCGCGCAGGACCTCTTCAAGTGCGGCATCCAGATGATCACCTCCGGGAACCACATCTGGGATAAGAAGGACGCCCTCGAGTACATCAAGAGGGAGGAGCGGATCGTCCGGCCCGCCAACTACCCCGAAGGTACCCCCGGCAGGGGGACGACCATAGCCAAGACCCCGGGTGGCGTTAAAATCGGCATCCTGAATCTCGAGGGGCGGGTTTTCATGAACAACCTTGACTGCCCGTTTCGCTGCGCAGACCGCGAAATTGCCAAGCTGAAGGAAGAGACGTCCATAATCTTCGTCGACTTCCATGCCGAGGCGACCAGCGAGAAGGTGTCGCTGGGGTGGTACCTGGACGGACGCGTCTCCGCCGTGATTGGAACCCATACCCACGTGCAGACCGCGGACGAGCGGATCCTCACCGCCGGGACGGCCTACATGACCGACGCCGGCATGACCGGCGCCTTCGATTCCGTTATCGGGGTAAAGAAGGAAGAGGCGATCCTGAAATTTGTGAGCCAGCGCCCGTCGAAGTTCGAGGTGGCCAAGAAGGATATCCGGATCAACGGAGTGGTGATTGAAATAGATGAAAAGACAGGGCTCGCGCTGGGTATCGAGAGGATAAACATCCCCTGCGGGTAGTTTGATGTGACCTCACCCGTACCCGCGGCCAGCGCGTCCCCTCGCCCCCCCCGGGCCTGTCCGCTGAAGCGGTAGGCGCGTAAGCGCAAGAGGGACAGGGTGAGGGCCGTTTTTGAAATAAAGCTTTGGAGGGAAAGTGATGACCGTAGCAGAGCAGATGGAGATCATCAGGAGAGGTGCCGTCGAGATCCTTGTGGAGAAGGAGCTCGTAGAGAAGCTTGAGAAATCCGTAAAGACCGGGGTGCCGCTCAAGATAAAGGCCGGTTTCGATCCGACCGCGCCCGACTTGCATCTGGGGCACACCGTGCTGTTGCACAAGATGCGTCAGTTCCAGAAACTCGGTCACGAGGTTCATTTTCTCATCGGTGACTTCACCGGCATGATCGGCGACCCGACAGGGAAGTCCGAGACCCGCAAAGTGTTGACCCGCGAGGACGTACTGAAAAACGCGGAAACCTACAAGGAGCAGGTCTTCAAGATCCTCGATCCGAAACTCACCAAGGTAATCTTCAACTCCGAGTGGCTCGGCAAGCTCTCCGCCTCAGACATGATCGGTCTTGCTTCCAAATACACCGTGGCCCGTATGCTTGAGCGGGAGGATTTCAGCAACCGTTTCAGCAACCAGCTTCCCATCAGCATCCACGAGTTCATGTACCCGCTGGTGCAGGGGTACGACTCGGTGGCGCTCAAGGCAGACGTCGAACTTGGCGGCACCGATCAGAAGTTCAATCTCCTGGTCGGCCGCGAGTTGCAGAGGGAATGGGGGCAGGCCCCGCAGACCGTCATCACCATGCCGCTTCTCGAAGGACTCGACGGCGTGAACAAGATGAGTAAGTCCCTCGGCAACTACATAGGCATCAACGAACCGGCCGACGAGATCTACGGCAAGATCATGTCCATCTCCGACGAGCTGATGGTTCGGTACTACGAACTGCTGAGTGACCTGACCATGGTAGAGTTCGAGCAACTGAAGGCCGATCTGAAGAGTGGTACCGTGCACCCGATGGCAGCCAAGAAGCAGTTGGCCCGTGAGATGGTTGGACGTTATCACGGCGCCGAAGCCGCAGCGCTCGCAGACGAGAACTTCATCAAGCGTTTCCGGAACAACGAGACTCCCGATGAGATGCCCGAGTTTGTGCTGGCGCCCGAAGGGGGCAAGGTGCTTCTGTGCAAGGTGCTGGCAGAGGCCGGCCTGACCAAGTCCAACAGCGAGGGTCGTCGTTCCATTCAGGGCGGCGGTGTTAAAGTCAACGGCGAGAAAGTCAGTGACGAGAATCTGGAAATAGCCTGTGCAGGCGAGTACGTCATCCAGGTAGGCAAGCGTCGTTTCGCGAAAGTACGTTTCGCTTAAGTTCCAGAAAGAGCAGTCGATAAGAAGGGGGCGGTGCGAAAGCATCGCCCTTTTTTCTTTATGTGATCGGTTGCCCGTCCACCAGGTCCACAAAGTCCATAGGGTCCACTAAGTCCACAAAAAGCCAGTAGTAGGGCAGGTCAAGTGCCTCACC
>Ga0209212_1002494_pt1 | contig 25958 bp, 23 predicted proteins | sample RifGroC2_FD_183996 | JGI IMG/M metagenome (GOLD analysis project Ga0209212, IMG submission 183996) | Groundwater microbial communities from Rifle, Colorado, USA - Groundwater C2 (SPAdes) (version 2) | ecosystem: Environmental > Aquatic > Deep subsurface > Groundwater | place: Rifle, Colorado... | reverse complement strand
TGGGTGCAAACCATCCCATGGGTCCGCTTGAACTTGCAGATTTTGTTGGACTGGATGTCTGCCTGGAAATACTTGAGATACTTCATGCGGAGTTAGGTGAGAAATACAGACCCTGCCCACTGCTGCGAAAAATGGTAGCAGGCGGAAAATTGGGGAGAAAAAGCGGAGAAGGATTTTATGAGTACCGGAAATGAGCATATAAAGGTCGAGAAGAAAAAAGAAATCGGGATCATTACCTTAAACAGGCCGGAGGCCAGAAACGCCCTGAACAGGAAGATGATTCAGGAACTGGGAGATGCCCTTACTGAGCTTGAAAATGACTTGCAGATAAGGGTTATTATTATAACAGGAAATAAAGACTTCTGCGCGGGCGCTGATATAAAGGAAATGAACGTAATAAAACCTGAGGAAATAGAGACCTTTTGCAGGTGGGGGCATAAGGTCATCAATCAGATTGAGAGTATGGGTAAACCCGTAATTGCGGCTATAAATGGCTTTGCTTTGGGCGGTGGATGCGAATTGGCCCTCGCCTGTGATATAAGAATCGCAGGCGAAAGCGCAAAATTTGGCCAGCCCGAAGTGAATCTCGGCCTTATTCCAGGTTTCGGAGGGACGCAGAGGCTTAGCAGGCTTGTTGGCATAGGGAAGGCAAAGGAAATGATACTGACCGGTGAGATTATCAATGCAAAAGAGGCAGCAGCCATCGGGCTTGTCAACAGGGTGGAGAAAGACGAAGAACTGATGGCAAAGGCAGAAGAAATGTCCCAGGTTATAGCGCAAAAGGGCCCAATTGCCGTGAAGATGGCAAAGAAATTGATTAACGAAAATCAAGAAATAACGAAAGGGTTAGAGAAAGAAATAGAATTCTTTGCCCGGTGCTTCACAACACAAGACCGTCTGGAGGGCATAAAGGCATTTTTGGAAAAAAGAAAGCCAAGATTTAAGGGTGTATGATTTTGCCGTTAATCAGACGACCAGACCGGAGGATTAGGTATGACCTTCTGCAAACTCTGAGAGTAAAATCACTGTCAGGTCCTTACAATATTTGAATTTAAAAAGCAAGAATGGAGGTAGACTATGAGCAAAAAAGAATTACTTATACGTGAAATTGAACAAGTCCCAGAACCTTTTCTTGATGACGTATTAGATTTTGTTCATTTTCTGAAGACAAAGATAATCAGGGAAAAACACGATATCACTATTGTGAGTGAATCTTCTCTTAAAAAAGATTGGCTAAGGCCAGAGGAAGACGAAGCATGGCGAAGTTTGTAAAAGGTGATGTCGTTGTTGTTCCTTTTCCCTTCTCTAATCTAACCCAATCTCAAAGACGGCCTGCTTTAGTAATTGCAACCCTAGAAGGCGATGATGTAATTCTCTGTCAGATAACAAGCAAAACCATAAAAGACAATTATTCTATTTCCCTTGATGATAGAGACTTCGAGACAGGGAGCCTCAAACAACCAAGTAACTTAAGACCTAATCGCTTATTTACCGCAGATAATCATATTATCTTGTACCGGATTGGCAATCTTAATAAAGTAAAAATTAATGAGATTATCGATAAAGTTGTTGAAATAATTCGTAAGTAAAAGAACAACTTCGTGCGGGGTTAGGTCTGCAACCTGCGTGGGAGTTAGAAGATTAGGAACCGCAGAGGAACGCCGATGAACACGGATTGAATGAATTATCAAGAATTTTCAGCATTTGTATTTATCCGTGTCCATCTGTGGTTAAAGAATTCAATAAAATTAAAAATGTCTGAAAAGTTTGATGCTATTATCGTTGGGGCAGGACCCGCTGGCTGCGCAGCAGCCTATTCACTTGCAAAGATGGGATTTCATGTATTGATAGTTGAGAGGGGCAAGTATCCAGGGGCTAAAAACGTGATGGGCGGTCGGATGTACGCGTATGCCTTAAACAGGCTCATCCCTGACTTCTGGAAAGAAGCCCCTGTGGAACGCAAGGTTAGCCGAGAAAAACTGACTTTGCTATCCAATAAATCTTCCGTTACGCTTGATTTTCAGGATGAGGAACTTCTTGAACCCCCGAATAGCTTTACAATACTTCGGGCAAAATTTGACCAGTGGTTTGCGAACAAGGCAGTTGAAGCTGGCGCCACCCTGATATCAAATATCAGGGTTGACGATCTTTTATGGAAAGATAAAAAGATTACAGGCATTGTTGCAGGCACGGACAAGCTCGAAGCGAATGTCGTTATTGCTGCAGACGGCGCTGTCTCCCTTATGGCAGAGAAGGCAGGCATTAAGAAATTCCTGGCAAAAGAATTTGCGATCGGCATGAAGGAGATCATAGAACTGCCAGAAAAAACGATTGAGGACAGATTCAATCTTGCCAACGGAGAAGGTGCAGCCCAGCTTTTTATAGGGCAGTGCACGAGACAAATACCGGGAGGGGCTTTTGTTTATACTAACAAGACAAGTCTTTCTCTCGGTATCGTAGTCTATATAAATCAGCTCATTGAAAGTAAAGTCGAAGCTTACGAGCTCATGAGGGAGTTCAACTCAAATCCTGCAATAGCAAAACTGATTGCAGGCGGCAAAATAGTGGAATACTCAGCCCATGTCATCCCCGAAGCCTCTCGCACAGGGCTTTTCACCGACGGTCTGCTTGTTGTAGGAGACGCCGCTGGCCTATTGGTAAATAGTGGTATTACGCTGAGAGGCATGGATATGGCTATTGCCTCTGGAATGGCCGCTGCGGAGGCTATAAAAATTGCAATTGAAAAAAATGATTTTTCAAAGAAAACCCTCTCGCATTATGAACATCTACTGAAACAGGATTTTGTCCTTAAAGACATGGAAACCTTTAAAAGATCACCGGCGTTTCTGCAAAATACAAGGCTTTACTCGTTATACCCAGAACTTGCATGCAGGCTTTTCCACAGATTAGCTGTGGTAAAAGGGCCAAAGAAAAGACTCTTTGATGAGATATTAGAAGAAACTAAGGGCAAGAAAGTTCAGATAATTCGGGATTTGATAAGAGGTCTCAGAGCGATGTAATTTATAAAATATTTTAAACCACGAGGATCGCGAAGGGCACGAAGAAATTTATAAATTATGAGAGTTCATTATGGAATTTGATGAGTTATCAAACAAAGTAATTGCAAAAATAAAAGTAGGCCTATTGATGAATTTCAATGAAAAAATATTGAAAAATGGAATAAAAAGATTTGTTTTATAAATATTATTCTTCGTGCCCTTCGTGGTAAAATTATTTGTTATGAATATAAGTATTGAAGATCAACTTGGGCTTATAAGCTTTGATGTTGATAAAGAAAAGCATATAAAAGTAGAGACCAGTATTTGCAGGCAGTGTGTGGATAAACCATGCCTCAGATTCTGCCCGTCAAAGAGGTTTGCCCTTGAAAAAGGAGAAATCATACACAATTATGAGGGATGCCTCGAGTGCGGAAGCTGCAAGTTTGCCTGTCCCAAAGGTGCTGTAGATTTCAGCTATCCGAGGGGTGGATATGGGGTGTATTATAAATATGGATAAAAGACTTTGAAACCACAGATTGTACAGATGGCTCAGATAGAAAGACCTTAGAAAATTATTGCAAAATCTGTGGAATCTGAGAAATCTGTGGTTACTTTTTTATTGCGTTCGTTAACGCTGGCACTATATCGTAAAGGTCACCTACAATCCCATAATCACATGCCTTGAAGATCGGTGCGTTGGGGTCGTTGTTTATCGCGATAATGGTCTTGGCATCCCGTATGCCTGCGATATGCTGCACCTGACCTGAGATGCCAATAGCTATGTAGAGTTTCGGTTTGACTTTATGACCTGATAGTCCTACCCAGTGCTCTTCAGGCAACCATTTCAGGTCTGCTGCAACAGACCTTGAACAGCCCACAACGCCGCCGAGCATTTTTGCAAGTGATTCGACAAGTACAAGGTCTTCTTTTTTCCTAAGCCCCCTCCCCACAGAAACGATGATATCAGCCTCTTCTATTCTGAGTTCTTTGGGTGTTTTGTCCTTTATTTCCAGCACCCGCACTTTCGGTTCTGCCAGTTTCGGTGTGGTTTTAATTATTTCACCCGTTCTCGCCGTATCTAACTTTTTCCCAAATCTTCTCGGCGGTACGGTAACTATTTGGGGGTTACGTAAAAACCTCTGGGTAGCGATAAATCTGCCGCCCAGGACAAAGCGCTTTACAATAAGCTTTTCATGTTCTAAAGAAAAATCAACGCAGTCCGTAGCACAGCCTGCTCCAAATTTCTGTGCAATCCTCGGGGCGACTTCCTTACCCAGTCTGGTTCCGCCTATCAGGAGGATTTCTGGTTTGTACTGGTTTATAAGTGAAAACAGGCAATCTACGACGATATCTGCATGTAATTCCGAATCGATAGAATAAACTTTGTCTGCTCCACAAAAGATATAAGTACCCTCTACATCATTGTGTTTGATTATCGAAACCGCGGCGAGTTCTAATCGTAAAGAGTCTGCAACTTCCCTTCCTTTTGCAAGGATTTCAATGGCCGTTTCGTAGTCTTCTGAAAATGTAAAAATCATTTCATACCTCTACTTTTCAGATAGTATTGTCAAAATCTAGCCACAGGGAACAGAGTATTTCACCGTGTCCTCCTGAGGTTTTTTTGTATTATCTGGATTCGGATGTTATGACCATTGCAAGTTCTTCGATATCCTTCAGGATTACCTCTTTTCGTTTCATTTCAATAGCTGTAACACGTAAAGTCTCAATTCCTGCTTCCGGTTTTGCGGGGCTTAGTTCGGTTGTTTTCTTCTTTGAAGCGCCCAGAATCTGCAATAATGTGGGAATTCTTGGCTCATTGATTTCTTTGGTAACAGTTACTAAAGCAGGCAGTCTTGCCTTAGCTATTTCGTATCTGTTTTCGAGATTTCTTTCAACAACAACTTCATTATCTTTTAGCTCCATTTTCCTTGCATACGTTAACACGGGGATTCCAAGCGCCTGAGCGAGTCTTGGGCCTGTCTGAAAGGAAAATTCATCGATGGATGCTTCGCCGCATAGAATAAGGTCGTACTTCGTCTTGTGAATAATCTCAGCCAGGATAGTTGCAGTGCCCAGAGAATCACTATCTGCACTGTAAATAACGGCTTCATCGGCGCCCATAGCCAGGGCTTCCTTCGCTGCCTCTTTTGTACCCCCGATTAAAGCTAAAACGGTTCCTCCGTGTTTCTCTTTAATCCTGAGTGCCTCTTCAAGTGCATTCTTATCGAAGTCGCTGATCTTTCTGGCGACTCCTTCTGTAATGGGGTATTTAGTGGCAGTATCGACCATTATCTGACCCAGATCATATATCTGCTTGAGGCATACAATAATATCCATGATTATTCCCCACAACCAAGTAGCTTAACCACAAAGAACGCAAAGAGCATGAAGTAAAAATTTATAACTTTAATAAGGGGCAAATTCTTTCCCCAAAAGTTCCCTGCTAATGATTAGTTTCATGATATTTTGTGCGCCTTCTGCCCCCATTATATATGAAGCCACACCCCGTAAACCCTTTTCTAATCCTGCCTCTTTTGTATAGCCGTAAGCACCGTGCCATATCAATACATCCTTGATGATATCGAAGGCTACCGTCGGTGCTACAAGCTTTGCTGAAGCTACGGCTTTATTTATTTCTTTATGACTGAACCTGTTTTTCGTGTACATCTGGTCAAGCATCCAGGCAGCCTTATAGACAAGCAATCTGGCAGATTCAAGTTTCATGTAATTCTCTGCCACTTGAAACTGCATTCCTTCAAATTTTGCCAGAGGCGAACTAAAAGCCCGTCTCTCTTTTATATACTCAATTCCAGACTCTAAGGCCTTCTCGGCAGCGCCAATACACGCCGCAGCTACCAGTGGCCTTGCGCAGTTAAAACCCTCCATAGCATAGTAAAAGCCTTTATTCCAATCACCTATAAGATAATGTGCCGGTATCGCCACATTTTTTATGATTATGGCGCCGGTAGATATTCCGTCTCTACCCATCTGTTTGAAGACGTTGGTGGTTATTCCCGGAATATCTTTTACCGGAAGATAACAAAGTGACAGGCCTTTGTGAGCAAGTTCCTGGCTTGTCTTTACAACCGTTACATAACCTCCTCCGTATTTCACGGCTTCTCTGACACCGCTTATAAAGGTTTTTGAGCCGTTTACCACCAACCTTTCTCCCTCTTTTGTCATCGTAGTAGATAGAGCGGCCACATCAGAACCTCCAGCCGCCTCAGTTGAAGCTATTCCCAGAAAGGTCTTCCCTTTTGTAACGTCAGGCAAGAGTTCTTCTTTTGCTTTTTTGCTCCCGTATCTGTCTATCAGGAATCCCCAGCCGGCTTCCACCAGATAATAAACAGCAGTAGCCATGCTGATATCGGCACGGGCTATTTCTTCAGTCGCTATTGCAGCCGTAATGAAGTCTGCTCCAGATCCGCCGTATTCTTGCGAGATAGTGATACCAAGGAGTCCAAAAGCCGCCATGTCATCCAGAACTTCTCGGGGAATCTCCCCTTTCTCATCAATTTCATTAGCTTTCGGCGCAATCTTTTTTTCGCAGAACTCTCTCACGGACTTTCTGAAAAGTTCCTGTTCTTCGGTAAATGAAAAATCCATAGTTATAATTTCCTTATTAAGTTAATATCTGCACATCCCGAAAAATCGATATTTAATACTGAAAAATAACAGAGAAACCTTTGAAAAATGAATCCCATGATGTATACTCTCTTTAGAAAGTTTTAGAGGTAGTGGCAAGTGACACGTGGCGAGTGGCGGGTGTAATGTTACTTATCACTTGGCACTCGACACTTATTTTATATTTAGTTGCGGCAGCGCTATGAATTGCCTATGAAAAATAAATAAAAAAAACCTCCTGGCATGCGAATATTGCCATAACCATAACATATTTAATTGAATACTCAAGCATAATCTTTGTCATAATATCAGCCAAAAATGAAATAAGTGCCGAGTGTCGGGTGCCAAGCGCAAGTTGCATTACACCCCTCACTCGCCACCTGTCACTATGGTGTCTTGATGTTACTTATGCAGTATTGTAAAATATTATTAATATAATATGATAAAAGGCGTTAATCTTTTTAGCGGCATTGGGAGAAAACTCCTGTGCTGGTTTTTGTCCCTCTCTATACTACCTATTATGGTGGTTGCCATTCTTACGTATCAGTATGCACGCGAAACCATCAAAAACGAACTCCTGAATGAAGAGTCTTTCCTTGCTGAAGGCATCAAGAATCACATCCAGACCATTCTGAATGCGGGTGAATATTCGTCACAGTTTTTTGCTTCTGACGAGTTTATACGAAGACATTTAGAGATGTTGAATCATAATCCGAACGATAAGCGCATCGTCAGGAAATTCAATGATTACATGGTATACAAAACGAATTTAAATAAAGACTTTTATGAAACCTTTGTCTTGAACCCGGCGGGAATTATTGTCGCCTCGAGCAATGAAAAGAGTATTGGCAGGATAGAATTTGGCGCAGATTATTTCGCCTATGGCAAAGGATGTCCTTATGTCAAGGATGTATATAGGGACGAAAATACAGGAGAGTATTCGATAGCCTTTGCCGCGCCGGTGCAAAAAAAACGCGGTGGAAAGTTTTTAGGTGTACTGGTGATCCGGTATAATGCAAGCAAGTTAAATGAGATCACAACTGGAAAAAAGGTTGGTGCAGAAGAAGATGCAGGCACGTTTCTGCGAAGGGGCAAGACAAGCGAAGCGTATATCGTAAATGAAAATCATCTTATGATTACGGGGTCGAGGTTTGAAGAGAGCGCCATTTTAAGCCAGTTAGTTAATACCGAACCTGTAACCACCGCTCTTAACTCAGGGAAAGAGGTTGTGGGTGTGTATAAAAATTATATGGGAAGGAAAGTTATTGGTGCAACACGATATTTAAAGAAGATGGGGTGGGTTTTACTGGTGGAAACGGATGAGTCGGAGGCGTATTCTCCAATTTCCAGGTTCAAATATCGTGCAATTACGGTGGTAGGAATATGTATCGTTGGTGTTGTATTTATTTCATTATTTGTTTCGAGAGGGATTATTAATCCCATCATTCTTCTTGTTAAGGGAATGAAGAGAGTCGCGGGAGGTGATTTAAATATCCGTGTCGAAAGCCGTTTGAAAGACGAATTAGGCGAACTGACAGATTCGTTTAACTATATGACAAACGATATCAAAGACGCCCGCGAAAAACTCCTGAAATTAAAGGCCGACCTTGAAGAAAGAAAAGAATATTTGGAGAGTATCTTAAAATATGCAAACGAATTGATATTTACCTTGGATGTTCAAGGGAACTTTACGTTTATCAACCCAAAAATTAAAGAGTGGGGCTATGATGAAAGGGAATTGATCGGACAGCCTCTCATTTCGATCTTGTTTGATAAGCGACAGGAAAATGTCGATCAGATTATTTACAATGGTTTTAGAAGAATATTTGAGGTCGAGGTATTGGACAAACAAAAGAATATCCGGAATGTGTTACTGAGCACGTCTCTCGTGAAAAACAAAGAGGGACAATTGCTAAGTGTTCTAGGAACTGCCAACGATGTTACAGAACTAAGGAAGCTGGAACAGAAGCTTGTGCAGGCTGACAGGCTGGCATCTATCGGTCAACTGGTGGCAGGCATTGCCCACGAGATCAATAATCCGATCGGGGTAATTTATCTTTACAGCACAGAAAGCATGAAACTTTTTGAGAGGGTTACGAATGCCTTGAAACTCATAACCTCCATTCCTATTTCTGAAAACACGAAGCGATTGAATGATGCTGTTACATCCATGGATCGTAAAACAAATACTGAACTGGAAAAGGATGAGTTGAGGAAGGAGCTTTTATGTATTGCGGATGATCTGGACAAGTATTGCAAAGAATTGGCACAAATATATAATGTTATTGGAAAGACCAGGTCCTATTTGCATGAATACTTAGAAGGCTCTGTGAAAGAGTCCATACGATGCAAGGACTTGATCAGTGGTTTGCTGGATTTCTCAAGGCAGAAAAAACCAGAAATGTGCATGTCCAGCGTGAATAGTTTGATAGATAATGTGCTCAGTATTGTAGAGAAGCAATACAGGAAAGAAAAAATAGAGGTGGTTCGTGTCCTTGACCCGAATATTCCAGACGTTATGATGGATGCCCGTCAAATGGAACAGGTTGTCATCAACATTGCCAATAATGCCGTATTTGCTATGAAAGATGTATTGGGGAACGGCGAACATGTTGGTGTGTATCGAAAGGGTGAATTGACAGTAGGGTCGCGTTTCCACACGGATAAAGGATGTGTGGAAATATTTATTACAGATACAGGTGTGGGCATTAGTAAGAATGATTTGGGGAAAATATTCGATCCGTTTTTTACCACACGGAAAGACGGGAAAGGCACGGGTTTGGGCTTAAGCATTAGTTATGGAATTGTGAAAATGCATGACGGCAGCATCGAGGTGGAGAGTGAGATCGGCAAGGGCACTACATTTAGAATATTATTACCTTTAGAGGTAAAAAAAGAACAAGGGATGCGCGTGGTTAAATTGTAATTTAACGTTTCGAAATTTCAATGTAGGGGTTGAAAATCTTCAACCCCTACTTCAAGCTGCTGCCAAGATATGTAGGGTGGGCAATGCCCACCCTATCACGGCTGCAGAAACAGTATTCACATTTTTGCGTCCTTTTGGGTGTTTCGTGGGGATTTTTACCAATATGAAGACAGACGGCACAAAAATTTTAGTGGTTGATGATGAAGTTGGATATCGGAAGGTGCTGAACAACGCCTTGACGGAGCGTGGATTTATCGTCAAAACTGCGGCGTCTGGCGAAGAGGCGCTGGAAGAATTAAAAAAACAGGAGTTTTCCATTATTATCGTGGATATGAAACTGCCCGGCGGCATTGACGGTTTGGAATTACTGCAAAGGGTCAAGGGGATGTATAACTCTTCTGTCCTGATAATGACCGCCTATGGCGGCATAGAGACGGCCGTAGAGGCGATGCGGCGAGGGGCATTTAATTATATTACGAAACCATTCAACCTCGACGAGATCATTCTCAATATTGACCGCCTCATTGCGCAGCAAAAAATTATCGAAGAAAACAAATACCTGCACTCAGAGCTGGAGAAGGTCTATGGATTGAAAAAGATTGTGGGTAGTTCCCGGGAAATCCAGAAGGTGCTGGACATGGTTTCAAGGGTCGCCCTCAGCACAGCTACCGTGCTGATTACGGGCGAAAGTGGGACGGGAAAAGAGCTCGTGGCCAGGGCGATCCATTTTACGGGGAATCGAAAAGGCCGGAAGTTTGTTGTAATTAATTGCGCCACGTTATCCGAAAACCTCTTGGAAAGCGAATTGTTCGGGCACGTGAAGGGCGCATTTACCGGCGCTATCAAAGACAAAAAAGGCCTTTTTGAAGAGGCGGATGGCGGCACCCTGTTTATGGATGAGATTGGCGATATCCCAAAATCAGTGCAGGCAAAGATTTTAAGGGTTTTACAGGAAGGAGAATTTATTTCGCTGGGCGACACCGTTACCAAGAAGGTGGATGTGCGTATCATTGCGGCAACAAACCAGGACTTGTTGCAGGGGGTACAGGAAAAGGAATTTCGCGAAGATTTGTATTATCGGTTAAATGTAATCAATATCAAGATGCCTCCATTGCGTGACAGGAAAGAGGATATTCCGCTCCTGGTGAAACATTTTGTCGAAAAGTATAACAAAAAGGAAAACAGGCAAATCAAAGGGATTTCGCCGGAAGTAGAAAAGGAATTCTATAATTACAACTGGCCTGGGAATGTCCGTGAACTTGAAAATGTCATAGAAAGAGCAATTACCCTTACCACTGAAGACATAATATCTTTAAATGTTATTCTGCCGTTGGTAAAAAAGGAGGGATTATCCGGGGGTCTTGGAGATGAATTGCTTTCCCAACCTTATAAAGACGCACGCCGGAAGGCGCTCGACGGATTCAATGTAAAATACATAACGAATGTGTTGAATAAAAATAGTGGTAATGTGACAAACGCAGCCAAAGAGAGCGAAATAGAGCGTCAGTATCTCCAACGCATGCTGAAAAGATATAATATTAAATCGAAGGATATTTTTTAACCGCCAGAGAAAACGAAGTTCTTACAGGGGAATACTATATCCTCCTCCCTTTATCCCTCCCATTCCTTCGGCTTCGCTCAGGACAGGCAAGGGAGGGAAAGTCCCCTCGCCCCCTCTGTTTAAATTTCTCATTCGCCCGTACTTAAAATTCAGTATTATGATTTTCTTAAGGAGAGCCTGACCAGGTTGCCAAATTCTTCAGACTTAAGTAAGATAGATGTGCCAGCAAATGCAGCAAATGCAGCGGTCATTGGGGCAAACAAGCGAAGTCCTTTAAAATAAAGACTGCCACTACCATCCGAGGCAGGAAACATTTTCAAGACAAACCAACACGCTATTACCATTGCTACCGAGGCTGTCACGGTTTTCAGGGTCGAGACGACAACCTCTCTTCCTATCTTGATGCGAAGTCTTTTTTGCAAAATGATGGTGAGAATAATGATCTGGACAATGGCGCTGATGGCCGTTGAAAGCGCCAAACCCCCTTCCTGCAATATCCAGATGAGAGAAAGATTCAAGACAAAATCCAAACCCACGCATATTGCACCAATTCTTACCGGAGTGATTGTGTCTTTGACTGAATAAAACGCACGAATCAGCACATGGAGGCCGCAGTATGCCCAAATCCCAATGGCATAAAAGAGAATAACGCTCGACGTTCTGTGTGCAGATTCTGCGTCAAACTGTTTCCTTCGGTAAATGAGGTCGATAATGGGTTCCCGAAGCATGATTATGGCCAGGGATGCAGGAATACCGATTAAGAGCATAAATTTTAATGCCCTGTTGAAGGTGGTTGAAAAATTGTTCCAGTCCTCGCGTACCGCATGGGTGGAAAAGAGCGGGAAAACCGCCGTGGCCATGGCAATACCAAAGACACCTAAAGGGAATTGTATCAATCGATCGCTGTAATACAGCACAGAGGCGGCGCCGGCTTTCATTGGATAGTGGATAGCCATTCCTGCAAAATGGAAATAACCAGATCCGCCCTGAGGAGCGGAGAATCCGACGGCAATGATGCTATCAACGAGAACGTTAATCTGAACGACAGCCAGCCCAAAGACAACGGGACCCATGCGAGTCAACACCAACTTCAAGCCAGGATCTGAAAATCGGGAAACTGGCCGGTAGTATAATTCTTTTCTCCGTAAGACCGGAAAATGAATGATCAACTGAACGAGGCCGGATAAAAAGGTAGAAATGGCAACCGCGTAGATCATCTTTTCCAGGGTTTTCCCCGTGTAAGGAGCTAAAACAGCCCCCAAAATCCAGCACACATTCATAACGACAGGCGCAAAGGCAGGCATGAAAAAATGGTGAAGGGTGTTCAGTACCGCCCCCATAAAAGCCACCAGACAGATAAAAAAGACATAGGGAAACATAATAATGGATAGTTTAAAAACAAGTTGCCACTTTTCCTGTACATGGAACATTCGTGGAATAGCGAAGAATGAGCCTTCACCCAATAATACGATTCCACCTAAAATGATGATGAGGACTGTCGCAATGACATTGACAAATGCCATGGCTTCCGCCTTGCCGCGTTTTTCAATGTATTCTGTGAAGATGGGAATGAAGGCAGCGCTGAGAGCACCTTCGCCAAAGAGGCGTCGAAACAGGTTGGGAATCTTGAAGGCAACGGCAAAGGCATCCCAAACCATGCCTGTACCAAAGATGCTGGCGCATATCATGTCCCGTACAAGACCAAGTATTCGGCTTAAGAAGGTGCAGACGCTGATAACTCTTACCGAACGAAATAAATTATGCGTTTCCGACATATACGATTTCAGGGGTATTAAAATTATTGTGAAATTTTAAGGAATCCTTTGCTTCCAAATGACATCAAAATCTCCCTTTTACAAAGGAAAACCAAGGAGGGATTTATGCTTTTTTACCATAGGACTAGATAACAGTATTCGATGGAATAACACTGCCTTTTGGTATGATGACGATATAATCATGGATCGTGTAATTATCAGCAATGATGTGTTCTACTTTATTGACATTTTCTATTTTCACATTTTCACCGATATGCACGTTCTTGTCGATAATAGCCCCTGTGATGCGGGAATTATTGCCAATTCCGATATCCGGTACTTTCTTAAACCTGTTCATCCGTATGTTAGATTCCGATTCATAGTAATCCGCACCCATGATGATAGAGTTTTGAATTACCGTATTTTTACCAATGATACTTCTGATCCCAATGACAGAATTCTGTATTTCTGCATCGTTGATAATGCAGCCATCCGCAACAATTGACTGGGTAATCTTGCAATTATTAATGACGGACCCGGGTAAGGAAAGCGGGTTGGTATAGATTGGCGCTTTCTCGTCAAATAAATCAAAATTGGGGGTAACTGAAGCTAAATTCAGATTGGCTTCATAAAATGACTTTATTGTTCCTATATCCTCCCAGTAACCATCAAAAAAATAAGCAAATACACGGCGTTTTTTTATTATTTCCGGAATAATGTCTTTACCAAAATCAGATTTATTTGTTTCCTTTAAAATATCATTCAACACTTCAAGATTAAATATATAAATACCCATTGAGGCAAGAAGGGTGCGACCCTTGGCGCTTATACCGCGCCTGTCAAAAGCAGATGCAGCAAGGGAAAGAGAATCAATAATCTTTTCGTCCTTTGGTTTTTCGAAGAAATCAATAATGCGTCCCTGTTCGTCCACCTTTAAGATACCAAGATGGTTGGCATCTTTTCTTTGAACGGGAATTGCCGAGACGGTTACTTCTGCACCGCTCGCTATATGCATTTTGATGACCTCCTGATAGTTCATCCGGTAAAGCTGATCGCCAGAGAGGATCAAAACAAAATCAATATTAGGCTGATTGAAAAAACGAAGGTTTTGACGAACGGCATCAGCAGTGCCCTGATACCAGTGCATACTATCAATGGTCTGGGTTGCCGCAAGGATTTCAATAAAACCCCTGGAAAAGTTATCGAATTTATATGCCCGTGTTATATGCCGATGAAGGGATGCCGAATTGAATTGTGTGAGTACGTAAATCTTATTGAGGTTTGAGTTCAGGCAATTGCTGATGGGAATGTCTATAATCCTGTATTTGCCAGCCAGCGGGACAGCCGGTTTCGATCTTTCTTTTGTCAAGGGATAGAGCCTTGTCCCACGCCCTCCACCGAGAATCACGGAGATTACATTATCCATTTCTACCATTCGAGATACATCCTTTGACTATAAAAAAATTTACTACTGCTAAGTACTTTGCTATGGAATCTGAAAAACGCCATGCCCAACAACGTATCAAAAGATAAAAATGCAGACGTAGTTTAACATAAAATCTTTCTTATTCAAGTCATATACTACAAATTTTAGTTTCTTCTGGAAATAGTGTGGATACAAGGTTTTTTGCCTTGGCAGTATTACAATTACCTCAGATAACTACACAATCCGTACGATAAAGATCGGATACAGCTTTTAATCTTGCAATTGCCAACTTGATTTGATAGTATTCCTTAAAATATTTTCATTAATATACTTGAAACAATTATCACCTTGAAAAAGGAGGCGTTGATATCCAGAAAAATCTCTTGGGTACGGCTGATGCAGGTTTAGTATTCTTTGTTTTTGTCGTGGGACTAATCGTTGGAAGCTTTCTGAATGTCTGTATCTATAGAATCCCCAGGAAAAAATCTCTGGTATCGCCTCGTTCATTTTGCCCGAATTGTAATACACCAATCGGGTGGTATGCTAATATACCTGTATTAAGCTATATATTCCTGCTGGGGCGTTGTCGGGCATGCAAGGCTAAAATCCCGATACGTTATCCACTCGTAGAGTTGCTGACAGGGTATGTGTTTGTGCATCTGTATTACGTCTTCATACAATCCAGGCACGAATCGCCCTGTATTTTCCTGGGTTACATAGTTCTTTGTTGTGCCCTGATTATAGCGACCTTTGTAGACCTTGAGTTACTGGTTATCCCCAATGAGGTCACGTTTGTTGGCATTCCGCTTGCTCTTGTTTTAAGCATGATATGTCCAGGTTTGCATGATGCTCAGAATACCCTCAGAAACTTTTCGTTGACCGGTATCTGCCGATTGGATACGTTGATTGCATCAATGATCGGGATACTTGCCGGAGGAGGTCTGATATTCCTCTGTAGCATCCTGGGGAAATGGGTATTTAAGAAGGATGCCATGGGTTTTGGGGATGTGAAACTCATGGGCATGATTGGCGGAATTACGGGCTGGAAATTAGCCGTGTCGATCTTCTTTGTTGCTCCGTTTTTTGGGCTTTTGATGGCCATTCCTGTGTTATTATTTAAGAAAAGCCATTTAATCCCGTACGGGCCATTTTTGTCGCTGGCTACGCTGGTGTGTATCCTCATGCAAGATTATTTTATAGGACTCGTTAATGTATATGTTCAACTTTTTGTCGTATTATTTTCTGGATTCCATTCATGATACTACCGAACGTAAAAATACCGAATTCCTGTGTGGTTAAAATTTCTTTATTGTGAAAGGAGGAAAGGACATATGTTAGAAGAACATGGTGTGGCGCGTGGTCTTTGTCTTGTTGGGATAGTAGGAATACTGATAGCGGGTGCAGGTTGTGGTCAGACGAAAAAGCTGCGGCAGGAAAATCAGCAGTTGAATGAAACCATATCCGGCCTGCAGCAGGAGAATGCAGACTTATCATCAAAGGCGAGCAGGTATGAAAGCGAGGTAAATCGGCTTGAGAATACAAGAAGGGATCTCGAAGCGAAATTAAAAGGCACAGGGGCGACCGTAAGGATAAAGAACGGCACTGTTTCTGTATTGCTGCCCGGCGCTGTATTGTTTGATTCCGGACAAACCACGTTACGGCCTCAATCCAAAGCGACACTCAAGAAAATCGCCGGCATACTGAAGACATCCGCAGCGGGTGAAATAGTCAGAATTGAAGGCCATACGGACAATGACCCTGTTCTGAGACAAAAGGACAAATACAAAACAAACTGGGAATTATCTGCTGCAAGGGCTGCTGCCGTTCTCCATTACATGGTTGAAGAATGCGGCGTTTCTCCCACCAGAGTTTACATTGCTGGATTCGGACAATACCAGCCTTTAGCGGACAACAAATCGAAAACGGGAAAGGCCAAAAACCGGCGTGTGGAGTTTGTAATAGTGCCAAGAGGCGGCGGCTAGAGTTTGACATGATTGTAATTGTAGATTACGGGATGGGGAATCTCCGGAGTGTGGAGAAGGGTTTTGAACGGTTTGGTTTTGATGTCAAGGTTACCGACGACCCTGCGGAAGTTAAAAACGCAGACAAACTGGTACTTCCGGGAGTGGGTGCCTTTCGTGACGCTATGGATGGCCTTGGGCAGAGGGGATTGATAGAACCAATTGTGGATTATATCCAATCGGGCAAACCGTTCCTGGGAATTTGTCTTGGGTTGCAGTTGTTATTTTCCAAAGGTTATGAAGATGGGGAACACGAAGGGTTAGGCATTATTCCCGGCAAAGTTATTCGTTTTAAATTTTCTGAAAATGGGACAAAAGAAAAATTGAAGATTCCACACATGGGCTGGAATCAGATAAGTTTTCGGAAAGAACATAATCCCCTCCTGCAAAACGTTCCCTGTAATACCTATATGTATTTTGTGCATTCTTATTACGTCTGTCCGGAGGATAACAGCGTCATCGCTACGGAAACGGACTACGGTGTGCGTTTCACATCAATGGTTTGGCTTAACAACATCTTTGCAACGCAATTTCACCCCGAAAAAAGCCAGCAATACGGGTTAGCTATACTCAGGAACTTCGGTAATTTGTAATATAATTATGTTAATCATTCCAGCTATTGATTTAAAGGGTGGTAAGTGTGTCCGACTGACCCAGGGACAAAAGGACGCTGAAACGGTTTTTTCCGAAGACCCTGTAGAGGTGGCTAAATCCTGGGAAGATCAGGGCGCTGACTATCTGCATATAGTTGATCTGGACGGAGCTTTTGACGGCGTTCCCAAAAATCTTACCATTGTCGAACAAATCATTAAACAGATAAAAGTCCCTATTGAATTTGGTGGGGGACTAAGGACAACCCAATCCATTAAAACAATGCTCGATCTGGGCGCAGATCGGGTAATTGTAGGAACAAAGGCCATAGATTCACCATCGTGGGTAGATGAACTCTGCAAGACATTTCCAGACCGTATTGCAGTAGGAATTGACGCAAAAAATGGCAAGGTAGCCGTGAAAGGTTGGACTTCCCTGTGCGAATGGACGGCCGTTGACTTTGCCAGGGAAATCGAGAAGGCGTCACCATGCGCAATAATCTTCACGGATATCTCAAAGGATGGCATGCTGCAAGGACCGAACATTTCAAGTTTAAAAGAACTCTTGTTGGCTGTAAAAACCCCGGTTATTGCATCGGGGGGGATATCATCCCTGAAAGACATTGAGGCGCTCAGTCGTTTACCCATTGCGGGCATGATTATCGGAAAGGCGCTGTACACCGGGCATATTAAACTTTCCGAGGCAAAACGGCTGTGCGATTCACTTAGTTTTGGACACAGATAAACACGGCATTGCAAAGCTAATAGTTCCGCTCAGAGGTTTTCATTCTCTAAGGGGAAGGGATAAGGGGGCGCTTTAGTTGCGGCTTCGCTGCGCTATGGAGACTTATTTATGCATACCCAGGATTCGGCTGTACCTGACATTCAGACGGATATTACATCACACCTTGATTCCAACGGTTTGTGTGACGTATTGATTAAGAAGTCCATGGAACTTGGCTGTGAAAAAGCTTTCGTTATCCATACGAATACCATTGTAGTTGCACGGTGGGTTCAACTGAAATGCAAATACGGGTGCGATGAGTATGGGAAAAAACTAACCTGCCCGCCTCATGCGCCGACTTATGAAGAAATGAAAAAAATTCTTGGGGAATATAATAAAGCATTACTCCTCCATGGTCACTTGAGTTGGCAGATGCGTTATATTACTGCAGAAATAGAAAAGCACTCATTTTCTCTTGGATTTTACAAAGCCTTCGGCCTTGGCGCAGGACCTTGTAAATTGTGCGAAAATTGCGAGACTGCCTCAGCCTGTGTGCGTACAGCGGAGGCAAGGCCGTCAATGGAGGCGTGCGGTATCGATGTCTATCAAACGGCGAGAAATCACAACTTAAAAATAGAAACGCTTAAGAATAAACTTGATGAGGTTAATATATACGGACTTGTTCTTTTAGAGTGATTTCAAGTATATTTTATTTGCTGTTCAGGATTGTTTATTTTCCCCCCTTTAATTTTTCATACTGAGCAAAAGATTTTTTAGCCTCTTCTTTCAACCCCTTTTTTTCGTAAAGAATTCCAAGTTTGTTATGGATATCCACGGTTTCCGGGTCGATTTCAAGCACTTTCAAGTATTCATAAATAGCGTCATCCAATACCCCTTTTTGCTCGTAGATACGGGCTAGCGTAAGATGTATGGTGGCATATTTAGGGTTGATATCGAGGGCGTGTTTCAGGATTTTCATTGCATTGTCAGACATATTTTCTTCGTTATAAACAATCCCAAGACAGATGTATGCCTTGAGGTTGTTTTTGTTCAAAGATACTGCATTTTCCCATTGTTCAATTGCTTCGTCGAGTTGTTTGTTGTAGTAGGAAACGAGACCCATCCCAAAATACGTTTCAGATTTTAAAGGAAGATTCATTTCGTCAATATTTTTTAACTTCTCTTTTATGGCCACTAATTTTTTTAATGCATCGGCAGTCAGTGCATTATTTTTAGTTTCAGGCAGGACCAGAGAAGGAATTAATGCCTTTTTTCTTTCAAGCAGAAGCATCGTTTCCAACGCATCTTTTTCTCCTTTAATGAATTCTGCGGATTTTTCGAGCGTTTCTTTTAGATCGAGATTTTTGTCTTCCAGAATAGAGACCTTTTGTTCCAGCGCAGTGATTTTTTGTTCAAAATCTTTTTTGGAGGTACCCTCTTCAGATAAAGATTCTTCTTTAAGGCGCTGTTCTAATTCTGCTACCTGTTTTTCATGTTCTTCTTTGGAAATGTATTTATCTTTGTAAGAGGTTAGTTTTTGCTCGTAGTCATTGATTTTATCGTCATAAATTGATTTTGGAATGTATTCATTTTTTAATCTTTCTTCGTAACTGGCTACGGTATTTTCATGAATTTTTTTCAACTTATCCCGTGTGAATTTTAAGGTCTTAATCAATTCGTCTTTTTCCGCAAGGAGTTTATCATTGTAAGGCCTTTCCTTCAAAAGCCAATAACATAAAAGGGCAACGGCTGAAACCGCAAAGGCAATTCCGATGATAGTGTATATTTGCTTATCGGTCTTAATAAATGTCTTTTTTCTGACGCCAGAATCTACCCCGGTCGCATTTCCGAGGCGTTTAAATGGGTTTTTGAATTTTACATTGAAATTCATCTGAAAATATTCCTCAACAGACGTTACTGGTTTGAGATTTTTTTAGTATGAGTTTGTCCACTTCTTCCTGGCTCATTGGTGTAATTTCCACGAACCTCTCCGTGTCATTATTTCCCACCTGTTTCACAGATACTTTTACTGAAGGCAAAACGTGTGACTTTCCGTACCTGGCAGTAATTTGCGCAGCAGTCTGAATTTTTTCTTCGGTGATTTCCCCCCGGATAAGGGTAAGAGGTCCTACCATGTCAACCAGGGTTAACAGGACATCTCCTTCCTTTGATAGCGAATCAAGCCTTGTGTTATCCTCCTCATTTCTGCCGACAATAACCTTTGTTTGTTGGTCGAGCCTGAAATGCCTTCCAACCTTTAATAAATTGACATCATTGACATTGGCATCACAGGTATTGACCAAATCCCGCATACGATGCGCAAACTCAGGATCGGTAAGTAAACACCCGCCGGCAGAGCACGGATAGTCTTTGATTTGGAACACATCGGCAAGCTGTATCTGATTTTTTCTGGAGCGTCCCCGAATCTGAAGCAATTGTTCTCGATCTACAATTCCCAATTTCTCAGGGATAGTAGGTTCCATATGCTTGGCGCACAAAGGTCTCAAAACAAGTCCGGTAAGGTTCGCCTCCTTATCGATAATCTTCATCGCTTCTTTTCGTTGGGACATGGGTCTTTGTCCTAACACCTCGCCGGTAATAATAAAATCAGCGCCAATCTCACGCATGTATTCCCCCGCTATGCGAAAGATATTAATCCGGCAATCGATGCAGGGATTCATATTCTTTCCATATCCAAACTTGGGTTTTTTGACGAGTTCCAGAAATCGTTCCGTCGTGTTGATGACCTTAATTGGTATTCCAAACTTTTCAGAAACCTTTACAGCCTCGAGTTTGCAGCTCCCATGAGACGTGCAGCGACAAAAAACAGTCACAAAATTAAGGGCAATTACCTCAATTCCCTGTTGCTGAATGACACGGATAGCCAGGGTACTGTCTAAACCACCCGATAATAAAGCCAATGCCTTAGCCAAAATCTAACTCCTTAAATGACAATGAATTTCAGTTTTTTAAATTCCTTTACGTATACTAATTTCAAAATTCTAAACCATTATATACGTATCTTTCAAATAAAAAATCAATTTAAAAGAAGTTTGACTGTTTCATAATGCCATGTTAAATTATAGCTGTATTATATTTAATTTACAGGTAAAAAAGCCAAGTATAAATCCACCAAATAATATAGTGGAGAAGTTTATGATAAGACGTCCTGCTGTGGCGGGCAGTTTTTATAGCGGAGATGCAAACCAGTTAAAGAGCGATATCGAAGGTTTTGTGGTCAGGGATTGTAAAAAACAAGCCGTCTTAGGCATCGTTTCTCCGCATGCCGGATATGTGTATTCAGGGCGTGTTGCAGGGAATCTTTATTCCAGGATTAAAATACCTGATACCGTAGTTATATTAGCGCCCAATCATACAGGTTATGGTGTGCCGTATTCCATCTGGCCTGCCGGGTTGTGGCGCACACCCCTGGGGGATGTCGAGGTAGATGAAAAGATAGTGGATGAACTGGTGCATGTCTGCGACCTTGTTGAGAAAGACCAGGAAGCACATTTGTACGAGCACGCCGCAGAGGTGCAGATACCGTTTATCCAATACTTTAATCCCGGTATTAAAATCGTTGTGATGGTTATTTCTTCCCGGAACATCGTAGACCTAAAAAATATAGGGAAAAGTTTATCTCAGGTGTTGCAAAAATTATGCCCGGATGCGCTGGTGGTGGCTTCTTCTGACATGACGCACCACGAGTCACAGGCCTCGGCTAACAGGAAAGACAGGATTGCCATCGATGAAGTCCTGGCCCTTAACGAGGACGGTCTGTATAGCAGGGTTCATGATATGCACATTACGATGTGCGGCATTTACCCAACGGTTACTATGCTGGTATGCTCTAAAGAACGCGGGGCTAAAAAGGCAGAACTGGTACGATACGAAACCAGTGGTGATATTACCGGTGATTATGATCAGGTCGTAGGTTATGCAGGAATTATGGTAAGTTGAATTTTTTATGGACACAGATGAACCTAGCGCGGATTAACAGGATATAAAAATTGAAAAATAATCTGTGCGTATCTGCTCTGTGGAAATCCGTATTCTAATTGAACGTATATGTACTGGAATTTCAAAGTTTGAGATTCTTCGGTCGTTTCACTCCCTCAGAATGACACCGTTTGTCATTCTGAGCGAAGCGAAGAATCTAATTGAAAATCAAGGAGAAAATTATTTATGGTAATGGTTCCAAAAATTAAAGTAAATATTGACGGCAAGACCGTTGAGGTGGATAAAGGCAAGACAGTCTTACAGGCCGCCAATTCCATCGGTATTCGTATCCCAACGCTCTGTCATGACCCACGCCTCGAACCCTTTGCGGCATGCCGCGTTTGTATGGTAGAGATTGAGAGGGGTAAATCAAATGCGCTTATTACGTCCTGTAATACAGAGGCTACCGATGGCATGGTGATCCGCACTGATTCTGAAAAAGTATTAAAAACCAGAAAGATGGTTTTAGAACTAATCCTTTCAGATCATCCCAGAGATTGTATGACCTGTGAGAAATGTGGTTCCTGTAAGCTGCAAGACCTTGCTTATCAGTATGGCGTGAGGGAAAGTCGATTTTTTGAAAAGCCTGACGGCGGTATCGTAGAGGATGAAAATCCTGTCATTCAGCATGATACAAGCAAATGCATCCTGTGCGGCCGCTGCGTTCGTATTTGCGCCGAAGTACAGCAGGATTACGCAATTGATTTTAAGAACAGGGGATTTGAAACAGAGACGGGGACGCCGTTTGGAAAGCCTCGACGTGATACAACGTGTGTGTTGTGCGGCCAGTGTGTGTCTACCTGTCCAGTTGGTTCGTTGGTAGAAAAGCAGGCAGTTGGAGTAGGACGGGAGTGGGAATTTAAACAGGTCAAAACCACCTGTGCCTATTGCGGTGTAGGTTGTACGATGTATTTAAATGTTAAAGGGAATCGGGTCGTCAAGGTGACTTCGAAAGTAGGGTCTATTCCCAACGACGGCAATTTGTGTGTGAAGGGACGTTTTGGATATGATTTTATCCATCATCCGGATCGATTAAAACATCCACTCATAAAGAGGAATGGAAAATTTGAAGAGGCAACGTGGGACGAGGCGCTTAGTCTGGTTGCCAGCAAACTAAGTGAAATAAAAACCAAATACGGAGCGGATAACATCGGGGTGTTCAGTTCTTCGCGATGCACCAATGAAGAAAACTATCTGGCAATGAAATTTGGGCGGGCTACGATTGGCACTAACAATGTAGACCAGTGTGCCCGGACTTGACACGCTCCTACCGTCGCCGGTCTGGCGATGTCATTCGGTAGCGGTTCGATGACCAATTCCATCAGTGAAATCAAGGATTGCAAGCTCATCTTCCTGATTGGGGGTAATCCAACAGAAGCGCATCCTATTGTGGGATTGGAGATGAAGAAGGCGTTGAGGAAGGGATGCACGTTCATCGTGGCAGACCCAAGGAAAATCTGGTTTGCCCAGCATGCCAAGCTGTATCTCTCGGTAAGGCCGGGTACGGATAACTGGTTATTGAATGCGATAGCCCATGTTATCATTGCCGAAGGCCTTGAAAATAAAGAATTCATAAAGACTCGGACCGAAGGTTTTGAAGAGTTAAAGGCGTTTGTGAAGGATGTTACTCCGGAAAAGGCCTCGGAATATACCGGCATTTCCGCAGAAGATATTCGTCAGGCTGCCCGATTGTATGCCAGGTCTGAGAAATCAGCCATATTTTATACCCTGGGCATTACCGAACATACCTGTGGTACTGATAACGTGCGAACCATTGCGAACCTTGCCTTGTTGACCGGCCATATCGGGAAATCCAGTACGGGCGTCAATCCTATCCGTGGACAGAACAACGTACAGGGCGCCACAGATATGGGCGCATTGCCTGACAGGATGCATGGTTACCAGTATCTTTCAGACCCGGTAGTTGTTGAAAAGTTTGAAAAGGCATGGGATGTTAAGTTGCCAAAAACGCAGGGTGCTACCTCACCAACCATGTTTGAGCGCATGAACAAGAATCAGTTTAAGGCGTTGTACGTGATTGGAGAAGACCCTGTCATGAGCGAGCCAAATCAGAACTATACCATCAATGGCTTGAAAAATCTGGAGTTTCTTGTCGTGCAGGACATCTTTATGTCGGAGACGGCCAAATATGCGGACGTCGTCCTGCCAGCTACCAGTTTTGCAGAAAAGGACGGTACCTTTACCAACACGGAACGTCGTGTACAGCGTGTGCGCAAGGCTATTAACCCTATTGGAAACACAAAACCCGACTGGCAGATTATCTGTGAGTTGTCCAACCGCATGGGTTATAAAATGGATTATCCATCTCCCAAAGAGGTCTGGGACGAGATTGCCAGCCTGGCGTCTATATTTGCAGGCATTAATTATGCAAGGATCGAGCATAATGGAATTCAATGGCCATGTCCTGACACAAAACATTCCGGCACTAAATTTTTGCATGAAGGTAAATTTACGCGAGGTCTTGGTAAGTTTTTTGTGCTGCCTTACCGTGCGCCAGCCGAGAGTCCCGACAAGCAATATCCATTACTGCTAACCACTGGGCGTACCCTCTATCATTATAATGCAGGGACAATGACACGGAGATCAGCGGGCATCATCCATAAGACCAATGATTGCTTTGTCGAAATACATCAGTCCGATGCCTGTGAATTAGGTATCTTTGATGGTGAGATAGTAAGGATCTGTACACGCCGTGGATGTATAACTGCGCGTGCCGAAGTTTCCGATAAGGTGAAGAAAGGCATTATCTGGATACCGATGCACTTTGTGGAGGCCGCCGTGAACAAGCTGACAAAGGATGCATACGACAATATCACCCAAACGGCAGAGTATAAGGTCTGTGGGGCCAAAATCGAAAAATTAAATTAATCTAATCTATGATTCACTCAGCGGGATAAATGGTGTCACCTTAAATTTGATGACTTAAAATATTTATATCGTTTCCTATGGGTGACTTTTTGCAGCAGTTTTTTATAGGAGGTTTTTAAACTCTTCAGGACTTCTATGCTCATCGGAAAAACGTTAAATTTTTTTGTTGCAAATGACGGACACGCTTTGCTATATTAATAACGTAATTTACACAACAAACGTGATAATTAATAGTTACACAAGAATTAATTAGAGTTTTGAATAATTTATTTTATGTAAGGAATCGAAGTAAATGATCAATAAAGAAGTAAAACAGCGAATTATAAATGACCTCAGAGTGCATGAAAGCGACACGGGTTCTCCGGAGGTGCAGGTTGCTTTGCTAACAGAACGAATTAATCATTTGAGCGGCCACCTGAAGGAACATTCAAAGGACCATACTTCCCGTAGGGGACTGCTTCAAATGGTTGGGCGCAGGTCGGCATTGCTTAAATATTTATCAAGCAGAGACAGTGACAGATATAAAAAGCTTATCAATAAACTTGGTATACGGAAGTAAATCAAAGTATTTAGGAGGAAGTTATAGACCTATCCCAAAAATGCATAAAAAAATTCATATCATTCATCCCTTTTGCTGGTCAAGGCAAATAAATAAGTTTGGAGGTATTAAATGGCGTACTGTAAAGTAGAAAGGTTGATCGGCAAAAGAACCCTCAGTATAGAAGTAGGTAAAATTGCAAAACAAGCTGATGGCGCAGCTATCGTTCGATACGGAGATACGATGGTCTTGGTCACAGCAGTGTCAGCACCAGAAGAAAAAGAAGAAGCTGATTTTTTCCCTCTAACCGTAGATTACAGGGAAAAAATGTATTCCGCCGGAAAGTTTCCAGGCGGTTTTTTTAAGAGAGAGGGAAGACCTACCTTAAAAGAAACATTAACCATGCGGTTAATAGATCGTCCCATCAGGCCACTCTTTCCAGAAACATACCTCCGCGAAGTCCAAGTTATGTCCATGGTTTTTTCCGCAGATAAAGAAAATGACCCCGATATCCTTGCTATGATCGGTGCATCTGCTGCTTTATCTGTTTCAAGTATTCCTTTTTGCGGACCAACAGGTTCTGTAAGAGTAGGCCAAGTCAATGGAGAATTTGTTATCAATCCAACCCATTCTGAACTGGCGCTGAGCAGCATGGACCTTGTCGTGTCAGGAACGGAAGAAGCTGTAATGATGGTCGAGGCATCCGGCAAAGAAATCCCTGAAGAACAGATGGTCAATGCTATTATGTTTGGGCATACCTTTATCAGGGAAATCGTACAACTCCAGAGGGAACTGTTGGTTAAGTGCGGAAAAGAAAAACAACCTATTCCACCATTAAAAATTGATATGACCCTCACGGAGGAAATTAAAAAGAAATACTACTCAAAAATATTAGAAAGAAATCAAA
>Ga0209212_1002492_pt1 | contig 25965 bp, 23 predicted proteins | sample RifGroC2_FD_183996 | JGI IMG/M metagenome (GOLD analysis project Ga0209212, IMG submission 183996) | Groundwater microbial communities from Rifle, Colorado, USA - Groundwater C2 (SPAdes) (version 2) | ecosystem: Environmental > Aquatic > Deep subsurface > Groundwater | place: Rifle, Colorado... | reverse complement strand
CGTAACGGCAGAACTAAAGCGGCGTTCGGCACCCGTTAATGCAGCGGGAGGGCCGAACGCCGCGCTACATTTTTAACCCGCCGGTTTTAGTACATGTTCGGGAAGCCGCCCACACACGTCGATGGTAAAAATAGAATCATATGTCTGGAGATTGTATCAATCGGTACACTCAACCAGGCTATTGTTACACCCAGAGATACATTTAAAACCGCACTCTTATCTAATGCTGCCGCTATCATTCTGGTACATAACCATCCGACCGGTGACCCAACACCATCAGCTGAAGACCTTGAAGTAACAAGGAGACTCAGGGAAGCAGGAGAGTTACTTGGAATAAAAGTGCTCGACCACATCATAGTGGGTGACAGCTATTACTCTTTTGTAGAGCGAGGTGTCATATGAACTGCGAATACTGCGGCAGGACGCTACGCCCAGGTGACACGGTACATGGTATCAAGCATGGTTCTCTGGCTGGTAGTGGATTCGTGCCTGCCAAGGACTCAGCTGTAACGGTGGTATGTGGCCCATGCGGTGAAAAGGTATATCGGTTGGTCTATGCTTCACTGGACAATGGTAAGTTAGGATATCCCGTCCTGTTTAAGATGTACGAGGAGCTTAAGGCCAGCATGAGGAACGGATACAAGCTAATCCAAGTCATAGCCAAACTACCTTCCACAGATCAAGTTGCTATTCAACATCTGATTGACACCTGCAAGCAAGCCAACTAACCCCGCTATATTGCCTGCCAGCACATCCCTACCTGTATCAAATCCTACATCTAGATTAATCAGCATTAGCAACATGTAGTATCGCTAATATCTAGTCTGCCAGTGGTCTTAGATTGAGATGCTTAGTTCGAGGGTAGGCTAACCCCTGTCTGTATTGCCAAAGTCCTTCTACAGAGCAGATATGGCGGCTTACTATATCGGTAGGCTCTCACAATTAAATCATCGAGCAAAAACATAGCGTAACAGTCACATAGGGCCATTAAGCTCTTTTTTTGTGTCTGCAATTCAAGGAGGTAACATTATGTCAGTCTATAAGAGGGGTGAGAAAGGTGTTTTCTACATAAATTTCACGGTTGACAGTGTTCGTGTAACAAGGAGCACCGGAAAGTTCACTAAGAAGGAGGCTAAATTAATCGAGGCTGTCGAAAAGAAGAGGATGATGGTCGATGGAGCGATGTCACCCAGGGAGAAAGCAGCAAGGATGCCATTGAGCACAGCAATCCAGAGGGTCTATGATGAACGGTGGAAGGATAATAAGGACGGTGAGAAGTCCCGACGCATAGCAGAGAGGGTGATGAGCCTTATAGGTGACATTGCCATTAGCAAGATAGACGATGCCACAATTAAGCTACTTATCAGGATGTTGGAGGGGTCCGGTATCAAAGGGGCCACGGTGAACAGGTATCTGGCGACAATGAAGACATTGCTACGCCACCATCGGCAACAATGGGAACATATCCAACTGAAGAAGGAGAGCAAGGGCAGGATACGTGTCATATCCCGAGAAGAAGAGTCCACGGTGCTCAACCTGTTTCGGAATACGGTACATAACCGCAGGAGGTGTCATTTTCCCGAGGTGGCAGACTTGGTAGAGGTTCTAGTGGATACAGGGTGTCGGTTGTCTGAGGTGTTGAATCTACGGTATGAGGACATCAACTTTGAAACCAATCTCATATCTATCTGGATCAACAAGGGAGCCAAGCCAAGGAGCATACCTATGACCGTGAGGGTAGGAACCATTTTGCAGACCAGGAAGACCGATGTGGCAAGCAAGCCATTCACCATTGACAGGGATCAAGCAGAGAATGCGTGGACATGGGTAAGGAAGACAATAGGACTTTCAGGAGATACCGAGTTCGTAATGCATGCTCTGAGACATACCACCGCTACCAGACTTATTGATAAGGGTATCGACCTATACACGGTCAAGGAGTGGTTGGGGCATAGCACGATACAGGTAACAGAGCGGTATGCTCACTTGAACCCTGACAAATTGGTACATGCTGCTACGGTATTGGAGATATAAAAACCTAGCAATTACGAGCAACTTATGGTTTAATTCTGGTACAAGATTTGGTACATAAACCATCTAAAAAAGCCCTGTTTTAGAGGTTCATAGCACTGGATGAGCATTGGCTTTACGAGTGGTGAGTCTAACATAATCACTATGTTAGGCTTAATCAGGTGTACCGCAAGGTACCTAGGGTTCGAATCCCTATCTCTCCGCCATAATAACAAAGGGTTACAGCGAACCAGGCTGTAACCCTTTGTTGTTTTTTTCGTTACCGTATCCTCTCACGTATCCTCTGATGACTGTGCTGGGGGTGGAACGAAATGAAATTTTTTCGCCCCCTGGAGGAATTTGCCCCTTTAGCTCGACATCTTTTGCATCCTGCGACTCCGGAGAAAAAGCAGCCTGTCCCCTTTTGTTTGTTCCGTTTCTACGAATGTCCAAAACTCGAGGCTGACCCCGCAGAATGCCTCTGCCCCTCCCACCAACGCCCCTGTGCCCCTTTCTATTTAATTTACTTTAACTGTCTGATTCTTTGATTTTGGGCATCAGTAACGAAAATAGAGGTACCGTCAGTCGTAATTCCGAAAGCATTACTGAAACTGGCGGATGGTCCTATGCCATCGGTTGACCCCGTAACTGATGGTGTTCCGGCCAAAGTTGTCACTACACCTGTAGCAATGTTTATTCTTCGGATCGTGCGACCGAAGTCTGCGACGTAGAGGTTCGCACCATCCGATGTAATTCCGTTTAACCCATCAAAGCCTATCCTCTCATTTGATCCCGTAGTCACTGCAGACCCGGCTAATGTTGTCACTGCACCCGTGGCAATGACCACCTTCCGAATAGTGTGCTGATCTGCTACAAAAAGATTCGTGCCGTCAGTTGTTATCCCAACAGGAAAAGCAAATCTAGCACTGTTACCTATTCCGTCCAATGAACCTGTGTTCCCGGCACTACCGGCCAAAGTGGTCACAGCACCCGAAGCAATGACGATCTTTCGAATTGTGAAACCAAAGGCATCCGTTGCATAAAGATTCGTGCCGTCCGTTGTGAGGCCGTAAAGACTAGGGGACAATCTAGCCGACGCGCCGACGCCATCTGCTGTGCCCCTAGCGCTAGGAGAGCCTGCCAAAGTAGTCACTACGCCTGAAGCCAGATTCATTTTGCGGATCATGCAGTCGTCTGCAATGTAAAGATTAATACCGTCAGTTGTTATTGAAGTCAGGATGCGGAAACGTGCTGATGCACCGTTCCCGTCACTATACCCAGAAATTGCGGCAGTCCCAGCTATTGTCGTGACCGCACCCGTGGCGATATCAACCTTGCGGATAGTAGCATTCTGGTGATCTGCTACATATAGGTTTTTTCCGTCAGTAGTAATACCGACAGGAGCATTAAATTTAGCAGATGTACCTGTTCCATCTACTGAGCCCGTAGTCGATCCCGCGAGAGTCGAAACCACAAGAGAGAGGGATGACAAGTCAGTTTGTATGGCACCGCCCATTTGTTTGGCATTAATTTCCATTGCAGGAGTGTCCCCCGAGGTCGAACTTCCACCACCTCCACCACAGGCTGACAACAAACAGAACCCCCAAAACATTAAACAGCGAATCCACTTGTTGTGCACAAAAACCTCCCATTGATATTTATTTTCTTTCTATTGGTCCAACATTTTAAAGGCGCAGCGGCTTGTCCGTCTGCCGCCGGTGGTTCGGCTTTGTCTGTCTTCGCAAATAGAGTTAGACAATGGAATCAGGTCATAACCAACGTAAGGGTATTTCAGATTTGTGAATATCAGTAGTTGCATCAGGATTCATATTTGACAATAAATACTTCACGGATTCAGTATTTAATTCTGCGTTAATGGTGGGGCCGATAAACAGCTTAACAACCGGAAAAGGACATCCATAGGTGTCATCTTTGGACGCTTGCACTGCATTTTCAAAACTAGTGGAAAGATACGGAATTATATTTCCCTCATAGGATCTAAACGAGGGGAATTCGCCGCTTCTGTTGAATCTTGGGTTGATATTCATAAAATGGACTAATCGCCATTCTCTTTCCTCGTGAAAGTCAGGATGCTTAAAAGAGAACATCAGTTCACCAGCGGTACCCGAAAAAGCCTGGCACACAGCAGGAATAAAATCATCTACATTGATATTCTTTATTGATCTGCCACTCGTTTCTATAGCAATAGCAGCCAAATATTTTTCAATTATTGCGTCAATTATTTCGTTTTGAATCTGTTCCTGATATATAACTTTTCTAGGTGCACAGTTTTTTGATAGGAATCTTATGGTATGAAAGAAGTCAAATCCTATAGCATAGCCGCCACCTTTACCTCTGTATGCTCGCCACTGGCTTAGCAGATTACCGGATTCACAAAATGATGCCGAGAAAACTGCATTACCTGAACTAAATGGATCAAAAGCAGAGGCAATTCGTTTTAAAAATTCCTCCTGGATTTCATTGATGTTGTGTTTTTCTGCATATGTGCTCAGCCTGGTGGATATTTTGTCTTTCGCATACTGAAGCTCAGACATATCGTTCATGTACCTCAGTTCAGTCATCCAAATACTCTTAGATGATAGTATACCTACTAAACCTTCTGCCGACGTATAATGAAAAAGGACATTAGGAATTGGTAAATGGTTTATTAACCATTCATCCGTAATCGCCTTCACAGCTTGGTCTATAGCAATTCTCTGTTTATCAGAAATATTCATATATCATCACCTATGCCTTGATTGAGATGCCGGTTTTAAATTCTTCAATCGCTACATCAATTAAGTATAAAGGGCTTGACTCAAGATGTATTGCGGTGCCAGTACCGCGATGTTCGGTGGTAAGAGTCAGGCTAGAAATATTTGGAGGTTCATTATCATTCATTTTGCCTATTTTTGTCCTGTTAGGGTGAAGTATTATAGGTACGCCAGCAATAATTAGAAGGAAGGAAATATCTAATTCATATATCTCATCTGTAATATTTTTTCTAATATCCGCCCATATCCGCCCTGAGACTCTATCCACAATTGCAATTCGATCTGTTCCTTCTGATATCAAATAATTTGCGCTATCAAATTGTGTAATCGCGCTATCGATAATTGTAGCTATCTTGTCACCATTTTCACCTACCAAATCAAAGCTAACATCTAATTCTCCATTGAGAGGATTACGAGTAAGAAACAAAATTGGCTTTTCATTGAATATAATTGGATTCTCAACATTTTTATAAATAATCCCGCCAATGCGGGCAACATAACCTTTTGCCATTTCCCTTGTCATTTTATCTTCCTCGCATATAGCGCCTAAAGAAAATTGATCCTATTTTGCTGTTTGCCTCATTCTTTTGCTGCCGAACGATGTAGTTGAGCAGTTACAAGCAGGCATCTACCGGTAGATACAAGCATCTACCAAATAGATGCAATCATATACCGGTAGATGATGACCTTGCATCTACAGGCATATGCTTTTCGGCCATTTAACCGGTTCTATTTGCATCTACATGTATATGCTTTTCCAGGAATGTGCCGACGATGTCGCCATACCTCACGAACCAGAGGTGCGCGTCGGGGTTCCCTTTTCCGCCTGCCGCTTTGGCCATGGCTCGATTGCGCAGGCCGCGGCTCGATCCTAAGCGGGACCAGGCTGTCCAAGGGATAGCGCGGCGCCGGAGGCGTCCAGGCCTTTCTCTCGACGACGAGTTCCACCGTCTTAAGGCGCTGCCGTGACTCGGCATCGTAGCGGAAGCGGACACAAATAAGGGCGTCACCGTACTTTTCCATCAGGCGCTTGGTCCCTCTCTGCCCCGGTTTTAGGATCAGCCGTGTCTTCATCCGCTCTCCGACAGTGTGCCGCAGTGCCCGGCGCAGCATATCATGCCCGGTTAGCACGGATCAATTTAATTGTATGAACTTTGTGTTCACCACGGCATTGGATCCTACTCCAATGTACCTGCAGGACCCATCAAGGAGCCGAGAAGTCCGGTCGACTTCTGGAAGCCCCCAGCAACTCAGCTTTTCTCGCCCTGTTCCATCCGACCTGTACCGATTGGCATTTGCCGATCAGATGTTAACATCTTCAAACGTGTTGCAGTGGCGGCAGCCGGCCGCCGGGAGGCTATCAGACCATGATGTCCGTTTCACCGGGGATGAACGCGGGGCTGGCAGGCGGGTATCTCGAAGGAGGACTACTACCTGAGGGTTTGTCGTGGGATTGGCGCCTGATGCTGGGGGCGGGAGCCACGATGATTGCCGCTCTTATGATCGGGGGAGGCCTTATCCACTACCTGTTTTTCAGTGAAAGGATTGCCGAAATGAAACGTCTCGCGAAGTGGGGACAGAAGCTCGAAGCGAGATACGGGGAGTCTTCGCCCAAGGAAAGGGAGAAGTTGGACCAATGGCTCAAAGGCGGCAAGCTGTGAATGTTTCTCAAGAGGCCGCTCTTGATTTTTGCGGGCGAACAGTGGGTCAAAGACGATGAGAGGCAACGTTGGCATTAGGGCTTTTGTGGTGCAAATTAGAGCCCCGCGAGGTGCTGTTAATTCTAAACGGGCAGGCCGAAGGGGGGACGTCTCCCCCTCTCTCCGATCGCCAGGGCGGAAACGCCCTGCCGTTCTCCGCTGCCCCTTCAAGCGGGGGGTACCCCCGCAACGCCCCCAGGAGAACCTACACAGTTTGGACAGCGGGAAGTGCCCGCGCGTACTCGGCTCGAAGGAGATAAAATAACAAAAGCCCCATGCTCGAGGTGAGCATGGGGCTTCAAAACGGCACCCGAGGCTAGCTTGTAGTCGCAGTTGCCAGGGGTGGCTCCTTTACAGGAGTCTCACAAGCCCGATCCGTCCGAGGACGGAGAGCGGGAACGATTACAGTATCCATTTACCGCACTGTCTTCCGGAGACTGGGAGGAGCAGCAGTTGCTGCATCTCTTGGACAGTCCGCGGTAGTCGCTTAAACCAAATCCGGCCGCTGTTCCTGAAGCCACGCTGTCACGTCCCGCAATAAATCGGTGGCGTCGGAAAGGCACTGTTTCATAGACCCTTCATCAACATAGTCGCCTGAATAATCGGCGTTGTTCCGTTTGCGGCGCAGCACATCGAGTACCATCATTCTTGCATTTGGCAATCCGATGGTATGGGGCAGCGACTGGATCACCGTCTGGTGGTGCCCGGGCTTGTGGGTATCCGGGCGAAAGCCGTTAGCCATCATTGCGGTAAGTGCAAGTTGCATGATGGCCTTGTATGCGCTGTCGAAACGTGTCTCATTGCTTATTGCCTCGACAGCCGCATCGGCAAGGTTGCGCCTGGCGGCCTCAAGCATCCGCTGCACCTCCTCCCGGCTGGTAGAATGGCTCTTAAGATATCCTATCTTTTCAAGGTTTTTGAGATTTTCCAAGGTCATGTTCCGTTCCTATCAAAAAGATCTTGGGTTCACTCATTATGCGTGAGACGAAATGTTCGCCTGCAGCTAGCTTGGAAGAGAATTCCTCCCCATTCATGACGACTGGATTGATATCCCGGCCGAACTGGGGTTGCTTGTCGGCCAGAGCCAGGACCACATCGGTAAAGGAGGCCGACCCGATGACGAAGACATCCACATCGCTGTCAGCTCGTTCCTCCCCCTTTGCCACAGACCCGAAGACGAAAGCCGATTCAACCGAATCTGAAAGCGGCACCAACGCCGCACGGAGAATGTCTGCCAGGCCGCATGTCTTGCGGAAAATGCCGGCAAGCTCATGGTAAATCGGGCAGTCGCGGTTAGCCTGGTACTGGACCTGATTGCCCGAAGCATGCCGCGAGACCATCCCGGCGCCAGCCAAAATCTTTAGCTCGCGATGTAGCGGGCCAACCGGAACGGAGGTCAAGCGGGATATTTCCCTGACATGGAAATGCTCGTCGGGCCGCAACAGCAAAAATGCCAGCACCCGCCTCCGATACTCTCCGAATAAGCTTTCGGCGAGTCCGGTGGCTTTCTTTTTATGTATCGGAGCGTCTGTTCTCATAACAGGAACGTTTGTAATCTTTTTGAGAACGTTTTGCAACTAAAATCCATTGCAGCCTCGTTCGCTCTTGCGCAGCGCCTCCGAGACGGCAGCCGCCATTTTCTCGTAAGCATTTTTGGGGGAGACTCGCCACGCGGCATTCGCCGCGTCCTTTTGCCTGTCATAAAACCACACTCCTGCGGGCAAACGGGATGACGTTACCCTGTTGCCCGGTAAGGATGCTGACTAGTTTCCGTTCCCAGGCTTCCATGGCTTGTTGCTTTTCCCTGTCGTACGAGTAGCGGTTGTAGACATGGCCGACCCCCTGCTTTTCTCGGGTGACGTGGTTTTGCACCCTGTCGAGGATGTCGCCGGGAATGCCCATCTCGGCCATGCCGGTTGCAGCGGTCCGGCGCAGGTCGTGGGGGGTGAAGTGTGCGACCCGCAGCCTGTCTTCAACGGTACTCTCGGGGGTATGGGGAAGGTTGGGGCGAGGGGGACGTAGTTTACTTCGTTCACTTTGGGGCGAGGGGGACGTAGTTTACTTCGTTCACTTACCGTCAGAAACTAAACCAAGTAAACTACGTCCCCTTAGCTGGCTCATGCGAAGCTTGGACGCATTCTGAAACCACGATATGCTATTCCAATGACATGAAAATCTGCGACGGCGGCATCTAAATGCTATTCCAATAGCATAAAAAATTGCATCGGCTCCTAAATCGTGCTATTGGAGTAGCATGGCAAAACTTCAAGCGACCATCGAGATCTTCCATAAAGGTGCATGGCGGCCCGCCGCCGTTTTCACCCCGTCGGCCAGGCACCTAGCCCTGGGCTACAAGGGAAGCGCATCCATCGACTACGATTTCGACTATGCCTACGAGTCCATCGCCGAGGAGCCGCTCCCGAACATTGCCTTCAACTACCCTGTTTCCTTCGGAAGCTACGACACCCCGTCCTGGCCCGCCTTCATGCTCGACATCATTCCAACCGGTGCCGGCCGCCGGGTCTGGCTGCGTAGAATGAGACGAAGCGATGGGCCGGAGGCGGACTGGATGCTGTTGCTACAGGGGACCGGCAACCCTCCGGGCAATCTTCGCATTGCTGAGGCCGCGATGAAGCCGGCCAAACCTCACCCGGGATTCACCCGGGACGAGATCATCGAGAAGAAGGCGGACTTCATCGAGTACGCCGAGGAGCGCGGAGCGGTCATGACCGGCGCCACTGACGTCCAGGGTGACGCACCCAAGTATCTGCTTGCCCGCGATCGCAAGGGACGGTGGCACCCCGATGGCTCCCTCCCCGATGCCGAGGTCATGGATTCCTGGCTGGTGAAATTCCCGAGGGGAAAGACGGAGAGGGACCGGCTGGTCCTCAGGAACGAAGCGCCTTACCTCGAGGTGGCTAGATGGTTCGGTCTCAAGGTCGGTGCACCGCTCGAATACATTGACGACAGCCTCTTCGTCCCCCGCTTCGATCGGGCCACGGTCGACGGCCGCTTCCAGCGCTACGGTCTGGAAACGGTCTGCTCTGCTGCCGAGGTGGCCGAGTTCGGCAAGCAGGGTGATCACCTCGTCTTCTGCAGAGCGATCGCCGCGTCCAGCTCCGATGCCAACGCCGACATCCTCGAATACGTCAGGCGCGACATCCTCAACGCGGCACTGCGCAACACCGATAACCACGGCAGGAACACGGCGCTCTTGAAAGCTCACGGCCAGACCACACTGTCACCGGTCTACGATTTCGCCCCCATGTTCCTCGATCCCGACGGTATCCCCCGCGCCAGCCGGTGGCCAAAAAACCTGGAGCCGAACATCGGCCGCCCGGACTGGGGCAACATAGACGAGGCCCTGGCAGGTTTCTGCAAGGCCTTCGATCTGCGCCACGCCTTCGCGGCTGACTCCGAAACGGTGCGGAGGCTTCCGGACGTCATGAAGGAGTGCAACGTGGAAGACGAGGCCATCAATGGAGTGGCGCGTCGCTGCGAAGAGATCGCGGATGACCTGCTCGAAGCAGGCAGGAGGTAGGCCATGCCCCGGAAGAAAAGAACCCACACCGATATTCGGGCAGAGAAAGACGCCCTTTACACCGACCTGGAGCGCGGGGCGCTGACGCTCGGCCAGGCCACCCGGCGCATGCGTAAGATCATCGGGGTCACCCAGGCGGAATACGCAACCCGGGTCCTGAAGATCTTCCCGCGCGTCCTGATGGATCTCGAAAACGATCGCGGCAATCCCACCCTCGAGACTCTGGAGAAGGTAGCCAGGCCTTTCGGCCTCAAGGTTTCCTTCGTAAGGCAGAAGCCTGAGGAGCCGAACGAACAGGCGCTAGCGGGACGTAGTGATTAGTTGAATAAGTAGCCAAAACTGCGCAAATAATCAACAGATCAACTACGCTAGCGACACAATCCCCCTCAGGAATCGCCACATGCCTCGGCTCTTTCTTCTTCCTTACTTGTAGCCAGCTCGGACGGTGTCAGTGGAGTATTGAGCACAAAAGAAAAAAGGCCAGCTCCCTATACGGGAGGTCTGGCCTTTTCTGTGACTGATGCTGCCGGTGCTATACCATCAGCACATAGAGTACCCGCTATTCGAAAATCATGAAGCCTGCGGCAGGAACCTGCAGCTCAATTGCTGCCTTTTTATCCAGGATCCTCGACCACGGCTGCTTCGGCACCCGGAGTTCCCTTTATGTTTTCCCAATCCAGAGCCCGGCACCCTGTAGAGAATGCACGGTACCTACGGTGAGTTCCCCGTCTTTCTTCCCGACAGAGATCCCCTTTGCCTGACAGGCCCTGGTGATGGCCGCCACCTGGCCTCCAAACGGCGTAACCACGCCGACGATTGCGTCGATCCCCTTGCCGTAGCGCTGCTCTAACTCGTTTTGCTGCTCAACAATCCAGGCGGCAATCGTTTCAGCCTCGAGCAGGTTCTGCCGGCTACCGCTGCCGCTCCGCTCGCAGATGCCGTTGATGTGCAGACAGCCCAGCGCCGGGAGCGTGCCCTCCCCTGCTGTCCCCTTGCCGCGCATTGCTTGTAGCTTGCCGTGATAACAAAGGTTCGATCTGCAGCGTGTCGCCGATGACCATGGCGCGCTTAGCCAGGGAAAACGAGGCGCCGGCGACTTCCGGCAGGACCTGCCCGGCCTCATCGACGATCAGCAGGTCGATGAAGTCGTAGAGATAGCCCGTGATAAATTCTCCCTGATCGTGGCGGCTCACCGTCATCTCGCTGGGAAGCATGTAAAAAGTGGAGACGACGCAGGGGGTGAGCATCAGGCGCCGATGCCAGCGCTTTTTGCACAAGGCAGGCCCTTTCCTTTTTTTCTCTTCGGCAAACCGCATAGTTTTGCCCCCCCAGGGCAGCGGAGCCATTGATCGTCGAATCTTACTCACAATGCAGCCAACTGCAGCTTTTTTGCAACCTGCCGGTCGATAAAGTACATCATGAACATGGTAACGAAAATGGTGCAGATCGTGAGGTACCCTACCACCTCGAAGTGCTGCAAGGGTGCAGCCTTGGTCGGCTGATAGACGATCAGTCCGGCAACAAATGAGGCAATGCCACCTGACACATGCTGTATGGAGGAATTGATCCCCATGTACGCCCCCCTATCCTTTATTTCAGGAACCCCGGAGGTAAGCGCCGTGGAAGATATCATCCGTGAAGATATCCCTATCCAGAGAACGGTGTTGGTCACCACTATTACCCAGATGGGGCTCGGCCCCAGATGGGTGTAGACATACACCATGGCCATGGATAACAGGCTTCCCAACACAAACAACGGGTACTTCCCCATCTTGTCGCTGAGCCTTCCAAGGTAGGGCCCCGTGAAGATGGAACATAGCCCGGTGACGAAAAAGATCAGGGATAGCCTGGTCTCGGGTATCCGGACGTTGTTCACCAAAAATGCGCTGCTGAAAGGCATGAGCATGAACCCACCGGTCGCCAGGAGCATGGTGGCCATAAAGCCCCGGAAGTAAAAGGCGTTCGACGCGGTGTGCCAGAGGTGAAGGAAGGCATTTTTGTCCTGCCTGACCTGGAGGTGTCCGGTGACCGGCTGCAACTTCAGGAGGATCACGACGCCAACCGGAGCAGCCAGCGCCACAATCATCAGAAACGGTGCGTGCCAGTCCAGAACGGTGGCAAGATAGAGGCCGATGGGGATCCCCAGGACCTGGCTGGCCGCAAACGCCGTCTGCACAAATCCCATGACCCTCCCCCTGACTTCCATCCGAAAGGTGTCCGCTATGATCGCATACGTGATGGAACCGATCACCCCGCCGAAAATCCCCGTGACGATCCTGGCGTAAAGCAGAAACGAATAGTTGCTGGCAACGCCGCAACAGAGCGTTCCCAGGACGAAGCCTGCGTAAAAGAAGAGCAGCATCTTCTTCCGATCGAACCGGTCGGCAAAGCCTGCCGCCAAAAGCCCGGAACACCCGGCGCTTATGGCATAGGCGGAGACCACGAGGCCAAACTGTGAAGTGCTGATCCCCAACTTGGGCATGAGCAGGGCGCCCAAGGGGGAAAGGACCATGAAGTCCAGTATCACGGTGAACTGGAGCAGCGCCAGGATCCCGATCACGAACTTTTCATACGAGGTAAAGATAGCTGCCTTTCCGTTCATGCTGGTTACCTTCTAGCGGGGCTTGATCGAAGTGGCAGTGTAGCACGGCACCACCCCTGATGGGAATCCCCTCTACCCGCCGCCACACGTTGGGGGGTCGCCCCGGGAGGCAGTACCCCGATTTCCCCTGTCCAGGCCACCCCCCCGAGGCGTCGGATTTCATATGAATAGAAGAAGATCTGGATGCACCTCTGCCTACGCTGCCGATCTATTTTCCGAATCGCTTCAGGGAAGGATGTTTTATAATGGTAAGAGAGCCAGATCCATAAAGGAGGCTGTTGCCATGAAAGGGAGAATTTACGACAAACTTTGCGCAATTGATGACGTTGGACGTGCCAGCGCACTTGCCGAGGAGCCTACGGTTTTCTGTGCTGAATGCGGAGCTGAGGCGTATGACCCGATGAGCGTCTGTGAGCCGGTTGATCTCACAGAGAGGAAATAGGTATAGGGGAGAGAAAATAGGTATAGGGGCTGGTGGTGAGGAAAATATCCCGGGTCTCGGGGCTTCCGTTACTTAGAAATTTCGTTTTGACGAGCAAGGACAAAGGAGTGGTTAAGGACAATTCAATCTGTGCCGGAGGAGCACTCCAATCCGGGCTTTCTTGCCACGTCCAGGAGAAACCATGCAGAGTTTCAGCTTTTTCCCCACCCCAGCAATCCGGGCAGGAAGATCCTGATAGTGGACGACTCCGAGAGTTCGCGCCAGATGATGAAACACCTGCTTTTTCAGCACCCTCATCCAAGAGACCGACCGCTTCTGCATAGCTGGATGCCACGCAGACCTGAAGGGAAAGCTCCGAAACGATCCGGGCGCTGAGCATGCCGGCGATTGCCTTGCTCTCCTCGACGATGAGGATTTTCTGTGACATGGGCTGCTGCTCCTTTAATCTATGCGGTGGTTGCCTCAGGCTGCTCTTCGGCTTTATTCACGGAAGCTTTAGTCGGCCCCGCCCCGGGAGCCGCCCGAGGACAACCTCCGCGTCCCGATCGTCCAGATACTGGATAAAGCGGGCTATCTCCCCAACTCCTTCCCTGCTTCGCTGGCGTGCTCCCCTAGCATCGCCTTGGCGTAATTGATACCCAGGCCGTAGCCGCCGGCGTGCTCTTTCGCCACGCTCATCACCGCATGATAGGTTTCCTGGCGAGCCCAATCGCGCTGCCACTCGAGCAGCACCTGCAACCAGGTTACCGGCACGGCTCCGGCCTGGATCATCCTCTGGACCGCCATTTCATGCGCCTCTACGGTGACCCCGGCCGAGGCGTCCGTGACGATGTAAACCTCGAAACCGTCATCGAGAGCGGAAAGCGCGGCTGTCGCCAGGCAGACCTCCGTCCAAAGGGCGGCCATCACCAGTTTCCTTCTGTCGGTCCGCCTGACTGCCTCCACGACCTTCGGATCCTCCCACGAATTCATCGTGGTCCGGTCGATGGGATTGTAGTCGGGGAACACCTCCTGGACGTTCGAGAATATCGGGCCGCTGAAGCTCTTCGCGGCAACGGTGGTAAGGACGGTCGGGACGTTGAAGATCTTTGCTGATTTGGCCAGGCCGGTCACGTTATTGACCAGAAGCTGTACGTCGATGGAATGTGATGCAAATGCCATCTGGGGCTGGTGGTCTATGAGGAGCACCATCGAATTCTGTGGAGTCAACAGACGCGCACTTGCTCCGCCTTTTCCTATGCTGGTAGCCATGGTTTTATCTCCTTTTTTCGGAGTAGCCCCGCCCGCCACTCTCTGGCGGCCTCCTTCGCTTTTTTCCGGGAGAGGGTTCGCCGGCAGCTACTTCGGCTTTATCTGTCATTATACCCGTCGGAAGCGGAGATTTTACATAGGTATTCCTGACTAGCGATAATCTTCCGCTATTCAGGTCCCTCCCCCTTCAGCCTTCGCCAAGGCTACGGCTGACAAGTCAAGGGGGAGGTCAGGAGGGGGATGGGGGTGTTTTTGTGCGCCAATTATCCCCTCCCCCGGAGGGCACTGCCATTAAGTTAAGCGGTGATTCCGTGAATCATGTAGGGTGGGCCGTGCCCACCATCAGGATGCGGTTGTGGTGGGCACGGCCCACCCTACCTCTCATTCCCTTAACTTAATGGCAGTGTTTGGGTGGGGGGAAGGGTGAGGCTTATGCGTGCTTTTTCAACCTCTCCCCAGCTCTCCCATCAAGGGAGAGGGGGCTAGAAATTAGCACTGATCTTAACTTAATGGCAGTGCCCCCGGAGGGGGAGGGCTAGGGAGGGGGAACTCGGCCAGTTCTTCGCAGAAGCCGCTGTCTTCCCCCCTCCCGACCTCCCCCCTCCGGGGGGAGGAGGGTGAGCAGGTGCCTGGGGAACTGTTCCAGGCATCCCGCCGCTACAACGTCTGGGTGACAGACGCGACTGTAATTGCCAACGCGGCCCGCGCCCAAGGGTATTTCGCCTTGACTGCCTCGAAATCCGGACCCGACGAGACAAATGCGGCAGTACCTTCTATCAAAAAACCGGTTCCCGGCCCGAGTTTTCCCGCCACCTCGTGACTGCCCAGGGTGATCAAGACCCGATTGTCTTTGGCTATGTTCGCTTCTGTTTCATGCATATAGCCGGCTGGAACCAGCAAGCGCCCCTCTTCGGGAATTTGAAGGTAATTGTTCCAGGTGTTGACCATATGCGGTCCATCTTGACCCTGGGTGGCAATGGCAACCACGCCTGGTCGCTTCAGCACTTCAAGCAGTTTTTCCGGAAACATAGTATTCCTCCATCCTCTGTTAGTTGTTCCGACTTAAATCTCTATCGCATATCGTAATGCCAACATCCACCCTTAAGACTCCCTCTGCCCGTCTCCCCCCTTTGGTACGGGTGAATCACAGAGGGCCATGGGGTCAGATTCTCTTTGACGCCCGAGCGACAGATGCACTACATTGATTGTATTGTACCTATTTATTGCCGCAGTAAAGGCTGCCAAGTGGAGCGTCATGTTCGTCTTGAACCACAAAAACCAGGTCCCGTTGTACACGCAACTCTACAACCAGATCAAGGAGCAAATACTGTCGGGAACGCTGGCTTCCGGCTCTAAGCTGCCATCGGTCAGGGAACTGGCAGTCGAACTCTGTACCAGCCGCAACACGGTAGAGAGTTCGTACCAGGAGCTGTATGCCGAAGGGTACCTCTACAGCAGGCCACGCAGCGGGTACTTCGTTTCGGCGCTACACCAGGACGCCTTGCCGCTGTCCCAGTTGCATAAACCACGCTTGCGCGACCCTCTTCCCGAGCTCCCGACACCCTGCATGTATGACTTCCATCCTGCAAGACTCGACAGAGAGAGTTTCCCGGCGTCCTTATGGCGCAAATGTTTCCTGGACTCCCTGCGAGACAATTCCCCTGAGCTCTCCCAATACGGTGATCCTCAGGGAGAATGGGGATTGCGCTGCAATATCCAGAAATATCTGGAGCGCTCGCGTGGCGTGCTCTGCGCCCCGGAGCAAATCGTCATCTGCTCCGGGCTCCAGCACAGCATCGACATCGTCGCTCACATGCTGAAGGAGAAGCATCGCGTGGCGGCCGTCGAGAATCCGGGCTATTTCCTGCCGCGCTCGGTTTTACGAAACCATGCCTTTAAAGTCATCCCTGTCCCGGTCGGATCGTGCGGGCTTGACCTGGACATGCTAAAGAACAGCGGCAGCAGCATCGCTTATGTGACCCCTTCTCACCAGTTTCCCCTGGGTTACGTGATGCCTGTCGCTAACCGGCTGGCGCTGATCGAATGGGCCGAGTCAGGCGGAAACTTGATCCTGGAAGACGATTACGACAGCGAGCTGCGCTATCAAGGCAAGCCAATACCGTCGCTGCAGGGGCTTCGCCCGGGCGGGAACGTCATCTACCTGGGGACCTTTTCCAAGATACTCTCTCCTGCGCTGCGCATGAGCTACCTGGTTCTGCCTCGCTGGCTGCTATCCACCTACCGCCGGCTTTTCCATGACTACTTCTGCTCGGTTTCCCTCCTGGAACAGAGGACGCTGGCAGAATTCATGGAGCAGGGGCACTGGGAGCGCCATGTGCGGCGGATGCGCACCCTCTACAAGAAAAAGCATGACAGCCTGTTGCGGGCCGTAGAGCGTCACTTCGGCCGGCGCGCTGTTATCGTCGGACAGGGGGCGGGACTTCATGTCGTTTTGCAACTGACGGAGAAACACCAGCTCGACGAGCGGGAACTGATCAGCCGAGCCCAAAGCAGCGGAATCCGGCTGTTCCCATTTTCCGTCACCTATGCCGGTGACGAACCCGACTCCTCCAGATTCCTCCTCGGCTTCGGCGCCATGACCTCCCCCGAGATAGAGCAGGGCATCGAACTGCTCTTCAAGCTCTGGTATCCCTGAACCGGCAACAGCGCCCCCTCACTAAGTCTCCCCTCGACCTGCTCGGGTTATCGACAGCATAGGCAAAAGTTGCCCCGATGCACAGGTGCAGTTTTCATTATATTTAATGGGGGCAGATCAGCTGGTCGGTGATGGCCTGGACAAGGGCTCCTCGCGAGCGAGGGTCGTGCCCCGGTATAGATCAGGCACCCGGAGCGGGACGTTCCGTCGCGAGGTGGCTCAGCCCCGTGATCACAGCTTGAACTGGCGCACCAAACGCTGCAACTCCTCGGCATTGCCGTGCATCTGCGCCGCTGCCGTGGCCGATCCATGAGCCCCGGTGGCTGTCTGCTGGACTATTTCGGTGATCTGCTGCATGTGGCTGGATATCTCGTGCGTGGTGGCCGTCTGCTCCTCGGCGGCCGTGGCGATCTGGTTCACCTGCATCGCGACGGCGTTGATGTGTTCCAGGATGTCACGCAGCGCCTCTCCCGATTTGGCCGCTTCGGTGGTCCCCGCCTCGACCTGATGCACCCCCTGCACCATGGCGGCGACCGCCCTTTTGGTCTCGCCCTGGATGGTCTTGATCATGGCGCCGATCTCATGGGTGGCGCGGGTGGTCCGTTCGGCCAGGGCGCGAACCTCGTCGGCCACGACCGCGAAGCCTCTCCCCTGTTCGCCGGCGCGGGCCGCTTCGATGGCGGCATTGAGCGCCAGCAGGTTGGTCTGGTCGGCAATCTCCTCGATGGTCCCTATGATCTCTCCGATCTGGTCGCTGCGCGCCCCGAGCCCCTCCACTATCTTGGCCGATTCCTGCACCTTGCCGGCAATCTGGCTCATGACCGCTATGGTGGCCTCGACTACCGATGCGCCATTTTTCGCCGACAGCGCGGCCCGTTGAGCTTCTTCCGCCGCCATGTGGCAGTTCTGGGCGATATCTCCGGAGGTGCACGACATCTCTTCTCCGGCGGTGGAGACGGAAATCGATTTCCCCGCAATCTCGTCTGCCCCGGAGGCGATTTGTTCGGCGCTTGAGTTTACATGCGCCGCAGCTGTGCCGACTTCATGGGCCGAGCTCATCACCTTGGAAAGGGTATCCCTGAGGGCATGCGCCATTTTCGACACACCCTGCAAAAGAAGCTCGATTTCCAGGGTCGATTTTTTGCCCTGGCCAGGCGGCGCGACAAACGCAGAAAAATCCCCCGAGGCATAGCGGTCGGTAAGTTGCACGACGTTTCTAATCGGCTGCGTTACCCATTGCCTGATCAAGACGGTAAGCAACAGGACAATGGCGATGAGGACCAGAACCGATGCCAGAACGATTGCATTTCTTACCAGCCGGGCAATACCGTTGAATTCGTCCCGATAGGAACCTACCCCGATGATCCAGTTCCATTCCTTGAAATACCGATAAGCGGCCAACCTATCCCGGGAGGAGGTGTCACCTGCCTCGTTGTTCGCCCACGGGTACTGTATTATCCCGTTTTTCTCCTTGATCATCTCCCGGACAAATGCGCGGCCATCGGCAGCCTTGGCGTCAATGATATTGGTCCCCTCTTGGGCAGGATGGATCACCAATTTGCCCTGATCCTTCCCTTCCCTGGCATCGAGAACATAGGCATAGCCGGTCTTGCCCACTTTGACCGTCTTCACCTGCTCTTTCAACGCCCTGAGGCCATCGGTGAAATCGAGGCCTATGAAAAGAACGGCAATTACCTTCCCCTGTCCGTCCCTGACCGGCACGTATTTGGTCATGTACTCCTTGCCGAAAAGGGAGGCCTTGCCCACGAACTCATTCCCCTTAAGCAATCCCGGATAGGCTGGATGGCTCCTGTCCAGCGCGGTGCCGATAGCCCGGCTGCCATCCTCCTTTTTCAGCGAGGTGGAAACGCGCACAAAATCCTGGCCGGTTCGCACAAAGACCGTGGACACCGCCTTGGTCACGGAGGTGAACCCGTCAACGATCTCGGTATTCAGATTGATGACGGTGGAACCTGACCTGACGACAGGGGTCTGCTTGTCGGCAACGGTGATGCTTTTTGACGTATCGACGGAAAAGGAGCCAGGGAACTCGGCGCTGAAGACTGCTGCGAGCTTGCCGGCACTGTCGGTGAGGGCACCGTTGTAAGACGATACCGAGTCCACCAGCATCTGTGCCTGCGCAGCAAGGGTACGCTCCGCTTCCTGCCTTGCCCATCTGGATGCTATCGTTGTAATCGAAATGGTAAAAATTGTCATAATAGATAAAACGAGCATTATCTGCCCGATTCCCAGCTTTACCCCTAACGAATACTGCGCCGAACTCTTCATAAACGCGCCTCCTCAAAGTAGTGGTAGTGCATCATCCTTTTCGGACTATCAGCGCACATTCTTTAATAGTAATTAAATTTGCATTGCAAGGCAGATCACTCCGCTCCAACGGGTCTGCTGCCTGTGCCTTCTCGATGCTTGCCAAAAGCTCCTAGCTCAGATACATAGAGCGTCCCCTTAATGCTCTACTTTAAGCCGGTTAGCTAAGACCGGCTGCTCAATTATCCCCTGCGGCCAACAAGGGAGTTCGACCCGGGATAGCCTTGCCGGCAAATGAACCGCTCTCACTTCTTAGTCGACACACATGAGACTGCCGCTTTTCCTTCAGACAAGTATCACCGACGACCTCGCCCCGCTTCCCGCCCGGTGACGGCGCCGAGCGCCCAGGCCCGGAGGGCAAGGGGTGGGGAGGCACCTCTTCAGCGGCTGACCCGATGTCCGTGAAAGCGGTTACTGTTTTCCGTTGCTTCACATACGGCAAACTATTGTTAGACTTGATTAACCGTCCAGGAGAGGACGACATGTGAAGAAACTGGGAACGCGAGGCTTCCAATTAAAGGGCCGTGCGCTGGGGCTGCTATGAGACGCAAATGGTTAGCTGATCACCTGGTTCGATGCCGTTTTCCCGAGCTCAGCAGGAAGATGCAGGACGAGATCATTTCGGAGGCGGTTTGTCGCGCCTGGTGTACTTTCCTGGTTCCGGATTACCGGTTAATGCAGGCCTGCGTCAATGCCGCGGCGAAAAGAAAAGGGGTGTTCCCGCCGGCGGTTGTTCAACCTCCCGGCAGTCACCCTCAGGACAAGATATGGCCTGGAACCGAAATGCCCCACCGGGGAGTCGTCGTTCAGATGTCCGATTACCGGTAACTACCCAAAAACTGCCGCCTGCGGCGCAGCCGCACCATTGTTGCGAAAAGCCGGCGCGGCGCCTTGCCCCCGTGCCCGGGGAGTTCCGCATATCCCGTCGAATCTGCCGATATCCTCACCTGATCAAATCCACCTCGCTGCTCCTTTTTCTTTATTTCTGCGCCATTCCTGTGTTACTTTTTTCCAGGCCTCCCGAAGCTACCCGTCCAAGATGTTACTGCTTGTTATTGCTGAAGAGAGTTCGAAAAGAGAGGGGAAACATGAACAGGGTGAGATGCGCCATGGCTGCGGCCGGCTTACTGTGGGTCACCGCCTGCGCGGGTGAGCGGCCGACCGATCTGGGGATGCGTGACGGGAAGCTGAAGCCGTGCCCCGACTCTCCTAACTGCGTCTCCAGCCTCTCGCCGCAGGATGGTCATATTCACATGATCGCTCCGCTTAGCTTTTCCGGTGATCCCGATACGGCATTGGCCCGATTGAAGCTGGTTCTTGGCCGGCGCAAAGACGCCACCGTCGTCGAGGAGAAAAGCGACTATCTGCGCGTGGAGTTCCGCACCTCCCTGGGCTTTGTCGATGATGCCGAATTCCTGCTCGACCGACGGCCGCGTTTGATCCAGCTCCGTTCCGCCTCGCGTCTGGGCTATTCGGACCTCGGCAAGAACCGTTCTCGGGTGGAGGAGATCAGAAAGCAGCTGGCAGCCTCGCTGAAGCCGTAGTGAGCGGATACCGCCGATTGGCGGCGATTGCTCGACAAGCATCCGGAACTACTGGCAGAAGTATGCGCGCCGTCTTATCCCCATCCCCACCCTAACCCTCCCCTTGAAGGGGAGGGAATTAAGGACTCCTCCTCCTTCAAGTGGAAGGAATTAAGGGCTCCTCCTCCTTCAAGGGGAAGGAATTAAGGACTCCTCCCCCTTCAAGGGGGAGGTCGGGAGGGGGATGGGGTGAGGCTGAAAGCGTCGTATGCAATATGACAAAATAGCAGTAACGGCCTGTGGTTTAATTCCAGGATGCCGTCTGCCTTCACAGCTCCGCCAACTCTCGTAACAATCTTTTTACGGAAGAGCCCATGAAACGATTCCTGCTGCCGCATCTCATTTGTCCGGCCTGCCTCCCGAAGGAAAATCCGTTACTGGCATCGGTGAGCCGGGAAAAGGATGGTGACATCACCACCGGCTACCTTTCATGCAACAAATGCAAGCGACGTTTTCCCATCAAAGACGGCATCGCACTGCTCGTCCCGGATCCGGACGCTTCTCTTTCGGGAGGACAGTGGCGCTATGAGGATCCGGACACGATAAACCGCTACCTCTGGAGCCACTATGCGGAGCTGCACGGTGACGATGAAAACCGCGCGGCGAATGCTGCGTGGGCCGACTCTCTTGCGGATAAGAGCGCATCGGCATTGGATGCCGGCTGCTCTGTCGGAAGGGTTGCTTTCGAAATGGCGGCCAGAAGCGGCTGGGCCGTGGGGTGCGATCTTTCGCGAAACTTCGTCGCAACCGCCCGGCGACTGGCGCTGGAACGGAATCTGACCTACTCGCTTCCCCTCGAAGGAAAGCTGCGGGAAGTTTTCCAGATCAAGCTTCCCGATGACTGGCGCACCGACAACCTGGAGTTCGTGGTGGCCGACGCACTGAGATTGCCCTTTGCCGGGGAAACATTCCAGCAGAGTGCATCGCTGAATGTGCTGGACCGGATCAGTTATCCCCTCGCCCACTTGTTCGAGATGAACCGGATCGCCTGCCGGAGAGGTGCCTCTTTCCTGTTCGCGTCGCCCTTTTCCTGGAGTAGCAGCGAGATTCCCGAGGAATTGTGGCTGGGGGGGACCGTGACCGGACCCCATAAGGGGAGAGCTCTGGAAAATGTCCGTTCTCTGCTGGAGGGAAAAGGAAAGGTGCTCTCCCCCCCCTGGCAAGTTTCCCGTTCCGGCGAAATACCATGGAAGATGCGTTCCCACTGCAACCACTGCGAGTCGTTCAAGAGCCAGATGCTGGTAGCTGTCAGATGAAGTCCCGCTGTTTCGCCCGAACTTAAAACCACAGCCTTGCACCCCCCACTGCCATTAAAGTAAGCCGCGTGCGGGAAATTAGCACTGACCTTAACTTAAACCGATTAGCGCTGATCTTCAGTATCAATGCAGATGACCAAAGCCTGTTACGCGAAGAACGCAAGGAAAAACAAGTCCCGGGGAAAATGCCTGTACCTTGCGTTCTTCGCGCGCAGTTCTTCGCGTCCTTTGCGTAACAGCTTTTTACTGAAAATTGACGCTAATCGGGCAACTTAATGACAGCCCCCCAGCCCCATCGAAGGGAGTGGTGCTTATAGACTCCTCTCCCTTTCACTCCTCAGGAAAATAGTCCAGGCGCATCGCCTGGCGCACCTCTTCAAGCGTCTGCGCGGCAACCGCACGAGCAGTTCTGCTCCCCTCGCGTAACATTGCCATGACCTGCGCCGGATCCCGGGCGAAATCCCGGCGGCGCTCACGGATCGTCTCCAGCTCGGGGAGGAGAACGTCGAGCAGCCGACGCTTTACCGCCATGTCGCCAAGCCCCCCCTCACGATAATGGGCCTTCATCGCCTCCAGTCCGGCCTGGTCCGGATCAAAGGCATCCAGGTAGGAAAAGACCGGATTTCCTTCCACGGTGCCGGGATCTTCGGGACGCAGGTGGCCCGGATCGGTGTACATCTTCTTCACCTTGTCACGCACCGCATCGGCGCCGTCACCGAGGTAAATGGCGTTCCCCAGCGACTTGCTCATCTTTCCCCTGCCGTCAGTGCCCGGAAGCCTCGGGACGCTGGAGAGGAGCGGCTTTGGCTCGACCAAAACCTGACGGTTATAGATGCGGTTGAAGGCGCGCACGATTTCGGTGCTCTGCTCGATCATCGGAAGCTGGTCCGAGCCGACGGGTACCAGATCGGCCTTGAAGGCGGTGATATCGGCAGCCTGGCTCACCGGGTAACACAGGAAGCCGGCGGGGACTCCCCCGGAAAAGCTGCGCAGCTTGATCTCCTCTTTTACCGTCGGATTGCGCTGGAGGCGCGCCACCGTCACGAGGTTGAGATAGTACATGGTCAGCTCGGCCAGTTCCGGAACGAGCGACTGGATGAAGATGGTCGTGATCCTAGGATCGAGGCCGACGGCGAGGTAGTCGAAGGCAACTTCGAGGACGTTGCCGCGGATCTTTTCGGGGTTCCGTGCGTTGTCGGTCAGCGCCTGCATGTCGGCGATGATGCAAAACTGCCTGTTGCCGTGCTGCAGCCGCTCCCGTTGCCGCAGCGAACCGACGTAGTGTCCCAGGTGCAGAGGCCCGGTGGGGCGGTCACCGGTCAAGATGACGTGGTTCGTACTGTTTGAGTCCATGGCTTTCAAGGCTGATCCTGTTTGGCGTTCGAAGTCAATTCACTTTTTGGCTCATTGATATTCACACCGTAATGGTACAATTTGACAGGAGATTTGGGTAGAGGTTTAAATTGAGGAGAGATCGATGGAGCTGAAACAGAGTCCTGGCGGCTTGTTGCGAGCTGCCCTCAGGGAGGAAAAGCCGCTGCAGGTCGCCGGGGTGATCAACGCCTATGCAGCCCTGATGGCCGAGCAAACCGGCTTCCGCGCCCTATATCTTTCCGGGGCCGGAGTCGCTAACGCCTCCTTCGGTCTTCCCGACCTCGGGATGACCTCTCTTGCCGAGGTACTGGAAGATCTGCGGCGGATAACCGGTGCCACCGGTCTGCCGCTACTGGTGGACGCGGACACCGGCTGGGGAGACGGGCTCATGATCGGGCGCTCCATCCGGGAAATCTGCCGGGCCGGCGCGGCCGGCGTGCATATTGAAGATCAGGTTGCCGCCAAGCGGTGCGGACATCGAGCCGGCAAGGCTCTGGTCAGCGCCGAGGAGATGGCGGACCGGATCAAGGCGGCGGTGGATGCCAGAGCTGACCCGGAATTCGTCATCATGGCCCGCACCGACGCGGTGGCGGTGGAAGGGTTGGATGCCGCCCTTGAGCGAGCCTGCCGCTACCGCGACGCCGGGGCGGACATGCTTTTCCCCGAGGCGCTCACCGAATTGTCCCACTATCGACGCTTTGCGGATGCAGCCGGCCTGCCGGTGCTCGCCAACATGACCGAGTTCGGCGTTACGCCGCTCCTTGGCAGGGAGGAACTCGTCGTCGCCGGGGTGAGCCTGATCCTTTATCCGCTCTCGGCATTCCGTGCCATGTCGGCTGCGGCCCTGCGAGTCTACCGCGCGATCCGCGAGCAGGGGACACAGCGCAGTGTGGTCGATTTGATGCAGAGCCGTGCCGAACTCTACGACGTCCTCGGCTACCGCGACTACGAAGCCAAACTGGACCAGCTATTCGGAAAGGAGGAGACACCATGAACGCGAGTTACAGCCCCGGGCTGGAAGGGGTAGTTGCCGGTGAAACGGCGATCAGTACGGTTGGCAAAAAGGGGCGGGGGCTCAGCTACCGCGGCTACTCTATCGACGATCTGGCCCAGCAGGCGACCTTTGAGGAGGTGGCGCATCTTCTGATCCACGGAGAGCTTCCCAACCGGGAGGATCTGGCTCTGTTCCGGAACCGGCTCATGGCCCTGCGCACCCTGCCGGCGCAACTGAAGACGGTTCTCGAACAGCTGCCGGCGTCATCCCATCCCATGGACGTGCTTCGCACCGGTTGTTCGGCACTGGGCGCTATCGAGCCGGAGACGACCAGCTCGGACCAGGTCCGGGTAGCGGAGCGGCTTCTTGCCTCGTTTCCTTCCATGCTTTTGTACTGGCACCATTATCACACCGACGGGCTGCGTATCTCCACGGACTCCGGCGAGGAGAGTCTGGCCGGGCATTTCCTGGCGCTGCTGCACGAAAAAAAGCCGCAGGAGTTGCAGCGCCGGGCAGTCGAGGTCTCCCTGATTCTCTACGGCGAGCACGAATTCAACGCTTCGACCTTTTCCGCCCGGGTTACCGCTTCCACCCTCTCCGACTTCTACTCGGCCATCACCTCCGCGATAGGGACGCTGCGCGGGCCGCTGCACGGCGGCGCCAATGAGGAGGCGATGCGCCTGATCAGCCGCTTCGGCTCGGCCGACGAGGCAGAAAAGGGGCTCCTCGAAATGCTGGCGCGCAGGGAAAAGATCATGGGGTTCGGTCACCGGGTCTACCGGGAAATGGACCCGCGTTCTCCCATCATCAAGAAATGGTCGCAAAAGCTCGCCGAGGCGAGCGGCAACGCGCTGCTCTACCAGGTGTCCGAACGGATCGAGAAGGTGATGCGGCGCGAGAAAAAGCTCTTTCCCAACCTCGATTTTTACAGTGCCTCCGCATACCACCTCTGCGGCATCCCGACCGCCATGTTCACCCCGCTCTTCGTTTTTGCCCGTACCGCCGGCTGGTCGGCCCACGTCATGGAGCAGCGCGCCGCGAACCGGCTCTTCCGCCCCATCGCCGAATATACCGGGCCGGAACCGACGGAGTATCGGCCTGCGGATAAGAGGGGGTAGATCGTGAAGCCAAGGCATAGAACGCGGATGACGCGGGTTTAGCGGATTTTCAAACGGACCGGTCAATATTCGGCAACCCGATTTGCGCTGACCTTCAGTGAACCGGGTCGACCACCAATCTCCCCCCTTTGCAAAGGGGGGCGGGGGGGGATTTAGCCCGGGTTGCCAGAGCGCGCATGTTGCGACAGAGCTAAAATCCCCCTAAATCCCAGTGTTGTCCGGTAAGGTCCTTGCAGTGACCGTCCGGCACGAATGTGTAAGAAAAAAATAATATCTAGATGAGTTTTTTACTTGCTTTTGAATGAAAAAAGTCGTGGGCCGTTTTCGTAACTACCT